>Ga0180431_10000280_pt1 | contig 72893 bp, 63 predicted proteins | sample SS_ome_11_FD_132459 | JGI IMG/M metagenome (GOLD analysis project Ga0180431, IMG submission 132459) | Hypersaline lake sediment archaeal communities from the Salton Sea, California, USA - SS_1_MS_1 metaG | ecosystem: Environmental > Aquatic > Non-marine Saline and Alkaline > Hypersaline >...
CCTGTTCGTGCATTGGCGGTTGGGGATACGGCCTTAGGTTGGATGGCACGAGCCGGATGAATCGAGAGGTTCACGTCCGGTTCTGTGAGGGCCGGGGGGTGCAATTCCCCCCGGCTACTCGGCCATATGACATCTTCCTCCATCGGACTGCCGAGAGCTAGATTCCCTAGTGATAGGCCCAGCTCATGATACAGCTTATAAACCTCGCTGGCAATGACTGTAACTGCCTATGCAACAATTGATTTGACCGTTCGAACGTGGTCAGACGTAGCGGGATCTACAAAACTCGCGCAGTGGCTACAGACGTGATACTCCCTCTGCGTCGGGCCTGCGAGCGGAGGACCGCTTCCAGGGCGTTTGACGGGTGGTGTACCGAGGTGACGTCACACGGATTCATTGTTGGGGAGGCAATGGTATCGGTGATGGAAGAGAAGTGCTGTTTCCATGGTCAGTGGCTTAAGTAATTGCTGCGATTATGTACCACAGCAGGCTCACTCCTGTGAGAAAGGCCAATGGTCTCATAGTAACTAACCTCCTTTTTGATTCATCGACCGATCGAGACCTCCCCACCCACCAATCATAGCACCCCTAGGCCGGGTCGCGAAGAGGGTGATTGCCGTTGCCATGCTAGACGAAAGGCAATCGTCCAGCCTTCAGCTTCCATGGACCGATTTGACAGCCATGTTAGCTTGAAAGTGAGATGGCCAAACGAGGCAGCCCTACCCGGCTACACCGCTTACTGCCGCACCATCGATAGCCGTCGCACCCTACTCTGGGCCCTCACCTTCAGCCGCCTGTTGATACCGCGCATGGCCCTCTGCGCAAAGTCGTTGGCCTTGGTCCCGGGGTGGTTCACTGTATGCGCGAACCTGCACTCTTCACCCTCGTAGGAGATCGGCATCGGCCTGGTAGACCGGATCACGTGCGGCCTCGTGCCCTTGGTAATCAGCTTCCCCAGGAACCCATGGACTCCGCCAGCAACGATATCGATCTGCGCCCTGTTCTGCCTTACCGCGGCCGGCCTTCTCCACCGCCTCAGTCCGGCAGCAAACTTGCCCGTCTTCTTCGGCGCGTACTCCTTCATCAAGTCCAGGAGCTCGTCACTCTCACTCCCGACGAACTCCTGCAGCATGGCCTTGGTCTCCAGTCGCGACTTCCGCAACACGCTCATGGCCTGCTTTGTGTCCACATAGAAGCTGGCTATCATCGCTCAATCACCAGACTCACCCGGGCCCACTGCGTGAAGTATTCAATGTTCATGCCCTCGACATGCTGCCGGCTTACCTCAGACGGGTCGATTGCCGGAAGTGCCGCCTGCATCCCACCATCAGGGATCTCTTCACTCGCCTCGAAGATATCCATGGCCGCCTCACAGTATCTCAACAGCTTCTTGGTCACCTTCTCCTCGGTACTCTCTGCCATGAACAGGTCAACGTAGACTTCGTACAGTGCCGTGGGCAATACCCACTGGTCGGATGTCTCCTGCGGCATACTGGGCCCCGGAATCACCGACACTATGGGGAACTCAGCCTTCTTGCGCTCCAAGACAGTCGGGCTATGGCCGAACTGCCAGTTCTGGACCGATCCCAAGTCAACAGGGTCGCCCTCCCACCAGCTCGAAACCGCCGCCAGTGCCGCCTCCATGCCCCCTTGCAGCAGAGAATACACGGCCTTGGCTACGTACTCAGCGTGGTAACTCATTCCGGCCTCTCAGGGTACACAGGCAGCGGGACCGAGGTCCCTACAATGGCATAGTCGCCGTACAGCAGCCTTGCTATCTGGTGCGGGTCCGGCGTCACCTTGCTGCGGCCTTCCGACTGCGCCTGGGCCAGAAGCAGCCCAACATGAGGGCCGGATGCTAGCTGTCAAGACCAGGTGACGGACTGACTATTCTCAAAGCGAGCCGGGTTGGCGGCAGGGATGCGGGGGCATGCGAAGGGGGGCGCTACGAGTCGGCCTGTGAGCGACGCCACTCCACGTACAGCCGGGTGCCCTCGTCCACGGAGACCTTCTGCTCCCAGCCCAGCTCCCGGCGCGCCTTCGATCCGTCTACATACTGCCCGTCACGCAGGAACCTGATCCCCGACCGTGTCAGGTAGGGCATCTCCTTCGCCCGGCGCAGCCTGGCCCACCCCTCGATCACGGCGCAGCCGACCCAACCCAGCCAGTAGGGGACAACGATCTGTATGCGGCGTCCCCCCTGGGCGCGAATCATGGCGTTGCAGTAATCCTGGAAAGACACCGGCTCCGTTGGCGCCACGTTGTATGCCTGACCGATGGCTACGTCGCTGGTCGCCGCCAGGATGGCCATCTCAGCCACGTCCGAGGCGAACACGGGGGCGCAGGGGGCGGTTGGCTTCCCCGGCCAGATAACGATCCGCCTCTGCATGTGACGGTAGACGCGGTCTGTGTTCAGCCTGTCCCTGGGCCCGTAGATGAGCGATGGCCTTATCACACTTGCGTTGATGAGACCGCGATGGTAGTAGTCGAATACCAGGTCCTCGGCCTTCAGCTTGGCATAATCGTAGTAGGTGTCGGGAGTACATTCCACCAGGCAGGCGGCGCACTCGTCGACGGGCGTTCCCCTGTACCCGGTGGTGCCGTAGACACTGTAGCTGCTGACGTAGAGGAACCGGGAGACACCTGCAGCGACGCTGGCTTCGAGAAGGTTCCCGGTGCCCTTGACTATGGTGTTCTCGAACTCCTCCCACTTGCCCCAACCGGGCGTCACTCTGCCGGCTGCGTGGAAGACTATGTCGGTCCCCTCGACCGCTGACGGCAGGGTATCGGGGCGCTCCACGTCCCCGAAGGCGAGTTCTGCAGATGTAGTCCGGAGGTGACTGGTGTCCGAGGTCTCGCGGACCAGCGCTCGCACCTGGTAGCTTCGTCCAAGCAGTCCTTCTACGATATAGCTGCCGAGCAGACCGGTCGCTCCGGTGACAAGCGTTTTGATGCCTTCCTCCTTACAGTACCGGCGGCCCTGCTTGCTGACCGGGGATTGTATGTTGCGGTGGCGGGCACAGTCGTGAGCGTTCCGTCGGCGGGTACTCCGCGCAGTCTGTCTGCCATCCCGGGCCGCCTGGTCCGTGACGGATGCCACCCAGGTTGCCACGGGGGGTGAGCGTGACTATAATGTCCTTACTCCTGAAGCGCCTGTAAGGCCCTCGGAGTTTTGTGGCTTGTGGGCTTCCAAGTCGGGGTGAGAGGACTCGAACCTCCGACCTCAGCGTCCCGAACACTGCGCGCTAGCCAACTGCGCTACACCCCGCCAGAGGAATTATATGGTCTCTCTTGCTAGAACTCAACCAGGAATAAGGTACGCGGTGCTGGTCGGTGACGGGATGGCAGACTACCCTGTGGAGAAGCTGGGGGGCAGGACGCCGCTGCAACAGGCGCGGACGCCGGGCATGGACGAGGTCGCCGGGCGCGGGCAGTTGGGGACGGTGCGGACTGTGCCCGCAGGCTTTTCGCCCGGCTCGGATGTGGCCATTCTGTCCATACTGGGCTACGATCCGGCGCATAGCTACCCCGGACGTGCTCCGCTGGAAGCCGCCCAGATGGGAATCGATCTCGGCCCCGGAATGGTGGCCTTCAGGTGCAACCTGGTCACTGCTGAGGATGGGCGGCTGGCCGACTACAGCGCCGGTCACATCACTGATGCGGAGGCCAGGGAGTTGATCGGATTTCTTGACCGGCGCCTGGGTGATGACTCCATCAAGCTCTATCCCGGCGTGGGCTATCGGCATATCTGCGTCTTCGCAGATATCGCGCTGGCGGAGGTTGAGTGTACCCCGCCTCATGACATCATGGGCCAGCGCATTGCCGACAACCTGCCGCGAGGCGCCGCGGCCGGCAGGCTCACAAGGCTGATGGAGGAATCGCAACGGCTTCTTCCAGGCCACGAAGTGAACAGGGCCCGTGTCGAACGGGGGGCAAGACCTGCCAACATGGTCTGGCTCTGGGGGCAGGGACAGTCGCCCGCTCTGCCCTCTTTCCCGGAGCGGTTTGGACTTGGTGGCGGCGTGATATCAGCCGTCGACCTGGTGAAGGGCATGGCCAGGATCATCGGCCTCGATCCTGTTGAAGTGCCGGGGGCCACGGGCTACTATGATACCGATTACGCAGCCAAGGCGACCTATGCCCTGGAGTGCCTTGAACACAGCCCCTTCGTGCTCGTTCATGTCGAGGCTCCGGATGAAGCGGGGCACAACGGGGATCTGGATGAGAAGATCAGGGCCATCGAGAAATTCGACAGGCTCGTGGTCCGGCCCATCAGCGAGACCCTGTTTCGCCATCCGGCCCACAGGCTGTTGGTGCTGCCGGACCACCCCACGCCGCTCAGGGTCCGGACTCATACCGCTGATCCTGTGCCCTTCGCCTGGTGTGGGTTTGGTATAGAGGCGGACAGCGCCGTGTCCTTCTGCGAGCGCGAGGCCTTCAGCAGCGCCTTACACCTGGACCGTGGGCACGAGCTCATGCACCGGTTCCTGACTTCAGAGCATATCAGGAGGGTTGAAGTGTAGTGGCCCTGGTAGTCCACAAATACGGCGGCAGCTCTGTGGCTGACGCTGAGAAGATGAGGAACGTGGCCCGTCGTGTCATCGCCGCCAGAGAGAAGGGGGACCAGGTGGTGGTGGTGATCTCTGCCATGGGGGACACTACTGACGACCTCCTCCAACTGGCCTATCAGTTCACGGACCAGCCTGACGAAAGGGAGCTGGACGTCCTGCTGTCCAGCGGTGAGACTGTCTCCAGCGCTCTGCTGGCCATCGCCATCCGGTCCATGGGGCACCGCGCAGTCAGCTTGAACGGTGCACAGGCAGGGATTCAGACGGATGCCTCTTACAGCCGCGCTCGCATACGGGCTGTAGTCCCGCAGCGCATCTTTCAGGAGATGGAGAAGGCCAACATCGTCATCGTGGCCGGCTTCCAGGGGATAACGGAAGACATGGATGTAGTCACGCTGGGCAGGGGTGGTTCTGATACCACGGCGGTGGCCCTGGCGGTCGCCCTGCGGGCTGAGGCGTGCCATATCCTAACTGACGTTGAAGGTGTCTACACTGCCGATCCGCGGATTGCCCCGAAGGCAAGGAAGCTGAAGGAGATAGACTATGACGAGATGCTGGAACTGGCCACCTACGGTGCCAGGGTGATGCATTCCCGTGCCGTGGAGATGGGGAAGCTATATGACATGCCCATTGTGGTGGCTTCCAGCTTCAGCGATCGTACGGGGACTCTGATTCATGGGGGGATTGCCATGGAATTGCGAAACAAGGTGCGCGGGATCGCCCACGAGCTGAACATCGCCAAGGTCACCGTGCTGGGCGTCCCTGATCGGCCCGGGATAGCCGCGGCCATCTTCGAGCCTTTGGCCGATGTCGGCATAAGCGTGGACACTATAGTGCAGAACACCAGCGTTGACGGAATAACCGACCTCACTTTCACTGTGGCGCTGGCCGATCTGCGGAAGGCCAGGGAGATGGTCGAGACGATAGCCGCTTCGATCGGGGCCAGGGGTTGTGGAAGCGCCACCGGGTTGGGCAAGGTGAGCATTGTAGGCACCGGGATGCAGAACACGCCAGGCTACGCAGGGCGCATGTTTGGCGCTCTCTCACGGGCCGGAATAAACATAGAGCTCATCACCACCTCGGAAATCAGGATCACCTGTATAGTCAACGAGGACTCAGTGAAGGGCGCGGTCAATGCTTTGCACGACGCTTTCGAGTTGGAAAAGGAATAGGAAGAGTGGCATTGCTGGTCAAGGACGACTGTACGCAGGAAGGCGGCGAGGGGGAGAAAGGCCGCCAGAGTTCGAGGTAGCTGACAATGATGCGAGTGGCCATTGTTGGACTGGGCCTGATCGGCGGCTCGATGGGTATGGCGCTGAGGCATGCCGGCAGTGGGAACATGGAGGTTACAGGGTGGGCGAGACGTGCAGAGGTTGCCAGGCAAGCCGCCGAGATGGGCGCTGTGGACCGGGTGGAACAGGACCTGGCCTTTGCAGTCGGCGCGGCGGATATCGTAGTGCTGGCGACACCTGTGCTGGCAATGCGTGACATGATGCAGCGGATCAGGCCGCACCTGGCACCCGGATGTGTGGTGACCGACGTAGCCAGCACGAAGGTCGAGGTATTGGCCTGGGCCAGGGAGCATCTGCCGGCGGGAATCGACTTCGTTGGCGGCCATCCCATGGCTGGCAAGGAAGTCGCGGGCATCGAGGCAGCCGAGGCCGCTCTCTTCCGGGGCTGCATCTACTGCCTGGTGCCTGGGGAGGGGGCCTCGCCGGGTTCGGTGCAGAAGATGGTCGATCTGGTGCGGATGCTCGGCGCCGAGTCGCTGTTCATAGACGCGGAGGAGCATGATGCCGCGGTGGCCGGGATCAGCCACCTCCCGCTGATAGCCTCCACGGCCCTGCTAATGTCAACGGCCCGCAGCCCCTCCTGGCCGCAGATGTCGAAGCTGGCTGCCACCGGCTATCGGGGTGTGACCCGTCTCGCCTCTCAGCATCCAACGATGAACCGGGACATATGTATTACCAACGGGAGCAACATAGTGGCGTGGGTTGAGCGGTTCATTGAGGAGCTGCGCCGCCTGCAGGAGATAGTGGCCCGGGCCGTGCCTGAAGATGTGGAGGGGGCTTTTGCTGAAGCCAGGGAGGCGCGGCAGCGCTGGTTGGAGAGTCATGACAAGGGTGATCCTTCCGCCTAGGTCCCTGAGAGGGGAGGTGACGCCCCCGGGGGACAAGTCCATCTCGCACCGCGCCGCTTTGTTGAGCAGCGTGGCCCGGGGAGAGGCCCGCCTGGCCAACTTCTCGCCTTCGGCTGACTGCGCTGCCACACTGGACTGCATGGAAGCCCTTGGGGCGGGCATAGAGCGTGGTCCAGCGAAACCGGGCGTTGTGCATGTGGCAGGGGTGGGTGAAGATGGTCTCAGGGAACCTGTGGACGTACTTTGTGCCGGCAACAGTGGCACCACCATGCGCTTGCTCAGCGGCCTGCTGTCGGCCCAGCCCTTCCTCTCGATAATCACCGGCGACGACTCGCTGCGCTCGCGGCCTATGGACAGGGTGGTTGTGCCACTGCGTCTGATGGGAGCGGACGTCTGGGGCCGGGCCGGGGGCTCTCTGGCCCCGCTGGCCATAAAGGGTGGTGCCCTCCGCGGCATAGACTACGCGCTTCCTGTAGCCAGCGCACAGGTCAAGTCGGCCCTGCTGATAGCCGGCCTGTATGCGGGAGGAAGTACCACCCTTCGCGAGCCGGCGAAGTCGCGTGACCATACCGAGCGACTCATGGCTGCGATGGGTGTAGACGTGACCGTGGACGGGTTGGTGGTTTCCGTTCGGCCGCTGGAAGCGCCTTTGGATGCCATGGATATGGAGGTCCCCGGTGACATCAGCTCTGCTGCCTACTGGATGGTGGCCGGAGCTGTGCACCCTGATGCCCGCTTGAGGGTGAATGGGGTGGGTGTCAACCCGACCCGAACAGGAATTGTGGATGTGTTGCTGGAGATGGGAGCAAGGCTTAGAATAGAGAACCAGCGCCGCATCGGCCACGAGCCAGTGGGCGACATTGTGGTGGAGTCGAGTCAGCTCACTGGAGTCGAACTGCGCGGCGACCTGATACCCCGATTGATTGATGAAATTCCTGTGCTCGCCGTCGCGGCCTGCTTCTCGTCCGGTGATACCGTCATCGGCGATGCCGCGGAGCTGAGGGTGAAAGAGAGCGACAGAATCGGTAGCCTGGTGAAAGAACTGCGCTGCCTTGGGGCTGCCGTCGAGGAGACGTCAGATGGCCTTATAGTCCACGGTGGTGGGAAGATCAGCGGGGGCGAGTGCCACAGCCATGGAGACCATCGTCTGGCCATGGCCCTGGGGGTGGCAGCGCTGCTGGCGGATGGGGAGACTGCCCTCGTGGATGATGGGGCGGTGGAGGTGTCCTACCCCGCGTTCTGGCAGGAAATGGATCGACTTAGAGTAGACTGATATTGCCCACGGAGGTCGCGATGTCCACAGAGCTTATCCATCTTGGGTTCAGCAACATGGCTGCCGTCAACAAGGCCGTGGCAGTCATCTCTCCCAATTCAGCACCTGCGAAGCGGTTGATTCAAGAGGGGCGGAAAGAGGGGATGGTCATTGATGTTACCAACGGTCGAAGGACGAAGGCCATCCTCATCATGGAAACTGGGCATGTCATTCTAGCTGCCATAACGCCAGAGACCATTGCCAGCCGCGTTGTGGCTGGGCGCAAAGCCGAGTTGAGGGATCAGGGTGGGGAGCGGGACCTCGCCGAGTAGGGCAACGGGGTTGCTGTTAGTCCTCTCAGGATCGTCCGGCGCAGGTAAGGACGCGGTGCTGGCACGCATGAAGGAGCAGGGCTACCCCTTTCGCCACGTTGTTACTGTCACCACGCGGCCGCGGCGCCCCACGGAAGTGCAGGGGATCGACTACGACTTCGTCTCAGAGTCGGAGTTCCAGGATATGCTCCACCGGGGTGAGCTTCTGGAGTGGGCCCAGGTCTATGGTCATCACTATGGCGTGCCCAAAGAAAGCGTGCGACGGGCCTTGCAGGATGGTCAAGACGCTGTGGTGAGGGTGGATGTGCAGGGGGCAGCCACCATCAAGGAGCTGCTTCCCGAGGCGGTCCTGGTCTTTCTGGCCTCTGCGCGTCCATCCTCGGTGGGCGAGTATGAGGAGCGCTTGCGGCAGCGGAACACGGAGTCAGATGCACAGTTGGGATTGAGGTTGCAGCGTGTGGAGGAGGAGTTGAAAAGCCTGCCGATCTTCGACTACGTGGTGGTCAACCGCCAGGGCGGGCTTGATGAGGCTGTCTCCCAGGTGGCCTGCATCATGGCTGCCGAGAAATGTCGGGTCAACCCGAGAGCGGTCGTGTTTCCTTGAGTCGCTGTGCCCGACGTGCCGGCCGCGGCCCCGTTCCCGGACGATTTTTCTGCCAGGCGCTCAGTCATCTCGGTGCCCCGCCAGCCTGTCCTTCGCCTCCTCCCACAGTCTGTCCTGCTCCTCGATAGGCAGGCTACTCAGGTCCACACCACGTGCCCGGCAGAGCTCTTCCATGCAGTTGAATCGTTGGTAGAAGCGCTGGTTCGCCTGGCGGAGGGCATCTTCCAGGTCCATGTCCAGCCACCTGGCGACGTTGGCCAGGGTGAAGAGCAGGTCGCCGAACTCGCTGGTCCTCTCGGCGTTGTCAGTTGCCTCCCTGACCTCGTTGATTTCCTCAACGAGCTTGTCGACTATGTCATCGGCGCCCTTCCAGTCGAAACCTACCGCGGCAGCCCGGCGCTGGATTGCCTGGCTGTAAGCCAGAGCCGGCATTCCTCGAGGCAAGCCCGACAGTATGGACTCCTGGCCCCCCTCCTCCCTCTTGAGGACCTGCCAGTTGTGGACTACCTCCTGGGCATCTTCGGCCTTGACCGCGCCAAACACGTGAGGGTGGCGGTGGATAAGCTTGGCGCTTATCCTCTGCGAGACCTCGTTGATATCGAAGTGACCTTCTTCGGCGGCAATCTGGGCGTGGAGTACTATCTGCATCAGCAGGTCGCCCAGTTCACTGCACAGTTCCTGGGGATCACCACGGTCAATGGCCTCCAGGACTTCGTAGCACTCCTCCAGCAGGTGTGGCTTGAGGGAAGAGTGAGTCTGCTTTCTGTCCCAGGGGCAGCCCGTGGGGCCGCGGAGCTTGGCGATGATGTCTACCAACGCGGCGAAGCCGTCACGTGCACTTTGTCCAGTCACTCCTGAGCCCCGGGTTGGTCCTCTATTAGTAGTGCATCTTCTTCAAGGGGAAAGGCTATGGAGACTACGTCGTGGCCGGAGTCCACTTTCATGAGACTGACGCCAGCGGTGTTGCGGCTCTGGACATTTATTCTGCTCTTGGGAACGCGGATTATCCTTCCCACCCCAGACATCAGCATCAGCTCTCCGTCACGCGACGTCAGCTTGGCGGCAACCACCGTGCCTACCCTGAGACCGATCCTGTGAGCCAGTACGCCGCTACCGCCCCTGTGCTGGGTGGGGAATGCACCCAGCGGGCTCAGCTTGCCGTAGCCCTTGCTGGTCACGGTCAGCAGATAGAAAGAAGGATCGACTACCTGCATGCTTACCACCCGGTCTCCCTGGCCGAGACGTATGCCGCGAACTCCCTGGCTGGTTCGGGACAGTGGTCTGACGTTGTTCAAAGCAAACCGGATAGACTTACCATTCTGCGTGACCATTATTACGTCGTCGTTTTCCTTGGCCATTACGGCGGCTATGAGTTCGTCCCCCTTGCCCAGAGCGATGGAAATGAGCCCTCTGCCTCTGAGGTGGGCGAAGGCCTCTATGGGTGTTCTCTTGACTTTGCCTTTGGCGGTGGCCAGCACCAGGTAGTTTCCCGGCTCGAAGTTGGCCCTCACCGCCATGGTTATCTGCTCTCTTTCCTCCAGGGGCAGCAGGTTCACGATTGGTGTACCCTTGGCGGTACGAGACACGTCCTGAGGCAGCCGGTGGCATTTGAGCGGCATGACACGTCCCCTGCTGCTGAAGAACAGCAGCGTATCATGAGTACCTGCCACCAGCCACAGGAAGGCGGTGTCAATGTCTCTGGTCACCACTCCCCGGATACCCTTGCCTCCCCGGTGCTGCAGCTTGTAGGTACTGCTGGGCACCCGCTTGACATAGCCGCGGGTGCTCAAAGTGACCACCATCTCCTCGTGCGGGATGAGGTCCTCCTCGCTGAAATCGCTGGCCTCTTCCTCGCTCAATTGACTCCGGCGGGCGTCCCCATACTTGGACTTCAAGTCGGACGCCTCTTCCTTGATGATGAAGAGTATCTTGTTGGGATTGGCCAGGAGGTCCTCAAGGTAAGCAATGGTCTTGAGTACCTCGGTGTACTCATCGAGTATCTTCTGGCGCTCGAGCGCTACCAGGCGTCGCAGTTGCAGGTCCAGGATGGCCTGTGCCTGCACCTGGGACAGGTCAAGCTGTTCCATCAGCGCATTTCGGGCCGCATCCGTGTTGGGCGACTGCCGGATGATGGTGATGACTTCGTCCAGGTGGTCAAGGGCAATCTTCAGACCCTCGAGGATATGTGCCCGGTCTCTGGCTTGCTTCAGCTCGAATTGGGAGCGCCGCACTATCACCCGGTGACGGAAGTCTATGAAATGGTGCAGCGCTTCCTTGAGACTGAGCACCTTGGGCTGCCCGTCAACCAGCGCGAGCATGTTGATCGGGATGCTTGACTGCATCGCCGTCAACTTGTAGAGGTTATTGAGAATGTGCTCTCCGTGAGCTTCCCGCCTCAGCTCGATGACCACCCGCATACCCTGCCTGTCGGACTCGTCGCGGAGTTCGCTGATGCCCTCGATCTTCTTGTCCTTGACCAGCTTGGCAATTCTTTCCACCATCTCGGCCTTGTTCGTCTGATAGGGCAATTCCGTCACCACTATCTGCGAGCGGCCCTTGGGCAAGTCCTGCACCTCGGCTCTGGCCCTGATGACGGCCCTGCCGTGGCCGGTGGTGTAGGCCCTGCGTATGTCCTCGCGGCCCAGTATGATCCCGCCAGTGGGGAAGTCCGGTGCAGGAACGAGCCGTATCAGTTCATCGATAGTGGCCTCCGGGTTGTCGATGAGGTGACGGATGGCGTCGCATATCTCGGCCAGATTGTGAGGTGGAATGCTTGTCGCCATCCCCACGGCTATTCCGGAGCTGCCGTTGATCAGCATGTTGGGCAGCCGGCTGGGCAGCACGACGGGTTCCTCGAGCGTATCGTCGAAGTTGGGGGCGAAGTCTACCGTGTCCTTGTCTATATCGGCCAGCATCTCCTGGGAGATAGTGGCCAGACGCGCTTCGGTGTAGCGCATGGCTGCAGGAGGATCATTGTCTACGCTGCCGAAGTTACCCTGGCCCTGGACCAGCAAATGTCTCATGGAGAAGTCCTGTGCCATACGGACCAGGGCCTCGTAGACCGGGGCGTCGCCGTGCGGGTGGTATTTCCCCAGTACCTCTCCGACTATTCGGGCGCATTTCTTGAAGGGCGTATTATGCCGAATCCCCAACTCGTTCATGGCGTACAGAATGCGTCGGTGGACAGGTTTGAGACCGTCCCTGACGTCGGGCAGCGCCCGTGACACGATGACGCTCATGGCGTAGTCAAGGTAGGATACCCTGACCTCGTCCTCAATCTTGACCGGTCTGATTGTTCCGATGTCCATCAGCTTTGTTCGTTTCGGCGGAGCTTGGGAGTCGCTAGCCGTGAAGTCGGCGTCTAGGGGCTTGTCTCATCCAGGGTTTCAAGTTCCGGCAATTCGGGAAAAGCCTCTTCCTCGTCCTCTGCCTCCTCGCGCGGTCTTAACAGGCTCTCTTTGACATAAGGGCGGAACCTTTCCCTCTTTTTAGGGGGAAATGATACAAGGCCAGCCTGGCTCGGATGCTCGTAGACTTCCTTTATCAGAAGGTCGACGTCAGTGTCTCCCAGGCTCCGCACGGCGGCAACGTACTGGTTGCCGCCTTGAATGAGCCTGGCCAACCTGGGGCCGTACTTGGGATCGACCTCGCCCAAGTAGTCATTGTGCTCATTATGGGCCACCAGCCGCTGTCCTTCGACACGGAGGTCTACCTTCGCCCCGGGTACCATCTGCATGATGGTCTCCCTGGGTGCGGGGTTGACCAATTGCACTACCCGGGCTTTGCTGGTGTCTTCAACGAAGCCGTCGGCGACCACTTGGTGATGGTCGTCCTTTGCCATCGAGTCCCCAAGTTCGGCAAGACGCTTGAGGTTCTTCTTGGCGATGCTGTTATACTGGTCCAGCTCCAGTGCCTTGCCGTAGGCTTGCCTGGCTGCTTCATGCTCTCCCAGCTCCAGGTAAGCTCTACCCAGCCTGTTGTAGGCTTCGACGTCTTCGGGTGCCAGGTCCAGGACAGCCATGTTGGCTGCTATAGCTTCCTTCCAGAGCCCTTGCACAGCCAACTCCACGGCTTTCTTGGCGTGCCTGCCCGCTTCGTCCAAGTGTTCCTGACGAACCATGGTCCAGACCCTCAAGTCCTGGGCGCTTCCTGTTCGTGCTCCATAGAAAGGTATTCCAGAGAGGATTTTAGGGGCTGGCGGGTCGATTTGCAAGTAGCTTCAGGTACGGCAGTGCATCGGCCCCAGAGGAACTTATGTCATATACGCGAGCCCAGGAAGCTGTCTATCATGATGGTGGTCGGATGGAGGTACGAGCTTGATGACGCATACTAAGCTGCGAGTATCGGGAATGGGCTGCGCCGCTTGCGCCGGTGCGGTGGAGGAGGCGCTTCTACGACAAAGGGGGGTGTCCGGTGCCCATGTGAACCCGGCCTCTGACGAGGCTACTGTCGAGTACGACCCGTCTATGGCGTCTGAGGCGGGTCTGGCTGCTGCCCTGTCGAAGGTGGGGTACGCTGTGGAGACCCGGACAGCCAGCATGGCTGTGCAGGGCATGACCTGCGCCAACTGTGCCGCGGCTGTCGAGAAGGGTCTCCGAAGTGCACGAGGTGTCCTTTCCGCCAACGTCAGCTTTGCCTCCGAGACGGCGGTGGTCCGCTACAATCCCGCAGCCACCTCGGTCCCGGCCCTCCTGCGAGCCGTTCGGGACGCGGGTTACGCGGCGTCAGTGCTGCGACATCAAGAGGAGGGGAAGACTGAGGGCAGCGATGCCGGGCGACTGAAGATGACCCTGGTGTTCAGCCTTCTCCTGGCTGTCCCAACGTTTGTGCTCTCCATGGTGAGTCCGCTGGATGTCAGGGCCAATGGCCTCTTGCTGCTTGGCCTGGCTACGCCTGTGCAGTTCGTGGCCGGAGGCCGGTTCTATCTGGGCGCGTACCGGGCCCTGAGACATGGCCGGGCTACCATGGACACTCTGGTATCCGTGGGGACGAGCGCAGCCTACGTGTACAGCGTTCTAGCGATCAGCCTGCCGGGTCGCTTCGGTGACGATTTCTACTTCGATACAGCAGTGTTGATCATATCGATAGTCCTGCTTGGACGGTACCTGGAAGCCCGAGCCAAGGGCCGTGCTTCACAGGCGGTCCGGGACCTGGTAGGTCTGCAGGCGAAAATGGCGAGGGTTGTCCGTCAGGGTTCAGAGTCCCAGTTGCCTGTGGAGGAGGTGAAAGTCGGTGATGTGGTGATCGTGCGGCCGGGGGAGAAGGTGCCGGTGGACGGCACGGTGATCGAAGGACAGTCCATTGTCGACGAGTCCATGCTCACGGGCGAGCCAATGCCGGTGGACAAGAAGGCCGGGGATGTGGTGGTCGGGGCTACCATCAACGGAAGCGGGCTGCTCAAAGTGACGGTCACCGGGATAGGCGAGGAAACCGCACTTGCGAGGATAGCCGGCCTGGTGCGCCAGGCACAGGGTTCGAAGCCATCGGCACAGCGGTTGGCGGACTCGGTGGCCGGGGTCATCGTTTCAGCCGCCGTTGCTATTGCCCTGGTGACGTTCTTGGCCTGGTATTTCGGCGCAGGTGCTCAGCTTGCCTTCGCGCTCACCGCCTTCATCTCCGTATTGGTCATATCATGCCCCTGTGCGCTTGGTCTGGCAACGCCGACTGCTATCATGGTGGGCATCGGCAAAGGGGCGAGGAGTGGCATTCTTGTCAAGTCCGCTGAGGCCATGGAGCGGGCCCGCCGGGTCAGTGCAGTAGTATTCGACAAGACGGGCACACTTACGCTGGGGAAGCCCGCGGTTACCGACTTTGTCCCTACGAGCGAGTCAAGGGCGGTGGATGTTATGTGCCTGGCTGCAGCGGTGGAGAAGGCGTCCGAGCACCCTCTGGGGCTGGCCATTGCCCAGGCAGGTGAGAAAACGTGCGGCCCTCTGGACTATTCCCATGACTTCGAGTCCTTTGGGGGGCGTGGTGTGGCGGGGCGTGTTGACGGCAGGATGGTCCTTGTGGGCAGCCGTTTGCTGTTGGAAGAGAATGGCGTCCCCATCGGCGATGCGGAGCAGGTGGCAGCAGGACTGGAGTCCGAAGGAAAGACTGCTGTCCTGGTCTCGGTTGACGGCCGTGTGGAGGGTGTTCTTGGTGTTGCAGACGCGGTGAAGGACGGCTCCGCGCAGGCTGTGGCGGGGCTGAAGGAGATGGGTCTGGAGACAGTTATGCTGACCGGTGACAACCGCCGGGCAGGGGAGGCCATAGGAGAACTGCTTGAGATTGGGGATGTTGTCTCGGAAGCCATGCCCGAGGACAAGGTGGAGCACGTTCGGATGCTGCAGGAGAGGGGTCATGTGGTGGCTGTGGTGGGGGATGGCATCAACGACGCACCGGCGCTGGCACAGGCGGACGTCGGGATTGCATTGGGCAGTGGTACTGATGTGGCCATGGAAAGCGCAGGTATCGTCCTGATGCGGGATGACCCCAGGGCGGTGGTGGAGGCCGTTGGACTCAGTCGCCGGACAATGCGGAAGGTGAAGCAGAACCTCTTCTGGGCCTTCTTCTACAATGCGACTGCCATACCCATCGCTGCTGGCGCTCTGTATCCGGTCTTCGGTCTGCTCCTGAACCCCGCCGTAGCCGCAGCGGTGATGGCTTTCAGCTCCGTGTCAGTGGTCGGCAATTCGCTGCTCATGCGGCGGTAGGGGCAAGGGCACACGCGGACTACCCCGTGGTCTCAATCCTGATTCCAATGGGACAGTGATCAGAACCCTGTACATCAGGCAGTATGAAGGCGTCCGCAACGGATGGAATCAGGTTCTCCGTCACGAAAAAGTAGTCGATTCTCCAGCCCACGTTCCTCTCCCTGGCCCTCGATTTCAGGTCCCACCACGTGTACTGTCCCGGTTCCTTGTTGAAGTGGCGAAAGGTGTCCACAAAGCCGGCGGCGACAAACCTGTCCAGCCATTCCCTCTCCATGGGCAGGAACCCGGATATTTTCTCATTCTCCCTGGGCCTGGCCAGGTCTATCTCTTTATGTGCGGTATTGAAGTCCCCACACACGATCAGTCTGCCACCCTGTTCCTGGAGCGGCCCGACATATTCCAGGAATGCCTCATAGAAGTCCATCTTGTACTTGAGCCGCTGGGCGTCTTTCTTGCCATTGGGGAAGTAGATATTGAAGAGGAGGAAGTCCGGGTGCTCCGAGACAATGACTCTTCCCTCAGCATCGAACTCCTCAAGGCCAAGGCCGTAGCGGACACTCGCAGGTTCCTGTCTTGTGAAGGTCGCCACGCCGCTGTAACCTCTGCGCTCCGGGTAGTCCCAGTAAGTGCAGTAGCCTGGGGGCTGCTTCAGTTCCCTGTCAATCTGGTCCGGCTGCGTCTTGGTCTCCTGAAGACACAGGATGTCAGGCTGCTCTCGCTGGAGCCAGTCCAGGAACCCCTTTCCTTTGACCGCCCTGATGCCATTGACATTCCATGACAGTATTGTGTAGTGCTTCATAGGACTTCCGCCATATTGGCTGCGTTAATCACGAAGGGTCATGCCGATCGGGGGACTGGCCCTGGCGCGGATTCCAGGGTGTGACGCCATTATAACATTGTGACTCGATTGCGGACGAGGCGCGCAAAGCCCGGTCCAAGAGATTTCTTCGTCACAAACACCTATACTTAGCAGCAGAGGTAAGGCTTTGTCGTGGGCGTACTGTACCTGGTGGCCACCCCGATAGGCAATATGGAGGACATATCTCTTCGAGCCCTCAGGGTCCTCCGCGAGGTCGGAGTGATTGCCGCCGAGGACACGCGCAGGACACGAAACCTTCTCTCTGCCTACGGCATCAAGACGCGCCTCACCAGCTATCACCAGCACAACCGCAGGGCCAAGCAGGAATACCTATTGAATCAGTTGAGGGATAAGGACGTGGCACTGGTGTGCAACGCGGGGATGCCCCTTGTGAGTGACCCGGGGTACGAGCTCGTGGTAGCCGCTGTCGAAAACGGTATCCCGGTGACAGCCGTCCCCGGCGCCTCGGTCTTGCCGGTGGCGCTGGTGGTCTCGGGGTTGCCCACTGACCAGTTCGTTTTCGTCGGCTTCCTCCCGGCGCGGAAGGGACAGAGGATCGCCCTGCTGGAAGGCCTGGCCACTGAGCGCAGGACCATAGTGGCCCTTGAAGCGCCTCACCGACTGCTGACCAGCCTGCAAGATATGGCCCGGGTCCTTGGGGACAGGCGGATAGCGGTAGTCAGAGAACTGACGAAGGTGCACGAAGAGGTATTTCGGGGGACTGTGAACCAGGCGATTCAGCGATTCCAGGAACCCAGAGGGGAGTTCACGCTGGTGGTCGAGGGGTGCAAAGAAGAGAAGCTCCCCTCTCGGGATGCCGATGTTGTGGCTGAGCTGCGCCGGCTGAAATCGTTGGGCATCTCGGCTAGGGAGTGCGCATCCCGCCTTTCGAAGACAACGGGCTTGTCCAAGAAGGATCTGTACGGGATGTGGTTGGCGCTTGGCAATGATGAGTAACACCCTGGGGTCTCGGCGGATGGTCGTTCTCATGCCGATTCTTTTTTGGTGTCGAATTGTGATAGAATTCGTGCAGAGCCATACCTAAATGGAAAGGATTCTTGTTGCCGTCGCGTGGCCGTATGCCAACGGCTCGCTCCATCTTGGCCACCTCGCCGGAGCGTACCTGCCGGCCGATATCTTTGCCCGCTACCATCGTGCCAAGGGGAACGAGGTGCTGATGGTCTCCGGGAGTGATCAGCATGGCACGCCGGTGACGATCCGCGCTGAGCAGGAGGACAGGACACCCCGGGAGATAGTCGACCGGTATCATCGAGAGTTCCTGGAGTGCTGGCACAAGCTGGGAATCCGGTTCGATCTTTTCACTTCGACGGGAACGCAGAACCATCTCCAGGTGGTGCAGGACGTCTTCCTCAAGCTCCTGGAGAAGGGCCACATATACCTGGACGAGATGTTACTCCCGTACTGCCCGCAGTGCCAGCGCTTCCTGCCTGACAGGTATGTCGAGGGAGTCTGCCCGTACTGTACTTCCGATCTGGCGAGGGGAGACCAGTGCCCAATCTGTGGCAAGCCTCTCAACTTCTCAGACCTTGTGGGGCCCCACTGCCGGCTCTGTGGTAGCACCCCCGAGATCCGGGCTTCGCAGCACTTCTTCCTGCGCCTCAGCGCTTTCACGGATGCCCTGAAGGAGTGGGTGGGTGCCAAGCAGTACTGGCGGCAGAATGTGCTCAACTTCACGCTCCGGTACCTGGAGGAGGGTCTAAGGGACCGGGCAATAACCAGGGACATGGACTGGGGGGTGCCTGTGCCCTACCCTGGTTTCGAGAGGAAACGCATATATGTCTGGTTCGAGGCGGTCATAGGATATCTGTCTGCCAGCAAGGAGTGGGCCAGGCTCAGCGGGGACGAGGGGCGGTGGAGGGACTTCTGGCAGGGGGACACCAGGGGCTACTACTTCATCGGAAAGGACAACATACCTTTCCACACCATGATTTGGCCGGCCATGCTGATGGGGTACGGAGGGCTGAATCTCCCCTATGATGTCCCGGCAAACGAGTTCCTGACATTGGAGTCCAGGCAGCTTTCCACGAGTCGCAATTGGGCGGTCTGGCTGCCTGACTACCTGGAAAGATATGCACCGGACCCGTTGCGCTATCTGTTGTCGGTCAATATGCCTGAGACCGGCGACACCGATTTCTCGTGGCGGGAGTTCATTAGGAGAAACAACGATGAGCTGCTGGCCAACTACGGAAACCTTGTGCATCGGGTGCTCAGCTTCAGCTACCGCCATTTCGAGGGCCGTGTCCCCGAGCCTGTGGATTTGGAGGAGGTCGACAACAGGCTGATAGGGCGGGCAATGGATACCATCGACTCCGTGGACGCCGCCTTGAGCAGGTGTCAGTTCAGGGAAGGCATCAAGGCTGCCATGTCACTGGCCCATGAGGCCAACAGGTATCTCGAGGACAGGTCACCGTGGAAAGCCATCAAGGAAGACAGGGAGTCGTCTGCCAGGAGCCTGTTCGCAGCTATACAGGCTATCGCCTGCTTGAAGACAGTGCTGTGCCCGTTTCTGCCGTTCAGTTCGCAGAGCGTGCAGGGCCTGTTGGGCTTCGAGGGTCCGGTGGAAGACGAACCTTGGGGCTTCCACGGCGTCCCGCCGGGCCAGAAGCTCGCCAAGCCCGTACCGCTGTTCACCAAGCTGGATGAGGGTATAGTGCTGGAGGAGACTCAACGGCTGGGTCTTTCAGGCCATGATCAGGCAGCCCAGCCAGGGGTCTCTGTGAAAGGGGAGAGTTGACTGTAGCGTCGATCTTCGAGCCTATCCAGGCCGATCTGTATCGGGTCGAGGAGAGGCTCGAACAGGTAGTCGAAGCCGCGCCTGTTCAGATGCGGGAACAACTGAGCCACGGGCTCATGAACGGTGGCAAGCGCATACGTCCTGCTCTGACTCTTCTGGCTGGGAAGTTCCATGACTACAACCTGGAGCTGCTGATTCCGATGGCGGCTTCGATGGAACTGCTGCACGTTGCCACCTTGATACATGATGACACGGTGGATCGGGCCGACCTTCGGCACGGGAAGATGAGCATCAACCGGGTTTGGGGCGACTCCAGCGCTGTGCTTCTGGGTGACTACCTCTTCGCCAACTCAGCCTACCTGGCGGCAGAGCCGAAGAACCTGAGGGTGGTAACGCTATTCGCTCAGACACTCATGACGGTCTGCACGGGCGAGCTTGAGGAATCCGTTGGGCCTTTCAACGAAGACAGAGACTACTACTTCCAGATGATAAGGAACAAGACGGCGTCTCTGTTCGCCACTGCTGCGGAATCGGGAGGGGTACTGAGCCAGGCTCCGGAGGAAGTGATACAGAGCCTGAGCAGCTACGGTTGCAGCTTGGGCACGGCCTTCCAGATCGTTGATGACGTCCTGGATTTCACCAGTGAAGAGGATGTGATGGGCAAGCCCGTGGCCAGCGACCTGGCCAGGGGTGTGTACACCCTGCCGGTAATCCTCTTTCTGCAGCGACCTGAGGGCCAGGAGGCCAGGGAGCTACTGAGGGGAGACAGGGAGGGGGGAGTGAAGGCAGTCGCCGGCATGATCCGGCAGTCTTCAGTGATAGCAGAATGCTATGAAGTCGTCAGGGAGTACTGCGCTCGGGCCTGCTCAGCCATTGAATCCCTTCCCGACACCCCTGTTCATGATTCCCTCATCAGGCTGGCGGACTATATAGCAGAGCGCAAGGGCTAGACCGTCTCCTTGCCTTCGAGGACTTCTGTCTCCCACGCACTGACAACGTCTTTGAAACGGTCGACGGCGTACTGGCAGGCATGAAAGGCCTCCTGGCGGTGTGGGGCGCCGATGGCCACCACCAGGGTGATCTCGCCCAGGTCCAGCTTGCCCAACCTGTGAGCGATGGCAACGCTGCCCAGTTGCCACCTGGATCTGATCTCATCCGCTATCTGCCCCAGTTCCTTCTGAGCCAACTCCTCAGCCGACGGATCATTGTGCAGGTGCAGGGCTTTCCTGCCCGAGGAAGAGAAGTCGCGGACTGACCCGACGAAGGTCACAACCGCTCCGTTGGACTCATGGCGCACAGCCTCGATGTATCTCTGTGGCTGGATGGGTGTGTGGGTGATCTCTACCAACTGAATTCCTTCCCCCGGGGCCACCGGCAGCTACGAAGGCGCCGCTTCGGGTTGTGCTGTGGCGGGCCCCGTGTCTGGGGATGTATCCGCCTGGGGTTGTTGCACAACCGACTCCTGGGGTGCCGTTGGTTCTGCCTTCTTTGCCATGGCTGCCCGTTCCGAGGCTGGTGGGACCGGGTCGTCAAAGAGCTTCCGCAGCGTCTCCCCGTCGAGGCTTTCCTCCACTATCAGCCGCTCCGCGATCCATGACAGCCTCTCCCTCTCCGTGGACAGGACTCCCTTGGCACTCTCGTAGGCCATCTCAATGATGCGGTCGACTTCCCTGTCAATCTCCAGGGCGATTCTCTCGCTGTAGTCCCGCTGCTCGGATATCTCCTTGCCGAGGAAGACCATCGACTCCTTGCGCCCGAAGGTCCTCGGGCCCAGCTTGTCGCTCATACCAAGTTCAGTCACCATGGAGCGGGCGATCTTGGTGGCACGCTCTATGTCATTGTGCGGGCCGGTTGTCCTCTCATTGAAGACAATATCCTCAGCAGCATGGCCGCCGAGCAAGACCGACAACTGGTCCATCAATTGCGACCTCGTTGACAGATAGCGGTCTTCTTCGGGCAGTATCTTGGTATAGCCTCCCATCACCCCCCTGGCTATGATGGAGACCTTGTGAACAGGGTCGGCGTGGGGAAGTCTCTTGGCTACCAGAGCATGCCCCGCCTCGTGGTAGGCGATCATCTCCTTCTCCTTGGTGCTTATGACCCGGCTCTTCTTCTCCGGACCGGCAATCACCCTGTCCACAGCCTCATCGAATTCCTGTGGGCCTATGGATTTCTTGTCCCGCCGGGCGGCCAGAATTGCCGCTTCGTTGACCAGGTTGGCCAGGTCAGCGCCGCTGAAGCCCGCTGTCTCCTTGGCAATGGTGCTCAGGTCGACGTTGTCATCCAACGGTTTGCCCTTCACGTGGACCTGCAGTATCCCTGTACGGCCATTGATGTCGGGCCTGTCCAGTATAACCTGGCGGTCAAAACGGCCGGGGCGGAGCAGGGCGGGGTCAAGGATATCAGGACGGTTGGTGGCTGCCAGCACGATGACGTTGGTTGAAGTGTCGAAGCCATCCATCTCGACCAGAATCTGGTTCAGCGTCTGTTCTCTCTCATCATGCCCGCCCCCAAGCCCGGCACCACGGTGTCGGCCAACGGCGTCGATCTCATCGACGAACACAATGCAGGGAGCGTTTCGCTTGGCCTGCTCGAAGAGGTCCCTGACTCTCGATGCACCTACCCCGACGAACATCTCCACGAACTCACTGCCGCTTATGGAAAAGTAGGGCACTTCTGCCTCGCCGGCGATTGCCCGTGCCAGGAGAGTCTTGCCTGTCCCCGGGGGCCCTACAAGCAGTACACCCCGGGGGATTCGGGCTCCCAGCGAGAGGAACTTCTCCGCGGACCTGAGGAACTCGACGATCTCCTGGAGTTCAGTCTTGGCCTCCTCCACGCCGGCCACGTCGGCGAAGGTCACGGTGGGCCTGGTGCCCGTGATGAGTCTTGCTCTGCTCCTGCTGAAATTGAAAGCCTGGTTGCTGGCACCGCGGGCACCCCGCAGGATGAACCAGAAAAGGCCGATTATCAGAATGAAGGGCAGGATACTGAGGAACAGTGTACCCCAGTCGAAGCCGCCGCTCGGCTGGAAGTCTATGCTGATCTTGTCTAGAGGCACCTCCTGGCTCTGCAGATACTGCGTGAGAGCCCAGGTGTCGCCAGCGAAGTGGGTCTTCAGTAGCTCCTTGTCGTTAGAGTCCAGGGCATACAAGGTGTCGCCCTTCTGGACGATGCTGGCCACGTCACCCGTCTTGGCGCGCTCCACCAAATCGCTCAGCGTCTTTTCCGGGGTTCCCTCGCCTCTGGGGAGGAAGGCCAGAACGAGCACCACGATCGCGGCCAGCACGACAAGGTAAAGGAAAGCCTGCTGCCTTTTCGTCCTCATCTCTCCCGTTCGGTCATCCGCAACTTGACACGCACATTATACCAGACAATGTACTGACCGTGCACAGAGAAGACCCACCTCCCTGCCCCCGGCCTCGCGCAGCAGTCGCCTCGGGGTGAGTCTGAAGGCATAGCGGCATTCCTTCGTGTTGAGCAACCTGGGGGACACGCATGGTAGAATGAAAGCAGGACGTTACTGCGGAGGAGAGAGATGCTGTTCATCGAGGACTTGCGAGTCGAACTGGAGGGCAAGACCCTTCTTCAGCATATCGATCTGGAGATAGGGCAGGGGGAGACTCATGTCCTGTTCGGGCCAAACGGGTCGGGGAAGACGTCTCTCCTGATGGCGATTATGGGCTATCCCCAGTTTAAGGTTACCAAGGGAAGAATCATGTTCAAAGGCGTGGACATCACCCATGCTCCCATCAATGAGCGTGCGGCCATGGGCATTGGCATGTCCTACCAGCGGCCTCCCACCATCCATGGGCTGAAAACCCGTCAGATGGTGCAGATATGCAGCAAGAGCGACAGGGACGTCGAAGAACTGGCCAGTCGGGTCAACTTCGCCGCTTTTCTGGATAGGGACGTCAACTCGGGTTTCTCGGGGGGAGAGATCAAACGCTCGGAGTTGCTGCAGCTCATGGCCCAGGAACCGGACCTCCTGCTGTTCGATGAACCAGAATCGGGGGTGGACCTGGAGAACATCGCCCTGGTTGGCGAGGCGATAGCCAACTTGCTCCAGAAGGAGAACCTGCCTCCAGACCATCGCTCCAGGTCTCAACTGAAGAAGGAGAGGAGCAAGATGGGGCTCATCATCACTCATACGGGCTTCATCCTGGACTACGTACCTGCCGACAAGGGATATGTGCTCTATGACGGCGTGTTGAGTTGCAGCGGGAACCCCAGCGAGATACTGAACTGGATCAGCGAATGCGGATACGAGGAGTGTGCCAGATGCGCCATGAAGGGGAGCTGAAAGACAGGGCGAGGAAGGCCGTTGACAAGAAGGCCTCTCTTGGTGTGGACATAGACCTGGGGCAGTACAGCTCGGCGCCGGTCCCGCACGAGTATCTTGCCGATGCAGATATGTGCGAGTTGCCAGCCGATGAGCAGCAGAGGCTCGTCATGTCTGGTGTCGACGTCACGGAGAAGGAACGAGGTGGTACATACTTCCAGAAGGATAGCGAGGTTGTCAGGTGTGTCATGAAGCAGGAGGGGATCGAGGTCATCCCTATCAAGCGCGCACTGGAAGAGCATGAGTGGATTCGGGACTACTACTGGAGACTGGTCAGTGTCGACGCGGACAAGTACACCGCTGCTGCCGAGCTTGACCTGCACGATGGTTACGTCATACGTGCTCTGCCGGGGGTAAAGAGTATATACCCGGTCCAGGCGTGTCTCTACCTGGATACGGATCGCTCGCAGCAGAACATCCACAACATAGTCATTGCCGAGGAGGAGTCGGAGCTCCATATCATCACCGGGTGCACGACGTCGGCCCACCTGAAGTCCGGCCTGCATGTTGGCGTCTCCGAGTTCTTCGTCAGGAAGAACGCCAAGCTCAGCTTCACCATGATCCACAACTGGGCCGAGGAGATGATGGTCCGCCCCAGGTCGGTGGGCATGGTGGAGGAGGGGGGCCTCTTCCTCAACAACTACATATCGATGAAGCCCGTCCGCTCCATCCAGATGTACCCCACGAGCTACCTGGTGGGACGGGACGCGGTGGCCAGGTTCTACACGGTGGTTGTAGGCAGCCCCGGCGCAGAGCACGATCTGGGTGGACGCATCCACCTTCAGCAACCTGGGACCAGGGCAGAGATTGTGTCCCGTGTCATCACCAACGGTGGAAACGTAGTGGCTCGGGGCCACCTGGTCGGGGAGGTGGCTGGCATCAAGGCCCACCTGGAATGCCGTGGGTTGATCTTGAACGGTGGGCTGGTGCACGCCATTCCTGAACTGGAAGGTCGTGTTGATGGCGTGGAGATGTCTCACGAGGCTGCGGTGGGCAAGATCGCTCAGGAGGAGATCAACTACCTCATGTCTCGCGGTCTCAGTGAGGATGAGGCTACATCCACGATAGTGCGCGGTTTCCTCAGCGTGGATATCGAGGGGTTGCCACCTCAACTGAAGGCCGAGGTGGACCGGGCCATCGAGGCCAGCGACAGCGAGTCGCTATAGGTTCCAACATGTTGCCCTGCCGTTGCGGGTGCTGCTTGCGTGGCTTTTTCTCGCAATGCTATAATTCCTCAAATCGAGGTCGGGGCAGTGCATATGGTTGTCATTCTTGCCACTGGTGGCTATGCTTTTTCTCGCTTCTGCTTGACACACCCCTTTCCCACTCAGCTTCTGACCCGCCTTGATCCAGATGTCCCCAAAGGGTGCGCGGTTTTCGGCGAGCGGCCCACTTGTGTCTAGTGTGCGCAGATAGAGCCGATCGCTCTTGTCGTGATTATGCACAGGGCGGTGACTGTGCTGTAACGGCGCTATCACAACTGTATCTCAAGTCTGGAGAAGGTAGAAGGAGGTCAAGACAGAATGGCGGCAGAGATCATAAGCGGGACAAAGGTAGCCGAGGATATCCGGGCCGAACTGAAGGAGCAGGTCAAGGAGCTTAAGGAGAAGGAAGGAATAACCCCGGGCTTGGCCCTGGTGCGGGTTGGGGACGACCCAGCCTCCGTCTCGTACGTGTCAGGTAAGACCAAGGCAAGCGAGGAACTGGGCATATACTCCGAGACCATTCTGTACCCGGAGGATGCCTCCGAGGCAGAACTCCTGGCGAAGATAGCCGAATTGAACAAGGACCCCAAGTTCCACGGCATCCTGGTACAGCTCCCCTTGCCGAAGCACATTAACTCGGAGCAAGTGCTGGATGCCATTGACCCGCAAAAAGACGTTGACGGCTTTCATCCGGTCAACGTGGGCAGGCTGCTCATCGGGGAGCCCTACTTCATGCCCTGCACACCGCACGGGGTACAGGAACTGCTGGTCCGCAGCGGCAACAGCCCTGAGGGCAAGCACGTGGTCGTTTGTGGCCGCAGCAACATCGTTGGCAAGCCTGTAATGGCCATTCTTATGCAGAAGCAGAAGGGAGCCAATGCCACTGTTACTGTAGTCCACACCGGCACAAAGGATATGGCGTCTATAGTCAGGCTGGGGGATATTGTGATAGCCGCCATGGGAAGCCCCAAGGTCATTACTGCCGACATGGTCAAGGAAGGCGCCGTCGTCATTGACGTTGGCGTTAACCGCATCCCTGATGCCACCAAGAAGAGCGGTTTTCGTCTGGTGGGAGACGTTGACTTCGATGCCGTCAAGGAGAAAGCCAAGGCTATTACCCCCGTGCCGGGCGGAGTGGGCCCCATGACGGTCACCATGCTCATGGTCAACACCGTGCGGGCCGCGGAGCAGCAAGGCGAGTAACGCTATTGAGTCCCGAACGACCGGCGGTGAGGCGACGATGCCGCAATTGCGTGGTTCATCCGGCAGGATGAAAACATAACTAAGAAGGACTTTTCAGGTGCAAGAAGGAGGTCTCTATGGCATATGATGCCACGAAACTGCAGGACTGGCAGATCAGCGAACAGGCCGAAGGGAACATGCCCAAGCCGTATGACTGGGTGGACAGGCTTGGACTGGACAAAGAAGAGATCATTCCCATGGGACGGTTGTGCAAGCTTGATTTCTTGAGGATCATGGACCGGCTCAAGGACAAGCCCGATGGGAAGTACGTAGAGGTTACGGCCATTACCCCCACACCGCTGGGCGAGGGCAAGAGCACTACGTCCTGTGGGCTGATGGAGGGCCTGGGTAAGAGGGGCAAGAACGTTGGGGGGTGTCTGCGTCAGCCCTCCGGCGGACCCACCATGAACATTAAGGGGACCGCTGCGGGGGGGGGCAACGCCCTGCTGATCCCTATGACAGAGTTCTCCATGGGCCTTACTGGTGACATCAACGACATCGTGAATGCCCACAATCTGGCCATGGTAGGCCTCACGTCCAGGATGCAGCACGAGCGCAACTACGACGACGAGCAGTTGGCCCGGCTCACAGGCATGCGCCGCCTGAACGTCGATCCCACCAGGGTAGAGATGGGATGGGTCATGGATTTCTGCGCCCAGAGCCTTCGCAACATAGTGATAGGCCTGGGCGGCCGCATGGACGGCTTCACCATGCAGTCCAAGTTCGGCATAGCGGTGGGCTCCGAGCTCATGGCCATGCTCTCCATAGTCAGGGACCTGCGGGACCTGCGGGAGAGGATGGACAAGATCACCGTTGCCTTCGACAAGAAAGGCAAGCCGGTCACCACCGGCGACCTCGAGCTGGGTGGTGCCATGACCGCCTGGATGCGAAATACTATCAATCCCACCCTCTGCTGCACAGTCGAATACCAGCCCTGTATGGTCCACGCCGGCCCCTTTGCCAACATCGCCGTGGGCCAGTCGTCCATCATTGCGGACCGCATTGGCCTGAAGATGTTTGAGTATCATGTTACGGAGAGCGGGTTCGCGGCGGACATCGGTTTCGAGAAGTTCTGGAACGTGAAGTGCCGCTTCAGTGGTCTCAAACCCCACGTGTCGGTGTTGACTACCACGATTCGGGCGCTGAAGATGCATGGCGGCGGTCCCAAGGTCGTAGCAGGGCTGGCTCTGCCCGATGCCTACAAGAAGGAAGACCTGGGGCTCCTGGAGAAGGGCTTGCCCAACATGATCCACCACATCAATGTTATCAAGAAGTCGGGCATCAACCCGGTGGTCTGCATCAATGGGTTCCACACCGACACCAAGGACGAGGTGGCGCTGGTGCGGAAGGCGGCGGAGGCGGCCGGGGCCCGCTGCGCCTTTTCCACGCATTGGGCGAACGGTGGCGACGGTGCCCTGGAGCTGGCTGATGCCGTTATCGAGTCCTGCAACGACAAGGTTGACTTCGACTTCCTCTATCCTATGGACATGAAGCTGCGCGACAGGGTTGACCTGATTGCCAAGGTGGTGTATGGGGCTGACGGCGTGTCCTGGACCCCCGATGCCGAGGCCAAAGCCAAGATGATTGAGGACGATCCTCAGTATGGCGACTACGCCACCATGATGGTGAAGACCCACCTCAGTCTGACGCACGATCCCGCTGTGAAGGGTGTGCCCAAGGGGTGGACTCTCCCCATTCGTGACGTGTTGATCTACTCCGGTGCCAAGTTCCTCTGCCCCATGGCGGGCACCATCAGCTTGATGCCTGGCACCAGCTCCAATCCTGCCTTCAGGAAAGTCGATATCGACGTCGACACAGGCAAGGTGAGCGGGCTGTTCTAGGTTCCGGTACAGGCAAGGAGCGAGCGCTGCGTTGGGGGTGGCTTTGAGAGCCACCCCCAACTTCTAATGGCCAGCCACTGCAGCCCCCTGTGCCTATCGTGAGCATGGGGATGCCGGTGTGCACGGCGCGTCCGGCGGACTCTCAACGTGGAGGCGTGCAGGTCGGACGCGGTAAAATGGCGGGGCCAATACCATGAGAACCAGCGACTTCGACTACTCCCTGCCTCAAGAACTGATCGCCCAGACTCCGGTGGAGCCGAGGGACAACTCCTCTTTGATGGTGCTTTGTCGTGGGGGAGGCGACATCGAGCACCGTCGCTTCCATGAGATCGGAGAATACCTGGGTCCCGGCGATGTGCTTGTGCTGAACAAGAGCCGGGTGATTCCGGCGCGTCTGGTGGGACGACGCAGGAGCGGCGGCAAGGTCGAGGTGCTTCTCCTCCGGCGGTTGGAGCCCTGTCTCTGGGAGGCCCTGGTGCGGCCTTCAAATCGGGTAGGGGTTGGAGAAGCAATCACGCTGGCCGGGGGGTCGGCGCTCGATTGGGCTGCCCCGCAGTCGAGGGAAGTGCAGGTACTGGAGCGGCGAGAGGAGGGAGTGAGGACTGTACGCTTTGCCGACGAGTCGCTGCTCCAAGCTCTTGGACAGGTGCCTTTGCCCCCCTACATCCGGGCTTCGCTGGAGGACCCCGAGCGATATCAGACGGTTTACGGTCGGGAGAACGGCAGTGTGGCCGCACCCACAGCCGGACTTCATTTCACCACGAAGTTGCTGGAACGGCTGTGCAGCGACGGGATTGGACTGGCCTTCGTCACGCTGCACGTGGGTCTGGACACCTTTCGCCCCGTGCGGGTGGAGGATCCCTGGCAGCACCACATACACAGTGAGTACGGGGAAATCGACGCTGCAGCGGTGGAGGTCCTGGCCTCGGCCAAAGCCAGGGGCAATCGCGTCATATGCGTGGGCACTACCACAGTCAGACTGATCGAGCAGGCTGCGCTGGCCAGTCGGGAAAGCGGGACCCTGAGACCCTTCAAAGGGCCTGCCGACCTCTTCATCCTGCCGGGCCACCATTTCCGCTACACGGACTGCCTGGTGACGAACTTCCATCTTCCTCGGACCACGCTGCTCATGATGGTCTGCGCCTTTGCGGGCAGGGAGCTCATCGACCGGGCGTACAGAGAGGCCATAGCGGCCGGCTACCGCTTCTACAGCTTCGGGGACGCGATGCTGATCCTTTGAGCGCTGACAGGGATCAGTCGCTGAGAATGCTTACCAGCAGTACGTCAAGGACCAGGTCTTCGCCTGCCAGAGGATGATTGCCGTCCAGAGTCACCCTGTCCTCGGAGACGTTGACAATGGTAGCCAGCAGCTTCCTGCCATCGGGGTGCTGGCCCTGCAACTGCCGGCCTACCTCCGGTTCCAGGTCTTCAGGCAGGTCGCCCCTGGCCATCTCGGTGACTGCTTCGGGCAGGTAGGGGCCGTAGGCCTGCGATGCCGGTATCTCCAGTGTCTTGCAGTCGCCCGGACTCATACCCAGGACTGCGTGCTCCAGGCCGCTGATCACCTCGCCCTGCCCGAGGGTGAACTGTAGCGGGGCGCGACTGAGGGTGCTGTCGAACACTGTGCCATCGGATAGAGCAGCGGTGTAGTGTACAATGACGCTGTCGCCACGTTTTGCCTGTCGTGGAGTTACTTTCTCATTTTTCATGATCCGTTGTTCTGTTTACCTGGCGTTCTCTGATAGGGGGTGGGGACGGGGCGGAAATGGCGGAGCCCGGATCGGTACCTGTCACTGGCTGATGGGGGAATCCTGCATTCTGCCCGGCATGCCCACGGAGTCCCATTATAGCAGGATCGGAGGACGGTTGAACGCGGTGTCTCGTGGAACAGGCTATAATGGCACTCTGGAGACCGTTTTCCCGCGTTTGGCTCTGTCTAGTCTGGCGTGGCTGGATTGGTGGGCACGCGGACTTGCGCGGTAGAAGCTTGTGGCGCGGTGGGTCCAGCGAAAGGCGGTGAAAGATGACTGCTGCAAAGAGGATAGGTCTTCTGACTGGAGGGGGTGATTGCCCAGGATTGAACGCGGCGATACGTGCTGTCACCAAGAGGGCCATCCAATTGGACTTCGAGGTCATCGGCTTCATCGATGGCTTCGAGGGTTTGATGAATGGCCAGTATCGGACGCTGGACAAGTTGGCCGCTTCAGGGATCATAGATAGAGGAGGGACTATCCTTGGAAGTTGCGGGATCGCACCCTCCGTTGTCGAGGCGCGTTCGTCGGAGGTGCTTGGCAATTATGGTAGCCTGGCCCTCGACGGGCTTGTCGTAGTGGGCGGTAACACGTCCATGACCATAGCCCACAACCTGTCGCGAAAGGGTCTCCGCATAGTGGGTGTACCCAAGACCATAGACAACGATGTCAAAGAGACGGATTTCACCATAGGGTTTCAGACGGCGGTCCAGATCGCCACGGATGCGCTGGACAGGCTTCGCTCCACCGCCGAGAGCCATCACAGGGTCATGATACTGGAGGTGATGGGCCGTGACACGGGGTGGATAGCCGTCTACGCCGGCATGGCCAATGGGGCGGATGCGATCCTCATCCCCGAACTCCCGCCGGACATAGACAAGCTGTGCCAGATTCTCATGATCAGGTCTGAGATAGGCAAGCGGTACAGCGTCGTGGTAGTAGCCGAAGGTACCAGGCTGGAAGGTACCTTTGCGGCGGACCACGGCAGAGTGGGTGGGGCTGGACAGGCCCTGGAGACGATCATCCAGGACAGAACGGGGCTTGATACCAGGACCACGCTGCTTGGGCACGTGCAGCGGGGTGGTACCCCCGTGGCCTACGACCGGAGTCTGGCCACAGCGCTCGGCGTTCGGGCTATTGAGCTTGCGGACGTCGGCAGGTACGCGGAGATGGCCGCCCTGAGAGGAAACCGGATAACGAGCGTGCCTCTTGGAGACGTGGCCCACGGCATCAAGAGGGTCAACCTACGGACCTACCACCTGGCGGAGAGGTTTTTTGGCCAGTGATGGGCGTGGTGTGGCAGCGGCTGAGCGTTGTAGGAATGCTCTTATCGTGATATATTGAGCCGGTGAAATGGAACGGATAGTGTTGCTGGATCAGATACCGCTCTTTGCTTCATTGAAGCAGGAGTATCTCGCCGAGCTTGCCAGCAGGCTTACGACCCGTGAGTACCGCCAGGGCGAGATCATCTTCCACAAGGACGACCCCGGCTCTATCCTCTATGTCATCCGTGCAGGCCAGGTCAAAATCACGACCCCGTCCCCCGACGGAGAGGAAGTGATACTGGCCATATTCACCAACGGCGACTTCTTCGGAGAGCTGTCGCTGCTGGACGAGTACCCCCGCTCGGCCAGCGCTGTGGCTATGTCGCAGACAGAAGTATACACTCTGCACCGCAATGATCTCCTTGACTTCGTCATCAGGCACCCGGAACTGGCTATCGACATGCTGGCCGCCTTGAGTCGCCGTTTGCGGCGCACCGATGCCCTGGTTGAAGATGCGGTGTTCCTCGATTTGCCGGCGCGCCTCGCCAAGCAGCTTCTTGAACTCAGTCAGAATCACGGGGTCAAGACCGAAGAGGGGATCGAGATAGACCTTCGTCTCACGCAGCAGGACTTGGCCAACCTTGTCGGGGCCAGTAGAGTGGCTGTCAATAAGCAATTGGGCCTGTTGCAGTCCAAAGGCCTCATACGTGTTGGTAGACAGCGCATTACGTTGCTCAAGACCGAGGCCCTGCGCCAGCGCGTATACTGAAACGTCTTTCGGCACTCCCCTTCCCACGGACACTCCTCTCCTACCTTCCTTCTCCCACACAGCGAGGGCAATGCAGTGCTTCCCGGTAGGGCGGCACTACTTCCTCTACACCCAGCCGATACGCTCCACGGCGTCTTCGGCCCGGACAAGGTCGGACTCTTACCCTGGCGTGTGACGACCAGCGTAGCCAGGTTTACAGCAGGACTGTAATCCAGTTAATACAGCTTTGAAACGGCACTGCGCTACCTTGAGCACGTACGGTGGACTGCTGGACCGCAGGTGGTGAAGTCCGTAGGGTGGCTGGAATGCAATGGAACCCACTACCCCCAACCCATTGCGGTGGGTCTCCAGAGGCTACTCTTTGAGTTTCGCTTTGCTTTCCCCACCCTACCGACTCTGGGGAATGACGAAGTGTAGCGAGGTTTACAGTTTTGGTGTAACCCAGTTGATATGTGGTGATCAGCGGTGATGCTATAGTCGAAGTGTGGGTCGAGAAACCGAGGGGGCAACCGGATTTCTAGACGGAGCAGATGAAATGCGAGCGAAGCAACAGACAATAGAGGAGCCGGAGCAGACCCGGACAGGTTGTTGTCACTACTGGGTCATAGAGACCGGTAACGGGGCAACCAGCGCGGGGATTTGCGTCTTCTGTGGGGAGACCAGGGAGTTCAAGAACAGCCTGATAGTGCGCACGGAGGTTGGCGGCGTGAAGGCCGTCGATGACGGTCGCGATAGGGCGATGAAGAACGGGCGAAACGGTGGCAAGAACGGGGCGCAGGAGAAGCGTCCACGTTATACCATAGAGGACTACCGACGGTGGGGCAAGATGGGTGGTCGCGGACACAAGAAGAACAGGGATAGGTAGGTCGGCGGGGACCGGAGCCGCTACCACCTGAGGGCTAGAGTCAATCACCGCAGTAATACCGCTCTGCCCAACCGTAGCGAAGGGACCCCGTTCTTCAACACTCTCTCACCTAGATCGACTGTGCTCGAGTCGGGCCTTCGAACCGGAGAACCTGTCACAGTCCCCTGAACGACCTGGGGCGTAGGCCTGTATTGGCTTGGCCGAGTCACCAATGCTATATTAGGTGTTGGACAGGCTGCGGGCAGCCGCGGGGCTGGACGCTGTGGATGTGGCCTGAAGGGCAGCGGGCCGCAGGGGATGAGTGATGGTCTTGAGCCTTGCCTGCCATCGGCCTCGCCAGGTTCAAGGCGGGGGCATGCGCGATTGGGACGTCGGCGACCCGGTAATCAATGCCTGGACGCTCTTGCGCCAGGCTTCCAGGGCGGTGGACAGAGTGGTAGAGGCGGAGATGGATGCCTACCGGACGACAATGTCGCAGGTTGAGCTACTCAATATCCTCCGGGTGAGCAGCGTGCCGCTCACGCCGGGCGATCTCGCCTCCTACACGGCTCGGGAGAAGCACAGTGTCTCGGAGATGCTTTCGCGCATGGAAAGGGCGGGCTATATCAAGAAGGTCAAGGGAAGGAGAGGGCGTGGCTCGGTTGAGGTGGTTCTGCAGCCTGCGGGTCGCGACTTGCTTAGCAAAGCCCTGACCGTCGGATCGACACAGGCCTACTGGATCGTCAGGTCGTCGCTCTCCCCCGAGGAGATTGACAGGTTGAGCGGGCTCCTCAAGAAGGTGCGTGATGGGGCGCTGGCGGCCCAGGGACTGCAGCCTGAGTCCCTTCCAGACACTATCGACGTGCCCGGCATGTTGATTGACGTGGAGTGAACCGGTGTATTCTACCTGCGAAGCGGTCGCTCGAATACCCCTGGCAATGGTCATGCCGCGCTGCGGTGCCGTGCCCTGCGAGGGTTGCCGGAGTTGACAGCCGAGAAGCCGGCCCCCTATCCTGTTATCTTCCTGCGTCCTCACCACATCTCCTGCCTGCCCTTTCTCACCTTCGACGATGATGGCGCTGATCGGGCATTCCTGGACCTGCTCACCGAGGTCAAGAGCCAGCTCACATCCCCCGGCGAGGTCGGTGTCATGGCCGTAGAGGGGCCCGACCTGATTTGCCAGGCATGCCCCTCCTGCGTTGATGGCCGGTGCGAAAGCAGCTTGATCCAGGAGGACAAGGTCAGGAGGCTGGACGCGCTTCTGCTGCGGGAGTTGGGCGGGTCCTACGGTGATGTGCTGTGTGCAGGGGAGTGGCGCACCCTGGTGGGCCGGAATTGGCCTTATCGCGTCTGCCGCATGTGCCGGTGGCGGTTCCACTGTGGGGCTCAGGTCAGGTAGTCCGCGTTTATCCTCACGTACTCCGCCGAGAGGTCACACCCCCAGGCGGTGGCCGATTCAGCGCCCAGATTCAGGCACACCTTGACCCGCACTTCTGCTGCTGACAGGAGTCGCCTGACCTGGGGCTGAGAGAACTGCTCCGGGCATCCACCTCTCACCAGACAGAGCCCTTCGAGGTAGAGGTCCGTCTTGGACCAGTCCATCTCGGCACCGCTGCGCCCCACGGCGGCTGCGATCCGGCCCCAATTCGGGTCGTTCCCGTGGATAGCTGCCTTGACCAGGGAAGACGTGGCCACGGTGCGGGCAGCGGCCCGGGCCTGGTCGAGGGTCAGCGCTCCTTCGACAGTGACCTCCATCAGCTTCGTTGCCCCCTCGCCATCACGGGCGATCCACCTGGCCAGGTGGACGCACACTTGCCGCAGTGCGGCCTGGAAGACTGCCGCATACTCTGAGCCTGCCTGCAGTGGCTCGTTGCCGGCCAGTCCATTGGCCAGAAGCAGTACCATGTCATTGGTGCTGGTGTCGTTGTCCACGGCGACCATGTTGAAGGACTCGTCCACCGCCTCACGAAGCGCAGCCCGGGCCAGCGCAGCGTCGACGGCTGCATCCGTGGTGAGGAATGCCAGCATGGTGGCCATGTTGGGGCAGATCATACCTGAACCCTTGGCTATACCGGCTACAGTTGCGGTCGCCTCGCCGATTGCCACCTCCACAGCGATCTCCTTGGGGGACGTGTCGGTGGTCATGATCGCTCTGGCCAGGTCATGGCCTCCGTCCCTTGTGGGCGTCATGCGGCCGATGGCCTCGCGCAGCCGTTCGATGGGCAGCGGCTGGCCGATGACGCCGGTACTGGCCACCAGCACGTTCTCCGGCGGCAGGCCCAGTGTCTTGGCTGCTGCCTCTGCCATACTGACAGCGTTTGCCATTCCCTGGGGCCCGGTGCAGGCGTTGGCGCAGCCTGCGTTCACCACCAGGGCCTGCGCCGTGGCCTTGGCCAGGCGCTGTTGACATAACAGTACCGGGGCAGCCCTGACCCTGTTGGTAGTGAACACGCCGGCGGCGACGCAAGGGACGTCGGAACACAGGAGCCCTACGTCCAGTACGCCCTCGCCGCCTGGTTTCTTGAGCCCCGCATAGGTAGCCGAGGCGCTGAAGCCGATGGGAGAGGTGACGGTTCCTTCCGGCAGAGCTGGGAAGTCGTGCTCCATAAGCAGTGCCGATTATAGGTCAGACGTGCTGGGCCTGTCTAACTGCCAATGGGTGACCGAGGCCGCAGGGCCACCGCTCTCACTGTTTGGTGCTTGGTGTTCTTATCTTGCCTAGAAGATGACCTCCCTTAGCATGGGGTGGGGAGGGGTTCAAGCTTGTAGAGTGCGAACCCTCCATCACCAACGCATTGCTCTTGGGAAATCACAAGCACCAAATCACAAATCACAGACAAATCCCAATGACTAAATTCAAAGCAGGGACATCGGGCGCGCTCGCCCTTCAGTCTGACCACAGCCGGACCCCGTTTGGAATTTGGGGCTTTGGTATTGTCTGTGATTTGGAGCTTGTGATTTGAGATTTCCGCCAGTCCTCCCTCTCCTGCTTGAAGGGTCGCCCTGCTGAGTAGGAGGGAGTCAGAGGGCATTGTCCGCTCCAGCCTCGGGCGCGAGCCGAGTCGTGCCTGGAGAGTACGCTCTAGGCTACCGCCAGGCTGGAACCAGACGGTGTCCTTGTGAAGGACATGCTGCATGGGTGCTACGCAATCACTGCATGCATGCCATCCTGGTGAAGACTGGCCGTCGTGAAGCCATTGCTGAGACACTGCACCAGGGTCTGCCGCCAACGCTTGACATACGGTACCAACGGATATATAAGGAGACAACACCTCGGCTATAGTCCAGTTCGCAATGGAATTGCCCAACCCCATGGCGTGATAGGCCCCGTCAATCACCTTGATAGAGAGGCTCCGGTGCGGTCAGTGGTATCAAGGAGGTGATCAGGTATGGCCAGCAAGAGGCCGGCGGTGATGAGCGGTCTGGATGACGCGGCCCTGTGGCAACTGCTCGATTTCCAGGAGGACGAGGTTCTTGTCGTAGACCCGGAATACAGGGTCGGGTTCGCCAACTCCGCTCTGCTTGGCAGGGTGGCTTCGGGTGGAGTATCCACGGTTGGCAGGCCCTGCTATGAGGCGTTTGAGGCGAGGCAGAGCCCGTGCCGTGCTCCCCTCTGGCTGTGTCCTCTGGAGAAGGTGCTCCAGAGCGGCAACGACGTGTCACTCATTCATCCCCGGCCCCGGCCGTCCGGGGAAACGGGGCCCGTCCGCTACCTGAAGATAACCTGGCATCCCCTGAAGGATGAACATGGCGACGTCCGGGCTGTAGTGGAGGTGCGGAGGGATGTCACTGCGGCGCGGGAACTGGAGAGCCAGATACTGCGGCGGCATCACTACCTGTACGCCCTCAATCTGATCTCGGGCGCAGTGAGTGCTCTGTGGGACCTGGACACCATCCTGAACATGTCTCTTGGGATCGCGCTGGAGATCGTCAACGGTGAGTCGGGCGGAATACTGCTGCTGGATTCGCGGGGCCGCAACCTCAGCTATCGTGTGCACCGTGGCCTGTCACCCAAATATGCAGAGAGGGTGCGCGTGAAGGTGGGTGAGGGAATCGTTGGCATGGTTGCCAGGAACGGGGAGCCAGTCCTGATGGAGGACGTGTCCCAGGACCCTCGAGCGGTCTACCGCGACCTGGTCAGTGCTGAAGGGCTCAAGGGCTTTGCCAGTGTTCCGCTCAAGACCAAGGACAGGGTTGTCGGTGTGATGAACGTGGCCAGTCACATGCCGGGGCGCTTCACCGAGGACGACCTGTTCCTGCTGAACTCCATCGGCTTCCAGATTGGCACGGCAGTAGAGCAATCGAGGCTGTATGATCGGCTGGCCAAGGCGCGGGAGAGGTACCGGGTACTGCTCCGGCATTCCCTGACCGCGCAGGAGGAGGAACGAAAGAGGATCGCCCGGGAGCTACATGATGATACCAGCCAGGCCCTCACCAGCCTGGCCCTGAGCCTGCAGGCTATCATCGGGATGGCCGAGATGAAGGGGATCGATCACAGGGAGCTGCTTGACAGGCTCAGGAAGACGCATGCCAACGCCGTTCAGGCCGGCAACGAGATTGTGCAACTGATGAAGGAGCTCCGGCCCACACTGTTGGACGAACTGGGCATGGCCACCGCGATTCGCCGGTATGCCAAGGACATGCTTGATCCGCAGGGAATAAGCGTGACCACGGAGTTCTCCGGCACTGACCAGCGCTTCAGGCCCGAGGTGGAGGTGACGCTCTTTCGTATAGCGCAGGGAGTGATAGGCAACATCCTGGAGCATTCAGGGGCAAGTCATGCCGTGGTCAAGCTGGAATGCGACAGCAGGCAGTGCACTCTGCGAGTGCAGGACGACGGGAAGGGTTTTGAAGTGGACAAGCTGACCCGGGTCGACCAGAGTGGTCGTGGGGCTGGGCTGTTCACTATGAAGGAGCGGGTGAAGTTGGTTGGGGGCCACTGCCGCGTCAGTTCGCATGTTGGCAAAGGCACCACGGTCACGGTGAAGGTGCCGTCGGGCAGGGACCTGGACGATGAGACCGATAAGGGTGCTGATAGCTGACGATCACACGCTGGTGCGGGATGGGATCAGGGCCTTGCTGGCGCTGGCCTCCGATATAGAGGTGGTCGGCGAGGCGGCGAACGGCAGGGAGGCGGTGGACAAGACACATGAACTGGCCCCGGACGTGGTGCTGATGGACCTGGCCATGCCCATCATGGGCGGGCTGGAGGCTACCAGGAGGATACGCAAGGAGTCGGCCGGGACCAAGGTGCTGGCCCTGACCCAGTATGACGACAGCGAGTACGTGATTCCGGCCATTGAGGCCGGGGCCCGCGGCTTCGTCACCAAGATGGCCGCCTTCTCGGAGCTGGCATCGGCGATTCAGGCGGTGAGCAGTGGTAAGTCCTATCTCTCGCCCTCGGCGGCAGCCGCTCTGGTCGAGGAGTGCCAGCAGAAGGTGGGTGACGGGGAGAAGGACAGCTACCAGCAGTTGACGGATAGGGAGCGAGAGGTGCTGAAGCTGGTCGTCGAGGGCTACACGGCCAGGGAGATAGCAGACATCCTGGTAGTCAGTCCCAAGACGGTTGACTGGTACAAGAGCAGCCTGATGAACAAGCTGGGCATCCACAACCGCACCGATCTGATCAAGTTCGCCATACGCAAGGGCGTGATCAACCTGTGATGACAGCGGGTGCCTGCGGCTCACGTGTGCCGTCCAATTTGGCAGGGTGGGTGAAGTCCCGATGCAGTTGAGACGAAACTCAAGGAGGTTCCTTGGCAATCATGGAGTCGCCGTAGGAGACCCTACTATCGCTTCTGGAGACCCTCCACAACATGCTTTTGGGGCAGGTGGGTACCCCTTTGGTCCCGCGCCCCCGCTCTGCAGCTCTGAAGTGAAGGCATTATCAAACATCTGACAAGGAGGTAACGAAGATGCCTATAGGCGGTGATCTCTACGAGTTCAACAACAGAGAGATAGAGGATACTACCACGGACTACGGCGTCTATGCGCTCTACGACGGGGACGAGGTGATCTACATCGGGAAAGCCGAGTCGGGGCAGGGGTTGCGGGAGGCGCTCATGGACCACAAGCGAGGTGAGTTCGGTCCGTGCACTCAGGAGACGACCCATTTCCGGCGTGAACTCGACCCGAGCCCGTCGCTGCGGGAAGTGGAGTTGATCGAGGAGTTCATCGACGACAAGGGGCGGCCGCCCAGGTGCAACGAGCGAGAATAGGCGGAACCGGAGGGCTGGAAACCGAGGCGGGTGACCGGCACTGACCTAGGAAGCCCGGCCGAAAAGCTGGCAAAGAATGGCCAAAGGTCATCAACCTGTTGCCCGACCTACGTCATATGCAGAGGCTGATCGAGGCTGGAAAGGCTCTCCTACAGACAGCCCGCTGTAGGAGAGCCTTTCCAGCCTCGATAGCGGGAACAGGGGAGTACCGCGATACCTAGCGAAGTGGACCTCAAACCGACGAGATGCCTTGTTGCTCGGATGGACCCAGTATGATACTCTCTCCTATAAACCACGGCCTTGATAGACCGGCGATGCGCTTGCCGACCAGACGCCTTGTACTAATGAGCGTCTTCTATCTGGACGGCCCAGTTGCAGTGGATGTCAGGCCACCACTGCAGCACTTGTGGGGAGTGAGGGCTTGTTCCTCAGACCCGTGGCACCTTGGCCACACCTGCCGTCGCCCGGCATGCTCGCTTGGCTACCGGCCGTGCATATCGTTCCCACAATCTCCCCTTTTATCCTGGCGGTGGGGGAAAGGTTGTTTTGCCTCTGCCAACAAAACTTGACTCATTGGTTAGCTTCTACCCCAGACGAGCTGGGCTAGTCCCAAGCTCAGTGCCATCTGATACGTTGGACTCGCCAAGTGGGTGAAGCGGAGAGGAACCCACCATAACGCGCGTTCTGGAGTTGGTCGGTTCCATTTCATTGCATCCAACCTGCATTTGCTCTTCAATCCGTCGTGAGAGAAGGGGGGGAATTCGATGTTGAGTTCCTTGTGGGGCGCATTCCTTGTCCTACATGGCCTGGTTCATTTGTTGTACTCGGGACAAAGCGCAAGACTGTTTGAGCTCCAACCCGGGATGGCCTGGCCCGACGGCTCCTGGTATTTCAAGAGACTCCTCGGTAATGAAGCGACCAGGGTTCTTGTGAGCATACTGTGCATATTGGCTGCAATCGCTTTCGTAGCTGGCGGCGTAGTAGTGTTCGTATCACAGCCTTGGTGGCGCTCGGTGGTTGTGGGTTCGGCAGCATTCTCTGCAATCATATTCATCGTTTCTTGGGATGGACGGGTGCAGGCGCTGGCCAATAAAGGACTGATCGGGATTCTCATCAATGTGGCGATTCTGATTGCATCGCTGGCGTTCCGGTGGCCCAGCTTCGGGTTCTAGCCTCCAGCGCGGGCGAGCAGGAGTTCATAGAGGCTCCGGCGGCGGGGGCAGAGTGAATCCGCCGAAAGAAGACACGGCAATGCACCAAGGAAGAAAGAAGAGGTATGATGTGGCAGAAACTGGTTCTCCTGGCACTTGCCGGGGCGCTGGGAACACTGGCTCGGTATGGGTTGACCGGGGTCATCCAGCGGGCAGCCGGGAGCGATTTTCCTTACGGAACGCTGGTGGTGAATGTGTCTGGCTGCTTCTTCGCCGGGCTGGCTTGGATGCTGTTTGAAGGCCGCGGTGCACTGAGCAGTGAGTCCCGCGTTGTTATTCTGGTTGGTTTCCTGGGTGCTTTCACGACCTTCTCCACTCTTGTCCTGGAGACGGGCAATTTGCTTCGGGATGCGGAATGGGTCAGGGCTTGCGGTAACCTGGCGCTGAACTGTTCCATCGGCCTGGCGGCGCTGTTCTGCGGTCTTGGGCTGGGCCGTGTCTTGTAAGGGAGGACTCGACTATGAAGCTGCCGTCTGAGGCCCAACTGCTTAGAGTCTTCATTGGAGAGAGCGACAGGCACGACGGGCGCCCTCTACACGAAGAAATCGTGAAGGCTGCACGCCGGAAAGGCATGGCAGGGGCTACAGTGTTGCGTGGCATCCTTGGGTTCGGGGCTAACAGCCGGATTCACACCGCCAAGATACTGAGGCTCTCCGAGGACCTGCCCCTGATTGTCGAGATTGTGGATACGCCCGAGAAGATAGAGGACTTCTTGCCCGAGCTCGATGGCATGATCAAGGAGGGACTGATCACGTTGGAGAAGGCGCAGGTCATTGCGTACCGCCACAACCGGAGCGGGACTTCCTGAAAAGGCGGTAGCACCAGGTGCACCAAAACAGCAATGGGAATTCTTGGGTGGGTGGGTTCCATTTCACTGCACCCCCCCTCTCTGCTAACAAGAGAGCGAGAAGAGGAGACCGCGTGCCGGTACTACAGGCAACTTCCTTGACAGGTTCCGTGAATCACTTAGTATGTAATCAGAACACACGTCAACAATAGTAGGTTGGGCCAAGGAGGTGGATATGGGACTGATAACTCTTGAGATCGAAGTGGGAAACCCTGCCAGTCCTGAGACCACACAGAAGCTGGAGTTCCTGGTCGATTCAGGGGCCATCTATTCTGTGGTTCCGAGTCCAATTCTGGAAAGACTGCGCATTCATCCCTTGGCAGAGCAGGAATTCCGCTTGGCAGACGGCTCCAAGGTCACACGCAAAAAGGGCATCGCCCTTTTCAGGTACGGCGATCGAGTGGGTGGAGCAGACGTCATCTTTGGCGAAGAAGGAGACAGTGTGCTCTTGGGTGCTTTCACGCTGGAAGCCCTGGGACTGGCGCTTGACCCGCTGCGCCGGGAATTGAGGCCCTTGCCCATGATGCTCGCTTGTGTTCCGCGGGCGGAAGACAAGCGCTGAGACGCAGTTCTGTGGGGTGGGTGAAGCGTAGCGACCCCCCACCATCTGCTCAAACGTCGGTGGTTCACCATATGGTACATTCAGGCACCCTGCTGACGGAAGTGCAAAGGCCATACATGGGCAAGATCAAGCAAGGCAAGGGAACGGTATTGGGTCTAGCCATGACCCTCCAACTCGTGGAAGGAATCCAGCGCTGTGGTGTCTGATGAGCTTGCTGACTGGCAAGAGGCGAGTCGATTCACGATTGGCGACTTGGACGATCCCCTATTCAGGCAAGTGAAGGCAGCTGCCGAAGCCGGCGACTGGCTCGATATCGCCTACTTCGGGGGAAGCACTCCGGGGGACAAGAGGCGAATTAGGCCCTTGCAGTTCTATGGGGTCGAGGGGTACTCAGACGTCTACGTCCGGGCTTTCTGTGACACCCGCGGAGAAGAACGGTCTTTTCGGCTCGACAGGATTGCAGTAGTTGACGATGCCATCGTCTCCCACCTATCCAATTCCCGTGAGTCGTTGACAAGGAGCCCAAGCATAGAGGGCAGAGTACTCGAATTGGTCAACGAGTCCCGCGGCATTACCGCAAGACAAGTCGCAGATCAGCTTGGCTTGGACAAGAGACAAGTGAACTCTGCGCTGTACGGTAGACTGCGAGGGCGAGTCTTCCAGGATAACGCATATAGATGGTGGCCTCTATCTAGGGAGCACGCCGCCACCGGCACGGGATCTGCGGAGCCGGAGAAGAACACCCCACTCGCACGCCTCTGTCGCTACTACCTGGACTGCCTGGCCCAAGAGGATGGCACTGGTATCAGTGCTTTTGCCTCCAGCCGCCATGCGCTAGACTATGCGCCTTTGGAGAAGTTGCCACTCGTTGAGTCTGCTGACTCTGATATCTTCCAAAACGAATTCAGCCGCAGACTGCTACGCAAGGTCAAGCAGGATCGCGGTCGGCTTCAACTGTATGTCGGTTATCCGACCCGCCTTAACCTGATCCGTTCTCGAACGGGCTGGGAGGGGCTTATAGTCGAACCAGTCTTCTTGTTTCCTCTCCAGTTCAACCCCCTGGACCGCAATGATCCACCCACCCTGGCGTTGGATGCTCCACAGGTCAATTTCAGGGTTCTTCGGGCGCTGGCAACCACAGACAGCGGTAACGTGATAGACGAGGCTATCCAATTATCGGAAGCGTTGGGGTTGAATGATCCCAATGCTGAAATCCCGCAGGTAGATGACTTGGTCGCCAGACTGAGACAGGTTCGAGCAGATTGGGATTGGCGGGAAGAGCCCGATCCTTACTCGCTTTCCTCTGAACCTGCAATTGGCGCTATTGAAGAACCAGGAATATACAACCGTGCAGTTCTTATCGTTGGAGAGCGTTCCCAGTATACCCAGGGCCTTGAGTCAGAACTGGCTGCCTTAGCCCAGTTAGACGATGCCGACTACCGCAATACTGCGCTAGGGGAATGGTTGGAAGGCAAGCCAATCAGTACCCCCGAACCAGCTACTCAACCGCTTCTTGAGATTCTGCCCCTTAACACGGAGCAGCGCCAAGCGGTACTTCATGGCTTGTCCAATTCTCTTACAGTGATCACTGGGCCCCCTGGAACTGGCAAGTCCCAGGTTGTCACTTCTCTGTTGGCAAATGCTGCTTGGCAAGCGAAGAAGGTGCTCTTTGCCAGCAAGAACAATAAGGCAGTCGACGTAGTTGAGCTTCGCACTAACGCCATGGGCCCCAGACCTCTTCTCCTCCGGTTGGGTGCCAACCAGTATCAGAATCGACTGGCCGAATACCTGGTCTCACTACTTGCAGCCTCAACGACCGAAGAGGACGAAGCCGCCTACGAAAACCAACTGAGACTACACAATACCCTGTGCCAACGATTCGGCGAACTCGAATCGGATCTCGATGATCTAGTACGTCTGCGCAATGAGGTTGACCGCCTTGAGCGAAGTGTCGAGCATGACAGAGCTGTCCTGGGAATAGACTTATTCGAAGACCTCCGATCAATCGACCCAAGCCGACTCGGCTCGGTTGCGAGTACAATCTCGGCTGCAGTCAATGCTGCAACACGGTCTAAGCAGTCGTTCGTTCATCGCTCAATCTGGCCTCTACTCAAGACTACCAGGTATTCGCATCTTTCCGCTGTTGCCAGTGACAGCATTGACGTAATCCAGCAGATGGGCCTGTCGCTCCCCACCCACCATCCGGATGATTCCACAATGCAAGAATGGTCCCAATTCCACGAGAAGCTGAGGGAGCGACTAGCCTCATCTCAACGCATAGGCCGCTATTACTCTAAGCTTCAACAGCTTGTCAAAGGAGGGTCACTTGAAGCGCTGAGTCGTGCACAGTCAGAGTTGGTTGATAAAATGTCGGAATCGTCGGAGCAACTATGGCATCTGTGGCTTCGTCTTCAACCCAGTCGCATGAATCAGGAGGAGAGAAGGCTCCTCAGCGACTACAGCTCACTACTGCAGATGATAGTGTCCAGCACCCAGGCCAACCAGAACTTGGGTGCCCAGGTCTTTCGCCAGTATCACAAGCTCTTTCCCAAGATCACTGGCATTCTCTCATGTTGGGCAGTCACATCACTGTCCGCAAGAGGTCGCATCCCTCTTGAGCCAGGCTTCTTCGACTTGCTTGTCATTGACGAAGCGAGCCAATGTGACATCGCTTCAGTACTTCCACTGCTGTACAGAGCAAAGCGTGCCGTCATTATCGGGGACCCACAACAGTTGAAGCACATTAGCAGCCTGTCGCCGCGGCAAGAGACTACCCTCTTGGCCAAACATGACTTGGTTGAGGGTCACGCCACCTGGGCATACTCACAGAATTCGCTATTCAACTTGGCAAGCGGTCTTTGTCAGAGCAAAGACATCATCTTACTCCGGGACCACCATCGCTCTCATGCTGATATCATAGGCTTCTCAAATGAGCGCTTCTACGAGAACCGCCTGAGAATAGCCACGAAGTATGAGCGACTCAAGCTATTGCGTCGGGATCAACCTGCTGTCCGATGGATCGACGTCAGGGGGAAGGTGACACGTCCGCCTGCCGGTGGTGCCGTGAACCCAGAGGAGGCAGCAGCCGTGGTCCAGGAGATAGAGCGTCTAGTGCGGCGGAATTACCGCGGTACTATCGGCGTGGTGACCCCCTTTCGATCCCAAGCCAACCTGATTCGTGACCTCGTACACCAGAATGAAGCTCTTGTCTATCGCCTAGCCGAAATGGACTTCTTGGCCAACACAGTCCATCTGTTTCAAGGTGATGAGCGCGATCTAATGGTGTTCTCGCCTGTGGTTTCCACCGGCATTCCGGAAAGCGCGCTGAGGTTTCTCAGCAGTAACCGGTACCTCTTCAACGTGGCAGTCACGCGGGCCAGGTCGGCGCTACTTGTCGTTGGCGACCAACATGCTGCACTTGACTCCGGGGTCGACTACTTGAAAGAGTTCGCATCGTATGTAAGTGGGCTGAGATCGAGGGTGCCGACTGCAGCCACCACTGTGGCGGACTTCGGGCCTGAATACCCTCCTGTGACAGACCAGAGCAACGTCTCGGACTGGGAACGACTCTTCTATCGAGTGCTCTATGCTGCTGGTATCAAAGTTGTTCCACAGTATGGCGTTGATCAGTATGCTCTGGATTTCGCCCTCTTCAACGACCAAAGAAAGCTCGACATCGAGGTTGATGGCGAGAGATATCATCGAGACTGGGATGGGGAACAATGCCGCCGCGACCAAATCCGTGATCAGCGTCTAATGGAACTTGGCTGGGATGTGATGAGGTTCTGGGTATACCAGATTCGCGACGACATGGACGGCTGCATTGCCCGCGTTCAGCGCTGGCTGCATTGATAGCGGGATGCTTGTGCCATGAGAACGGACGACGTTGACAGCCTGCTTGATTTGGCACGGCTGTAGCGTCGGTCAAGCGTAGCGAAACCCACCATCACACTATACCAAGCGGCAAGGTTGTGCTTTCCAGCAGCCGAGTCCATAGGGTAGACTGTGCCCACCAAATCGTCCGCTGCCCTTGTCAATCGCCAGGGACAACAGCAGGAAGCGTGCGTAGAGAGTCTCAAAGGGGTGTAGACCTCTCTGCACCCCCAGGCAAGAAAGGTATCGATATGGCTGACACGCCCGTGCTCACCGATGAGATGAAGGCCAGGATCGGCACGATCATGGGACCCGTCATCCTGGAAGTAGAGAGAGGGGCAATCCGGCGCTTTGCCCAGGCAGTGGGAGACACCAACCCTTTGTACACCGACGAGGAGTACGCCCGGGGAACGCGCCACGGGGGCATCGTTTGCCCGCCAGGCTTCTTCGGCTGGCCGGCCGGGGAGGAGGTGGGGGCAGAGCACATTTTGAGCATGTTGGGGCGACCCTTCGAAAACGTGCTCAACGCCGGGACCGAATCAGAGTTCCTCTGCCCTATCCGGCCAGGGGATGTCCTGGTAAGCTCCACCAAGCTGGCGGACGCTTATGAGAAGAAGGGGAACGCCGGGAATCTCGTGTTCGTGGTGATGGAGACTACCTATAAGAACCAGGCGGACAAGGTGGTGGCCAGGATGCGCTACATCTTCATGTTCTACTGAGATTCGGCCCCGAGGCGCTCACAGCGATGACCGCCTCTTGTGCTCTCTAGTCTAAGGAGGTGCCCTATGGCCAGGCTCTATTACGAAGACGTTGACGTGGGTGCAGAGATAACGCCATTGGTGAAGAAGCCGACAACACGCCAACTGGTCAAGTGGGCGGGGGCGAGCGGCGACTTCAATGAGCCGCACTATGACAGGGACCTTGCCGTGGCCTGGGGTCTGCCTGGTGTCATCATCCACGGCCTGCTCAAGTACCAGTTCCTCGTTCAGATGCTCACGGACTGGATCGGTGTCGACGGTGATCTTCTCAAGATAAGCTGCCAGTACCGCGGCCTGGACTATCCCGGCGATACCCTCACCTGCACCGGCAAGGTATTGAAGAAGTCCATCGAAGGCGGCCGGCACTGCCTGGAGTGCGAGATCGGTGTCAGCAATCAGCGGGGCGAGCGGACCACTCCAGGGCGGGCCGTGGTCGCCCTGCCATCTCGCGGCTGAACCACGCGGCGGGAAGGGGGGCTAGCCTCTCGTGACATACTGCTGATCGTCTCACAATAGTCTTCATGCCAAGACTGCTTGCGTTCCCATGGGGGTGGAACAGCTCTGCTATGAGACGATTAGTAGTACGTTACACGGTTGCGCGGCTCGTTACGCTCAACGTCTAACGGTTGGGGTCTGCGGAATTGGGGCAATGCAACCGACTGACGAGTCCGTACTCCGTAGGGAGGGCAGAGTCCCGCTTGACAAGAAGAGCACACCGTCAAGAAATACCCTGCGGGACGAAACCCACCTTCACGTTACCCTAACACCAACGCTGCTCCAACGTCCATAGCCTCACCCCCAGAACCTGTGCCAGCACAAGCATCTCTCGCCTTTCCTCTACATGGGCAGCGAGGCCGACTCGATGGTCAATCTTGCATAGGCACGCGACAAGCCCGCGGTGGCCACGCTCCTCCTTGTGATATCCTGTTCGGTGGGTTTCGTCCCGGCCGCGCCATTGCACTTGCGCCGTCTCCTGAGTGAGCGGGACTCTACCCACCCTACTGGCTGGAACGTGAGGAAAGCTGGTGGGCCGAGCCCACACTACGGTCTGCCCCCGACACACAAAGCTCGCTTACTTCCCGCGGGCGAACCGTCGCAGCAGGCCTGCCGCCCCTGCAACACCGAAGAGCCTGGAGCCTCGCAGTATCATCCTGGAGTGCGAGTCGAAGGAGAACACGTCCGGCGCCAGCAGGGCCTCCGGTATGTGTCTCTCCCCGGCCCTGCGGAAGATGTAGTCGATCTGCCTGTCATTCAGCTTCTCGAACAGCCAGCGCGCCCAGCGGCCCAGCCGGAGCTCCCTCCCCAGCGCCAGCTTCCATCTTCTCTCGTAGCTGGACAGGCTGCGTGCGCTGAAGTCGTCCCGGGAGATGGCCCGGTGCAGAACGTCGGCGGCCATGTCGGCGCAGAGTAGTCCGTAGTAGATGCCCCCGCCTGTGGTCGGCTTCACCTGTCCCGCCGCGTCTCCTACCACAACCACCCTCTCGCCACAGGTCTTGCGGAGGGGCCTGAGCGGGACCCCACCGTGCCTGACCCGCGAGGGCAGGGAGGCTATCCTGTGCTCCGTTTGCAGCTTGTTGAGGAACGCCGTCATGTGGGACGCTGTGTTCCGCCGGCTGAGGAGCCCTGCCAGGGCAGTGCTGTCGGATGTCGGCACCAGCCAGGCGAAGAAGCCGGGCGCCAGGTGGCTGCCGAAGTACACTTCCACCTCCTCGATCCCCATGGTCTGCACTTGGGCCTGGGCGCCCATGGCGAAGTTGTCGATATGGCCTAGCCCCAGCAAGTCAGGGATGCCCGAGTTGAACCCGGAGGCGATGGCCAGGGCACTGGCGCTGATGGTGCTCTCCCGCCCCTGGGTGCTGACCTGAACGGTGGCGGCTTCGCCGGTGTTGGCGACGCGGACCACCTCGCTGCTCATGAGGTACTCCGCCCCTGCGGCCTGGGCGTCCCGCGCCAGTTCGGCGTCAAAGGCCGTTCGGTCAAGCACAACGGCCTGCGTGCTCTCCCTGGCCATGCGGACGCATTCGCCCGATGGGGAGAAGAAACGGGCGGACCTTGATTCGCGTACCACCGCCGGCCGGCCAACGTGGAAGGCTTCCAGGCAGGCCTTGCTGACGATTCCGGTGCAGCAGGTTGCCTTGCCGAAGCCGGCCTGTCGTTCGACAACCAGGACGCGATGTCCCCAACTGGCCAGCCTGCCGGCCAGGTAGCTGCCGACCGGCCCGGCGCCAACAACGAGCGTATCGTACAATGGCAGACTCCATGTACCCTGAAGAGCGGATTCCCCCGGTCCTGGCACCAAACGCCTGTCTCAAGCCGGCGGCCGCTCTTGTCATTTGGGGCGGGTCAGCTATAGAATATAACATAAGTCAATGGGGTTGTCGTGGCAGGGCCGGTGATTGGCGTTACCGACTATGGCATGCAAGATGATAATACCCTGGTGACCACAGGAGGCTAGGATGGAAAAGGGGACGTGGAGTGTCAAGAGCGGGCTGGCGCAGATGCTGAAGGGGGGCGTGATCATGGATGTGGTCACGCCGGAGCACGCCAGGATAGCTGAGGAGGCGGGGGCCTGTGCGGTCATGGCCCTGGAGCGGGTCCCGGCCGATATCAGGGCCGCGGGGGGTGTGGCCCGCATGGCGGATCCCGACGTCATACTGGCCATCATGGATGCGGTGAGTATCCCGGTTATGGCCAAGTGCCGGATCGGGCACTTCGTCGAGGCTCAGGCGCTGGAAGCCATCGGGGTTGACTATGTGGATGAATCGGAAGTGCTCACTCCTGCTGACGAGTCGCACCATATCTGGAAACACGATTTCAAGGTCCCGTTTGTATGTGGGTGCCGCGATCTTGGCGAAGCACTGAGGCGCATCGCAGAAGGGGCTGCCATGATCAGGACCAAGGGCGAGGCCGGCACGGGCGACGTCGTGGAGGCGGTGAGGCACATGCGGGCTGTCATGGACGGCATTCGGAAGCTGGCGGGCATGCCCGATGAAGAGTTGGTGGCGGAGGCCAGGACCCTGGGAGCTCCCCTGGAGCTGGTCATGGACGTACACAGGACGGGCCGGTTGCCGGTGGTCAACTTTGCTGCCGGAGGCGTGGCCACTCCCGCAGACGCAGCCCTGATGATGCAACTGGGCGCTGAGGGCGTGTTCGTGGGGTCCGGCATCTTCAAGTCGAGCGATCCCGAGTCCAGGGCCAGGGCCATAGTAAGGGCCACGACCTACTATCGCGACGCGGGCATAATCGCCGAGGTATCCAAGGGCCTCGGCGATGCCATGCGCGGGCTGGAGGCCAAGGCGCTTCCGAAAGAGGAGATGCTGTCGCCCAGAGGCTGGTAAATAGCACCCATGATTCGCTCCTTCCTGCCCACAGACCTGGTGTTGATACTGGTTGGAGACGGCTCTCTGCTCGACCGGGCGAGGCCCAGGGACAGGCTGGGTGGTGAGGGGGCAAGAATCGCTACCCTGTGCAGGCTTCTGCTGCAGAGGGTCAACCCCCGCTATCGACGCTACACCTGGGTCCGCACGGAGAACATGATTCCCTGCGGCCTGGCCTCGGTCCGCGATCGCTCCGTGTCGACCTCCTGGGAGATTGACTCCCTCATGCTCAGGGAGCAGGACATCAGGTGCTGCACGTCGTTGCTGGAGAGGCTCAGTTCCGTGGCACTTGACCGCAGGATCGAGACGATATTCCTGCGTCTGGCTGAGGACAGCCCTTTTGCAGCGGCGGCGAAGGGGGTTGGGTTCGCTCCCTACATGATAGAGGACCTCTACTGGCGTCAGGGCGGAGGTGCCGCGCAGGCCGAAGCAGCAGCGGTGCCCGCCGTCCAGCCGCGCCGCCGCCAGGCAAGCGACGACTACAGGCTCTTCGAGTTGTACGAGAGACGCGTCCCCTTGCGCGTGCGCAAGACCGAGGGTTCCACATTCCGGGAGTGGCAGGCGAGCCGCGAGAGGCACGGAGGAGTGGAGCTGGTCTTCGAAGCAGAGGGGTGCCTCTCCGGCTGGTTGAGCCTCGGGATGGGGCGGGGCGTGGGGTGGTTCGATGTAATGGCGGCTTCTGACGAAGACATGCTGCGAATCGTCGGCTATGCTCTGAAGGCTCTGAGCGACTGCCGCGACGTGTTCTGTCTTGTCGCCGGATTCGACACCGGGCTGGCCAGAGCGCTGGAGAGCAATGGTTTCTCGCGGGTCGGCACGTATAGTTCCATGGTCAAGGAGCTGAGCGTAAAGGAGAGCGAGCCCTGTCTTGTTCCGCTCATGCCGGCTGGAGCGTAGGCCAGGAGAGAAATGCAGAGAACAGTAATCGATGATCTGGACGCGTTGGTAGAGGTGTTACCGCCCTCCATCATGGAGCCACTGCAACAACGAGAGGACCGCAGTGAGCTGTTGGAAGTGGTGATGGACCTGGGACGGCCCCCGGAGGCGAGGTTCTTCACCTACGAAGTGGTACTCACGCCACGTGAAATAGAGCAGGAAGACATCGAGTATGTCACGTCCCGGATCGGGCCCTTTGGGGATGACAACCGCGCCGGCATTGAGCGGACGCTGCACCGCATCTCGGCGATGCGGAACCGGCAGGGTCGTATTGTGGGACTGACCTGCAGGGTGGGCCGGGCGGTGTTTGGCACCATCGGGCTGGTCGAGCACCTAGTCCAGTCAGGCGAGAGCATACTGCTGCTGGGGCGGCCGGGCGTGGGCAAGACCACTATGCTGCGGGAGGTGGCCCGCGTGCTGGCCGACGAGATGGGCAAACGGGTGGTCATCGTGGACACGTCGAACGAGATAGGGGGAGATGGGGATATCCCCCATCCGGCCATTGGACATGCCCGCAGGATGCAGGTGCCCACGCCTACCATGCAGCACGCTGTTATGATCGAGGCCGTGGAGAACCACATGCCGGAGGCCATTATTATCGATGAGATCGGCACGGAGCTCGAGGCCATGGCGGCGCGCACCATTGCGGAGCGAGGGGTCCAACTGGTTGGCACTGCTCACGGCAATACCCTGGAAAACCTCATACTGAACCCCACGCTGTCGGACCTGATTGGCGGTATCCAGACGGTGACCCTGAGCGACGAAGAGGCGCGGCGGAGGAGAAGCCAGAAGTCGATCCTGGAACGGAAAGCGCCGCCGACCTTCAGTGTGGTAGTGGAGATCCAGGACTTCAATCGAGTGGCCGTGCATCCGGATGTGGCCGAGGTTGTTGATGCAACGTTGAGGGGGCGCATGGTCAAGACGGAGGTCAGGTGGCTGGACGGCGAGGGGGAGATGCATCGAGAGGTGAGGGAGGGGGTATCCCTTGGGGGCAATGGTCTTGTCGTCAGAGAGCGGGAGAAAGCGGTGCAGGGCAGGGCTGCAGTGCCCAGTGTCTACGTTTACGGCATGAACCGCGCCAAGCTGGAGCAAGTGGCCCGGGACAAGAACGTTGACCTGCGCATGGCTCCTGATCTTGCCAAGGCCGGCGTATTCGTGACTTCAAAGAATTACTACCGGAGGAGACCGCAGAAAGTGAGGGAGGCCGAGGCTGCGGGACTGCCCATATACGTACTGAAGACCAGCAATGCGGCTGAGTTGAGGCAGTTCGTGGAGTCGCTGGCTGGCAGCAGGGAGAGTGCCGGCGATGTTGACTCGGCCCTGCATGAGGCTGAGGAGGCCATCAACAACATCGTGAATGGTGGGGAGCCGGTCCGGCTCAGCCCGCGCAGTTCCTACGTGAGGAGGCTGCAACACCTGATGGCGGAGCGCTTCAGTCTGGGCTCCCGGAGCCGGGGAAGAGAGCCCCAGCGGGGGGTGGAGATATTCAGGAATCGGTAGGGTAGCCGGCTTGGCCCTGTTCCTTAGTTTCGAGGGTGGAGAGGGGTGTGGCAAGAGCACCCAGGCCAGGGCGTTGTACAGGCGCTTGCAGCGCTACGGAGTTCCCGTGGTGCTTACGCATGAGCCGGGCGGTACGCCCCTGGGCGCTAGGGTCAGAAGGGTGCTCAAGCGAGTCACAGGGACGGATGTATCTCCACTGGCGGAGCTGTTTCTGGTGAATGCCTCGCGGGCGCAACTGGTCAGGGATATTATCGCGCCGAACCTGGCCGGGGGCACCGCGGTCATCTGCGACCGTTTCACCGATTCGACGATTGCCTATCAAGGCTATGGCCGTGCCATGGAGATGAGAGCCGTCGAGGACGTCAACTACCTGGCCACCCGCGGGTTGGCCCCCGACCTCACGGTGTTGATGGATGTCCCTGTCGAGCTTGGCCTGGCCCGTAAGGGCGGTGGGGGGCGTGACCGTTTCGAGTCAGAGGACGTCGCCTTCCATCAGCGTGTGAGGCAGGGGTACCTGGAGTTGGCCGCAGGAGACCCCGGCCGCTGGCTGGTAGTGGATGCCACCCTGCCCAGGCGGGAGATAGGGGCCAGGGTCTGGCGGAGAGTCAGCGAGTTGCTCAGTCGATAGGCCTGTCGGCCTTCCTGGTCCTCAATGCTGGCAATCATATGTCCCGAATGCGACGATGTGGGGCATGTTGTTGAAATGGCGGGGAAGCGTGTAGCAGTGGCCATGAGTGGCGGGGTCGACTCCTCGGTGTCGGCCGCCCTGCTCTTGGAAGCAGGGTATGAGGTCAGGGGCGTGTATCTGCGGCTCTGGTCGCAGGACGGGTCCTTTGAGGGCAAACCACCACTGGCCCGAGACCGGGCCGCCAATGACTCGGAGGACGCTGGAGCGGTGTGCCGGTTCCTGGGCATCCCTTTCGACGTGTTGGATGCCGAGGATGAGTTCCTGGAGTCCGTGGTGCGGTATTTCTGCGATGAGTACGCGGCGGGCCGTACGCCTAACCCCTGCATCGCCTGCAACGAGCACATCAAGTTCGGCCTATTGCTCGACCGAGTCCAGTCCATGGGGGTGGACTACCTCGCCACAGGGCACTACGCCAGAGTAGCTGAGTCCGGGCGACAATGCAGGTTGTTCAAAGCAGTCGATCTTTTCTGTGACCAGTCCTACTTCCTCTACATGCTGGGGCAGCGGGAACTGGGGCGGGTGCTGTTTCCTGTCGGGGGCTGTTCCAAGGGCCAGGTGAGACGCATGGCGGCTGATCTGGGACTGCCGGTGGCAGGAAGGAAGGAGAGCCAGGACATCTGCTTCATACCCGACGGGCGGCTTGCGGAGTTCATCGCGGCCCGGGTCCCATGCGAGCCCGGTGACATCGTGGACTCCGACGGGAGGGTGCTGGGGAGGCACAGGGGAATCGCCCTGTATACCGTGGGGCAGAGAACGGGGCTGGGGGTCGCCGCAGGCAGCAGGGTGTACGTTCGCTCAATCGATGTGGAAAGGAACCGGGTTGTCGTTGGCGGAGAGGAAGACCTGTTTGTCTCCACTCTGCGCGCCGGGAAGGTGCGGTTCGTGAGTGACAGGCCGGAGTCCCCCACCGCCGTCACAGCCAGGATCAGGTACAATTCCCCGGAGGCGCAGGCCATGCTTTTCCCGGAGGGCGACGACGTACGGATCGAGTTCCAGGTAGCCCAGCGGGCGGTTGCCCCGGGCCAGTCGGTGGTGTTCTACAGGGGTGACGAGGTCGTGGGAGGGGGGGTGATCGAGTCGCCGTGATCGTCAGTCCCACGTACGACCGGGAGCGCGAGCTGCTGTCCCAGGGATACCGGCTGATAGCGGGGGTTGACGAGGTGGGGCGCGGCTGCATCGCAGGGCCGGTCGTTGCCGCGGCGGTGGTCCTGCCGTCGGATGGAGGTCTGCCGTGGCTGGGCCGGGTGAGGGACAGCAAGCAACTGTCTCCCCGGCAGAGAGAAGCGTTGTTGGGAGAGATCAGGACGTGTGGGGCGGTGGTGGGGGTGGGGAGTGTGCCTCACAACCGTATTGACGAGATGGGTATCGTTGCAGCCACGCGGCTGGCGATGGCAATCGCGGTGGAGGAACTGGCCCCCACGCCCGACTTCCTGCTCATCGATGCGCTGCGTTTGCCCGAGGTTCGCATCCCGCAGCAGGGACTGGTCCGCGGTGACCAGCTCTGCTGTTCGATTGCCTGCGCCTCGATTGTCGCCAAGGTCACCAGGGACCGCTACATGCAGGAACTGGACGCGGTGTATCCCGGTTATGGCTTGGCGGTTCACAAGGGGTATCCTACAGCCCTGCATGTGGCCAGCCTGGAGCGGTTGGGCGCGTCCCCGGTCCACCGGCGCTCCTTCGCCCCTGTACGCAGGCTGCTATGAAGGGGAGCGCCGTAGTGGTGCGTCCTGCATCGACCACGACGGTCGTGGTGCATCAGAAGAGCCTGTCTGGCGCTTGGCGTAGTATGCGATGAAGCGTAAGGAACTGGGTGACCTGGGCGAGAAGAGCGCTGCCGACTATCTTCGGAAGCGCGGCTACCGGATACATGAGAGGAACTACCGCTGCCGCGCCGGTGAGATTGACATCGTGGCCCAGGACAGGGACTGCCTGGTATTCGTCGAGGTCCGCACCAGGACCGGCCCCGCTTTCGGGACACCGGAGGAATCCATAGGGGCTGTGAAGAAGGGGAGGCTGGCTTCGGCCGCTCTAACCTATCTCCAGACCCACAGGAAGCTTCCGCCTCACTGGCGCTTCGATGTCGTTGCCATCGAGGTTGGGCCAGGAGGGGAGACCGAGCGGATTGAGCTGATCAGGGACGCTTTCGGTTAACCGGGTCTCGCGGTTCAGCCGGTTCATGTCCACTGCGTCCTTCTCCGATCAGTCTGTGTCACGATTGAACACACTGGCTTCGCGCCGTGGACGCTGGGGGCTTCTGCTGGTGACCATCTTCCACCTTCACACCCCCCGATCGAGCCTGGAAAGGCTCTCCTACAGACATGCTACCGTATCTTGTCGAGCCTGAAAACCCGATTCATCGGAACTACTGTAGGAGACCCCTTCTGGGGTCGATCTATGTCGATACCGTAGTCGTCCCTATACGTCCCGATTGATCGGGGTCCCGGCACTCAACTGGCATCTCCAGAAGGAGCGATCCTCCGGGTTCTCGACTGAAGCAGGACATGAGGCATGCCTTGATGATGCCCGCTTCACGGTGCTATGATTTGGCGAATCTGAATTGGGCAGCAAGCCCGGTATTCCCCCTGAGCAGGTCTGATCGTGGCCACTTGTTGAGGAGGACCGTCGTGGAGCAAGACGAGAAGACCGTAGAGCAAGTCGTCAGTGAGTTGGCACAGGCTGAGAGACGTATTGCAGAGCTTGAAGCCCTCGAGGGGCAGCGACGGGCAAACGATGTAGACCTGCCAAATGGCGGCACAGACTACAGCGATCTGCTGGAGAATGCCTCCGATCTAGTCCAGAGCGTCGCCCCCGATGGACGGCTGCTGTATGTGAATCGCGCCTGGTGCGACACCCTGGGGTACAGCCGGGAGGAAGCTCTGGCCCTGACCCTGTTCGATATCATCCACCCTGACAGCTTGCCTCATTGCATTGAGACGTTCCAGAAAGTGATGGCCGGCGAAGGAGTCCAGGGAGTGGAGGCGGTCTTCGTGGCCAAGGATGGCAGGCAGATTGCCGTCGAGGGGTGTGCCAACTGCAGGATCGAGCAAGGGAAGCCACTGCACACCCGTGGGATCTTTCGCGAGGTCACCGAGCGCACGAAGATAAGGCAGGTCCTGGAAGAAAGGGAGAGGCTGTACCGGCTACTGGCTGAGAACGTGACCGATGTGATCTGGACACTGGACATGGATCTGCGGTTCACGTACATAAGCCCTTCTGTGGAACGTCTGCGGGGATACACGGTGGACGAAGCCATGGCCCAGACGATGGAGGAGAGCCTGACCCCGGAGTCTTACCAGGTCGCCCTGCAAGCCTTCCTGGAGGAGATGAAGTTGGAAGCCGCGGGAGAGGGGGCCAGAATGCCCCTCAGGGCGCGGACCGTTGAGCTGGAGCAGCTCTGCAAGGATGGGTCAGTTGTGCCGGTGGAGGTCAATGTCACCTTCCTGCGCGATGAGAAAGGCGCGCCGGTCGGGGTGCTGGGCGTCACCCGCGACGTCAGCGAGAGGAAACGGGCTGAAGATCTGGTCCGATCGCTCTTCGCCGGTTCGCCCATAGGGATCTATATCGTCCAGAGAGGCAGATTCCGAATGGTCAACGCCAGCTTCCAGGAGTTGACCGGCTACGGAGCCGACGAGTTGATCGGCATGAAGTCCGTGGATATCGTGCATCCTGATGACAGGGATGTAGTGAGGCGGGCGGCGATAGCCATGCTCAAGGGGGAACGCTCCACGCCCTACGAGCTCAGGTATGTGACCAAGAGCGGGGCCACGAGGTGGTTCATGGAGACTGTCACCTCCATCAGCTACGAGGGAGAGCGGGCGGCCCTGGGCAATTTCATGGGTGTTACCGAGTTCAAGGAAGCCCAGCAAGCGGTTGAGGCGAGCGAGAGGCGGTATCGTCTGCTGGCCGACAACGTAACCGACGTCATCTGGACTGCCGACATGAACCTGAAGACAACTTACGTCAGTCCCTCGGTGGAGCGTCTCCTGGGCTATAGCGTTGAGGAGGCCGTCGGCCATGCTATAACTGAGGCATTGAATGAGGAATCTGTGGCGACTGTGAGAACCGCGCTGCAGGAGGACCCAGGCGGTTCCTCGGTACAGTTACCCATGAGGCGGCAGGATGGGGGGATCGTCTGGACGGAGACGACCATGTCCCTCCTGCGGGGTGATGGCGCTGCTCAGGGGACTGTTGTTGGGGTTACCAGGGACATCAGCGAGCGCAAGCGCTCGGAGGACGAATTGCGGGAGTCGGAGGAGCGCTACCGCACCCTGGTGGAGAACACCAACGACGTCATCTTCAATCTCGATCCCCAGGGGCAGTTCCTCTATGTGAGCCCCTCTATTCAGACGGTTGCCGGCTACGCTCCGCAGGAGGTCGCCGGCTGGGAGTTCACCAGGTACGTGCATCCCGATGACCTGCCAGGTCTGCTTGCCAGCCTGGAGAGGACCCTGGCGGGCGAGTTGGAACCCCATGAGTTTCGCGTAGTGGGCAAGGATGGGGCGGTCCGCTTCGTACGGACTTCCAGTCGCCCTGTGTGGAGAAAGGGCCGGATAGTGGGGCTGACAGGCATCATGTCTGACATCACACAGCGAAAGCTGATGGAACAGAAGTTGCAGGAGTACTCGGAGAACCTGGAGAGGATGGTGGAGGAGAGGACAAAGGAGTTGCGGGAGGCGCAGGACAAGCTGGTGAGGACGGAGAAGCTTGCGGCCATAGGTGAGGTTGCGGGTGGGCTGGCCCACGAGTTGCGGTCGCCACTGGCCGCAATGAGGTTCTCCGCGTACTTCCTCAAGGCGAAGCTGGGCGATGCAGCCGACCCGAAGGTGCGCCGCCATCTGGACTTGCTGGAGGAAGAGGTGGATGTCTGCGACCAGACGGTAGCCCAGGTACTGGACTTCGCCCGGCCGGGGACGCTCCAGAGAGAGGAAGTGGACATCAATGCCGTGGTAGAGGGCGCACTTGGGGAGATCGACTTGCCCTCGAACGTGCATTTGCGCAGGCAACTGGAGTACGGTCTGGCGGCGGTCACCGCCGATACCGCCCAGATGAGGCAGGTGGTATCTAACCTGGTGACTAATGCCATCCAGGCCATGCCGGACGGCGGGGGGCTCACAGTCATTACGTCGCAGCGGGAGGACTTCGTCGAGGTGAAGGTGGCCGATACGGGGGTGGGCATACCGCAGGAGAACCTGGGCAAGGTGTTCGAGCCTCTATTCACGACCAAGGCCAAGGGGATTGGCCTGGGTCTGGCCGTTGTGAAGGCCGTGGTTGACAGGCAGGGTGGCAGCATCGATGTCCAGAGCCGGGTAGGTGAGGGCACCGTGTTCACCGTAAGGTTGCCCGTTGTCGTGCGGGAGGTATCAGGTCTTGAGTAGGGAAGTCACCATACTGGTTGTAGATGATGACCGGGACCTTTGTGAGGCCATAAGCGACGTGGTCGAACTCAAGAGCGGCTACAGCGCGGAGCTGGCCGGCACTGCCCGGGAGGCACTGGACATAGCCAGACGGAAGACCGTGGCCGTGGCACTTCTGGACCTGACCCTGCCGGACATGGATGGCCTTGATTTGCTTCGCGAAATGAAGCAGGTGGATTCGGCGACAGCATTCATTATCCTCAGCGGTCACACCTCGGTGGAGAGAGAGGTCGAAGCAGCCAGCGCTGGTGCTGTTTCCTATCTGGTCAAGCCCTCCAGCCCGGCGGAGCTGATGGAGGCCATTGAGGAGGCGCTGGAGAGGCGGGGTGGACCTCCCCCTTCCGGCTAGCCCCGCCACAGCAAGACATGGATGTAACAGTACCTGACCTGCTGGTTGACCTGGTAGAGAAGGTATGCGTAGTAGTAGTAGTTGCCTACCTTGTCACCCGCAGCAGGTTCTTCGACCAGATAGCAGAGAAGCGACTGGACCTCAAGGCAAAGCTCTTCCTGATAATCGTCTTCGGCGCCTTCTCCATCTTCGGTACGGCAAGCGGCATTGAGCTCCCTTCCGGGGCCATCGCCAACATAAGAGACCTGGGTCCCATGATCGCCGGCCTGGTCGGTGGACCTGCGGTGGGTCTTGGGGCCGGCCTGATGGGTGCCACCCACCGCTACTTCGAGCACGGCCTGACCTGCAATGCCTGCTCGCTGGCAACGGTCATTGCCGGGCTTGCCGGCGGCCTCATATACAAGTGGCGCAAAGGGGAGATACCCCCTGTCTGGCAGGCCACGTTGTTCGCTGCCCTCATGGAATCCTTCCACATGGTGCTGGCCGTCTTCATGTCGTCTCCGCTGGATGAGGGTGTGGCGGTGGTCCGCAAGGTAAGCCTGCCCATGATCGCGTCCAATGCTGTTGGGATGGCCATCTTCGCCATGATAGCCAACAATGTGATCGAGGAGAAAAGGACTACCGCTGAGAGGGACAGGCTGCGTCGTGACGCGGAGCGGCGGGGCTACGAAATGGAACTGGCCCAGTCCATCCAGAAGAGCTTCCTGCCCGAGTCCGCGCCGGTAGTGGGTGGTTACGAACTGGCGGCTGTTAATCTGCCGGCGATGGAGGTGGGCGGCGATTTCTACGATTTCATACCTGTGTCCGACGACAAGTGGGGGCTGGTAATAGCCGATGTCTCGGGCAAGGGAGTACCGGCGGCCCTGTTCATGACCGTGTCCAGGACGCTGGTGCGGGCCAATGCGCTGGGACATTACACTGCCGCGGAGGTTATTGAGAGGGCGAACGACCTCATCTCGGAAGAGGACAGGTCGAGCATGTTCGTCACGCTGTTCTATGCTATTCTGGATGCGGAGAAGAGAACGCTGAAATACGTCAATGCCGGCCACAACCCACCGCTGCTTCTGGAGGGGGACGCTACAGAAATCGTCATGCTGGAGGCCAAGGGCATTGCCCTGGGAGTGATGTCGGGGATTCACCTGCAGGAGAAGGAGGTACTGCTTGAGGAGGGAGCTGTGGTAGTCTTCTACACGGACGGGGTGACGGAAGCCGTCAACAGGAACGAAGAGCAGTTCGGCGAGCAGAGGCTGGCAGGACTGGTGCAGGCGAACCAGCACCGGAGCGCCCAGGAGATCGTTGACGCCATATGCCAGGCGATAGGGGAGTTCGCTGAAGGCCAGGCACAGTTCGACGACATCACTCTGATCGTGCTCAAGTCTACGCAGGACGGCCAACAGAAATGAGCCGCACCTTTGAGATCACCGTCCAGGCCACGCTTGAGAACCTCAGTGTCATTGGAGGGTTCGTTGTCGATGCCATGAGGCAGATGGGCGCCGATGACAGGAGCATATTTGAGGTTGAACTGGTAGTGGACGAGGCCTGCACCAACATCGTGCAGTATGCCTACGGGGACGAGGGTGGCACCATCAGCTTAACCTGCCGGCAATCGGGAGACGACCTCATCGTATCCATAGTGGACCGGGGGAAGCCCTTTGACCCGAAGTCCGTTGCGCTGCCGGACGTGGGTGCGGACCTGGCACACAGGAAGATCGGGGGCCTGGGCGTCTTCTTCATGCACCGGATGATGGACCAGGTGGACTACTCCTACGACCCCGAGGTGGGTAACCGGTTGACCATGAAGAAGAGGCTGGCTCAGACCTGAGCCTCGGGCTGCTCAAAGACGATGTCCGTGATATGGGAGACCCCGATGACAGCCCGGGCGATCCTGGTACTGTCAAGCAAGTGACGCATATCCACGAACTCTCCCTCCCGTATCGTTCTCTTGATCTCCTCGTCCAGTTGTAGAGTCCTGCGCCATTGCAGGGGCTCGAAGATCACCCCGTGGTTATGTAGCATCATGCTCCTATCGCCTATGTTGGCCGGGTGGAGGTAGAAGAGGCTGTCCAGCTTCTGCTGGCCGAAGGAAGGCAGGTCGCCGCTTAGATCCAGGCCCACCCCGAAGCTTGCCATTGTCATTCCCCGGTGCCTGGGCTCGGAGGTTATGTCCATCCACGTGTCCGAATTGGCGGGATCGACGATCATCTTGCCATTGCCTGGGGCAAGCTCTTCCACCGGCGATATCTTGACGCCGGAGCTGTAGACGGCGACAACATCACACAGCATCGCTATGCTGGCCAGGCCGCGGAACCCTGCTGATGCCTGCCGCGCGATCTCGAAGACCGAGCTGTAGACTTCGCTCATGGACAGCCCATCATCGTGCTCGCTCTCGATGGTCATGACCTGGTTGAAGGGGCCGTCGAGCGCCACGTTCAGTCCCGTGTGTATCATGACTGCGCCCGTGTCCTTCCGTGGGATGAGAAAATCAGGAGTGTCATTGCCGTCGGTGGGCAACCATACCATGGTCCCGCCTATAGTGATCATCTCTCCCAGCAGGCACAGGCAATCGTCGACACTGCCCCCCAGGGCTCCCAGGCCGATGGAGTACTCTGTCTCTGAGAACCTTCTCAGGAAGACGTCCTCCTTCCGCAACCGGGCGTAAAGCACCTTGGCAAGGCTGCCGACCACCTTGAGCACAGGCGGGTCCGCGCTGGCTTCGAAGATGGCGAACCGGGCGCCATTGTGCTCGTAGCTGGGTAGCTGGTCCCAGTGGCCTTCCCACTGTCTGGCGTCGTGCGCACCTTTGCAGACCCTGATGGCTTCATCCCGGGTGGTGTGAATCTGGAAGAACTGGTCGAACCCGGCCATCTCCAGCACGCTCATGGGGTACTGGGTCACGCTGCAGAGGTGGATGCCGCCCTGCCTCCTGGCCAACATCCTCTGGGCTGCCACCAGGACGCGAATGCCGCCGCTGCTGAGATACTGTACTCCTCCCATGTCTATCACCGCGGTGGAGTCATCCTCCCGGATGAAGGCTTTGAACGCCTCGTCCAGTTGCGAGGCCCCGTGAGCATCCAGCCTGCCCTGGGGCGAAACCACCGGGATGCCGTCTGCCCTGTCTGCTTTCACTTCCATTATCATTCTCCGTCGTCGTTGTGCTGCAGGGGGCCGGGATTCAGCGTCACCTCGGCCGCTGCCAGTTGCCGCCGGCCGGGCGCCGCGCCCTTTGTGGCGAGCGTTTGGCCTACCTCTGGTCCCAGGGTGGTGTTGGGTATAGGGGTTTGGCGGTGGCCAGGGCATCGGGCCACACGGCCACGATCTTCCCGTCCTGGACTTGGAGGGCGACCATCGGGTTGAAGCTATCCCTGCCTGTTTCGTCAAACTTCAGTTGGCCGTAGAAGGTCTGGACGTCAAGAGATGCCAGGGCTTGCCGGACGTCTTCCCGGCTGAGTGAACCGGCCTGCTCGATGGCGAACTGGAAGGCCAGCCCGCAGGCCGTGGCTGCGGCCGAGTGATAGTCGGGCTCCACGCCGAACTCGTCTTCATAGGCCAGGGCGTATTCTTCTGCGCTGCCGAAGGACTTGCCGCTGTATGGTAGGCTCGGGAGCCACTGCGCGGTGCCGAAGACGTAATTCGCATCCTGGCCGAGGGCCTCGATGAAGCCCGGGTCTGCCGGTGCCACGGCGATGCCGTACATGCTGGGGTTAAGGTCCACTCCTTTGGCTGAAGTCATAAATGTAAGTGCCTCGGGGAAATGGGATGAGAGCAGCACCATGTCGGGGTGGTCCCACTTCAGGTCCTCCAGCTTCGCTGACAGGCCCTGATCGTTGAGGAAAGTGACTATGGGGAGGACGTTGAAGCCCAGTTGCTCCGCCAGTTCCTTCGCCCCCTTCGCCGCAGTTTGGGAGAAGTCATCGTCTGCCGACACTATGGCCACCTTGTTGGGCCTGGGACTGAGGGAGGTGGCGCCATGGAGCAGGGTGCCAAAGTAGTCACTGGCTGTGTTCAGCAGCCCGAAGGTGCAGGTGAAGCCGGAGGAGAAGATGCCATCGGCGGCACCGCCGCCCTGGACCATGGGAACGCCGTATTCCTCGGCGACCCGCGCCGCCTCCAGCGTCGAGGCACTGCCATAGGGACCCAGCAAGAAGTCCACCTTGTCTGTTATGATGAGTTTCCTCACATACAACGCGGTCCGGTCCGGGCTGCTTTCGTCATCGTAGTAGAGGATGTTGACCTGGTGCTTCTCACCGCCGACGGAGATGCCTCCTCTGGAGTTCACCTTCTCCATCCACAGCTCATAGCCGTATCTGACCAGGCGGCCGGTCTCTGCGTACTTGCCGCTGAGGGTCAGGGCGCACCCGAACAGTATGGCTTCGGGTGTCTTGTGCCCGCAGGCGCTGGTGGGGACGGCCAGGGCCAGCATGAGGACCAGGGCTATCAGTGTGGACACGAAGCGGAACATGGCCTGGTCTTCCTTTGTCCGTGGTTGGCCGGGGCTTGCAGATGGCCACATGGTAAGTTTATGAAGCCAGGGGTTCCTGCGTCAAACAGCTAAGTGGCTACGGGGCCGCAGTCCTTGATGGTCATGCCGTTGGGTGCTAGCATTTGCTGGACGGTGAGACGGACATGGACTTGGTGCGCGCCTTTCAGGGGGAGCCATGACAGGACCACTCCAAGGGATCAGGGTTGTTGACCTCAGTTGGGTGCTGGCCGGCCCCTTCGCTACCATGGTGCTCAATGACCTTGGCGCCGAGGTGATCAAGGTGGAGCAGCCGGGGAGAGGGGATATCGCCCGCGGCAACGGCCCCTTTGTGGGCGGATACAGCTCCTATTTCCTCAGCCTGAACCGCGGCAAGAAGAGCCTCACGCTGAACCTGGCCGACGACACAGGCAGAGACATCTTCCTCAGACTGGTAGAGCGATCGGACGTAGTGGTGGAGAATTTCATCCCCGGGACCATGAGGCGGCTCGGCCTGGACTACGATGTGCTTTCGGAACGGAATCCCCGCATCATATATGCTGCCTGCTCCGGGTTTGGCCGGACAGGGCCCTACGCCCACAAGCCTGCCTTCGACGTGGTGGTCCAGGCGATGGGCGGGATAATGAGCATCACGGGGGAGCCGGGGGGGCCGCCGGTCCGGCCCGGGGCCTCCATGGGGGATATCACCGCCGGGCTCTTTCTATGCATTGGCATCCTGGCGGCAATAGAGGAACGGCACACCAGCGGCCGGGGCCAGTTGGTGGACATAAGTATGCTGGACTGCCAGGTCGCCATCATGGAGAACGCGCTGGCCCGCTACTTCGCCACCGGCGACGTTCCCGGCCCTCTTGGCACCCGCCACCCTGTGTTCACTCCTTTCCAGGCGTTCCGGGCCAGTGACGGCCATGTGGCGGTGGCCATTCACGGCGATCAGTGGCCCCTCTTCTGCGCCACCATCGGGCGGCTGGATATTATGGACGATCCCAGGTTTGCCGACGGGTACCTGCGGACACAGCACTACACGGATCTGGAGCCCGTCTTCAGGGAGGTCTTCAGCGCTAAGACGGTTAAGGAGTGGCTGGCCGAGTTCGAGGCGGTGGGCATACCGTGCGGGCCGGTCAATACTGTTGAAGACCTGGTCCAGGACCCCCAGGTGCAGTCGCGGAACATGCTCGTGGGGCTGCCTCTGGGGGATGGGGGAGAGTTCAAAGTGGCCAACACGCCCGTGAAGCTTTCTCGGACACTGGGCGGCGTACGGGGGCCCAGCCCTGCACTGGGTGAACACACCGACCAGGTGCTGCGGGATGTTCTCGGCCTCAGTCGGCAGGACATCGCGAGACTGAGACGCTCTGGCGTGGTCTGACCCCGGTCCCCGGTGCCGTTGGTTGGCCCATGTTCTAAAGTGGTAAGATATGTACGCAGCAAGGCTGAGGGGGCGCGTGGGGCCATGCAACCGTCGATGTCGTTGTGTGGGCACGGCGCGGTTGCCGCCCCAAGGGAGGCTCTCCCCCCACAGGCGACCAGGAGGTTGAAATGGACATCAATACGGTGGGCGATGTGAGAGTGGCATTGCTGGTGCACAGATTCGATGCCTACTCCAGCAAAGAGGTGGAGGGTGCCTTCAGTGATCTGATACAGTCGGGATGCACCAAGCTGGTGTGCGATTTCTCCGGCACCGAATACATAGCCAGCGCCGGGCTGAGGGTCCTACTGTCTACGGCCAAGGGCCTGCAGAAGGCTGGCGGCCAGATCGCTCTCTGTTCCCTCAAGCCCTACGTCTACGAAGTGTTCGAGACGGCGGGCTTCACGCAGATCTTCAGGATCTATGACTCGCAGGACCAGGCTGTCGGGTCCCTCTGAGGTGTGGGCATCCGGATATAGAGGAGCCTAATGAACAATACAGTAGCTGACCTGTTCCTCAAGTACATCGAGGCCGAAGGCGTCGAGTACATTTTCGGCGTGCCCGGCACGAGCCTGGTGCCACTCCTGGCAGCCTGCAACAGCAACCCCGGCGTCAAGCCGATTCTGGCCAAGCACGAGGAGGGTGCGGCTTTCATGGCCGACGGGTATGCCAGGGTGAGGGACTCCCTGGGAGTGTGCTTCGCCACCTCGGGGCCGGGGGCCACGAACCTTGTGAGTGGAGTGGCTACGGCTTGCCTGGACGACGTCCCCCTTCTGGTGTTGACCGGCCAGGTGGAGACATCGAGCTATGGCAAGGGCACCTTCCAGGACTCGACCCGCGAGGGCGTCGATTCCGTGCAGATGTTCGACTCCGTCACCAAGCACAGTGCGATGGTCATCTCCAGGTACAAAGCCCCGGATGACATCCGTGAGGCCCTGCGGGTGGCCCTGACGGGCAAGAGGGGGCCGGTCCATCTCAGCCTGCCCAAGGACGTCCTTGCCCAGGAGATCGACGCGGCCGTGCCGTCGCCGTCCACCTATCGTTCCACGGGTGAGTACTTCGACCGTCGTCTTGTGATCGAGGCGGCCCAGCAACTGGTCCGTGCCGAGCGCCCGGCTATCCTGGTGGGTAGCGGTGCGGTGGCTTCGGGGGCTTGTGGAGATATCGTGGACATGGCCGAGATGCTCAGTATTCCGGTGGCCACCACGCCCAAGGCCAAGGGGGCTTTTCCGGAGGACCATCCTCTAGCGCTTGGAGTGCTCGGCCTGTGCGGGTCGCCCCTGGCTGAAAGCTACATGAAGTCCGGGGAGACGGATGTGCTTCTGGTGATAGGGGCCAGCCTCAACCAGATCACCACCAGTTCCTGGGACCCCAAGTTGAGACCGTCCAGGTGCCTGGCGCACGTCAACATAGACCCCACCGACATCGGCAAGAACTACGCGGCTGACGTCCCTCTGGTGGGAGACGCCCGCACCATTGTCAACGAGATATCTTTCCGCGTCCTTCGAGACCTGATGCAGGAAGAGGAGAAGCGCAGGAGCCGCGAGGAGCTAGTGGCCAGGCTCAGGGACGAAGTGGGGACTTGCGTCGAGCCAGAGAAGCTCGAATCGGAGTCCGTGCCGGTCAAGCCCCAGCGGATGATGAAAGAGCTGGAGGAAGCCCTGCCGGACGATGCCATACTCTTTGTGGACACGGGCAATGCCATGTGCTGGGTTATCCACTACATGAAGTTCCGGCGGCCGAACTCCTTCATCAGCGCCTTTGGACTGCTCACCATGGGACACGGTACCGCCGCGGCCATCGGAGGCAAACTGGCGGCCGGGAATCGTCCTGTGGTGGCACTGGTGGGCGACGGCTGCTTCCAGATGAATGGCATGGAAGTGGCCACCGCCGTCAACTACGACATCCCCGTGGTATGGATTGTGCAGAATAACGCCAAGCTGGGCCTGGTGCACGAGCTTCAGAGGTTCTCCCTGGGTGACAATACCGTGGCCACCACCTTCAAGGAGGTCAACCTGGCCAAGGTCGCTGAGGGACTTGGTGCGGTTGGCCACCGGATCAGCAAGCCCGGTGAGCTCAGGGAGTTGTTGCCCAGGGCCATTGCCTCTGGCAGGCCCACAGTGATTGACTGCCTGATCGACCCCGACGAGGTCCCGCCGCTGGCCCCCTTTGTCGAGGGCATGAAGAACTACACCCTGAGCCTGGACATGATGTAAGGGCGGTGGGAAGCTTTTCGGCCTGTCTGAGCGCGGTTGCTTGTGCCGGGAGGGGTGGGGAGGCCTCCGATCTGTCCTCCCTGGGAGATATAGGTGGGAGGGGGTCACCCTCACCCTAGCCCATGAAGGGAGAGGGGATTGTTGGCTGCGGCTGTGGGCGCGGGCCACGCACTACGCGCTCGTCCCACAGGCCATTCTCATCGTAGCTGGTCCCGACTGTATCGGGATGGGGGATTTCGTCGGCGCGGCGCATGAGGCAGCCTGGAGAGGTCCAAGGAGGTCATGACAATGGATGATATTGTGAAATCGGTATCGGGAAACATAGTGGACGTGCTGGGTTCGGCCACCTACCCGGGCACCCTGGAAGTCGACAACGGCCGGATTGTTGACATAGTCCGGGATGGCAAGACCTATGACACCTACCTTGTGCCTGGGCTGGTGGACTCGCATGTGCATGTTGAGAGCTCCATGCTGGCGCCGTCCGCCTTTGCCAGGCTGGCCGTCGTTCATGGCACTGTGGCTACGGTGTCCGATCCCCACGAGATAGCCAATGTGCTGGGCATGGTGGGCGTGGACTATATGATTAACAACGGGAAGGCCGTGCCCTTCAAGTTCTATTTTGGCGCCCCGTCCTGCGTTCCGGCCACGCCCTTTGAGACGTCGGGGGCGCATCTCGGGCCAGAGGAGGTAGGAGAGCTGCTGGGGAGGGAAGAGATCAGGTATCTGAGCGAGATGATGAACTTCCCCGGGGTCATCAACGATGACCCTGAAGTCATGGCCAAGATCGAGGCGGCCAAGAAGCTGGGCAAGCCGGTTGACGGGCATGCACCCGGTCTGCGCGGCCAGGCATTGCAGAAGTACATGGCTGTTGGCATATCTACAGACCACGAGACGATGACCAGGGATGAGGCCCTGGAGAAGCTGGGCCTGGGCATGAAGCTGCTGATCAGGGAGAGCTCCGCGGCCAAGGACTTCGATGCGCTCATAGGAGTGCTCGACCAGCATGCCGACCAGTGCATGTTCTGCAGTGACGACAAGCACCCGGACGACCTGGTAGCGGGCCACATCAACGAATTGGTCAAGAGGGCACTGAAGCTGGGGATAGACCGGATGAAGGTGCTCAGGTGTGCCTGCGTCAATCCCGTCAGGCACTATGGGCTGGATGTGGGGCTGCTTCAGAAGGGCGATTGGGCGGACTTCATTGAGGTTGACAAGCTGGACGATTTCAACGTCCTGAGGACGTTCATCAACGGCAGGGTGGTGGCGGAGGGGGGCAGGACGCTTCTGCCCCAGGTGGAAGCAGGCGTGGCCAACAATTTCAAGGCCAGCGAGAAGAGGCCGTCGGACTTCGCTGTTGGGGCCGGTGGGGACAGGATCAACGTTATCGAAGCCATCGACGGCCAGTTGCTGACCAACCGGCTCGTGGCGGCGCCGAAGGTTTCGGGTGGCGAAGTCGTCTCCGATGTCGGCCGAGATATTCTCAAGATCGCGGTGGTCAACCGATACCAGGACGCTCCGCCGGCGGTGGCCTTCATCAAGAGCTTCGGCCTCAAGGAAGGCGCTATCGCCTCCTCGGTGGCCCACGACTCACACAACATAGTGGCCGTTGGGGTGACTGACGAGGCGTTGTGCCGCGCTGTGAACCTGATCGTCCAGCACCGGGGTGGAGTGGCTGTGGTGGGCGGCGGGCAGGAGAGCGTGCTCCCCTTGCCGGTGGCTGGTCTGATGACGACCCAGGACGGGTTCGAGGTGGCACGGCTCTACTCGGAGCTCGACAGGGCGGCCAAGAAGCTGGGCTCCACGCTGCACGCCCCGTTCATGACCCTTTCCTTCATGGCCCTTCTGGTCATTCCCAGTATCAAGCTGAGCGACAAGGGTCTGTTCGACGGGGAGAAATTCGAGTTCACCAGCCTGTTCGCTTGAGGAATAGCCTGGTACACAACACAGGGAGGCACGTTCTGCGTCTCCCCGTTTGTCTTCCGCCGGGCGAGGTGGTGTAGGGGTGGCGGGGCGTCGGTGCACGCCCTCCTTTGAATCCCTGCCCCCACGTGGTCTACAATTTGGTCGTTGCATATCCCATTCTGCGCCTCGGGGGGTGATAATGGGCCACACCAGGGAGATTCAGTCAGCAGACATTGTGCAGACCGTGTCACGGCTTTTCCGGGAAGCAACGTACTTCCTGGGAGACGACGTGCTGGAAGCGCTGGGGCGGGCCAGGGACAACGAGGAGTCGCCTGTCGGCCGTGAGGTGCTGGAGCAGATACTGCTGAATGCCGAAATCGCCGTCCAGGAGTCAATTCCGCTGTGCCAGGACTGCGGCAGCGCTGTGGTCATGCTCGGGGTAGGGCAGGACGTGCACGTGGAGGGCGGCGACCTCTATGCCGCTGTCGAGGAGGGCGTTCGCCAGGGGTACGCGGAGGGCTATCTGCGCAAGTCCATCGTGCGGCACCCCTTTTCCGCCAGGGACAACACCAGGGACAACACACCGGCCATCATCCACACTGACGTCGTGCCGGGCGACCAACTGAAGATCACGGTCATGCCCAAGGGCGGGGGCTCGGAGAACATGAGCCGCCTGACCATGCTATCGCCGTCCCAGGGACGCCAGGGGGTCATCGACTTCGTCGTCGGGGCGGTGGACCAGGCCGGAAGCAACCCGTGTCCGCCGGTGATCGTAGGCGTGGGTATCGGCGGCAATGCCGAGAAGTCCCTCCTTCTGGCCAAGGAGTCCCTGCTGCGCCCCGTGGGCGAGCACAACCCCGATCCTGAGCTGCGGGGGCTGGAAGAGGAGTTGCTGCGGCGTGTCAACGCGCTGGGGATCGGGCCCCAGGGGTTCGGGGGCCGTACCACGGCCCTGGCTGTACACGTGTTGGACTATCCCTGTCACATAGCCAGCCTGCCGGTGGCGGTGAACCTCCAGTGCCACAGCGCCCGGCACAAGGAAGCCGTGCTGTAGGGCACTGGCCCCGGCTGTTGTCCCGCGCGCCAGGCACAAGTGCCATCTGCGCCTTTCTGTGCAATCTGACAGGGCATGCTACGACGCCTCTGACTGGCACGCAGGAGGCCCGTTGGGAAGGTGAGCTGACTCTCATGGCGGCGAGGCGTCGCAGGCCGGGGCGTGGCGGGCACGGCACACGGCACCTCCTGCCGGACTACCACCAGGGAGGGAGCAGCATGGACGTGAATCCGAAATTCCTGACGCCCTGCGGTCTGTACTGCGGCATCTGCGCCATATACTACGCCACCCGCGACGACAACCGGAAGTTCAAGGAACGGCTGGTGCATGTCTACCGGGGCAGGGTTCCCGGGTCGGAGGACCTCGGCGCAGACGACATCCACCTGTTGGTGGTACTGCCCGGGTCCGGCGCACGCCTGAGTCCGAGCGAGACGACGGGAGCTAGAAAACAAGGTTTATGAAGCGATGAGGAAATACGGCGTTCTGATCGTGGTGTCCCTGGCCGTTTTCATTCTCACACTCGACACAACGATGATGAACGTGGCCATTACAGCCCTGGCCCAGGACCTGGACACAAGCATACAGAACATCCAGCTTGCCATAGCGCTGTACGCACTTTTCATGGCCGCCTTCATGATCACGGGCGCCAAGCTGGGGAACATCTACGGGACCAAGCGGATATTCCTCATTGGAGCGGTCACCTATGGCGTCGGGACGCTCATGGCAGCTTCGAGCGTCAACGTCGGGATGCTCATTGCGGGTTGGTCGGTCATCGAGGGCGTGGGCGCAGCCTTCATGATGCCGGCCGTAGCCACGTTCCTCATGGTCAGCTACCAGGACAGGGAGCGGATGATCGCCTTCGCGGTCTTCTCGGCGGTGGCGGTGGGGGGCGCCGCGGTCGGGCCCATCTTCGGCGGCCTGTTCACCACCTACGCCAGTTGGCGCTGGGCCTTCGCCTCGGAGTCGGTGATCGTGGCGGCCATAGTCATCTTCTCCTACGTGCTCAAGGGGCAGAGAAAGGCGGAGAAGGCACGGCTAGACTGGATCGGCGTGGTGCTTTCTGCGGCGGGAATGGGGTGTCTCGTCTACGGCCTGGTGCTGACTACCGATCATGGGTGGTGGCACGCCAAGGAGCCGTTCAGCATCGGCGGATGGGAGATCGCACCCTTCGGAGTGTCTTTCGCTGCGGTCCTCATGATCACTGGGCTGGTGTTCCTGCTGCTTTTCGTCTTGTGGCAGATACGGCAGGAGAGGAGAGGTAAGGAGACGCTGGCGCCGACAACCCTGTTCAAGAACAGGCCGTACATGGCGGGGACTGTGGTCTTCCTGGCGATACAGCTCTGCGTTGCCGCTCTGCTGTTCACCATCCCCTTTTTCCTGCAGTCGGTGCTGTTCAAGAACGCCATCCAGACCGGCATCCTCATCATGCCGCTCACGGTGGTCATGGCGGTCTTCGTTTTTGTGACGGCGAGGCTGGCCCAGTGGCTCCCCATCAAGTACCTGATCATGCTCGGTGCGGCGGTCTGCAGCGGCGGCACCGTTCTCATGGCTCTTTCCTTCGATGTGCATATGTCGGGAGCAGACCTGCTGCCGGGGCTCATCGTTCTCGGTGTGGGGCTTGGCTTCGCCTACTCCCAGCTTCAGAACCTGACGCTCTCCTCAGCCGAGGAAGAGTTCACTGACGAAGCATCGGGACTCACCAATTCCTTCCGGAACCTGGGGACCTCTCTGGGTACGGCTGTGGTGGTCTCCCTGATGCTGACCTTCCTGGTGTCCAGCATGGCCTCGGGTATCAACCACAGCCAGGTACTGCCCGAAGCGCAGAAGGAGGAGCTTGAAGACATGCTTACCCGCGTGGTCCACGACATGGACAGGCAGGAGCTGGAGGAGATAGTCAAGGAGATAATGGGCGAGTACCCCGAGGAGTACATCGAGGAGCTCAAGGTGATTTCGGCCAATGCTATAAGGGACTCGATGAGGGACAGCTACTACGTCATCGCCGGGATATTCGGGGCCAGCCTTGCGGGCTGCTTCCTCCTTCCCTCACGGAAGCTGGTCTCCTCCCCTAACGGCGCAGGGCATCCCGGGGATGGGGACGAAGACGGAGAGTAGCCGACCAGCCTTGACCCGGGCACGGGAAGTGGTCAGGCAGGTCGGCCTCCTGTGTAGACGTCCGGTGTGGGCGATGCAACCCGCAATCCGACAACGGCCATTGTGGTAGGTTTCGTCCCGACTGTATCGGGACTTCACCCGCCCTACTTGGTTGTCTGGAAATGTGGGAGATCACGGGGGCAGTTGCAGCGGATGAGCTTTTCGGCACGTATCGCTGTTTCACAAACCGGTGAAACTGCCGTATTTCGTGAAAATGGCTTGACAGCAGTTTCAGGATAGAATATGCTTTCACCAAACGGTGAAAATACCCAAAGAGATGAAACACAGGTGCGAGAACTGGAGGTAATGAACAGAACCCAAGATAGGATGGAACGCCTTCTCGATGAGATTCCCTTTTTGGAGAGAAGACGGACTATCAAAGAACCGTATCTGGGAGGAAAAGGCCCGGATCTGCTATTCGAGATCGCGGTAGGGGACCGTCGTTTCAGCATCATCGTAGAGGTGAAGTCTGTTGGGGAACCGCGGCAGCTACGGTCGGCAATACAGCAATTGAGGGAGTATCTTGCTCAAACCAAGGATGGCTACGGAGTGGTGGCAGCAAACTTCATCACGGACGATGCGGGACGCCTTTGCAGAGACAACGGTCTGGGGTACATGGACTTGGCCGGGAACTGCTTCTTGAACTTCGACCAAGTCTACATCGAACAGAAGAACTACCCCAATCCCCTGGTAGAGAAGAGGCAAGTGCGTTCCCTTTTCACCCCCAGGTCAAGCCGGATACTGAGGGTGATGCTCGTCAACCCAATGCGGTCCTGGCAGGTACAGGAGCTCGCCTCAGAAGCCGATGTGAGCCTCGGTCAGGCTCACAAGGTCAAGGAAAGGTTGCTAGACCTCGAATACGCCCGTGAGGAAGAGAGGCGTGTCCTTCTTAGCCGCCCACGAGATCTCCTAGGCAAGTGGGCTGAGAACTACACTTTCCGAAGGAACAAGGTGTATGACTACTTCGGCTTCGCTGAGCCCAAGGAGATAGAGCGGAAGCTTGCGGAGTACTGTGACAGACTGCAGACCCGCTACGCTCTTACCCTGTTTTCTGGTGCTGCCCCGGTGGCACCATATACCCGCTATACCAGGGGGTTCGCATACGTGAGTGGTGGGATCGGCGAACTGGCAAGCGCATTGGAGTTGAGAGAGGTCTCCTCTGGCCCCAACTTCAGCATATTGGAGCCCTACGATGAAGGAGTATTCTACGGAAGCAGGAGTATTGAGGGACTGACGGTGGCCTCTGATGTGCAGCTCTACCTCGACCTCGCAGGATACAAGGGACGTGGTGAAGAGGCAGCAGCGTTTCTGCTCGAGGAGAGGATGAAGTACTGATGGCGAGGCTCAGCGACTATTCGGAGGCCGAAGTCGAGGCTTGTTCGCAAGTTCTGCTGGAGGTGATGACGATCCTGGGTGAGTTCCGGGACGGTGTGGTCGTCGTAGGTGGCAATGTCCCACGCCTTCTCATTGAGAACCCGACAGCAAAACACCCTGGCA
>Ga0180431_10000282_pt1 | contig 72728 bp, 182 predicted proteins | sample SS_ome_11_FD_132459 | JGI IMG/M metagenome (GOLD analysis project Ga0180431, IMG submission 132459) | Hypersaline lake sediment archaeal communities from the Salton Sea, California, USA - SS_1_MS_1 metaG | ecosystem: Environmental > Aquatic > Non-marine Saline and Alkaline > Hypersaline >...
AATCCGATTAATCTGTCTAAGATTGCAGCAGAGGCAGAGGAGTCACACAGGCGATACTGTCGAGAGTTAGACGCTGGGGAGCGTGCTGCTGCAGCTAAAATGAGGCACGACCGGTTCGTTGGGTAATATTAACGGCATTGGTTGCTGCTGCTATAAAACAATTTTCACACACACCATTTTTAAGCACACCTTAACATAGGAGACAATTATGAAGGGTGTAGTCGTTGCGATTCTTGCTGTTTTTGCATTGTGTTTTTGTTGCACCGTCGCTGATGCCGGAACCGAGGCCCCCGTGCCTGCCGTCGCCGCATGTGATGCCGCAACTTGTTCCGCCGCTTGTGGTACCGTCTGTCGGACGCCGGTACGAACGGTGCTCAAAGCCCCGATCGTTGTCGTCGCACGTACGGCGAAATTCATCAAATGCCGGAAGCCGCTCAGACGTGCCGTCGCCAGGGTATTCACCCCGCGCCGGTGTAGGCGCTGCTGCCGGTAACCAAAAGCACGCGAGAGTAACTAAGAGCGGGGTCAACAACTGACCCCGCTCTCAACTTATATAGGTGGACTCATGAAGCTAGAAGGTCAGAGCACAGGATACCGGTTGATTGGAGGCCCGTTCGATGGTGACACCTGCAAAGGTGAGACACTATTCGTTGTTAAACCCATACCACGGGACGAGAAGTTCGAGCAGCGATTTGCTATCTACAGGCAGAAGGTCGAGCGTATCGATATCCTGAATAAGGATGATATAGTGGGTTTCGAGTTTGTCGAAACGTGTTTTGAATCCGAAATCGAAGAAGTGATGGAAAGGTTGGACCCAGGCGATGACGAACAAGAAGAAGAGAAAGGTGAGTAGCCGCGAGAAACGGCGAATCCGAGAAGCTAAACGCGATGGATCTGGTGACGGTGGTAGGGGCACTCGAAAAAGTCGCGGCCAATAGTACCTACCACTTCGACTACGAGGCTATTGGTACGTGCGGAATCGCTGGTCTGGATGGCGGCTTGGGTTCATAGCCCACGCTCTTGGTTCGACTCCAAGTGGTGATTTTAACTACGAATAATGGCGATGAACAAGATGGGCAACCTCAGACTAAACAAAAGGCGGCTACCGGATTTTATACATTACGATGCTCATTTCTTCCAAGAGCTGGAGCAGCATGCTAGTGATGAGATCAGGGCTGTTGGCCTGCAGCTTGTTATGTAAGCATTACTTCAATATAGTATACGGCCCTATCTTTTTGAGGATCTTTTCGTATTCTGCCGTTTTTGGGTGCTTTACCAGATATATGAAGGTATTGATAGCATCGTCTATCTCTTCGCTTGTGAAATCGAGTGTAAGCATCTCTACTACATCACCGCGTTGGTTGACATAACACTCATCCACGGTGTATGTGAATGGCCCTCGTTTCGTATCACGCCATTTGGTAATACCCACCATTGTGTTATGCTCGTAAACAAACGCTTCGCCGAATTCGTCAGCGTCTCTTTTGAAGGATCTCCTAATAGCTAATGGTGTCAGGTCTTTTATTTCGCGACCCGCCATCGTGGTTGCTTGTATTTTAGTCATATTAGTCACCATGCTATAAACTAAAATACGGAGGAAAAGTCATGTCGAGTTGCAGTAACACCAAGGTTGATTGTCACATACCGCAACGTGAGCAACTGCTGAATCTGATCGAGAAGAAAGCGTTGCAACGCGGGGATTTTACGTTGCGTTCTGGTAAGAAGAGTTCGTACTATCTTGACTGTCGCAATGTGACGTTAGATCCTTTGGGCACTCATCTTATTGGTACTGAAATCGTACGCATGCTGTCGCTGCGGCCAACGTTTTATCCTGACTCTGTTGGAGGTCTGGCCGTTGGTGCCGATCCAATCACGACGTCGGTTGTGATGGCGTCCTACTGCATTTCGAATCATGTCGGCTGGCTTGCCAATCTTCCCAAGCCAATTCAAGGCTTCATTGTTCGCAAAGAGGTAAAAGGACACGGTGTTGGCGACCGTATCGCTGGACCACTCGAACCCGGCATGTCCACGGTCATCGTAGAAGATGTGTGTACAACCGGGCACTCAGCGCTTGAAGCCGCGCGGTGTGTCGAGGAATTCGGGTGTGAGGTCAAATGCATCATCGGCCTTGTTGATTGGCTCGAGGGTGCCGAGGAGGCTGTGAAGGAGGCGGGGCATACGTTGCTGAGTTTGTTTACTATTAAGGATTTTGGCATACAACCACCAATCGATGAGGATGAGGATTATGGGCGACCACCAAAGTGAAATTACGGCTGTCAGGTGTCGAGAGCGCGTAGTCGAGTTTCTTCGACGTCGCAGTGAGGACAAGTACTACAAGACGTGGATTAGGTACGTCCGCAAACCTCGATCCGACCATGGGGATCTGGTTAAGCTTAGAAGTATCATTAGTAATGTGACTTCTGTTCTTAGCTCGTCGGATCATGGTAGGCTGAAAGCCTTGGGTTCGTCGTTGGTGGATAGGCAGATTGCGAAGTCCATGCGGCCTAGGGGTGTTGTTGTGGCCTGCCGCCACGAGGAAAGTCTCTACGTGGCCGGTAGCCTTTGCCGAAAAGGCGACCCCTGGAACAAGTATACGGGTTTGTGGATCGCGATTGATGCCATCGAACGCAAGATCGAGGATCAGGACTGTGATACGCGAGCTATCGAGTTCGCAACAGAGGATATCTTTTGCAACGAGGCACGCATCGCTGTTGACCTTGTGAACGATATCGGTTCCCTTCTAGCCCCATCACTAAGAAGCACAGCGTGGAACCTCATCTTCGATATCCGTGAGCATGTTGTTAAACCAAGGTTGAAGTGATGGACAAGCAAGCCTGCCTACACTGCGGAAAAGATGTTCGGGTTACCGACTTTATACCAGCAAATGGTAACCCGAATGTTGATTATGCTCTGTCGTTCTATGATTGCGATTGTGGATATACGATGACGTATATCTATAAGAGGATATACAATAGGCAGAAACGCCGTGAGGTATGGGAGTGGCAATTTGCCGATATGGAGAAGTTCAAGTCTAAGGAAGTTGCTGAGCGTGCACGTATCCATTTGCAAAAGCCAAGACCAAACCCAGAGCCAACTAACGGTGACCAGCGAATTCGCGAGAAGTTTTTCTATCGACCGCGAAATATCAATGGCACCCGCTACTGGTTAAGCCACGCCACAGTCAAGGAAGAGTTCTGTGATGGCCGCTGGGTGATTATCGATGTTTTCAGGCCCTATGAAAACGCAGAGGAACAGGCCAAGAAGCTATTAGAAAAACACGACACCCAGGCATTTCTAGAGGCGGCAGACAATGCCTGATTTCTACCCAGTGATCGAGAAACGGGGCAATCTTATCATTCTTGGTGCTCAAGGCGAGATGCTCGCTAAACCAGGTAAGTGTGTTGTCGTAGATGATAAGATATGGGAGGGGAGGGTTATTGATGTCTTGTATGGCAATGACCTGTACCGTGTCCGGTGTAAGCTAGTACGATCTGACAAGCATCCCAAGAAAATAGGCCAGCCACCGGTATATTATGACCGGGCTCTACAAATAATCCGTAAGCTCTAGCAAAGCTATAGTATGCGAAAGCCCACTATAGAAGAGATCGCGGAATCTGTCGATGATCCGTTTGATGCGGTATCTGACACCTATGCCGATCATTATAATCGGGAATATGACGATGATCCGTTAGAGGAATATACTGCCGAGGATATCCGTCTTGGACCCAACGTCGGCGGTGATGTTAGATTCCATTTCTTCGCCGACACACGCTATGCTGAAGACTCAGATGATGTTAGTATTAGTGTTGGTCCTGATGATTTGGAACTGATGTTCGCTTATGACGAGTCTAACGGAGAGCAGATCGAACCACCAACCGGCTGGAGAGAAGTCGCATTGAAGTGGTTCCAGCGGCGTGGCGTTGATAATGCTAGGGAACGCGCTTTCAGGGCGTCCATAGATATGCCTGGTGACCAACCCGGTCCGTATAATCCTTACCAGGATTACTAGATCAAAGATCTACGGGCAGGCGGTAATACTCTTCGTACATATGGTGGAGGGATATCATGGTAGAGCTAGCTATTCTGTTGGTTGTTGCAGCAGTCATCACAGTTGTTGGCGCTGGTATACTTATTATTCGTAAGGAGAAACCCGATAGGGCTTCCTGGATAACTGCCATAGGTGCTACTGGTTGTGTGGCATTCGCCATCACTATTTCTGGTAAGGTGCTGACTGAGCCAGAGCCTGTTGCTATACAACCATTGGTTGAAGGTTCTGGACCTGTGCCTCAAGGATGGCTAGATCTTGGTAAACGCCTATCTGCATTGACCGATCAGATAAATGCCCTGGTGCAAGACGATATCAAACCGACCAGCAAGGAAGTTAGGGAGCTGATTGAGGCTGCGAGAAAACAGGGATATCTTCGAGTCGAAACTAAAATTTATCTGCCGCCTGAACGTAGGGCACCGCAGCCAACACCACCGAATCCCCAACCAACCCCGCCGTCTCCTACTCCAACACCTCCTAACCCGCAACCGACACCGCAACCTGATAATGGTGAAGTGGTATGGTAACTCTCGACGAATTTGAAACTTGGGCGATACAAGAAATAGACCAGCGTGTCTATCGTCGCCGTATCGTTGATCGTAAGGGTAAGGTGACTAGGCAGCTGCTTCGAGTGATGATCTGGAATTGGTCACCTGTTATGACTGGTGAGCCGGAGATCACGCGCGATTTTCTTAAGCAGGTCAAGAGACAGTACAAGGCGACCTATGGTTTCGATCCGCTGACGTTGTTCATCATCCAAATCATCATTAAAATTGCGGTTGAGATTTTCCTGCATTGGTGGAGGAATCGACCTGATAGGGAGGTACTTGCTGGCCTCCAACAACAGTGTGTACAGTTTAACATTCAAGGTTAAGGAGCTTGTTGATGCGATTTGCTTTTGCTATTTTGATTGCACTTTTGGTATCGTCCGCTTGTTACGGTCAATACTATGTCTATCCTCTTCCTGTTGCACAGGAAGTTCAGACTCTCGATGTTCCGGCTGGAGCTGTGGTGACTTCCGCGCCGGTCGTCGTTAGGGGGCCGGTTTTCGGCCCTGTTTGGAGGACGGGTCCAGTTGTGGCAGGATCGGTAGTAGTCGGCCCTAGAGGCCGGATACGTGGCGTCGCAGCGCCGGTCGTTGCTGTCCCCGCAGCCCCGACTGTGATCCGCACCGGGTTGTTTGGCAGACGCCTTATAATCTGGTAATCGCTGAGACTGGGTACTCTCTCGGACGGTATCGCCCAGTAAGCGAAGGGGATATTCCGACGCCTTGGCCAATCTCCCATCGGCAGCCAGGGCGTCGGAACCTCTTCCCCGCCCCTTCCTTTAGCTCCTCTTGCACTTCTGCTACCCACCCGGTGTCTTGGGCCTTGTCTTATAAACGGCTTTCCTGTATATAAAGAAAAGCCTCGCAGGGATAGGTATTTGATGGGTAATAATTGTTCTAATAGGTATGGATTTATCGGTGGTGGGAGTAATAATACTGTGTCTTGTGGCAATGGTATTATTATGGGAGGATCTACTAACACCATTAAAGGTGGTCAGTATAGTGCAATAACCGGTGGCCATTGGAACACTGTTGGCGGTCCTACCCGTAAGCTAACGAAATTCGATAAATTTCTGAGAGATAGGCTCGAGTATGCTTTTGAGCTAGCTGGTTATGAAGTTCAAATAAACCATAAGATCTGGTTAAAACTTGGTGGCGATCATTGGGCAAGCGTGAATTTTGAGGATGATCATGTCCTGGTCGAGAATAAGGTTGTTGCAATCGCTGTGGAATCAGTGGTAGTGCATCATAGTAAGCCGGACTTCACAGAGTTTATTCTTGCTACTGTGGAAGGGTGGGCCAGACGTTCCAATGGCGATGACTGAGTTCCAACGATACCTGATGCGCAAGCTTAGGATGGGACACTGGATAAGTATTGATGTTGGTGGCTATTACTGGCAGCATAAAAAGCTTCTTGAACCTACTGTGGACGCTCTTTTAGCTACTGATGAACTTGAGGAGATTACTGTAAAGGGCAAATATTTTACCAACTGGCGTCTTGTCCACAAGAATCCTGATCGTGACCCAAGCCAAAAGGTGTTGTGATGTCCCGTAAGGCCCTTCTTTGTGTTCGTTTGGCTTGTATTGCTGCTATCGCTACCTTTCTTATCTGCAAGGTCTGGGCTCAGATGTCGCCTTCTCATCTGCCTGGCGGCACTATCAGAGCAACACCAAATCATATACCAGATGATTTTAAGCCGCCAGTCGTGTCAGATGATGCTAGATCAGTACCAGCACCAGCACCACCCGCACCAGCACCTGAAGAGCCAGATGAACCCATACCAGAAGTACCACCCCCGCCAAACTTTAAGCCTACGATTCGAACATCGGCGGGAACAGCCCAGCCCGCCCCACCATATGCAGATCCAGTTCATTTACCAGATGCCCCGCTACCACCAGCACCCGGCCCCGACCCAGAGCCATATCCATGCCCTAGCCCGCCGATACATGTGCCAACTAAATTGAATGCGCCGCCTGCCTATTCAGAACCTTGTATGGCAGATGAGTTAGAACAACGGTGGCATACGGCGCTTGAAATAGGGATGAGTGCGAGCGTTCTAATATTCGGCATTATGGTCATGCTGATGGAGATTATGTATCTCAAAAGCCGCAGTGATATCCATCCAACTTGGGTACTGAAAATTATTGGCCTGTCGTTAGTGATCACCGCTGGCCTGTATTTAATTGTTGCTGGTTTCAGCCAGACACAAACCGCAGCTATGATGGGCTTGCTGGGTACTGTGGCTGGTTATTTGCTTGGTAAAGAAGTTCAATGCCCACTCAAGGATGCTAAGTGATGGCTTATGTAGAGAAGATTAATCCATGCTGTCGCCGAAAGATCTTCCGAAAGATCCGAAAGCGTCAAGATGAGAAACGGTCGCTGTTCGTCTTTCGCAAGGTTCAAGAAATCAGCAAGGCAGTGAAGAATGGGTGACGGGGCAGACGATGCTCTCAACAGGGCTCTCGACGATGAGGCAGATCGCATCGAGTTCCTGCATGGTCGTATGGACATATTGGAAGCATATGACCGTGGGATAGTCGATGAACATGGAGCCATGGAATCACCGGGCTACAAAAAGGCCAAGACCTGCAAGTTCTGTAATAAGGGCGGGCTACAGTGGGACAAGCACGATGGTAGGTGGGTCTTATTCGAGGGCGGGGAGATACACAATTGCCCGGTGAACCCGCTTAAGATGAAACATAAGCCTTGATGTATTTGAGGATATTATGGCCAAAGCATTAATATCACAGAGGATATTCGTTTCTAGGGACAGGCTTGGTTATGATGTTTACCTATCTGAACCACAATGGTCACCTGCTAATCGTGCGTTCTTACACGATGATCCACAAGAAGAAGTTTTTTCTGGTGCTCCATTCTCGGTAGTTTCTTTGTTACTGGGTGTTGATGAGTTGGAGACTGGCCGTTGTGTTCAGTGTTCTGTTCGTACGTCCAAAATAGGGCGTGTTATCAACCATATGCGGCGTACCCCCAAATAATGGGGGATTTACAGTTGGTACCTCTGCGGCTATAAATGCGTGTTTCTGTACATCACGATAATAGAGGGGCACATAATGAGTGTGTTTTCTAAGCCCGATATAGCCGTATATGCTTTGTATCTGTCGGGTGGTATATCTATGAAGATCCACACCGATGATATTGCGGCCAAGTGCTATGATTTGAGCCCAGACAATTTTAGCTGGGATACCCCCAAATACCACGGATGGCCGCATTGGGAAAAAGCGAGGAAAGCCCTGAGTGACTGCACTAGGGCAAGTGATAACAGGGTACAGTCTAATAGGGGTAGTTGGTCGCTGACCGATCATGGGTTGTCGTGGGTAAAGTGCCATAAGAACGATCTGCAAGAGCTAGAAAGATCGAAGCACAATGGTGCTAAAAAGATTGATGCGACCAAGGCAGCCAGAACACGGACACGCATAGCTGCAAGCCCGCTGTATAGGCGATATAAGGACGATGGCGGTCTTAGCGAGGATCTGAACAGGATATTGTTTTCGGATTTGGTTGGATGCCCGACAGACGCCCCGGCTGGTGATATAATGGCCGGTCTAAATAATCTGTTGGGTATCATTGATAATGGTCGCAAGAATGGCATCATAACATTCTTGCTGGCTTGCCGTTCCATAATTGAAGAGGAGTTATAATGAGTAAGCGACGGATTTTGCGGGATGAGAAGGTCAACTGGAGCGATCGTACCCACAACAGCTTCAACCAGTTGACCGTACCCGATGTGTGCGATGCTGCTATTGAGTTGGTCCTCAATAGCGATGATGCATTTACGCATTTGGACAGTATTGGCGGGCTCGATGAGTCCCACAATCCGCAGGTCACTATTGAAATCTGCGGTGGTAGAAAGAAATGGTTTGCCGTTCGCGACAATTGCTGCGGTTTGACCGAGGATGAGTTTTTTGCTGTTAAAGATGTTGGCAGCTTCACCAGCAAGGAGACTAGCCGTGGTGTGTTTGGTAGCGGCCTGAAGGCTTGCTCATCTATCGGCGAAGTTTTTGTCGATTCGATCAAGGATGGCATGTACTGGCAGTTTGTCTTTGCCGATGGCGGCAACAGAGCCCAGATGATCGAGAGCCACCGTGCCACCAAAGCCGACAGGCGAGCGATGTGTGTTGGAGACGGCAACGGACTCAGCGTCAGGGTCATGTTGAAGAAGATCATCAAACTACCTCGCGGCAAGTGGTGGCGCGGTATGTTCCCACGCCATTATGCGCTCCGAGATATCATCGCGGGCAGATCACCTCGATTGTATGTCTTGGAAGGTGGCAAATCGAATATGGTTTCGAGCCTAGTACCCCCTTTTAAGAAGGTATTTACGAACAATTTCACGATCAAGTGGTATGGTGTCGAAGCCGAAGTGCGGTTGCGCCTCTATAAAACGAGGGATGGTGCTCTTCTGCCGGATAGGGACGGCCAAGAGTCTAAATTGTTGTTGTCCGGCATGTTCACCAAGGGCGAGAATGCCTATTTCGATAATAGCTGGCCGTCCACGGATATCAAAGTGAATCCGTATGCTGGTGCGTACTTTGCGGAGCTGGAATGCCCGTATTTGCAGGATCTCTTGCGAGAGCACGAGATGTACAATGAACAGAAGCTGGAACTTCCCGAGCATAATCCAGCACCGATCGCTGATATTACTAGATCTGGTCTGAATACTAGACACCCGTTTGTGCAAAAACTGCTCAAGATGGCCAATACCCGTCTGATTAAGCACTTCTCGAGTTTGTCGGATCAGAGCCAGTCGGCTGTTTCGAACAATATGCATAAGGTATGCAATAAAGCCATGAACTTCTTTAATCAGTTCGTGCAGCCGGATACCGATTGTGATATCACGAACACTGAAGAAGCACAGATGCTTCAGCGGAATGGTATCCTGATTTGCCCGCAGGGTACGTCGATAAAGATGCGTGACAATGCACGTTCCTTTACCGTGTATGCCTCAAAGCAATACTTTGATACTGGTGACACTATATCTGTTAGGCTTTCGGACCCCGGATTCGCGAGGGTAGTGCGAACTCCGAGGGCGTTGACACAATGCCAGAGGCGCACCTATGGTAATGTATTAAGCACAAACTTCATGCTCGATCCATTGTCGCCGACTGATGAGGTTCTTGTCGAGGCCACTGGCAATGGTCGCAGTGATGTTATATCGGTCAAGGTGCTGGAGCGATCTGACAACGATGTTTGGTTTGGTAAGACGGGCTATAGATTGGACCCGAACTCGTCGTGCAATGCCGGAATTTACGTTGAACCCGGTATAATTACGCAAGATGGCCTCATCAGGTACGCCTCGAGCGATCCCAGTATCGCTAGCGTTTTAACTACAACGCCGGTTGTTAAGAACCACTGCAACGGGCATACATGGGATGTACCTATTCAGTCCGCAAACGAGGGCAGGGTCATCATAGAGGCCAAACTCATTGTTGGCGGTGAAGAGTACGACTGCCAGACGAATGTTAACGTCACCTATGCACGTAGGCGAACGATTGATGTTCCGAAATTCACGTACGAATTCGATGATGATCCTGCTGGTTCTGATTTTTACTTCCCGGTCGCCGTTGATCACCGGAAAGGAATCGTTAGGATCTTTACGAAGCACCCGATGTGTGCGCCGTTTGAGTACGACAGGGAGTGTGAAAAACCAGCGACCATTAGGCTTCTTTATGATTTCATTGCTGGCGCTGCCTCGGAGGAGCAGCTTCGTAAGAAGTTCAATATCGGCACCGTCATTCTTGAGGATGCAAACGGGTATCCTGGATACCACAGGGGCCACCAATTGTATGCCCAGGAACGCAATGAATTCGAGAAGATGTTTGGGGCTCGTGCCCGTAGGAGCATGGGGATCTAGGATCTTTTAATATGCTTGCGTTTGTCGAGCTTATTCAATAGGTCGTAATCTTTTTGTCGTAGCTTACGTATCAACCGTCGTCCGTCTGGTCCTACTGTGATTGTTGGGCGGCGGTTGATGTGTACCATGGGTTTGGGCTTGAGGCCGAGAGAAACTAACATTTCTCGTATATCCGCAGACAGACTAGACGTATCAAGTATGGTGTCAAATTGACTGAGTACCTCAAGGGCCGCATCAGTATCACCCTCGCCGAAGAACTTGACGTAGTATGGGAACTCATTGAGGTTCCTGGCCCACTCGTCGAACGGTCTTTGTCCCAAGGCGTATTTGGGGTGCCCCCTACTATGCTTCATGTAGGAATACAAAGATTGAGTGTGTTTGATAGGGTCACGGAGAACTGTAAACACGTGAACTTTCTGACCCCACCGGTCCTCCAGGGCCTTCCTTACGTTCCCGCTGAACTTAGAGTGCCCTTGGTGGATGATCTTGGCTCCACGGACTTTGTCGCGGAAGTAACGGCCAACGCTCATGCCGCCTGTCCGTGGTACGTGTATAAACAGTAAGACTTTCATATGGTATCTTTGTGGTAGATCTCGACGTAATTCAGTGCTGGCTCTCTAGAAACTTCTCCTATATCGATCTTTGGCAGACTTATAAACTCCTATATATAGGTGTCAGGATCAACTGGACTAAGGAGTTCAGGGAGCTGTTGGACGGGTGGCACACCAATGATGAGCATCATTATTTCATACTTCTCAATCTTCATAATTCTGACGATGGTTGGTTACTGACCGAACCTGGCGTTGCAGATGAGGACCAGTTGGTCGCCGGTAAGTTGGGGGTACTAGATGACCCTCTGTTCTTTGCAAGGTTGACGTTTGGCATGAAGGCGTACTACCGCAAGATGGTTGATAGGTACAGGTTTATTGGTATTCCCGGCCTAGCTATGACTGCCGATGGTTTATCATTCCCGGATTTGTTCAATGAGTAACACGGTTGTCGATTCTGTGCTTCGATTCCTGAAGAAGGAGCATGGCTATGAAACGGACTGCGAACTCGGCGAGGGTGAAATAGTCATATTCGTCAGCGACCGTCATTACACATATCTTGCTTTCCGTGGGCATTATTTGGAGGTTGGCCCTAAAGAGGATGAACTCAAGACGATATCATATGCTGACCCCGGCTTGTACGACAAGGTACTGCAGGCAATAGATGAGACGGCAATTGAGATAGCACAATGATCCCAAAGATATTATATGGGATCACTTGTAGAACTATCAGAGAGGTACAACACAGATAAGAACACAAGCCATTCGTACCTACCTCTATATGATATCCTTTTCTACGACTTACGTCACAAGCCGATAACTCTACTCGAGCTTGGCGTTGCCGCTGGTGAGTCTATAAAACTGTGGCTTGATTATTTCACCATAGCATCAATCATCGGTATCGATGTCGTACCAACGGACCTCGCACATAGCAGGTTCAAGTTCATACTCGGTGATCAGACAGATAATGACTTGATTGATTCGGCACTAGATGATGAGTCGGTGGACATAATAATAGATGATGGCTCTCACCTACCAGAACATCAAGCATTGTCTCACCGCTTTTTGGTTCCCAAGCTTAAAAGTGGTGGTTTATATATAGTGGAAGATGTGCGTGCTACTATATCAAAAAGGTTTTGGGATTCTATGCCTGGGACTGTATTCTTGCCGTTTTGTAAGGACGACCGTTTTGACGATATCTTGGTTGTACAACGAAAGATGTGATGCCAAACAAAATATTCGAGATTGGTCTACCAAAAACCGGAACTGTGTCGTTAGGTGGAGCCCTGCAAATTCTTGGTTTTGACTGTAAAGGGTGGACTCCTGAAGCATACTTTGATTTTGTCGACAATAACGCGATAGATTACGATACTATTGATCGACATGAAGCGTTTCATGATGGGCCGTGGCACGATTATGATTATAAACAGCTAGATGAGCGATATCCAGGCAGCAAGTTCATCATCCTAGAAAGGGATGATGAGCCATGGATCAAGAGCATGGAGAACCATTTCTCTCCTGACATAAACGCCAGTGATATAGACACAAGATTATTGGATGATGGGTGGGTTACCAGCAGGGGTCAAACCATTCAGCGGGCGATTGCTAAAAAGCACACAAAATATCGTGAAGTTAGAGAATACTTCAAGGATAGACCCGACGATTTATTGATAATGCGTATCACTGATGGGTGGGAGAAACTGTGCCAGTTTCTTAACAAACCTGTGCCGCAAGAGGAGTTTCCGCATTTTAATGAGACATGGAACAATGGTAAAAACACTGGCATAATAACGGCATCCGATGATGCCTTTTTCCCTGGTTTACGTCTTTTGGTTGAGAGTGTTGATGGTGTACTGCCTATTGTCATCTATAACTTAGGGTTAACCAATGAGCAGCTACGGTGGTTAGAAGGGTATGACTGCCAAATTAAGCCGAGCATAAAACATTTTGGGTGCAGTTTTCATTGGTGGCAGACATGGAACAAGCCTTATTATATAGCAGATAGTCAGTATAAAATAAAATTGTGGCTGGATTCAGATATTTGTGTCATTGGTACATTATACCCGCTGCTTGATAGGTTGAAGACCAGAGGGTTCGCCGTCCGGCATCCGGCACAGGGCCAGTCATACCCAAGACCTACCGGCAAACGATTATATGACCTATTCCCGGTCGCCAAAAAACTGCCATTCATCAATGCCGGTGTCCTAGGTTTCAACATGATGAATCCGAAGGATGTAACAATCCTGGACAATTATGTTGGTATGGCTAACGCAATACGGAAGTACACATACCTGATGAAATGTTGTGCTCATGCAGACGAGCACTTAATACAATGGGCAATTGAAAAGGCAGAGGATGAAGAATTTATCGTGGACATACAAGGATGGAACCTGCTGGCTAGTGCTATGGCCAGAAAATGGAGAGTTGAATATATAGAGCCTATTCAAGATTACGGCCTAGAATACGATAAGATGCAGCTGTCTACTCAGGAATATGCGAAAGAACATCCGGGCATCGATATCCTGCATTTAACGGGATATCCAAAATTGTGGAAACTTAAGGCCCCGCAGTAATGTTATGTCGGACGTAATTCTAGTAAATTACTGCGACCACAGAAATAAAAGTGTGCTCACGCGCGAGGTAAGCTTCCAAATATCACAGGCAACAAAAGTCGGGATTAACCACATAATAAACTGGGGCAGGAAGGATCTGGAATTTATTGGTTTTTATGAAGAGCATAGAGAGATCTTAGATGAACCGCGCGGTGCTGGTTTCTGGTTATGGAAGCCATATATTATCCTCGATACTTTGAATAAGGCCAACGATGGTGATATAGTTATCTATAGCGACGTAGACATATACTTCTTAACTTACCCATCGATTCTAATCGAGATATGTGAAGAGTTCGGGTACTTCTTTAGAAGGTCACTGATCTCTCACATTACGCACACCAAAAGAGACTGTCTTGTAGAAATGGGTGCCGATTCTGAGCGCTGGTACAACAGATTTCACATCACGTCTGGTTTCCAGTTCTTAAAAAAGACCGAGACAAGTATACGGTTCGTAAAATTATGGCTACACTGGTGTTGTAAGAAGAACATTATCGATGATTCCAGCAGCGGGCATGAACTGCCTACATTTAAGGATCATCGTCATGATTTATCAATCTTTTCGATACTACATTCGAAGAGTGGTCTTCTCGCTTTCAATAGTCCAGGTATTACAATGAATGACTTTCTTAATGCCGGACTATATAACATGGCTTTTAACGATGTTGAAAAAGACGTAAGTGTGAGATATTATCCAAAGCAGATTATAGGTGGTCAGATATAATGATCTTTCATGAACACCGGCTGGCCTTCGTACACATACCTAAAACTGGTGGATGCTCCATTCTTCGTGCACTTGGGTCGCATCCCCAGGGTCACTTTCCAGTTAGCAGCACAAAATATGATGGTGTGTGTCATTACACAACGGCTTGTTTTGTCAGAAATCCGTGGGATAGAACAGTTAGCTCATTCTATTATCTGTTAGCAGGTGGCTCTCACGAGGGTGACAGAAGGTTGCAGCAAAAACACCTGCGTTATGCGACATTTAGAGATAATATTTTGCACTGGAGAGACTTGTCTTTACTCGAGGTCAATCATTTCAAACCGCAGCTGCATTGGATTGATGGCGGTGTCGATTTTATCGGTCGGTTTGATAATTTACAAGAGGATTTTGACGTACTATGTGAACGATGTGATATACCGAAACGACGGTTACCTCGATTGAACACGTCTCAACACCCTCCCTATGTCGACTGTTATGATGATGAAACAAAAGCTGTCGTGTGCGCAATATATCAATCTGAGATAGAAATGTTTGATTTTGTCTTTGAACAGTAGACTTTAGCTGGTACTTATTGTATGGACACTCATTATATCATCGCTAGCCTAGGTAGGTGCGGCTCAACGTTGGTCACACATACTGTCACAAGGGCACTCGGTAGGACACCGCCACCGCCATTTGTGCAGCTTGATAACTACGCACCAGACCAAGGGCCAGTCTACAAAACACATAGCCTTGCACCTGAATCGATACCGGAAGGCGGCAAGGTAATCTTTATCTTCGGCGACCCACGCAATATAGTAGTGTCAACGCGGAGCATGCATCTGCGTGATATGCATTGTGAACACATGGGTGCCGATCCGTTGCAGTGGCACGTCTGGCCGTATAAAGATATACTAAACCTCGAGGCGAACTTCGATAGCTGGTACCAACCACATGACTACGAAGTGCTATCTATAAGATATGAGAAGATGTTTGAGAACTTTGATGTTCTAAACGGATTCCTTGGTATGGATATCGCATGGCCACCCCATAGGCCGAGAAAGTCGGATTGGTCCAAACACCCGCTGGGCCAAGAAATAGCCTGGACTTACAATAGTTTGTGGCGTAAGGTAGAAAGTGCCGAGGACGTAAGAATTTGGAAACCTACCTCATGTGAGTGCGAGGGCCGTGAGTCCTAGTATCAAAATCTGGCACATATACGCTCTTAACTTCTTCTTCTATTGGTTCTACAAGCTTGCTAAGTTCTGGCACAAATCTCTGGATCGCTAGATCCTCATCACCGCACTCTTCTAATTCAGCTTCTAATGTTTCTGCGGCTTTTGCCCTATAGGTCAGGTTAGGCCACTTCTTAATAGCTTCATCTCTCGATTTTGTTATATAATGGTTTATTCTTAGTGTTGTTATGGAGTATTTGGTTGTTCTAAATCTTCCGTGCCTATCGCCGGTTTCTGTCATACCATGACATCCAGTGATATATGTCGCATCATGTGCCGACCGCATACCTATGGCAAACTTGGGCTGCACTATGGTTTTGCCGTTGTTGTGTATCTTGCTGAGTTGGCCGTCTGGTAGCCTGCGTCGCTGCCTAGTGTAGTTCTCTATCACTAGCCCTTGCTGCATGGTATTATGTCCAGATGTCGTGAACATTACCTGGTTGACCATAATACCTGGCATATGTTGGTACTGCAATAGCGTGTATGGGAGATTGTTTGAGCTAGTAGCAAATAAGAATTCATCCACATCTATTAAAGCGACCCACTCTTCTATACCGGGAAGGTTCAGACAGTTGGTAAGTGCTTCGACTTGCCTATATCCACCGGGCCATGGTATGTATGCAACCTCGCCAGAGTCAATATATCTCTTTAGTACACCCCACAAGTTGTCATTACTGTCATTGTCGTAGATGTAAAACTTCGAAACGCCTATCAACTTATGAAACTCGATCCATTCGATGATGTGTCTGGCTTCGTTCTTTACGACTGTACAAACTGCAAGACTTGGGGGTCTGTGTCGTAAGGAGACTGCGGCGGCACCCCTTATCGACGATAGCCTGCGGCCACCAGATATATCAACGAACTTATCGACAGCCGCAGTTATACCATCATGTACCTTATATCCCAGCACTATCATGATGCCTGACTGTCTTAAGTAGTCGATGCTTGTTAGCATTGTCTCGAGGCAGTCATTATGGTGGCCATCTATTATAATCACATCGTATTTGTATGTGTCTAACTCTCTGATGGAATCGTAGAGCCTCATATTCTGTGTTCGGTGCCTGTGCCAGAATAAACGTGCCAACTCATTCGGTGTGAAGCCTGTTGCCTCTGGCATGATTTTAGACTGGTCTTCTCGTAGTTCGAATGTGTCAACACAATCGAAAGATGTCAGCTGTCTTTCTCTAGCAGCGTGGGCCGCATTTATGCCGCAGAAACTACCGATTTCAAGTATGCAGCCAACCTTGGGTATGAGACCTAATATGAAGTCTCTTTCGGCTGGTGATGATAGCACAAAGGAGGTATCATGTACTGGATACATTTCTCCAGTCCTCCCTTGCATCTTCTGCTGTATCGAATTGCCCAGTCCATTCCGAATCCCATACCTTCCACTGGAATTTATCATCTACCTTCTTGAGCCAGAACACTGTCTTGCCGTTAGACCAGTTGAATTCGTGGACGCCCTTACTCAGTAGTAAATCGGTGATATCATTTAGACCCGACCTTAATCTTACGAGTTCCGCGCCATTCATAAAGACGGCCAGATCTACAAAGCTGCTGCTACCAGCCAGGATCTTTTTGCATCTAGAAAGGATTAATAGATCGACAACCGCCCCTGTATAGCTATCTAACGCATCGTCATACATTGCTAAGCGGTCTTTGTATTTGTCGTCCCAATCCGCTTTGACATCTATATCATCAGTGGCCAAAAACAGCTTCTCACCATCATGCTCATCGATAGCCGCATGATAATCATCATCTACTACTAACCTACATTTTAGGGGCTCGCCCTTCCAGAGCAAATCGGTCCTGCGTACGTGAAGACCAACACGGTCCTCTATATTATGCGTTTTGCAGAATTCGTCAGCTATCTTTAGGGCTTTTGTGTTTGCTACATCATACATCGTTTTGCAGATGCGATGCTGGTCTTTATTGCGCTCGTCACCGTCCGGTCTTGGATAGTTAGCGATGTACTGGTCAACCATATTGGCAACAATTATATCGTAATCCTCGAAGCCATCGGGTAGTATGGTATAGGGCCATGTAGCAACATACTGATGGTCATGAATATCGATAGTAAAATCGAGTATTGACGCATCAGGGTGTATTAGTTTCTCTGTCCAGAATGCATCTCTGGCGGCTATGCAATATCGTGCAGCTTGACCGTATTCAACAACTGGAACTGCAGCACTAAATATGTCACTGTATCTGGGCAGACGGATAGTACTCCAGTAAACGGAGAAATCAACACCCAGTTGCTTGGCTAATAGCCGCGCAGACAGAAACGATCTGGCTCTATTACCCAATCCGTTATGGCAGTCTAGTACGAGTTTCTGCATTACCCTGTCTTCTTTTATCTGCCAGGTACGCTTTTCTTGCGTCTAGCTCTTCATCTTCTTCGAATGTTTCGGTAAGAACGCCGCAATATGGTATTGGGTTGCCCTGCAGCCTAGTCCAATCATCAAGCCCGACCCCTTTGTGCTTCAGCAGTACGTGGGTATCTAGTATTACTTTGTACCCCAGGCTTCGTATCTGCTCGCAGAAATGAATATCCTCACCTATGACGAATATCTCGCCGTTCGGCATGTTGCTTAGTGGAAACCAACCGCTGGAATCGAACCATTCTGGCGAGTCGAAGGCCCTGACGTAATGAAGGACCGCATGGGCAGACATCATAAAGAATCCAAACCCGCAACCATCTATCTCTTCATATCGCCTTTTTATCATCTCTGGGCTAATGTCGATCCAGAATTTATATCCTTCTTCCCTATCACCCTTACAGATGAGTGGGTGGGCGTTGCCATGCCTGCTGAAGTATAACCCGGTGATAACAAGCCCCACGTCTTTTTCTAGGCCCTCGAGCAGGTTGCGTATGTCTGCCGGAGTAAACTCCATGTCGCTATCGAGCCAGAAGAAGTAGTCGAATGGCTGTTCGTCGTGTAGCTCTAGAGCCCTCAGAAGCAGCTTTCTTCTACCGGCGTGAATGTATGGTTCTTTGACCCTGAGAAATGTGAACTCTATGTCCGTAAGCTCTTCGCGGGCAGCCAATATACATTCGCGTGTCTTTTGGTCGTACCCGTCGTAAGTTGGTGTCATTACTACTATTCTCATTGGTACCTCCATGTTATGTACTAGCCGTATTTTATCTGTGTCCTTTCGACGTTACAATACGGTTAGGAGCGTATGTTATGCTGGATATGGTACGTGAATGGGTCGACAAATATTTCTGCGAGTACAAAATATCTAACGCCAGTAGCCACCTGTTCGCCCTACCGATACCAATTGCAGTAGACCACGACGACGGTAATGGTAGTTTCTGCATAGAGATGACGTTCAGGGACCATGGCCAGCATTTTAGTGTGTCTGCGCCAGGCAGCATATGTGGTATCGAGTTGATGTACGCCGACCCAAAGATGTTTGTTAAATTATGGGATTACCTAGAGGCCACCATCCCAAGGATAACGATGGAAAATATGGCAGGTGAGTGGGCTAAGCGCCTAGTGCATCCAGCGGGGGCTTTGCCCAACTTTCAGTATACGCAGTTCGGTTTGGGTGGGAAATGAAACGATATAGTAAGAATTCATTCAGGACGAACGACCGGTTGCTTAAGTTTGAGACTGGCCGGGCCAAGGCTCAGAGGCCATCGGCAACTGATACACTAACTCTCAAGGTCGAGGATAGTGAGAAGAAGCATGATGCCATCGTCAAAGCTGTCCTCAATATTGTAGACAAGAAATCACTGTTCAAGCTAGTTCGCACTGGTCTTGAGCGGATCGTTGTCAAGGACCTCGCTACGGGCGAAACAATAGGGTGTCTTATAGTCAAGAATGGCATTATTACTGTGACACCAACTCACGGGTATATGTGGTGGCTCGCTGCTGACAAAGTGGAGAAGAAGACATATGATGTGTCCCTTGCCGATCCGGATTTCATAACGAAAGTCAAGCGTGTCCTCAACTCCTACTATGACTGACGTTATCCTTAATGAACTCAAATGGATAATGGACGATGCTGGTTTCTTTGTTCACAGGCACAGGCCACTGGGCCATGATAGTGATGTTCTTGAAGCGGTCAGTCTCAGCTACACTCTCAGAGTTTCATTGGATACAGCACACAGCAATATCATAATATTTTATGGTATACATTGGAATACGATAAGTGTCAGCGACCCCAAAATGTACCAAAAGGCAGAAGATATATTAAGGAGCTTGTCCAATTGAATAAAGTCATCAAGGCCGATTGTCTAGACTGGATGGCCAAGCAGAAAGACGATTCGTTCGATTTCGTGTTTGGGTCACCGCCATACGCAATGAAAGGCGATCGGTACGATTGTAAGCAGGTTCGCAAATGGCGACCTGACGAGTGGGTCCAGTGGATGATGGAGGTTACTGAGCAGGCTGTCAGGATCTCCAAGGGCTACGTTATCTGGATCGTTAACGGCCCGGTCAGAGGCCGTCGATATTTTCCTGTTGTTGAGATGTTAATGACTGACTGGCACAGACAAGGGGGCTGGTGCGAGCGGCCATCTATCTGGACTAAGAATGCGCCACCCAACAGGCAGGACTGGTTTAGGAATGATTGGGAGTTTGCGGTGGCATTTAAGAAGCCAAAATCGCAGCCATACTTCGACTGGGAGGCCGTAGCGAAACCTCCCAAGTATTCTGCTGGTGGGCATTTCAGACAACGCGATTCGAAGGGCAGGCGTCGCCGTGGTGGCGATTACCCGCAGGGCAAATTGGCCCGTCCCAGCGATGTGTTCCGGGTTGTGGTTGGTGGTGGGCACATGGGGTCCGACCTGGCGCACGACAACGAAGCGCCCTTCCCTGAGAGGGTTGCTTATCGGTTTGTTGCCACCTGCTGTCCTGTGAAGGGCAAGGTACTTGACCCATTTGTTGGTAGCGGGACGACACTTGCTGTTTGTAAGGCGAATGGTAGAAATGCAGTGGGCTTGGAGATACGAGATTCTCAGGTCGATCTATCCAATAGGCGGTTGAGTGAATGAAGCTGTAATAAGTATGGTTGCTGGCATAGTTTCTGATGCTGGATGCGTCCACCGGTTAAAAGACACGATTCCGTGGCCTAGCATTAGCGGATACCGTAATCGTGAAAATCCGGAGATTGTTGCATATAGTGCACATGGGCGGTGGCTTTGTAGTATTAACCTGTTGCCGGATAAGCTCAATATAGTCCCAGGCCCTTCGATTCGCGGGGCTACGATACCCTATGCTGATCCGAATTTTGCAGACACATTGAGAAGGTTTATATCTAAGTGCCAAATGCTGACATCGAAAAAGCCATCATGATGATTGCGAAAGAGGTAGCCAAAGAGCTTGATCTGGTTCTTAATTGGCCTCTATGTCAATCAGATATGGTGGATGCTAGAATAACAAGGTCGCTCAGGCCGCTCAGTCATTCACATAGGGGTGTCAGTAGGTTTAGTATACACCAAAACAGGTTTGGCGAACTCGATAATGTATATGTCTGCAGCCTTGTATGTCTTGATACGCAGCTGGTTGTGGAGACACCCATTGGATACAGGGATGTGCGGATTCCTCACGCCGACCCAGATATGAAGAATAAGTTGAGGGAACTACTTATTACATTGAAATGATTCACGTAATGATCAAAGAGCGAATTGAAGGCAATCTAACAGAGGCTAACATCAACCTGCGCAAACAGTCAGACACGACGACACACTGTACTATGCAAAGGCCCAATTTGATTGCTAGGGCCGCGATAGCCCGTCTGTACTATAATGAGGATCACGTGTCGATCTTCTTTGGGGCTTTGGGATCTCAGGCAGTCCACAGCGTCGTATTCTACAGTGACCCAAACGTAGTGGACAAGGTGTCTGGTGAAGTCATAGACTACTTTGATAGGTTGCCGAAATGGAATTAGTAAAATGCGTATGCTGTGGTACCGTACTCAATCGTCTCTATCCCGAGCATAAGGACAGCCCACCAGACGTAGACGTGTGGGACGGGGCAGTTGTTGACCGCATATCTGGCGGCTTTGGTTCTGAATATGACAGATACAGCATGATTATAGGTATCTGCGACGCTTGCGTTAAGGAGAAGACCAGCAGCGGCACGCTGCTCATCGACCATGATCCACTCGACGAATAAGTCTGTCAGGCTCCTGGTTAAGTCGACTGCGGAGCGATATGGCCTGGAGTGCCATAGGTGGTCTAGTCTTGGCTCACTTGTCACCATATGCAGGCCAGATCCACGCAGATACGCACCAAGTAGGTGGTTGGCCGATGTTTACATAAATGGCTGCTATATTACTGTCCGCTGGAATGCACAGATGAAGCCACTTTCGGCTCGTGTCGAGCTGTCTGATCCTGGATTTTGTGAGAAGCTTGCTGATGCTATCAAAAGGTGCGCCTTTGCGTGAGATGGTGAAGTTGATCATCGAGACCAATGGTCTTCGTGTTGGTATTGCTTATGATAATCTCAATATCTTAGCCGTCTATGCTAAATCACCGCACGAAGACAGGTGGCTGGCTGATATACGGTCATATCCAGGCGAGGTATATGTTAGACCAGTCAACCATGTCTTACGCGATTGCACAATCTTAGTTGCAGACCCCAAATTCAAGGCTAAACTCGACGGAGCCTTAGAGGTAATAGCAGAGGAGTTCTACAGCAATGTCGGTAGTAGCGGCGGTGAGGGATGAGATAAAGAAACGGCTTGGCGATTCTTATCTCATTAGCGGTATTTGGATACCGGGAGGTGATGATGGCTTAGCATTTTGTAAAGCCACTGATGGTCTCATGTTTGCGACCGTCATGCTATCACCTGATCGGGCAACTATTGTGAATAGCCGTGGTGATAGTGTGACCGACATAATCAAGGCACAAATCTGCAACTCTGGTGTGCGGGTGAGCATGTCTGATCCCGATTTGTTTGATAAGATAGAACGCGAAATACACACCATGGGTCAGAAGTAACATGCTACAAGCGATGCCGCCAGAACTCATAACTGGCCTACGAGCTGCTTTCGATGAAGGCGCTGAGTTAGACACTATATTAGATTGGGTGCATAAGGTCTGGAAGAGCATGGCCCCGTCTGGACTCGACGAGATTAAAGAAATGGAACCTCTCGAGCGAGGATGCCAACATATTAGTAAGCTGCCCTTAACATCTGTTATGCATGAGGGGTTGATCGCTGGTGGGCACGAACGTATATCGGATGTTGCTTATTTGCACGTGCTGGACCTCATGGATTTGCCGGGTTTTGGGCCGACTGTGGTCATGGGGCTATACAATATCATGATGGCTATTGGATATCAGAAGCCCAAATATTATGACGCCGTGGTTAAGGTGAAGGACTCTGAAGACCCGCGCCACGCTTTGCGGGTGCTTATTAGTGAACTCAAGCAGGCACAGTAATGGCCAATGACGTAAGCATTAGACAGATCGTGTTCGAGAGTTTTCGGTTGGAATTTCTTACCGCTGGATGTCCTATCACATTGTTAGATGCTGAGGATGGGTCTACTATAATGATCTATATCAACAGTGATAGGCCGCGACCAGCTGTTGCAATACGGATGGGCAGACCGATTACTGTGGATTTCTACGGCAATAAGACAGTCATTGAGGTATCGTATCACGACAGAGAGGGTGCATATTTTAGGTCCCACACACTGGCGTTTCATGCTGATTTGCCTAAGCCGGGCAGCATCGATACAATCGTTAGCACCGCCCACCGATGGCTCGCCAAGGAATTCACAGAAGAAGAACAGGGCATTATCCAGCGTCAACTTGATGCATGGGAGTTTACTGCCCGTAGGAATGCCCGTCCGCAGTAGTGCTCAAAGATAGGGTATGAAACTTTCTAACCTATCTGATGATAATGGGGTAGTGTTACGGCTTAGGGATTTAACAGAAGCCGTTAAGGACAGCCTATCTGAACACCTTAATGGTGTTGAATTTGATATAAGAGACGATTCCTACCAAGTTACGGATTGGAGCAACTGGGCCAGTCATGAGATCATAATGGAAGCCACCAGCGAGCTTCCTGATGTTGACGACCTTGATGATTTCTACAATGATCTAAATGAGGTTGTCAGCGAAGAGTTACCCGCCCCTCCAAGTGATTTTAGCTATTCGGTTCTTATTGAATCCGCCGACGATGATGAGGATGATTCGTTGAATCTTCTTGTCAAGATATGTATTGATAGTGGGTATATGCACCATCATCTTTCCTGATGCTATAAAGTAGGTAGAGAACCTACAACCAGCACAGGAGAAACCATGTCTTTGATCTATGAGCCGAGAGGCCCCGCCCGAGAGTACGCTGCTAGAGCCATGAACCACTACAAGGGCTGCAGCCACCGATGCACCTACTGCTACGCGCCAGCCTTCGCCTACATGATGGAGCCCAAAGAGGACCAGCAGAGACAATTCAACGCACCGAGAGTCGGAGGCCCACCAGATCTGACTGACCAGCAACGGGCCGACAGGATCAGAAACTCGGTACGAAATGCTGCCCCGCGCCACGCCAACGGACCGAGAGTCTTGATGTGCTTCACCTGCGACCCGTACCAGGATCTTGAGGACACACACCACCTGACGCACGACATCATCGAGATCCTGGGGGAAGCTGGCGTCCCGATGACCATCCTAACGAAGAATACGGCAAGAGCCAGAAATGACTTCGACCTCTTCGTCAAGTACGGTGTCACTCTAGCGACCACGATCTGCTGGACTGATGACGCATCCAGGAATCACTGGGAACAGAATGCATCGCCAATCGAGGACCGATTCGCGATCCTTGACGAGGCGAGGGAGCTAGGTCTGGATACCTGGGTGTCTCTCGAGCCGATCATCGACTACCACCAAGCTCTGGGGGTGGTCGAACGGCTCATCGGGAGGACTGGGGTAATCAAGATAGGGGTAGTCGACAGGCGGTGGTCGCCCGCCGAACATGACGCCATCGAGTGGTATACCCTCGGAGAGGCCGTCCTGGGCCTTCTCGAGCCCACGGAGCAGCCCTACTACATAAAAGACGGCCTCTGGGCTCTGATGGCAGAAGAGGCCAAGGAAAGGCACGAGAAAGTGCGGGGATACGTGCCGGAATAAGGGAAACCAATGGGACCTAATGAACGATACCTAATTACGGTGTTTGTGTGTGCTATAATACTGGCACTCGGACTTCGCGCTAGCTGGTACTTGTTCGATCTAGCCAGTAGGCTTAGGGCGTCGCGACTTGTAACACAGGTAAAGGAGGAGACCAAGAAGATGATTGGTGTTCATAGAAAGCCGTCGATTTGTGAGCATAATGGCCGCGACAACTTACCGAGCGATGCCAAACGGCACATATATGACAACAACAAGTGCCCGAATTGTTGTGACGGCGAGCTTATTGGTGGGCCATGTGGTGGTGGATCTCAAAACTATTATTGCGAACAGTGTGGTTCTGGTTTTAATCTGACTGGCGGCTTTGGCGACCACATGATTGGCGTTAGCAACAACATTTGGACGGCGAAATTCGGTGCGCACAGGAATAAGATTCGCAACCTATTCCTATCTCGCGGCATTGAAACGTTCGACGACAATTGGGGGCTTAGATACAACGGTGCTGAATGTATCTGGCTTATCGGGTCCAAAACATTCTATCTGGGGCGTGGTGAGATATCCGACAATGTTGTTATCAAGACCTACAATGGCAAGACATGGGATTGCCACGAGCTAAGCCTCGCAGACCCGCATTTTCTCGATAAGGTGGTGGATCTACTGGATGGATCTAAAAAGTATCATCAGGTTCAAGCTGCTGACGCTTGTTGTGGAAAACGGCCTTAGAACTGCTTCCGGCAGTGATGTGTCCTTTTCTAACCTTCACGATTTCGATATCCGTTCGCATACCGGCGTACTATGTGGTAGCTTATCTCTATATAGCAACCATGTGAGTGTGGTCATCTATGATATTACGAAAGTCGGACCTGACTTCACCGGGTATAAGACCACTGATCCAATCAGAGTGCAACTCTCTGACCCACATCTATACGACAAGTTTGCCGGATTGATCGGGAGGATGCGGGATAATCTGCACCAGCTACTTAAGGAGGGCGTCATAGCAGCCGACCGCGAGTGATTCCCTCACTGCTCTAGCGACATTGAAGTAGAAATCAGGGTCTGAGTAGGATACTATATTACAATCCCGGCCTATCTCTACACCATCCTCTATTAGCATGATGACGGTGTAACTGCCCTCGAACACCACCACATGGTCTGTCAATGCCATTGCTACACCACCGCTATCATATATGGTATATCCGAGCGTCCGTAGCCTCATTATGATGCCCGTTCTTATCATGTGGTACATGTTCATGCTGTATTTTAGCGATATGGGTGCTAGTGATGTAAGATTATTGGTTTTTGAATCTATTCGTAAGGTCGTTCCCGATCGGTGCTTGGATATTAATGGGCAGCGTGCTTCAAAATACAAGGACTTCCCACTTCGTTCATCGGAGCCGCCAACATTTTATATCAGAGCATGCGGTAGTATCGTTGCTGGGGTTCACCTTGACGTAGATAGGTTGCATGTCGATAGGCATTTCGTTTCAACGACGACCTTTGATACCACAATCTTGTATACAGATCCGGAGTGGCTACCCAAATTTCTTACAGCCGTAGGGAGGCATACCGATGCAAGAAGGGTACGTCAGAGGGAACGCGGTACAAGTTTTCGGAAGCCGTAAAGTTGGCCGGGTTGCTCATGTTTACGATGACTACCGGTCTTGTCTTATCGACTCTCTTAATAAGATCGGCCCTGAGTGGTTGAGTATTGACACCCTACCACAATTACCATCGGAGGTAAGGGAGAGGTGGTACGTGGTTATCCTGACCACTAAGAAGTATTGTTGGATTCCGGAGTCTCGTCTAGTTACCTATGAGCGGGTTTAGCTCTTTGACGATCTTGTCTAACTTATCATAGAACTCTGGGTCACTATATTTAAGCCGCCCCTTAATGTTGCCGTCTAGACCGGAAGTGAATATGGACAGATTACTCTCATCTTCAGTGGGATCATGTATTATTTCAATCCACGTGGTGCCGAACCATATGTGAATACCGCCGTTTAGTTGTGTGGCGGCGTCGGCGAATGCACTACTTATAATACCGCCGTAATTCTCGTCGATATACTTTCTGACGGCCTGAGATATGTGTTTCAGAGGCAACTGCGCGTCCTATTGTTCGTAGGCACGGTCTAAGATTTCGTCGATTTTTGCATATAATTCCGGGTCGCTGTATGGTATCGATGCTATGTTGCCGCCGATACCGGCACACACTATATCTATGTGATCGTGTGTCAGGTAAATGTGTTTTGTATAGAATCCAGGGTCAGTACAACAGCCATACCATACGATATTGTCAGCGGCCAAGAGCTTATTCATATCCAGGTTGGCATCCGGTGTATAACATTCAACACCACGCTGGATTAGGTTGTCGCGGATCGTTTTGGCCACAGTAAGATCTGCCATTGCTGGCTCCAGAAGACGTCATCACCTAACTGGTTTTAGCGACACGGGGTTACACATTAAACTGTATACTCTCTGACGCTATAACGTCGTATCACACCACCTAACCAGGAGAACCCATGAGCAAGGACAAACACCCAGTGCATGTCTCGGAAGCCCCGAGGAACAAGATCATCTCAACGAGCAAGTTTACGCAGTATGACCACTGCCTAAACCCATACGTGGGATGTGCCCACGGCTGCACATATTGCTATGTGCAGTTCTTCATGAAGGGACCGACGACCTGGGGCCACTGGGTCAGGGTGCGACGACACATGGATCGGCAACTGCCGCGCGACCTGAGAGACGTGACCCCAACACGGCTGGCAATCGGCACCATGACTGATCCATACCAACCGATTGAGGAAGAGGAGCGGCTGACACGACGGGCACTCGAGATTGTCGCCGAGTACGAGATGACTAGCGTGGGTATCTTCACGCGAAGCCCATTGATCCTCGACGATCTCGAACTCTTGCAGAGGGTGAACGCCACGATCCACTTCACCATCGCGCCCATCGACCCGAAGTATCTCGAGAAGCTAGAACCACTCACGACCGAGATCGAGGCCCGTTGGGAAGCGGTCGAGAAACTTAAGAGCGCCGGGCTCAAAACATGTGTGAATGTGGCCCCGGCCTTACCGATAGTATCTGACGATCTGGCGGTCGAGTACTGCAACAAGCTCGCCGCGCTACAGATCGATGAGTTCTTCGTCGACCCAATGCAGCTTTACCGTGAGAGCAAGAACAGGGTCGAAATGGCGCTCTATGGGCACCCGCGATACCAAGAGATCGAGGTATTGCTCGAGAGCAGAGCAGGGTACGCCGAGTGGAAAGGACGAATGCATGAATCGTGGGTGGAGGCATGGCAGGCCGTAATGGACCAGTCGCCGAACACCAGGGCACTTGCGATGGACCACGAGAATAAGGTCCGTATCGACATGAGCAATGGCGACCATCTGCCGTGGAGGGACGAATAGTGTTGGAATTCAAATCCTGCGACATATACTTCACTAATGGGGTGCGGCCAGTGCAGTCGTGGGTGGCGAATAGAGGTAATTCACGACGGTATCATGGCCTGTCAGAAGAGAGGCGGGCTATGGTACCGGATAGTGTCAATATCCTTGAGACAATCGCCACGCACGAGGCGGAGTTAGCCAGCACACTGACAAAGTCGAAGTTTTACAATTTCAGGGACGCCTCGAACAGTGATATGGCCCATCGGCTTACTAGCCCCGACAACGATCAACATTCGTTCGTGTTTACAATGGGCACGGCGCATGGCTTACCACGGCCACACTTCGGCAAGGTCATGTTGTATAAAGGTTCGTGGTACTTTGTGATGACCTGGACCGATTTGTTTGGTGCCAGTATTAAAGAGTCGCAGTTGATGCGATCAAGGAACGGGAGGGCGGTGCTGTTCCTGTGTGCGGCTGACGATGAGAGCAGCACGCTTTTAGGCGACACGTTGAAACAATACCAGTTGAATCCATTCAGGAGAGTAAGATGACTCACTCGTGCATTGTGATGGTTATTTGGGGCCAGTTAGAGGCCAGTGAGTGATACTAGTCGCAGTCTAGTGCCGACCCACATTGTGGGCACGCTTGCGATTCGGAGGCCCGATATTCTTCCTCGGTCCTCCATTTCATACCCCTGATTTTCTTAGCTGCCCTCTCGCACTCTCTTGCGTAGAGTTCCTTTTTCGAGATCCGACCGTGCTCCGTGACGAATTCTGGGTCACTCGAGAAGTCCTCTTCCCAGTTGTCTGTGAGCAGATCGTTCTCCCAGGTGAGCGTGCACCTGAATGGGTTGTAGCTGTCGCTCCAGAAGTCGTCTTGTTCCCAGCCGCAGTTGTGGCAATGTAGGAATGCCATGCTTACTCCCTATGGTGTGTTTCAGCGCGAAGTCGCAGTACGTCGTATAATTTCGCAAAGAGATGCGGGTCGCTGTAATGGATAAAATACGACCTCCATCGGCTCACGTTTTGGCCATTGCATCTGTGGCATAGGTGCACAATGTGGTCTTTTGTCAGAAACCCGGTACCTTTACAGATATAGCACTCGTATGAATCTTGGTGGAAGATTACTTGCAGCTGCGACTGGTTGAATCGGATATCGACTAGGTACTCGGAGTTCCTGTCTGTGTGCAGCCACTCGTGGGCACTGCCGATATACAGTCTAGCTGCACCGAACTCTCCCTCACCACACATCGGGCCAAATGATCCAGGTGGGTGGCAGGCGAAGCCGCTACCCATTAGGTGCTGGCAGATTGCCCCCGCTATATTCATGATTCTCCTTGTCCTATTGGCTTCGCTGGCCGTGGTGTTTTAGGTGGATCGTTCAGCCCGCCCTTTACGAATTTCCCTTGTCCTAGTCCCGCTGGTAGCTCTGGGTTTTTATGCTTGGTGATCTTTAGTAGGTAGCGGATTAACTCCCATACGACGATGACAAGTATGGTATATCCCAAGTAGCCAATCATTATTGATCCGCAGATTCTCTGCACGTCGTTGGTGCTATCGTAGGCACCAATAATATTATACACCTTGCCGAATATGCCATAACATAGCCAGCTTATTGGTATGGTCAACCACATCCTTGAGATCTTCTTACCGGCAAACAGCATTTGCATTGGTACCCGCAGCATGACAAAGACCAGTGCCGCGATTAATGTTATGACGAACATTCTTGATATTGTAAACCTCACTTATTTAACCTCTTCTTTATCAAATCGACTAACTTTGTGAAGTAGTCTGGGTCTGCGTATAGTACTCGTGGTTTGTCTATGGATGTTGCGCCTACAACTGCACCATCGGCCCACAACCACATTGTTATTGATGTGGTACCGTTACCAATAGCGTATGTGTAAGGTCCTATTGATCGTATGCTATACTCGGACGCGATGCATCCCCAGGTCAATGCGACAATGGCGTGAAAGCTATTATAGGCATTATCGTAGCGTGGGATCGACGATTTCCAGGCGCTGTCGGTGGTTGTCATGATACATATCCAATACTTCGCGTTTTCTATCCTCTATTTTGTCCTGCAAGTCACTCAAGAATGTTGGGCTGCTTGGATCGAGCACGTACCATTTGTCCTTGTTCTTTATCTTGAACTTACCACGTTCGTACCAGACATGAACTACACCAGAACCGTTATAGAAGTTTATTCTTAATATAGTACCAATACTAATTGTCCACTTCTCGACCGCATCACCGTAGACTGATTCCAGATGTCGTTTTATGACGTTAAGCACTGCAGGTGCTCCTTTATCCAGTCAAATAACCTGGGATCGGCTATCCTACACCATTCTCCGCGTTTTCTATATCTGTGTTTCTCTATTACGATCCTGTCGTCAAGGACATTGAACATTATGTCTGACCGCCACCAGAAGCTAGCATGATCGTTTTCCATGTCATAGAGTCGGCTGTGTATTGACAGGTATGCACCGACATGCCCGCATTTGTACTCCGAATCTTCAAGTATTTCGGTGATCTTGTTAAAGATAGCTGCCACCTTAGCATTATCGAAAACTCGTTTATTCCAGATACTAGTGCACGTTTTGCACATTTTATCCTGTTCTGTGGGACAGCCACAGTATATGATTCCGCTAGCTCCTTCCGGTGTGGGATGGACGCCGCATAGTGTGATACCATTCTTCATGGCGTGGTACTTGCTATATTGGCCATAATAGCCGCACTGGCACCAGTAGCCCCACTTAGTCTCTTCGCTTCCTGTCATAGAACGTCTCTAGTATATCATAGAGTTTAGGATAAAGCTGTGGGTCTGATAGCTTGACTGTCAGGTTTTGGTTGAAGAATCTAACCCTATCACCTTCGATCCAGACGCCAATGTTTTGTTGCTTTTTTGTTACATCACCGGATATGGTTAGTAGGTACCCGTAGCCCGTCATTTGCCCGCACACACGCACATAAAAATTGCCCGAGACAGCAGCGGCTATGACCTCCCCCACGTCACGCATCTCTTGCCTCGTCTAGAAATTCGCATAGTTTATCGAACATCTCTGGGTCTTCATAATGAACGACTAGTGTTTGCTTGCTCGGTATCGGACCGAATGGTCGCCTGTCAGCATAAATAGCATTTTTATACATGCGCACTATCGCGAAGACCGCTTTGTTATCATGGCGTATATGGAGGTACCAGTCATAGTTGTTGTGTCGGCATATATTGTACTGAGCGTTGAGTCTCGCAGCTATTGCCATGTGCAGTTTTGATGATCTCATGGCCCGCACCTCCACAACTCCGACTTAATAAGCTGGTCGAGTTTGTCGTACAGATGGGGGTCGCAGTAAGGTATTACACCCGCTTTATCCCAATTGAATATCGTGTTGACAACTAATACTGATTCTGGTTCGAGCCATATAACAATGGGGAACCTGTAAACACCACGCTGTGCATTCGGGTTCTTGATCCATATACCACCATTATTCTCGAAAATTGGGTGGTTTGTCTGCACATCGTGTCTTGTGTACAGGTGCGATATTACGGCTTCTTGGATCATCTTGATAATTTACCACATAGAAAACAACCAAACTGCCATTGACCATGCCCTCTATCTGCCACAGTACACCAGATATGGTCACATTTTAATTGTTTGGTTCTGGTCTGTCTCTTAACTGCAATTCTGTTGCTTTTACTGTCTAATACTGTTATGAATTCACCATTCGTCGCTTTCCGGATAGTTTTTGCTGCTGTCCTTATCTCGTATACAAGCTTGTCGTAGAAGTCTGGATCTGCTGGGTTAAGCTCCACCCTACCTCGTTTATTATAGGCGCTGATATTGACTAAGGTACCATCTGTTGATGACACATAGGCTAGTTTTAAGCCCTGCGCTGTCGCAATGTGTATGGACGTATTATCTCTATGGTAGGACTCGTATCCCTGGCTGCTCAGGTGCTTCTCGATCAGCTTGATGATCTTGACTTTGGTTTGGTCCATTTGCGGTTATGCACTGTAAAGTGTAATTTATTGAAGAAGTCCGGGTCGCTGTACGGGATATATATCATATCTCGCGACTTATCCTTTGTCAATATGACCCGTGTGTTATCTAGCCAGCCATAAACTCCGTTCCTGAAGTGCATGTAGGTTGTCTCCCCTTCAGTATAGGGATCGACAATAGTATGCGGATACTTCTGTCTGAGGATACCGGCGATTGTTTCTTGCATCATTGTATCGCAGAGTGAAGCTTGTCGAAGAAGTCTGGATCGCTAAATGGGATATCAGCCACTATTTGATTGCCGAGATCTAATGCGATCATGTCGTTGTCTAACCAACCATGCACACCATGTCTAAAAATTATATAGATGCAGTACCTTTCATCGTATTCGCTAACGATGGCTTTTGGGTATTTCTGCTCAATTAGGTCGGCGATTGTTTTTCGTATACTTCCCATCGTTTAGTTATAGCATTGCAAAGGGTACCTATAAAATATAATAAAAGTACCCTATCCCTCTGACGGATAATATGGCCATGGACATTGATATATTAGCACTCCTCATCTCTGAAGATGTCGATAATCCGGTACTAGTAGAAGACCTAAGAAGCCATCTCGACAAGCACTATGGTGATTACGTACCCCCAGACCAGATAGATAAAGCTGTCCAGAATCCAAGATTCGCAGTCAAGCTACTGTACGGGCTCTATAAAGGGGTAATACAGGACGTAGAGGAACCCGGTGCTGAGGATAAAGTTGCTAGCCTCAAACCGGTCCAACCAGCCAAAGAAATTAAACAAGCTGGCAAATCCGACCAAGAGAGAGAATTCGAACGCCTCAAAGCCGACGCACGTAGCATAAGTGCCACCTATTGGCCCTGGATTGTTAGACTGCGACGTACCAACCCTGAGATCGAGATAGACGAGGGCATCTTTGACTATCTTGAGCACGAAGGCATAAGTCTGGATGATATCAAGGATCAGGACTACGGGGTAATCGCACAGCAGAGTGAGGTGTGGCACAAAGAACAGCTAGAAAACAGGGAAGAGGGCGGTGTTTACGAGGTTGGTCCGGAAGACCCGAGGTCGATGAGAGTTGGTAACTTCTGGTTGGTGCCGGTCACGGAAGAGGACGCTAGGCTTGAAGGCACCAAGATGCAGAACTGCATCAGTGGAGCCCATGTCTCTAACCAGAGCACTGGTCGCATTTATAGTATGCGGAACAGGTTCAACAACCCGCACGTCAGCATACAAATCAAAAACGAACAAGTCGGCGAAGGCCGTGGCTGGGTTACAGCACAAATCAAGGGCAAGCAAAACCGCACCCCACACGAGAAGTACATCCAGCCTCTCTTAGACTGCCTTGAATTCTTGACCAGCAAAAGTGAACCACTGGGCCAAAGGGTATATGTCGGTGGTAGCGATTTCTGGCGCATTCTGGCCGACAGTGGCGATGATGAGGCCAAATGGCTGTTCAGATGTGCGGAGCCCATAAAGGCACTGGATAGACGACCGCACCTTCTCGATACGATGAGTCAGGAACACGTCGACCATGTCTTATTGAATATGGCCAATAGTGTTCGCGATACGACTATGGAGAAGCTTGTTCAGGTTGCATCCGACGATGCCGTACAGCAACGGGTTAAAATGGCTAACCCGCCAGAATTGATGCTCGTCTTGCTCAAATCCGGCAGACTTACAGAGGAAGAGGCACTTGCGGCTGCCGATAGTGGCTCAATGCGTCGTAGCGGCCAGATGATCGTTAAATCGATTTATCACCCCGACGAGTTGCTACTCGAGATAGAAAGCGTAGACGTCGACGACTTTATACTAGCTTATGAGAATTATAAGCACGCGGTTCAATCATATCAAGGCACTAGTCCTGTGTTCTCTAATGCTCTGGCACATGCATATAAGCACAGTATCGGCAAGGCGTCGATGAAAGAGGATCTAATGGCGGCATCGCCGACGCAGGACCTATTGCAACTGATGCCGACAATCATGAGTGATTCTAGTGCTAGTGGTGAGGATATTAGGAAGTTGTTTGCTGGGGTCATCGTTGCTAGGGATGACGCACCAGTCGCCGCGAAAGTCCAAGCAATCCTGGGACATGCCTCTTTTGAGAGTACCGGCTACTGGAGCCCAAAAGAGTTCAAGCGGTTAGTATCTAACTGGTTGTTGTCCCGCACAGAGGATGAACTCAGAGAGGTCTACGAGCTTGCACCAGAGGGCCATCTGCTTAAGCATTGGAGCGGGCAGGCGGCGTTGGCCGTGGCTGGTGTGCATCATGATTGGGAAGACAAAGCACCGGAACTGATTGATAAGATTGAGCGTACCGATGATCCCAATGAGTTGAAGAAGCTGCACGACAAGATACCCAAGAAGGGTCCTGGTGAGCTGCTAAGGCTCAGGAAGTACGTGCTCCACAAAATAGCATGGCTGAACTCTAAGGAAGCTATATCATGATAGGCGATCTGTCCCAACGACAAAATGCGATATTCGCTTTACTGACTGAGGCGCGCGATCTTAGTGATGATGAGCGTGGCTCTATCGATGACATCATACGCCGTCTCGAGGCCCTTAAGCATAAGGAATACAAGTACCTGCCTGGTGGCATTAATTATGGCCAACACTTCTTGAAAAAGATTGGCGATAATATTAAATCGATGGAGAAGGGGATACAGAGAGGCCCAACGCCTGAGGATCGTGCACGCCAGAAGGCATTTGAGAAAGAGCAGCTACAAGCTAGGAAGGGCCAGCACGCAGAGGCCGTTCAAGATATAAACGAACCCAAGTTATTCTCGTCTGTCAGCAGAAACGAGGTGTCGTTTATCAACCCGACCGGCATATCAGTCGATGTCAGCGGTGCAATTCTCAATGAGTATGAGCGGGAGTATCTCAAAAGGTTCATCAGAGATGCTAATTACGACCCCCTGCTAAATAGAATCAAGTGGATGAAATCACTGGGCTTTTGGCCCATGAGGCATCTTGAGCTAGACCGCTGGGTCTACAAAAGCCCGACGAAGCTGTTCAATATTAAAGGCAGCAGTGTTGCGTATGATGGCGACACGATCCGCAGGGGCGGTGGCGAAGACAGCATATTTGCATATGGTAGCAGCACTAGTGACAATTTCAGCCTGCTCCTACCGGTGCCTGATAGCATACCGAGAGAGTTCTTCTTGGAAGAGTGGAGTGAGAAAGCTATCGAGGAGCTTATTGCCAGCATAGCACCTGTGTTGATTTGTTTGAAGCAGGTTGGCGGCAAGTTGACTGGTGTTAGCCTTCTTGGTGGCAAGCTTATCAACTAAGCTATAGAAATCCCACTCATGATGGATACGGTTGATGTGGAGATACAATCGGATCAGGTATCGACTGTCAAGAAGACGTTTGATGTTATTAAGAGAGAATACAACAGTGCCCATCAAGCTGGTGTCTAACCTGCAGCGAAATTCTTAAGTGGGCCTTCCCTGTATCGCGTGCGTGCTTCTATTGCGCGGAATAGCTTCTGGAAGAATTCTGGGTGGTGGTATTGTATGGTGGCTTCGACTACACCTTCAAAGACTTGTGCTTCAGACTCATACAGCCAGACGCCTTTTGTTTGTCTGGTTTTGCCGAGTTCTATTTGCACTAGGATTACATCCTCTTCACCTCTAGTGCGAAAAGGTGTACCATCATGTACCCGGAGGCCGGTATACCGACTACGCATTTTTGCTATTATTGCTTTTCTTACACTCATCTATATGTGTCTTTATAGCTCTTGTTAGTTTGTTGAACATATCGGGGTCCGATGTGCTGATCCTAGCGATTGTGTGAACTCCTTGTTGTTGCACCAACATGAACTCTCCTCTATACTTCACAAAGATACCGTGCTCATGTATCCACCACGTTATTATGCCATCACGTACCTTATAACCAAGGCCAGCAAGGCATGTACTGATAGCTTTAGCAATTGCTTTTGTGTTGGCCTTGTTTTTTGCTGGTATCGATCCTATGTATCGGTCTGCCAATCGAATACCTCCTGGATCTTGTCATGCAGTTCCGGGTCTGAGTAGTTAATCACTGCAAGAGTATTGCTGCCCTGCCATACTTCAAGGTGTCGTTTGAATACCCATATTGTCCACCATTCGTAACCTAAGCTGGCTCGTATGAACAAAGACCACTTGATGTGGTTGGGCGCTATTCCATGGCCTTCGCGCACAAAAAACTTGTCACCGAATATTTCTATCAGCCAACCGAGTATAGTGTCGACTATTGGATCGTCTGTTTCTAGTGTATATCCCATATACGTTCGATTCCATGGATGTCAGCCATCAACTTCTTGAAGAATCTTGGGTCGCTAAATCTGAGTACTACGGCGGTGCTTTTGGTGTTCTTGATGCGCATCCTCTCGGCGTGCGTCATAATGAGATGCACGCCTTCCGGGTGCAAGTAGAAAGATCGGTGTGTTCTTTGGGTTTCTATGCGCACATATGGGACTGATTCCCGGTCGTCGACAGATACGGCCTTGTCGCCGTATCTGTCGACGATTTTTACGACGGTCGCTTTCTGCAAGCTGTTCATTAGTATGCCTCGTTGTACTTACGGCACCATAGATCGACAATGACTCGCGTTATTTTCTTGAATAGTCCTGGGTCAGCGTACCTGAGTGTTACCTGATTGTTGCCGTATCTCTGAACGGTCACATACTCATCATAAAATGAGACAACGGTGATCCAGTTGCCGTGCTTGTATATGTCAACGTCGCGTCCTCTAGAACCTCTGGTCTGCGCAGCCCAGCCCCCGCCATCCCAATTGCGTACTGTTTTGGCTAACTTGGCTGCCAGATGGCCGTCTAGCTTACCGTTCTTGAACACCTGAGCCACCCGGTCCTACGTAATCGCTGCTTGTGCTGGAACTTTTCGAGTTCCATCCGTCGATATTGAACTGTTGCAGCGAGTTCGCGACGAATGCCCTGAAACTGGCATCGCTAAGCTTTTTGTTGTCGATGTTGGCGGCTAGGGTGTCGATAAAGTGTGCCCGCCTTTGGAGTTCGTCCTGATCCATTTTCATTACCTGGGTATGGTGCTAGAAATGCCCGTGATTTTTATAGCATTGAAGGAATGTGCTTATAATGTTATCGAATGAATTCGGTAGGTCATATGGCCAGCAGATAGTATTACAGTGTTTACTGGACAAATACGGTGAGACTATATCTGTCACGATTATTGAGGGCGAGCCCTATATTGCTAGGATACCTGTCAGGTGGGTCGGGCATGTCCGAATAGAGACGACATTTCGGCTCCATTACCATTATGCAGAGATATATTCAAGCTTCCACAATACCGACATCGATATTTATTATGCAGACCCAAGATTCGAGGATAAGCTAGCCTATGCCTGTTGTGGTTGTCGGAAGCAGAATCCTTGGCATCCTTTTGGATAAGGTGGATAAGATTGTCCAAGAGCAAACACAATACGATACAGAAGGCTGCGGCTGCTATGATAAAAGGCCAGTATCCTAATGCTCATGGGCCTCGTGTGTATATGACACCAACTGGCCGCTGGACATCAGCCGCACTTGTGGACATAATACCATTCGTCTCTGTATTGTTGGACTCCAAGATGGCGACAGTCAGGGCTGCAGTATGCCATGCCGGTATAACCTGGCATACTGCTGGCTCAGTGCTATACTCAGACCCTGATCTTCGCGGCAAACTATTCGATATCATCGATAGGGCTCTTCGTGACACAAAAAAGCCTTAGGCACATGATTGCCCAGCAGATAGGGATTAGATATTATAGGTCTTTTGAATTTAGTGCTCGCGATGATTATCTATTAATAGAAACCACATCGGTATTCTTAAAGCACGCTACCTATGGTGATGTGCACTTCCTGCTCACCGATACGCACCTGATACATGGCAATGAGACCGTGTCGTTCAGTGACCCCAATTTCTATTTTAGGCTCGATGAAATCCTCACTTGAGTACTATAAGTAGAAAGGAGATAATCATGCGACTATTCCTATGTGCGATAATATTCCTAACCTCTCTCCAATGCCTGGCCGAAGAGCCTTCCTGGTCATGGCCCGGTTACCCAGATGAATCGAAGCTTGGTGCCTATTTAATGGCCAAGTGTGGGTATAAGAAGGCGCAACTCGAGGAGTGGACTTTTGACCAGTGGCGTGAAGTCCACAACAAATACCAGAACAACGTACGATCTAGGAGTAATGCTAGACTACCTGGACCTACCTGGCCCTTCGGCGGCTGCGGCGAGAGCTGGTGTATGATGTGTCTTGGTATTCACCTGCAGACGGTACACAATATACCATACAGCCATCTTAGTAGTATTGGGGTGTCTCAATGGAGAGCGTTCCATGACAACATCCATAACGGTAGCCAGATCTATCGGATAAGAGCAAGGGAGTCTAAGGTTGTTAGGGATACGCTGTTTGCTCCGACTCCGCAGAAGATCGTGGACGAGATGCTCAAGTTGGCCGATGTTCAGAAAGACGATTTTTTATGTGATGTTGGCAGCGGCGATGGTCGCATAGTTATAGCGGCTGCCAAGACATATGGCTGCGAAGCCGCTGGCGTTGAGATAGATAAGGATCTCGTGGCCACATCTAAGAAGAAGGTCGAAGAGGCTGGGGTTGGTGATCTAGTACAGATATTCCATGCTGACGCGCTGAAGTCTGATTTCAGCCATTCTACTGTCGTCACAATGTACTTGTTCCCCGATTTGATGAAGAAGCTAGTGCCAAATCTTAAGAAGCTGGAACCCGGCACGCGGATTATTACCTATGCACATAAGATCCCAGGAGTCCCAGAGAACGACTCGGCAACCTTGGAGATCGACGGTAGCAAGCACAATATCTATTTATGGGTTGTTGAGCCAGACACGTTCGACTAACGCAGGGCGGCGTTTATTATCCCCTCAGATAGCTGGGGGTCAGAATTGGTGAAGCTGAGTGTCCTTATCTCGTTGCCTTCCGACTGCACAAAGGTAGTGTCGTCGTAGATGATTATGCTTGCATTGTTGGCCGTGCGTAAAGTCATGGCACTATGACGGCCCATGTTGGCGTCTAGGATATCCACAACGGAGGCTCTGGACCCAGCAAGTTTACGCATTACTAACCTGGCAATGGCTTCACGCACGTTCACCATTATTCCGCCCCCATACCTTTATCATGGCACCGTATACTCGTCTATTTGGTGTTCTTTTGCTATACCATTCGCTCACTTTCACACCATTGTAGATCTCATCGATGGCGGCTGCTATGGCTGGCGATCTGCTTTGACCAGCGTAGCAGTGGACAATCAGCACGTCGATCTTATCCCAGACACGCTCTATGAATTCAAACACACGTTCGGCGTCCTTATTGCAGAATGCTGTGTGTCCTTCCATTATTCTGTCGATGTCGTGGAAGGCGAGTTGTAGTACGTCTACTCGTTGGCATTTGTTGAGTTTGGGCCAGTCGCCTTCTTCGTCGCCTATTTGGATTGCTGCCCACGGTTTGTCGCTAGTCCACTCTTTTGCGACAGACCTTGGCATAGCGTGGCTAACCTTCATCTGAAAATCCTTTCTTTAACCATTCGTCGATATCCGACTGCATTTTTGCGATTAGATCTGGGTCGGCGTAGCTGATGATCGCTTCTGATTCTACTCTTACACCGTAGCGGTGTTCTATTGTTGCTTCATCGTCCCATAGGAATACTACGCAGTGGTGGGCAGACCAGTTACATGTTCCTATCGTCAGGTGATCTGCCGAGTTGTGCGACATATATTGTCTTACGTCTTTATATGTCCTTTTCAGGATTTCATATAATGTCTGCCTCAGTATTGAATATCTTGGACTTACCATATAATATTTATAACGGCACGATTTTGATGTTATAATATCCCATGAATGACGTTGAAACAGCAATTCTGAACGATCTTAAGTCCCGCTATGAGATGAGCCCATCTCAGTCTCCGTTCGCTAGCCAGTCAGACGACGACATTTTTACTGTTTGGTTACTGCCAACTAGGGACATTGGTATAGGTTTGATATTTAGCGGCGACCATTTAAAGATATCAAACGAAGTCACTATTCCGTACTCGGACCCAGGCTTTTATTGGAAGCTGCATGATTATCTAGTCAATATTGACGTGTCCTGGCACGGCATGCCCTTCACACCTAGCCTGAGGCCACCATGCGAAAAGCAATCGTAAAACATCTTGAAGATAGGGGTCTGGATGTTATCGACGGTACTGAGGAATTCACCTATATTATGATGTGTGACCTGAGCCAGCCTGCCAACAAACGCCTCAGTGCTCTCGCGTTCGTCGGATTAAATGAGGTAGTAATCTCTGATGCCGCCAGCATTAAGAAGATCGATCATGCACACATTAGAGGCGACACTAAATTGTGGGTGACACCGTCTGACCCAGATCTGTTTTCAAAAATCGACGAGGCGCTCGACCAACTCGATCTAAAGCGCCGCAGAGTATCATTTGTTACTCTCATCATAGCATTCGCCCTGGCTCTCATCGCTATGGGAGGCATATGGGAAGCAATCCACATGATAACGGGGACAATATGATACGTGACCTGATCGTGCAGCACTTGCGCGAACGTGGGCTTGAACTAACGCATCCAGACTCAGCACTCGCACACGGTAACATCTTTCTGCACGATGTCGAGTACGTTGGTGATAACGATATCGTTGTGATGGTAGGGCAGAGGTTCGTTGTCGTTTATGCCCACCACACACTTTCTGTGAATATGGGGCTGATTGGTGGTGCGCCGCAAGCCCGCATAGATTTCGCTGACCCAGAATTATTCAGCAAAATAGACCAACTTATTGGCGGGCTGCGGTCCGAGCAGCACCAAGAAAGACGCAATAAGCGTATGGCTGCTATGGTACTAGCCGTAATGGTCGCAATCAGCACATATATAATAGTAGCACTGTGATCAACAAGTCAATCATTCCAATAGTCAACTGGCTTAAGGGGCAGTGCAGGAAGCAGAATGCCTGGGTGCAGTTTGCACATATGTCCAGTTGCACTAGGGCGGATGTGCATTTAAGCCTGGGTGGGAAGAGCAAGATAATATTCTTGGTGCTGGAAACTGGCTATCTGTCACACGGCCAGACGCGGTATTATTATGACGATCCAAAATTCTTTGAAAAGGTAGTGGAGTTTTTAGAATGCCAGCAGTCACGTCTTTGAGAGACATGCTTGATAAAGATTATAATGTCTGCACCTGTGCGGTCAGCGATAACTCCATGGCCTTGAATGTGAGCGGGGCATCTGTCTGGTTATATTCCGACAGGGCCGTGGTGATGCCGGGCCATATTATTGTATTGTTCTCTGAGCCAGATTGTTATCGAAAACTATGCGAAGCGATAAAGCCGAGAGCAAAAGATAATGCATGAATTCATTCACAGATAAACTGCAACAAGCCATAAACAATTTCGGCATTGAGCGATGGTTCGACTCGCTGGAATACGTGCTTAGTGATGGTGAAGGGTATAGTTACCATGTTGGCTGGGACCAGTTAGATGACCTGCAGGACGTACTTCCTGACAAAGAGGATATGCCTGACAGCACGGACCCCTTCGCTGATGTCTCGGATACTTATGACGATGTCGAGGCTTCTTGGTTTCTAGATGTGATCGATAAACCGGTTGGTATAATAGCTGAGATAGAACTAGATAGTAGTGGCTCGATATTTAACTGGTATAATAGGACGCCTATCCACGAGCACGATGATATACTTTACGCCAGACAAATGTTGGCGAGGCTGATTTTGGCACTTGCTGAAAAGGCTGGCATCGGCATTACTCCCAACGTTATGACTGCTTTAAATTCCTACTTATAGCGGTTCATGCTATAATTTGGTATGAAAGCTAGGTCCGTAGTATTCCAGTGGTTGTCTGACAACTATGATGTTGATACGACTGCACATTTACACGACATCACATATACGAACCATGGGTCCACTAAGATACACATCACTAATGAAAAAGTAGTCTTCTTTATCTTTAGGGGCATAAACTGCGGGCACGTGATCGCTAAACATGTGATTAGCATAAGTGATCCCGAGTTGTTTGAAAAGATTGGCAGTGTACTGGGACCACCCAATATAGTTAAATGATACGCGATGCTGTCAAAAGGTGGTTAGACGATAAGTATGGTGTGTCTCGGTGTCATCCCCATGAGCCTTACTGGGGTATCTGCATTGATGATTGCCCACCAATCTTCCTTTACGAGTCGCATGTGTATTGCACTTTGTTTGAGATTCCTTACCACGATCCGGACTTCTTCCAAAAGTTTCAGGATATTATAGAACAGGCGATGGCCACATGGAACCGGTATTAACAGCTATCTGGGGCAAGAATGCACCAAAGCATGGTGTAGCACCTTCCATCATTCTGGTGAATCCAAAGAACGCCAGTAATGTTGGTGCTATTGTACGTACGGCTGCCTGCTATGGTTTTGAACAGGTTTGGTGGACTGGTAATAGGGTGATGCTGGACCTTAGCGGCAAGAAGCGTTTACCTCGAGAGGAACGGATGAAGGGGTATCAGGATGTCTCGATGATCCAGCACGATAGGCCATTTGACCAGTTTGTCAACGCTACTCCTGTTGCTGTCGAGGTAAGGGAAGAATATCAGAACTTGCTAGAGTTTGAACATCCAAAGAACCCCGTTTACGTATTTGGTCCAGAGGATGGTAGCATAGATAGTGTTCTTCTTGGCCACTGCCACCAATACGTTGTGATACCAACTCTTCACTGCCTGAACTTAGCTATGGCTGTGGGCACTATCTTGTGGGACCGCAAACTTAAACAGTATCTCAATGGTGATATAGATGACCTCACACTAATAACACCGGGCGAGTGGGAGGGCCGTGGTGTCGAGGAGATGCTTTCGTGAGTAAGGCTGTATGGGATGCGATCAGCAAGTGGCTGATTGATAACTTCGAGGTGACATATAGTAGATGGCATAAAAGCATGTATGTCATCCACATTAAGCCACGCATTATCATACAGATACATAGGTACAATATTGACGTTATGCAGACCCCGCCAGGAACGGACAAGATACTAGAAAGAAGCATCAGATTACAACCAAGTGACCCCAAACTGTATGATAAGATCAAGCAGTTCATCTATGCCGACTGATTTATCAATGGCCGAGGCGGTCCGCAAATGGCTGTGCGATAGGTATAGAGTATACAACTCGCACAACTATGGTTATTTGATCCTAGTGCATATATCACCCAATGTGCGATTGAGACTGCGGTCAAGTTCGGTTGTCTTATATCGTAGAGCTAATGACCACATACTTTTTAGCTATTCCGATCCAGACTTCTTTGACAAATTAGCTGGGATAATAGATAAATGGACAGAGTAGTCTTAAGGTGGATTGATAAGAGATACAGCATTAAATATGATGGCGTAAGCCTATCCACATGTAAGCACGTTGGTAAGTTGTGTGTTTATGATATTGACCTGTTCAATACTATGTGTGAGCGAGGCCATCAGGCCAGGCTCACATTGTCTATCTGGACTGGTATCGATCATGTGCAAGTGCTTGGTGCTAGGTATCAGTATGGCGACCCAGGCTTATTCGATAAGATAGATAGTGTGATACGGTTTTATGTGAGGGATTGGTTGAGGTCGTACTTTCCTTCAGAGTGGCGATGTGTATATGCTAAATGGAAGAAAGAGCGTGAGCTTAATGATAAGCCGGGTGAGATATGGGACAAGACACCAAGTCAATCCAAGACATGATGATTGAGTGGCTTGAGAATCGCCACCAGATCATACATGCAATAAAGGGCGGCGACCACGACGGGTATATGTGGACTGGGTCTATAATATATGGTGATGGCTCCCATGATAGACAGGTTACTGCGATGCGCGATTCTATCACAGTCCATAGGGTTACTCCCGCCAATTGTCATACGCCAGAGCCAGTCGTATCGACCACAGTTTATTATTCAGACCCCGACTTTTACGATAAGATTGAGCGGGCACTAGATGAACATCGCCGAGGCGGTCAAGTCATTCCTACATGAAGAGTATGAATTATCGTACTCACTAGCCAGCTTAGACGACGATAACGTTATTTCTTATAGTGGCTGGATCAGTGAGTATGTGATGGCGCATATTTATCAGGATAGATTGGTTCTGATGGATACGATGTCCGATGCAGCGACGGTGGAAATACTTTACTGCGACCCGGAGTTCTATCGCAAGCTACGAAAGGCTGTTGATGAATCATCTGGCTAGGGGCGTATATGAATGGCTTGATAAGAAGTATGGCGTAAACTCACGCAGGCCAGAGCATTTCGATTTTATGGTTGTTGCGACCCGTGTTGAGCGCGGTGACATACTGACAGAGATATGTATGACAGAAGACTGCGTGATTGTACGGAGGTGGGTCGACAGAGCATGGACGGTTGATAGGACGGCCAACGGCATTGAATTTAGATACGACGACCCCAAGCTATTTGATAAACTATCGTCGGTTGTCGAGGGTGACGCCTTTGCGGAACGGGACGAGTCTTCACAATAAATCGCCACCGCGACACATGGGTGTACTACACCTAGCTTATGCGAGAGCGTGACAGTGCGGTTACTCCTCGCTTTCTTTAGAATACGGTAGGGTTCCCGTATTTTACCCCTGATGCTATAAGCGGAGTGGAGGTGTATATGGACCATTTTATAAGACTGAAACTCTCGAACATTGTAGCTGGGTTCGTACGGTCCATCGGGTATAACTGTTACCAATATGGGCACAACCACACGTACGATTCATTCGATGTCTGGCTTGTTGGTACAGCGGAGCGCAGCGTGTATATGCGTGTTTATGATCACAGAGTCGTAATGGGTGGCCACCCATTGTTGCCGCGTTTGACTGCCGCTACTGCAGATCCAAAGCTATGTGACAAGATTAGGGAGTTTCTATGCACTCACAGCCGCACATGTGGAAATGGAATACAGTAAGCACACAATATCCAACATCATCATGAGATGGTTGGACGATAATTATCAGCTTCACGGAATGACCAAAACCAAGCGCGAGTTTATAGTAGCGTATGCTGACGTGACGATTTGTGTGAGGCACCATGAAGTCATAGTGTACGTCTACTATGATGGTTGGCATGACTGCTACATACAGAACTCGGACCCTGATTTATTCAATAAGATCAGAGCGGCCATCAAAAGGATGACCGACATAACAGATCAAGAACTACTAATCCCAGTGGAGTAAAAGATGCCCTCTCTCCTCAAAACATTCATCCTACTGAAGCCCGACTGCACAGAGCGTGATTTGACATCACTGATTCTTGCCGTCTTCGAGCGCGTCTACACCATTGATAAGGTCGATGTGCTTCGGATGACGCACCAGCAGGCAGGTATGCTCTACGACAAGTTCAGGGACGAGGACTTCTTTACTCCACTGGTTGATTATATGACCTCTGGCACCGTTGTTGCGGTTCAGCTTTCAAGCAACACAGACCAAGGTATCGTCGATAAGGTCAGGAAGGCTGCTCTCGGCTTGAGAGAGTTGTATGAACTGGACTTCCGCCGCAACACGATTCATTCATCGGATAGTCGCGAGGCATTTGAAAGGGAGGCGGCGATTTTCTTCCCGCCTGAGCGATGATTTATAACACTGAAGACTTCCTAGCACGCGGCTATAAGTTTTGGTATTGCGATAGCTGTGTCATGGCTGCCGTCGCCAAGTGGCTGTGCCTGACATTCGATGTTTATAGCATAACCGAGATAGAAAACTATCCAGTGCTTTTGAGGGTGACAAGCGAGCGCAAATGGGGAGCGACACTTGTTTCTGTCTGGTTGCGTGATGATCGTGCTATGGTTAATGGTAAGCCATATTTCTATACAGATCCGCGCTATCGCAATAAAATGGAACTGGCTATCAATAAGATAATGGATGATGTTCGTGCTATAGCTGATGGTAAGCCATACTTACCACATGAAACGGGACAATGAACGAAGTTCTGCTTGACTGGATTCGCAGTCACCACAGAATTAGGAGCATGAAGGTAGTAGATGGCAATGTACATCTTCTCCTGTTTCCTTATCTTGTGGGCATTAGGCTATGCGGCGACCACGTCTTAGTAGACAACAAGACCATACCTTATGCCGACCCGAAGTGTTTTGATAAGCTTGAAGAGAGGATCGATTATCTGCTGAGGCACCGAAACTTTTGTATGTATAAGCTCGACGATAACGGCAATAAAGTGTACGCGGATGAATAATCTTGCTAAATCTGTCTACAATTGGATTAGCAGTAACTTTACCGTTAGACGGACGCGGTCACATAATTATGTGATCATCCTCAGCACGGCTACGGCGACCATATACATTTATAACGATATTATAGAATATTACACACACACGGCCTACATGATTGGCGATAGACAGGATGAAGGCATACTTAACTACTATGACCCGCAGTTATTTGATAAGATTAAGAAGATAATTCGTGGATGATCGCCCAAACAAAATACAAGAGGCCACTCTTTGCTGGATCAGACGCCAGGGATGGAAATGCGGTATTGAGCGAATATTCTCTCTCATCAAGATTGATATTGGATATGCGGTACGTGTGGAACTACATGAGAACTGTGCATATCTGACTGGGTACGCGACGTTCTATAAAATCAGAAGATTTGAGTATAGTGACCCTAGTTTGTTTGAGGAGATATCGAAATTAGCGAAGACGTCCCAAAGGTAGTCTTTCGATTTCTACAGAAAAACTGTAGAAAGCTTGTATATAGGGGCCTTGTGCACCAATACCGCAGCTTGGAGTGCAACAGCAGGTACACACACATTGGCGATGAGGAGATCATGATATCCAACCATGGCTCTAGCGGTAGTTTTATTGGTGAGGCTATTCACATACAATATTCTGATCCTGAGTTATTCAGCAAGATATTGGCGGCGTTAGAGTGATGGTGAAAGATCTAATCTTAGAATGGTTGCGGGATAACTATGCCGTTACACGTGTCGGCAATCACATATTCGTTGATTGCGTTGTTGATGATACGTGGGCTGTGACACTCGAGGACACGTGGCTGACGGTGCGCGAATGGACGATCCAGCCAACCCAACCAGAGCGAGATAGAGTCTCTGTGCGATATTCTGATCCGAAGTTGTTTGAGAAGTTGTCTGAGGCATTGAACCGATAACATGACTACAGGACCAATAAAATCAGACTTGTCGATGGCCAGGGTCATCCTTGCCTGGATTGGCAGGGAGTTTGGGTGCACTCATGGTATGGGTTACTCAACATATGGTTTTACTCATCCGCATATTACGGCTTGGTTTAATCAATCCCCGCCGATACTGGAGTTTGATCTTCTTGTTGATCATATTATAATAAAGTACAACGACCTTAATGGATACAAAAAGAACACAGAGATACTGTATAGTGACCCAGATTTGTATCTCAAAATAGCCAGGGAAATTAGGATATATGAAGTCGACCGTTGTTGAAGCCATTGAATGCTGGCTTAAAAAGCGATACCACACTCATGCGATGACCTCTCTTTGGCGTCCAGATGGTAATGTGCATACTATTGCTGTGTATGCAAAACCAGATAATAGAGCTTACTGCGGTCGTATTCGCCTTCAAAACGATGAGGTCCACATAACACGTATTGATGGGCACCAAATACTTTTGGTGATGTCAGATCCCGAACTATACGGAAAGATAACACGATTTTTCAACAAGATTTCGAACCGCTGGACGACAAAATAGTAGAGGCAGTCAGGAACTGGTTGCATTCTACTTACGGCATAACGCCGTCATTGTGGGGTTATTTTGCTAACAATATCGACAACCGAGATTTTGTTATCCTTCTTGATATAGACCATGTCCACATAGAAGAGCTTAATGCTGACCCTAATCTCGACTACAAGATCCAGTATTCCGACCCTGATTTGTACGATAAGATTCGTAGGCTGCTGGGATGAAATATGAAACAACCATAACCTTGATACTAAACTGGCTCAGGAGGCACTATAGGAATATCTATGAGACTGTGGAGCACCAGACTTGGGTTAGAATTACGCTCAACACGATCGATATGAGCTATACTGCTGACGTTATAATAAAGAAAAACCATGTCGATGTCATCGTGTTTGATAGAAGTGGCACAACAGAGACGCCACCACATAAATGGCCAATAACTGCGTCTGAGAATCGGATTAGTACGTCAGACCCACAATTATTTAACAAGATACGATGGATACTGGGTACGAGATTCCAATGAATAAATATCCACCAAAACCATCGAAGGTTACCGCACCAATGCTTGCGACTTGGAAGTGGTTTTGTGAGCATTATAACCTTTGGTATCTCGAAGGCCCTGTGATGGATTGCTTTGTCATCAATGATCATACAATATATATGGGACCTAATGAGGTCCACATTTACAACGATCGTGCTGGTTGGGGTATAAAGCCTTTACTTGTCGTGATGTATTCTGATCCAGCATTATTTCAAAAGATAAAAGCTTCTGTAGCTTAAAAGGATAAAGCCCGGCTCGGTCGATGCCGGAGCAGTAACGAGCTACCGTGGGCAGGAGTTAATTTTTCTCCTAGCAACGGGTGTGGCGACTGCGGCATGCGGGTTCGAGTCCCGCCAGGAGCATTATGTGCACTAGAACGAGAGCAATAACACGCGCTGTTTATGGCCGGATGTATGATAAGTATAAGCTAACGGGTCTACAATATGTCGGACCGGTTGCTGTTGCGGCGTGGTACCATTGTGGTGGTGACCATATCCAGGTTCACATAAGCGAGGAATACACCACAATTTTTATTCATAGTCAGGCGTGTGACCACCTCGACACCAAGATAAGCAACAGTGACCCGAGGTTATACGAGAAGATCGATGAGGCAATGACTAAACAGATAGCACTGTTGGATAAACTATGGACATGCGGGAAGTAGTGCTGGAGTGGTTTAAGGCTAATTATGAGCTAGACTACCCTCAGTACCACAATAATCGCCTGGAGGAGGTTGCTTATTATACTTCCCAGGACATACGTATTTCGGTACAGCATGTCGGTATTGAAATGTATCATGATCGTGTTGAACTATACTGCAATGACCCAGACATAAATCGATTGATGGAGCGGGTTATTGTCTATAGTGACCCAAACCTGTACAGTGGGATAAGATCAGCCTTGGGTGAGTTGGCTGCGGCCCAAAAGCGTGCTGAGGATAAGTATCGCGGCGTTTGACTGGATTCATAAAATGGCTACGGCAGTTGAGATAGTTGAAAACTGGATTCGCAACAGATATGATGTGACTATATCCGTTGGCACAAACCCAGAACCCAGGTGGCTGAGACTCAGCGTACCAGGAATTAGGCATGCCTGGCTGGCGTTAGGACTCAGTGATGCCGATCTATACAAAGTACGCAGCAGAAAGTCAACACCCATTGTGAGCATCAGCTATTCAGATCCGGATTTTTATAGAAAACTTGAAGAGGCCATCCCCAAGGTTTGTAACCTGGAGCACTTGGTATGAAGATCGTACGTCGAGCGGTATTGGACTGGTTCATAGCCAATTATGATATCGATGACGCCCTGGACCCGGAGTATGAGTGTATCGAAATATATGAGATGGACCAAGTGTGGTTTGATGCCAGCGATGTTTGGGTTACTCTAGGGGACGACGGGTTGGAATTATCGATTGGGTTTAGTACTGACGCTCATGGTATAATCAATAGGTACTTCTCATACGCCACATCGGGATTATACGATAAGATACGATGTGCGATGAACGAATTGCGGGAGATTATAAAAGATGGGACACTTCAGACGCTTAAAAGCCAAAAAATACACGTTAGACCAAGCGAGGCGGGTATGTCACCAGAAGCTCCACGAGGTTCGTAGGGCTGTTTTAGCTGGTACAAATGATGAGGGCCTTGAGAGTGCGATGACTGATTGGGCATGCTGGCGTGAATTATTGGCGCGGTTAGAAAGGAACAACGGTAGCGATGTCCACTAGATCACCTGTCAGAGAAATGCTCAGGCTGACCTTACATGCCGAGTTGGCATCGGCGTTCCCAGATTGCGAGATCGACACGATTATACTCGATAAGTCAGTTAACCTGGGTTTGATGAAGTTCGGGGGTGACTTATTCTTGCCGTACGTTTTTATCGTATCAATATTCGACGATGCCGTGAGGGTGACAGAGGAGCTTCCTGCTGGTGAAGTATTGACGTCAGACCCAAATTGCGTTAAAAAGGTACTAAGGATAGTGCACGAATGCGCCGACGATAAGATAGAGCGATGCCGAGCGTCAAAGAAACAGTAGTCAATCATTTGGTAAAGGAGTATGGTGGATGTGTTAGAGTCCGCAACACATATGGGACGGTGATAGCGTTTACATCACGCCACAGGCGCATAGGCATACGCCTGTTGGCTAAAGACGACAAGCTAATGTGTCACCTATTCGGCGAAAGGTACGAGGATGTTGATGCATACGACATTTACTATTCAGACCCACAGCTATACGAGAAAATAGCAGAGATACTAAATGATCGCTAAGACTGTTGAAACTTGGTTGTATAGCACGTACCAGTTTGCGACACCCGGTACTGTTGTTAGGCCGGGCAATAGGCCCTCCAAAAAAGAAATAGCCATTAGCTGCGTATACTTCACAAATAGCATACGGGCGGCATTGTATGCCAGTTATGTATGTCTTAGGATAGTTGGCGATCCTACCGACGATGTTAAGATACAGTACTCTGACCCCAACCTATTCAAGAAAATCGATGAATGTTTAAAAAAGCTGATACAAAAGAGCAGCCTGCGGAATTCGGTAACATTGTGATTGATGGTATCCGCAATGCACTTACTGGTTGGACCGTCAGTGCAGTGCACAGATGTGGCGTCACCAATAAGCTGTTTGTCCTGGTCGGCGACGATACGTTTGGTAGTGTCGAGATACTTATGGAAAGCGACACACGCATCAGCTGTCTCGGGTCATATGTGATGGACAGCGTATTCATCAATACAGCCGATCCAGACTACATAGGTAAGATATCTAAAATAGTCGAGGAGTGTTGCGGCGATGTTTAGTGCCGCTTTAGATTGGCGATCGTGATATGAAATTCAGTGAACGGTTCTCTGATTCTTGGCAAACCGAGTTCTTCCCTGATTTCCTCAAGCCTAGCCGAGTGGGCTTTCAGCCAGAAGTACAGACCATTGGTATAGAGCCTGTGTTCGTAGGCGAATTCGATCACTTCGCCTTCGTGCTTATTCCAGGCCGTCGTGTCTGTTACTGTCTCCTTGCCTTTTCTGACCACGGTGATATGTGGTTCGTACTTGGGGGTATTGTAGTCCAGGTACTTGGGGAGTTGAGAGACATAGTATCTCGCCAGTTCTTTATCAACAAGGGCTATTGCCCAGTTGGTGTAGTATCGAATTGTGGCTGTCGATGTGTGCATGGGTTTTTATAGCATCAAGATATTAAAAATGGAAGATGTTTTACGAAACTGGCTTAAGGACAAGTACACGATTTCATCGATCGTCTCGAGTAAGTCTGCGGATATACAAACCTCAGTGCACATCATTGAACGTGACATTAACGTATATATCTCCCTTCACAATGACCATGTGAGCGTTGGCGGTGAATATGTAATCCAGTACGCTGATCCAGAGTTGTTTTCCAAACTAGAGGGCTCTATCAATGTCCGGATCTCGGAGATAATACTGTGGTCAAGAAGGTAAAAGCCCGCAAAGTCGCAAAGGTTATCTATGAATGGCTTAAGGATAAGTATGTCTGCGAATACTGGACTGGCGGCTGGGTTAGGATACACCATGGCGGCAGGAAGTTGTGGGTGCAGATGGATACCGACAAGATTGACGTTTTAGGGGCCTACATGGGTGACAACAGCGATGTATGGGGGAGTGTTGCATATTCAGACCCTAATCTATTCTCTAAGGTTTCTGATCTTATAGAACCATTCTAGTCTTGGTGTTCTCACGCTATAAACTGGGTGGATAAGTATATTGGGTGTATTTATGGTACTTGAAACCATCTGCCAATGGCTCTGCCACAACTACTGTGTGGCTACCAAACACGATACGCAGTACGGCATATTCGTGGCCATAGGTAACGCTAAGATCTTCTTATGGAAGAACAAGATCAGGTTGCGCCGCACGATAACACGACAGCGTAGGACAGATGATGAGATTATTCTATCATATTGTGATCCGAACCTACACGCTAAACTCAGAGAAGCAATCGACAAACTTAAGTGAGCAGCCACAATGGCTATAGCTAGAAAAATGGTGGTTGGGTGGATCTTGCACCATTACGAAGCTGAGTGTACTGAATACTTCTCGCCATCGGCATTAAAGAAGGGTAAGAAGGAGGGTCAACTAACCCAAGTGTCGATCAAGGATGGCCCATCGCTGATGCTGTGGGATAGTGCTGTTCAGATTGTTCCAAATACGTGGCTGAAGTACGCATCACCAGCATTTTACGATAACCTTAGGACGCATATCGATGGCAACAGACGAGTTCAAGAGAATGATTCTGAGACAAGTGAAGGATAAGCTGACAGTCAACTCGCGTGTCTGTGGCAATTATCTTAATGCTGGGCCTGTCGATGTATGGATTACCAGCGATACACGTTTACTTGTTACCTGGGTTGGTGGACCGAAGTCGGTGCTGATAGCAGATCCTGATTGTATTAGGAAGACCGCAGAGATAGTAGACGAAATAGTTAAGTCGTTGGTAAACTATGCACCATACATGCCAGACACCAGTATATGACACTATCTAAGGTAGTAATCGACAATCTCAGTGAGGCCCTCAAAGAACGGGGCATCGACAATACCATACATGGTTACTCTAACCCATATATAATCATTAGGACAGTTGGCATTTTTGTTGAAGGCCCGCATATTATGGTATCGAATGTCGGTACCAGCAACGGCTTCTTCAACACTGTTGATCTGGCCGATCCTGACTATGTTGATAAAGTAGTAAATTTGTTGAATAAATTTAACCATATCCTCTAGCGGTGAGCCTTAATGTAAATCTACATTAAAACGGCCCATCGGAGTAGGGGAATGGCGGTTAGGGAGTGGGCGGTATCGCTCGCATGCGCTTGGATTTTTGCATTACCAATGGCGTTGGATTTTTCCGACAACATTCGTGAAGCCATATTGCTGAATACCGTGTTTACTATTGTGTCTGCTCCAATTGTTTATGTTATCACAAGATATACCAGCATAGAATAGTATTTAATTAGCATGGACATGCAGGCTGCCGTGACTGAAAAGATGTGCTACTTGCTTGACGAGGCCCGCATAAGACATGATGTCCATACCGACCGCCGCATCATTATGGGTCCGATTTATAAGGTATACTGTGAGATCCATGCCTATGGCGGCAGCATCAATGCATACAGGCCAACAATTTGGGGATCACCGATAATAAAACGAATCCCATATGCTGATCCTGGCTGTTTTGATAAGATTCTCGATTTCGTTAAGGTGGCCAGACAACGCAGGAACATACGCATTATGCTAAAGGTGGCGAGCATACTCATCTACACTGCAGCTATCATATCATACTTTACCAACAAGGTAGCATTATGGATATGGCTTACGTCATAAGGGACTGGATACTTGAGACGTACCCTGAACATATTGTTAGTGATTATAGCGGCTGGGTCTACATCAAGATTAAGGTCGGTGTGAATATCGTTGCATATATTTATCTCTATGAAGACGACACATCAGTTGGTTTTAGTAGCAATGAGAATAAGGACTCTCGCAATGGTTTTTTCATTAGTTACAGTGACCCAGACTTGTTCAGCAAGCTGAGAACTAGTATTGATGAACAGGTGGCTAGACTAAAAAACAGCAAGTCATATGCACACAAACAGAGAGTTAATAACCCAGTGGTTTAGGGAGAATTATAGGGTCTTTGGACCGTATGATGATTCGCCTGGCTCTGTGTACATTGGTATACTGGCTCCAGGCAAGTATCTGTCTGCGGGGATCAACAACGATTTCGTGACGTTGTGGATACCTGAATTCTATGACAGTCATCGCACTAAGATACATTGCGGCGACCCAAAGCTGTATAACAAAATCAGAGGGGCTATAGAATTTCTCAGGGTGCAAGAGGACGTGGAGCCAAAAGACAGGGAGAGATATGACCCCGATGAAAGACATATATCGTCTGGATAAGGGCAATCCCGTTGTTGATGCTATCGTCAACTGGATGGAATCTGAGTATCAGGACGAGCGCGAGTTTCTGGTTGTTGAATTTTATACTGAAAACGTCAAACTTCGCTGCTGGTGTGACCACACAAGGGGCAAGCATACGCTAGCTGACGCGACCGTACAGTATTCAGACCCTGAGTTATTCGACAAGCTTAGAAAGGTTATCAGTGACTTCCGTCGTCTATATCATAGGCACGAGGTCGAACGGACGATATTTGGTTTACCTGGACTATGAACATTAGAGACGCTGTACTCGAACAACTCAGGATACGATATGGTAAGCATATCAGCAACATTATCAGCTCTGGCCCCAACAGAACTGAGGTCAGCATTGATGTTGTTGAGGTGCTGTTGTTTGACGATAGGGTCGAATTGTCACTGGATTTCACGACCCTAGAGTTCACTGGTGAATATGTAATACCGTACAGCGACCCTAATCTATACCGCAAGATACGCATGGCTGTCGGTAAGCTGCATAGCAAATACGAAGACGATCAACACGAGATCGATGATGGCGACTCCGAAGATAACTGAGCCGATGGAAGCTGTCCGTGACTGGATCGAATATCGGTCTGGTTTATATGCTGTCCCGAAGCTGCGCCATGATTGTATCTATATGCAAGCTGTTATTACGCAGGAGAAGCAGTGCGCGACTCAGGTTATTGGCTACTACGTCTCGCAGGATAACGTCAAAATAACCATCTATGGGGCAGATCCAGACGATTACACTCCAGGCGACTACGAATACACAATACTTCTAGCCGACCCAGATTTGTTCAGTAAACTAGCCAGGATAACGGATGAGTGTGTACAATTTTTCGAAACGCATGAGCCAATACCCATCGAAAAATTGTGGAAGAATGCGTACAGAGACAACTTGGAAGAATTTTTTGGGGGCAGCGTATAGTGAATGCGATAGCCCCACTCGTTGAATGGTTTAAGGAACACTATGACACTAAAGATCCGTTTCACTATGCCAGCGGCCTTCTGATCACACTGCCGAAGAATGTTGTTGCTATCAGGTTTTCTAGGGACAAACTGGCATTGTGGGCTTATGATGTGCTCGACCTAGACGCAAAGCCCACAAAGGTGCATGTGATGTACTCTGATCCCGACATGTACGACAAGATTAAGATAACAATGAGTGGATTTGACAATGACGAAATCTGATGGGTTGGGCTGGACTCAAATGGAGATGGCGCATGTGGTTGCAGAATATATCCGCTCACAATATGATGACGTATACACCTCCAGTACCATAGCGGGCGGATCGGGCGATAAATACATCCACGCTGTCATACGTCTGGACAGAGTCGATATTGGTGTACTGCTATACTCTGGCTATGCCCACATTGGTGGTGATGAGGTGCAATATTCTGATCCGGAATTCTACCGAAAGCTACACGATTCCATAATGACAGCCAAACACATGAGGGTGCCTCCATTTTATATAAAGTTATAAAGCAGTAAAATATATTATATGAAATTGAGAATACTTAACGAATCGAGGTTAAGCGACGAGGAGATCCTCCGCGCAGTCAGGGAGACTTTGGCCGACCTACTGCCAGTCGAATCGTTTGAATATCATGACAGGAACACACTCAGGTCAATCCATGGCGACTACGAGAGTGCTTACTACACATATATTATACATGATGCACCACCTATCGAGCCAGACCCATTCGGCGACGTTTCAGATGTATACCGTCCCGTAGATAACCCGATTCGTGAGAGACTACAGGAACTCAGTAGGCCATATGGTAATATTGAGGACCGATTTTACGTTCACTATGTAGAGCCCGGTGAATATTCTCATACCGGCTTCGGCGATATACCTAAACACAAGCATCTCGTTGTCATAGAGCGATACGAGCCAAAGTAGCTATTTATTCTCATATTATCCGTGGCTATAAATGGGTGAGGAGTGTATCTATGCCAATAGTCAATCCAACAGAACCAGCGGCTGTATTCCTAAACCATCTCTATGATGCCGCTGTTGAACTCCCGTTCTGTAAGGTAAGCCTGGGTGAGCACCCACATCAGAGCACAAAATACCAGCTTAGTATTGAGTATAAAAATCCATCTGAGCACTATTTGGTTGATGGCACACTGGTTTTTGTGTGGGTGTGCACCGCCCATCTAACTATCAGACGATATGGGTCTTCTGAACCAGACACTATATCCTTGGCAGATCCAGACTGTATTAAGAAAGCTATCAACTCAGTCAGGGAGAAAATAAAGGAACAAAGGGAATGGCCGAATTAATACCCAGCATTCATAGTGTGGTGCGTGAGGCTATTAAGCAGCTAGATGAAAAGCTAGGCGAGCGGCTTAGGGAGCCACCACAGCCACTTATGTCTCAAGAGGAGTTCGATGCTCTGCCGTTTATAGAGAAAGCCATACTGACTTGCAATGTACCCGGCTGCGGTAAGGTTGTCTCGACTCACCATATGCTGTGTGTTGAGCACCGCACGGAGCAGATGAATGAGGAATCATGAAGCACGATTGGGAGGCATTACCGGCAACGCTCGAGAATGTTGTGAAGCATGGCTGGGAACCTCGCCGCAGATGTAAGAACTGTGGCATTATACAACAGAAGATAACAGAGACACGATGGATGAGGGTTGTAAGGTACGTGTGGCGACCACTGGCCGGTCGATGTAAAGGTAAGAAATGTTAGAACTACCTCCCGGAATCGAGCTAGAAAAGACCAGCATCGTCTGTAGAATCATCAGTGACAGCGGTGACATGCTTGTTGTTAGCCAGCTCAATATAGAAGCCCCAGACACACCGTGCATTATAATAACCGGCATCTCTAGTTTGATGCTGGCTAGGAATACGTTGCGACCATGGAAGATTGCTGAGGTTGTTCACGGCCTTGAAGAGAAGTTATATGTGCTAGACCCAGAGCAAGTGCAAGATTTGAGTTGTGTTAATTATGATCAACATTTTAAGCTTGTTCCTTTGCGCCCGGATCATTTAGATAGATGTGCTGCCAAGGTATAGATATAGCAAAATTAGCTGCCGACTCTATATGTAATGCTCTAGACGAGGCCGGTATCAAGTTTCACTTGGTTCAAGATGTTGGTCATGATGCATACGGCTCGATACTTACAATAGTTCTTACACAATGCCCAATATACTTAAATGTAACTGGTATTGATGTTGTGGCGTGGCACACCGCCATAGCAGATACACAGATGGATGTTTCAATATCGGACCCAAACTACATCGACAAAGTAATGTGTGCGATCAAGAAACTCAAGGAAGATGTTGTCCCTTACGATGATGACGATCAGTCAGGAGATCCGCGATGGAGCTAGGTGCACCGTACGAGTATGACGACCGCATGGACAAAGAGTGCGTCCCGCTCTGTGATGCATTGAACGCGCTACCAGGCATCAGGACGATAGAGAGTTGCTGTGGACACAGCAAGCACAGCTTTAGGGTTTATTTCTTGGTGGATGGCACCAGCAGCATGCAGGGTCTGTTCTTCCTCACAAGGTTGTCTGTCGCAGATGTTGTACATGACGGCATACTGCCAACGGTTTTCTGCCTTAGTAGTGGCCCCGCCAAGGGCCAGGAGGCATATGATCAGGTTAGCTCGCTGATCGACAATGTGAACCACCACCTGAACCACGCCAATTTCATCAAGGAATTCGGCATAAATTTAGATGGGTTTGTTGTGAGCCACTGGGTGGACAAATGATTAAAGCAGAGCCAACAACCGCGCAGAAAGCTGTTTGCAAGTGGTTTACAGATTGCCAGTGCAACCATCGCATTACGCAGATGAGACACTTCGGTCTTGAGATACATTTTAACTGCGGTCGTTATTTTGTGGCATTGGGGCCGCGTTTGGTTACCGTTCGTAAGCTAGCTGTTATACCAATACCTGCTGCTATCCATATTGATTACTCTGATCCGGAACTGTATACTAAGATATCTGCCGCTCTAGAATCATGACGATCGAACTCGTAGTACGCTGGCTGCAATCGAATTACCTGATCAAAATGGTCACTAGGGACCATGATTATGCTAGGGTGGTGCTTAGGTGCATGATTGTGTACTTGTATAGGGACAGGTGTAGGATTCGTATTAATAAGAAGTATACGACCTTATACTACAGTGACCCGGATTTATTTCGTAAACTTAATGAGCTAGCAGAACAATGGGCGGTTAAGGCCGATAAACCAAGGTGGTGTAAGATATGAACGCAACAACGCTACCAGATGATGCTGGTGGTCTTGTCATTCGCTGGATTGAAGAAAACTACAAGACCCACACTGTGCATTCTGGTTATTATATCGTCGGCAAGGAGTGTGCGGTTATGATAGGGACGAATCATTGCGAGATCTGTGCTAGGGTTACCGGCACAACCATAGCAAGCCTGCATTATTCAGACCCAAAACTCTACGACACCCTCAGGAAGCATTTGGATGGTGATGCCTGATGACAACCGCAGCCCTTGTTATTGATTGGCTTAGAAGGAACTGTAATGTCGCATATATAGAGTATCCATGGGGCAGCAAGAACAATTCCTTCATTATGGTGGAGACGGAGTGTGCCACGATACATCTTCATATAGATCATTGTGTAATCAACCCACGCATTGGAACCCCACCAACGTTAGTAAACTATGCTGACCCGAGCTTATGCCAGATCCTCGAGAACGCCATAGACCCACGCAGTTACACAATACCAGAATTGCTGAGGGGCTTCGAACGAAGAACGCCAGAAGTTTATAGATAAGATGCGACGACTGTATGACGCCAACTTCTAGAATTATCCAGCGATGGCTTCGCGAAAATTACAAGATCCTATCATATAACCCAAATTATCTATATACGAGGCTTGAACTTAGCCCAGCCATCATCGTGTATCTTTACGATACATACAGCAGATCGCGGAGATTTGGTGAGATTCGATGGTCGCGATTGGAGTATTCAGACCCACAGTTTTTTGATAAACTAAAATTCCATATAGAACGGTAGTGAACCTATGCCACGATACCTGAGAGAGAACGGCCAACGTACCGCCAGCAACGACGCCAAGCGCCAGGTTTGGTACGGCGTTTGTACCTACTGGACAGATGATTGGGATAACATATCGGCGGGCGGTGATATCAAGATTCCGCATTGTCCGCATTGTGGATCGCCTGGATTTCAAACAGATGCATTCAGTTGGTTTGGCGGTGCATCTGAATACGACAAGACCAACAGCGGGTACTTGAAGTTTCTAGTCGGCATGAAAGAAACTTGCCATGGTCGAGGCGTGACACTACAATCGCTCTATGATGCGCAGGGATCTGAGCAATCGCAGAATCCAACAGCAGACTTAAAGCCTCTGCAACTCATCAAAGAGGCCGTTACTGAGCATTTCGGTGAGAAGTGTCCGGATCAAGAAGAGAACTGCTTTGTTTGCCACGCTTGGCAGGAGATTGCAGAATGTGAGAAGGCTCTTGATATCTGCCAAACGTGCCACGAGGCTAAGGGACAACCTCGTGTTGATAATACTTTGCCATCCGGTACCCATTGTCAAGCCTGTTGGGATAAACTAGTCGACGATGCTCGTAAACAAAGCTGGTGATGATATGCTCGAGGGCACTAGAATCGGGATAACCAATCACGCACTTGACAGATATAGAGAACGTATAGACCAGGACGCTGACCGATCCGAGATACGAAGGGTAGTTAGGGACTGTAGGAATGTTGGCGGCAAGATGCTACGCAACAACATCCACGTTGCTTATTTCGCACATACGGGCAAACAGTACAAGGCTCACCCTAAATCATGGCTGATTATACACGAGACACATCCAAATGATAGGAAGAAGGCGGTGTTCGCTTGTGTGTGGGTTTGTAGACAGGTGATGAATATTGTTACCTGTTGGCTACTTGACTACGACGATATTGATAATGCGAAGCGCATACTTGCGGCGACACAACCTAATTATAAGATAACTCGATGCAAATCGCAGACATAGTATTCAATAGCATCCTAGAAGCAGCTAAGGCTGCCGATGGTTTTAGTGTCAATACAAAAAAGACTGACGACTTGGCCAGGTATTTCTATGTCACAAGAAAACGCGACATGCAGCTCATAATGGTTGAGGCGTTTTACGATGCGGTTGAAGTCGTCCACGTCGGTTCGATTTACACGATACTGACCTCTGACCCTAATTATGTCGCTAAGGTCATAGAAGCATTGCAGTTTGACTAATGGACCTCGCACTTTTAGTCTATCGGAATCTCCACGAGGCACTACGTGAGATATATGGCCCTTGTTTGATACATGTCCCCAGTAATCACCCGACCGTAACGGCCTCGCCGTTTAATGTCAAGTATGCTCTTAAAATAATAGATGGTCTAAGCACAGTATACGTCAGGATCTCCGCAAACAGCATACGGGTCAGGCATTTTGGTGGTGGGAGGGCCGCTATCATCACGTTTGCTGATCCCGACTATATTGCTAAAACGCTACACGCCGCCAAGACTGTAAAACCAACTAAGCGGAGGAGACTCAGGTGAGTGTAGCCAAACAGTTGGGCAATATGGTCGAGCAGCTAAGAAATATCGACACGTTCATTTATAGGGTGATTACTGTTAGCGGCTGTTATGATGGCTGCTATTGTCTAGATACATCGGTTATCTGGTTGAGCCAGGAAGGGCTGGCAGATCCAGGGTGCGGGGAGACGGTCATCTGTGCCAAGACGGACGAGCGTCCACCCTTGGAATGGAGTTGCTGGGTTGAGTTCGAGTTCAGAGGCGGCAGGTATCGTGGTACACTCATAATAGAATCGAAGCCAACCATTGATAGGGCTCACATAATTGACATTAGTTCATTGTAGAGGCTGTGATGAAATTCTATACTGAAACTGGGATTACTATTACTGGAGTCACTGTCATAATGGTTGGATACCTTGCTGGGTATGCGATAGGCTGGGTCATCGACAATATTTTCTTTTAAGATCAGCATCCGGATTTATGCGTTCTATGCATATGATACCTATTGTGGGAAAAGCCGTTCTCAATTGGTTGAGGGTAACCTACACACCAACAAAGAAGACTAGCGCCTATGAACCGGATGTGACTATCAGGGGGACTCACATCTGGGTTCTCAAAGACAAGGTCGTTTTGCATAAGCGGGCACCGGCAGCAGACCATTATGATTATGAAGCCTTCGAGATCCTTTACGAGGACCCGAATCTCTATGCGAGAATAGCGGAGATAGTTGAATGACAATCGCTGCCAGGGCCGTCATGAAATGGTTGAAGGATACGTATGAGTATCGGAATTCAAGTGCTTTTGGTGCCGATATGATCATTAACGAATTTCACATTTGGGTGCTCGACACTAGGATATTGTTGTCTAAGATACTGTATGTGGGTGGGAAGACAGATTACCACTTTTTCTTTACGGACAGTAATCTATACAAGAAACTCGCCGAGCTATTAGAATGAGCCAAATTACAAAAGAGTGGAATGCAACACATCCGGCCCAAGCCGCTGTTGTAAAATGGCTCGAGGATGCTGGTATTGTTGAAGTCACGGTCATTTCAGGCAATACTGTTTATACTGCCTCGGATCGTCTTTATATAGATGTTACAAAGAGGTTCGTTCATTTGTATCCTAGAGAACCCACAAATCAAGAGTTTACTAGGACGATATGCTACGATGACCCAGAACTTTACGATAAAGTGTTGTCGGTCATTAAAGCATCAGAAACACTGCCCCGGTTAGGATCATGACGATAGTAAGCTGGCATGGTGTTGAGGTCAAAACGATACCGGCACGGGCTGCTTTTAGTTGGCTTGTAGACAATTATGGTCCGATAACCGTGCAAGATAACAATTACTCAGATATGACTATCGGCAACGCTGAGGTTTGGCTTCAAGATGAATGGGAAATTATGATAGAATGGGCGGGTTTCCGGGCCTTGTTATTAGCCTGCTTGCCGCACTCCTAATATCTGTTCTATCAATAATCGGTGTGCATGAGCTACTGCACTGGATGCGGGGGTGGCTAGTGGTAGAGGTAATCGCTGATTGGATTACCAAACGATACAATGTGGCCGGTAGGTCGCATGCCCCGATTGGCGCTCAACTTGAGTGCACGACACTTTTTATAGGCAGCTGGGCGGTCATACTTATCAATGAAACACTGGTTCATATAACCATCTATGATGTCATCAACAGAGGTCACAATGACGTAGAGCTAGAGGGTAACGACACTATGATCAGCAATTCTGACCCAGACTTGTATAGTAAAATCAAAGACACACTTGGTCCATATAACAAAACAGTCGAATGTTAATACCTGCACTAGTCCGAGGCGAGAACGACCCGATATTGATGGCTCTGTCTGATGGTGACAATACCGTTGAGCAACTAGAGCCCGGCGTCTATGTTATTCAACACTTCAATTTTGGCACTATGATAGGCAATGACTGGGAGCAGTGGCCTAATGATGTCGATGATATGCTTCCTGAAAACGCCTATGGTGTCTGTGATACACCGGAACAGTTTTTCGCGCACGAACTGGGTGTATACATCCGAGAGCACAAGACTCGAAAGTTTTGCGTATCTTTTACGCATGTCGCAAAAAACATTGAGGTTATTAATGAGGCAAACCCAGATGATCCTCTGGCGGTAGTGTCGGACGGCTACAAGACACCAAGTGCTGGCGGCTGGCGGTGGCATAAATGGGGGCCATATATTGGCGGCGGTAAGCCCAAGTGTGAATATCTCGACGACGAGACCGGGTTTGACGATGGTGTCTATTGCTACCACGTCTATGAGAAGCGACAATTATACCAAGTCTATTTCAATACCTCAAGAAACAGAGACTTAAAGACTGGGCAGAGGAACTCCCACTTCAGACGGCCATTCTGAGTTGGATGCTTGATGATTATGAAATCACATCGTATTATAGAATCGATGGTGGGATTCGAGTTACTTTTACTTGCACATTTATCGAACTTGAAAGCGATCGGGCTGTGATTGTGCAGTTAAATGATCATTGGAGGTGTAAACATATTTGGTATACAGACCCCGATTTTTATAAAAAGGTCGATAGTGTGCTGTTCAAGGATGATGTGAAGTGATGTCAAGTGTTTGTAGGGTTATCGCGAGTAGTATCATCCGTGCTCTCGAGGACGCGGGTACGGAACGTGAACTCACATATTACTCGGACAGCAAGGGCACTCACATAGCCACTGTTAATTTCAGGTCATTTGCAAATACGCTCAGCATCCATGTCTATCCGTCGTTTGTTAGCGTCCATTACTACCCAAATAATGAGCGCATCGCTCAGTCCAACATGAAGGTTCCAACGAGCGACCCACGGATGCTCGATAAGATCGTTGAATTTATACCAATTGAACGTGAGTGGCCCGCATAAGATGTCAGTGACGGAAGTAGCCTGGATTGTTGCAAAATGGATTACAGACAATTATCCTGAGTCCAGCATGGTACATCTGCAGATGGATAATTGTTGGCTGGTTTCGTACCATGAACCAGCTTCTATAGCCTCATTTGTGATATATAAAGACTTCGCCGCGATCAACACTACGGTTCTCAGGTACAATGATCCTAATTTTTACAACAAGTTGAAACAAACCATCGAACGTGAGTGGCCGGTACAACATCGAGGATGTAATACATGACTATCCAAGATGCGGTCGCCAAGACCATATCCAAGCAAGGATATGTAGTGTGCAGGGAAGCATACCACCCGGTAACTGGGAATGCTACGATAATCGTGCGTCGTCGACGTGCCATCTCCGATCCGGTTTACGTTCAACTCCGTGGCGATCACTTAATCGTAGAACATTGTCGCGACCCGCTTGACCCGTACTTTAAAAACAAGAAGCCTGGTTTATTATATCGAGATAAGCCTGTTACCGTACGTTACAGTGACCCACAGTTGATCCCAAAAACAATAAAAGTTTTGAGACGCAGGATGTTAAAGACTGCGGTCATCAATGTGTTTTGTGCTTGGGCACCGATATTTATCGTTGTTAGCGTACCAGTATTCATATTTGTACTATTGAGGTGAGCAATGACGATCTTGGCTTCTTCCGGCGATCTTGGTCAACTTGTTCTGTTGCTGGGTGGTATGATGCTTTGTGTCGTGTTCGCCCCAGCCCTCTTCAGCGAAAGTGAGAGGAGGCTGGCGGAGCTTGAGCACACGCTCAGAAAGAATGGTGTGAAAGAAAAACCAAAGCCAGACCCGTGGTTAGGGATAAATGAACTGGAAGATATAGATGAACATCACAGAACCGTTAATTGAAGAGTTTAGGGAGCGGTACGGCGCATTTAAAATTCTGCCAGGTACCGCGTGGGGCGACATACCAGCAGACAACACGTACGGCGTGTCGGGCGTTATCATACGTTTCTGCGATGACAAAATCACGTTCTACTATCGCGGGATGCTTCAGGCACGTGATGTTTACCAGTGCTCGGTGTCGTTAGCAGATCCAGAATGTCCCAATAAGGTGCATCAACTGGCCCAACGTCTCAGGTTTAGGGATAGGTTTCGCAGGTATGTGATGGTGCCTGTCACCATTGGTGGCCTGTCCGCTTTACTGATGGGATTAGTTGCTTTTCTCTTTTTGTCTATGGTTTCTTCAATATTATAACGGCCATATTGTCATGAATGTCACAGAGATAGCACTCAATAGCCTGATGCTAGAGCTGCAGGATAGAGGCCACGTCCCTAGAGACTCGAATGGGCGCTGCTTTAGGATTGTTGAAATAGCGGCACCGCATATCATTACAACGGTAGGTGTAAGAGGCGGCATAGTCACAATATATGCAGAGTCAGGAGCAGGAGTGGTTATCACACAACGTGTGCCACTGGCCGACCCCGATTATGCCAAAAAGGCAGCCGATATGATAGATAAAGTAATGAACCGCCTGGGAACAATAGGACCAACAGGACCATGCCAATAATCCCCAACTGGTTACGCAAATACAACTGGGACGTCCCGTACAAAGTCGCAGTAGACTTCGACGGCACCATCTATGACGAGAGCGAAGAAGATGGACAAGTCCCAGGAGCGATAAAGTGGCTGAAGCACCTACAAGAAGCAGGTGCTATTCTTGCCCTACACTCTTGCCGCGCGGGCCAGGAGCATCTTCAATGGTGTCATGATCGAGGAATCGACATCATAATAGAGGATAGGCCAAAGCCATTCGCAAATGCATATATTGACGATCTGGGTTATGGGTGTCCTAAAGTCATTGGGGCTGGAGGGTTCCCTCTCGTGGATTGGGAGACAATCGGCCCGGTCTTACTGGGGCAGTGCAAGATGTGGAATTCTGCAAACAAAAAAGACATCAACGAGGTTTACCTCTTGCTATCGAGTCATCCATGAAAGTCAAAGACCTACCAAGATCGATACGGCTTGAGAAGATGTACGAGGTGTACAGCATAGTTAAGGAAGACCACGGTAGTCTTACCCTTAGCCCCAATAATATAGAGAAACCTGGAACTCCGTGCCTCGTCGTTACTGGTATGTCCAAGGCACTAGAATCACATACGGGTAGGGTGTTTAAGGTGGTCAAGGCCGTCCATGGCCATAGGGAGAAGCTGTTTCGGTGGATACCTAGAGCCACTGCCAACTATAAGCGTGTTCATAATTTTACTTTCACGATTATCCCGTTACACCCGAGGCATGTGCTTGCTTATCAGCACATGTTACCTCCATTAAGATGAAACAGGTCGTTAGAAGCTGGATAAGGCAACACTATGATGAGGTGCGTCAACGTACCCCAATCGGTCGACCCGATTCTGTCATCTTTTTGACGGTTCTCCATAAGGGCCGTGCACTAGACATGTATCTGTTTGACGACTTCACAAGAGTATTCCATAGTCCTAAGAATTGCGAGATACAATATGCTGACCCCGATTTGTACCAGAAACTCACAACAATAATCAACTACAGACTAGGACTCAAGCAAAATGCCGATACCAACAGTGATGATTGATGGTAAAAAACGCCAGTGCTACGAGTTATGCCAATTGTGGCGAGCCTGGCAACAAGGCAAGAAAATCGTGGCCGAATTAGGTGACGGCTCCCCAATCGAAGCAGTGGGCCGACCGCACAATTGGATCTGCGAAGTTCATAGTACACGCGGTGTAGAATATCGCCGCTCAGACGAGGTTGTATTCTGTACACCACTAGTAGAAGAAAACGAATCTAAAGGACCAGATAATGAGTCAACCGATTCTTAAGGGCGAGTTAGCCAACCCCGATCTTTTCGAAAGAGTCAAAGCTTTGATTAACAAACGTCTGGTGTTGTCAAAGGGCGCAAAATGACACAGGTCGCAGTGGTATTTGCATGGATCATTGATAATTATGTATTAGAGAATCTCGATATCAACAAAAACAGTGCATTTGCACAGGTAGTTATCGACAGCCCCAATCGCCGTGTTTGTATCACGTTGCTTAATGATCACATCTACGTGGGTCTATGTTGGATTTCTTCACTTGCCAACGATCCGTTCGACACCAAGATAATGTATTCTGACCCTAACTTATATGCCAAGATCAGCCAAACCATAGAAAAGTATAAGACAGAATGCCAGACACGGTAGCAGCAAAGGCAACACACAGCTGGCTCAAAAAACACTATGGCAACAGGTGCGCAGAGGCAGATTGGATACTCTTGGGGGTAGACCCAGATCTCACCGTGGACGATGTGATTGATGTCTGGCTGATGGATGACCAAATAGCGATAGAAAACACCGGCAGGCATACCATTCCCTACTCGGACCCAGGTTTACATGCCAAAATAGTTAAAATCATCGACGAGTGCTGACATGGCAGCAATCAAGAACACCTATACTATCCCAGAGCACCTTCAAAACACTCCTGTTGCTGTCCTGATACCGTGGTTCCATGAACATTACAATATCCATTATCTCACGTACAACTGGGGTGTGATGATTCATTACATTGGGTCATCACAACTCACTCACGGAGCCGAAGTCCTCATAGATATAGTGAACAACCACTACGTCTACCTTCACATAGATCGCCTCACCATCTTGACAATCCCCAATCACGACGTAGTTGCCATCAGTTATTCTGACCCAGACCTCTACCAGAAAATCCAAGAGGCCCTGCTGTGAGTGATAAACATCTAACTGACGGAATAGCGACCCTCAGTGACGTTCAAGATATACTACAGGATAAGTTCTCTTTTGCTGAGATTGTATTGCATACAGATAAGACAAAAGGGCTCACGACCGATGAATTCGAAGCCCTCTGTAACCTAGGCTGGCGACCAGACGGTCCGACTACTTGGGAATACCGAGGATAATTATCCCCGCCCCTCCTTGATGCTATAACCTATTACAGGAACCCACAAATAGAATCAAGGACCTCCCAATGCCCACCTATAACGACCCCGCCATCCCAAAGCTCATCCGCAAGCCCATCTGCGACGCCATCGCCAAGCTGCAAGACGATAAAAAGATGCAGAATTCTGCCCGTGTCAACTCTAAGGACAAGCTCCCCCTATGTTATCACCAGCCGGTAATCCGAGTCTTCTCCAAGCAGTGGATGAAGGATGAGGCTATCGATGACCCCGAGGTCAACAAGTGGCTCAACGATGGTCGATACAAGGAGAGCCAACTCGAGAAAGCCGAATGGCGAGCAACCCACTGGCTCGCAGAACAAATGCACGAACGTTTCGGAGGGTAGAGTGAAGTTAATCAAATGCTTTGAAACCGCCAGCATGCCAGAGGACTTGCTCCTCTATCTCTCCGACCTCCTGGAAGGCGAGGACACAGTTGTCTACTGGGTCAGCAAGCAAGAAGAGTGGGAGGATGATGAGAAGGCGGCATACGACTGGTTCATCGCCAACGGCGCGGTCGATGGCGAGAAAGTTATCATCGAAAGGGGTACGTGGCCGACACTATGAATATGGAGAACGAACTACTACTGCTGCAGGCTAAATGGAATATGCAAATCAGTGCCAACGTAGAATCCATCGATCCCGGTGAGAATTACTGTTGGAGATCCCTCTTGCTTGGTTTTCTACTAGGCAATAATGTTAGCCTCGACGTCGCACACACAGTAGAGATTGGGGCACCAAATAACGGATGGATGATATGAAATGCGGATCGAGCTGACCAAGATAACGGGCGGTGCAAACGTCAGAACCAGTAGCGTCATTGGTGAAGCTCAGGGCCTGCCCGTGGTCGGATGTTCATTTGTAATGCTAGCCGAACCCATCGAAGGCTGGGCAACCCACCGTCTAGTAAGCACCAGCCCGGTAGTGAAAATCGACGGCGATATCATAACGACAGAAACAGGGTCACAATACCAAGTTGTTGATATTACCAACAGGAATTAATTAGGGCACGAGTCAAGAACCAATGACCAAACCAGACTACCACGAAAACGGCAACCGCCGCTCATACGTAGGCCCATGCGGCCACCATCACGCCGCCTACAAACACATCTGGCTTGATGGTCGGTGGGCCTACGTAGGGTTCGAAAGCTTCACTACTATCGCAGAGGCAGAAAAACATCGCGATGAATGGCTCGAAGATGCTGTCGATCACCAATTCGCCCCCATGTTCGATTATGAGAACTCGGATATCTGTAAAATAGCTCCAGAACACGTTGGGTTACACCACACCCGCCCTACCTTCCATGAAGCCAAGGAAGAACTCTGCAAGGAACTCCGAGAACACATCACAGCGTGCCAGAAAGTCCTAGACCAGATCACACCATGTAAAACCTGGGAAGAGTATAAGCAGAGTTCGCAATGCCCACAATAATGACCACAGCAGACATAATCTTCGCAGACATACGCACCAAGTATGTTATCAATCCGTACACTGGGTCGCAAGCAGAAAACCTTCATTATATTAGAAATACCAATACCCTCATCAGCCTCCAAGACACCCACATCACCATTCATACCAACAACATACTCAATAGTGGCCATACTACATATACAATCAACTACGCTGATCCAAACTGCAACCAAAAAATCGATCAACGTATCCGTTGGTCACTACGAAAAGACATACTCAAAAGGTATGTTATCCCACCAAGTCTAGAAGTATCAATGTGTATCTTCATGATCATTGCACTTGCTGGGCTAGTTAGCTCCATGATCTGGGTTAGTTATTTTCGTGCCCCATAAGCAGAGTTCGCAATGACCCAATCATCCAAACCACGAGCTAATATTCAGATGACGCAAGCAAAAGCAATCCTCAAATGGCTTGAGGACACATACGGAGCGTGCGATCCCGAGATAGGTGAAAACTGTATCGTCATCGGCATCGACAACGACAACTTAGTCGGTGAGTGGGAAGCCGAGTTATACCCAGACCGGTTAGCATACTGGAACATAGACGGGTGGGTAAGTGTACTGTACAGCGACCCAGATTTCTATACTAAGGTTGATGAGGCGACACAAAAGTTCTTGAGAGTGAAGGAGACATGAAATGGCCGAAGATTACACGCACTTGAGACACGGTAAGTTGGATTGGGCCATCCAAGAGCCTATCCACGAAGGGTGGGGGCACGATCTCATTACGTTTGAGGATTGGCGATATCCAAACGGCAAGGTCGACCACAGTAGTCTGTATCACTCAACACCATCGCGTGTTGAAAAAGCTTTTTGGGATGAGATAAAACGACAGGAACGATTGCTAAAGAAACGGGACGCTACCATTCGCAAACTGCGAAAACAGCTAAGGCAAGAGAATGCCCACAGTTAAAGACGCGGTCCAAGCATGGCTCGAAACCAACTACGATGGTCAAACCGACATCGCAGACACCAACCCAGCTTACACATACATCTATATAAGCTATAAAGGTGGAAGATTTGATATTGACCTCTCGACACGATTAGACTACTACGAATACAGCGATACCGGTGATGGGGGAGAATGGAAGGCACTCAACTACGCAGACCCAGAATTCTTCCAGAAACTCGCAGAAATCATCAAAAAACACACCGGCCTAGACCCTAGAAATGCCCAATAATCACCCAAATGCCATGACGGCCAAGATTAAGGCCACCAGCAGCGTCCCCAAGCAAATCGTCTACCGCTGGATAAGAACCAGATACGCCCTATATGACCGCTACAGATACAAACCACCATTCGGCAACTACACCACTTACCGTCTAGACTACGTCGACCTATCCGGGAACTGCATAAGAATAGCTCTCCACAATGATAAAATTCACGTCTGGCCCCCAAGGGAATCAGGAGCATTAGAAGACTCAATCGCCATCTACTACACAGACCCAGAATTGTATTCCAAACTTAGTGCCGCCCTACAACCGTGAACTTCGAAGAAATCACCCTACGAGCTATCTATAGCGCCCTAGTAGACGCTGGCCACGAAGCAACACTACAAGTGGAAGACCACACACCAAATATCAAAGTGCAACACACCAAGCTAGGTCACATTAGAGTATATGTGGACTTCATACAAAAAGATCGGATAGCAATCGACTACTGGAGCCAGATGGACACCAGGGATAGTGACATAATAAGGCTCGCCAACCCCCGTTATATTGATGAGATATTAGAGTGCCTAAGTGATCGCTGATAATAGACCATGAATCCCGTAGCCGCAGTAGCACACAGAAAACTCACTATAGCACTCAATGACATGAGCTATACCTGTGTAAACGAAACCTGGAACAACCGCAAACCCAAAATCCACTACTCCATCCACATCACATACCCAGGCAGCAGGCGAACCATACGACTCATCATCACCGACGACCACATAAAACTACGACCCCACTACTACATCGGCGACGACGTGGCAATCCCACTAGCAGACCCAGATTGCATCCAGAAAGTCCTTACCAGAATCGCCAATAGTGGTCGACCCAACTACCCACTATCGCCTGGAGCGTCGCGCACATGACATACAACCAAAAAACCGACAGATACGAATGCGACGACGAAAACACCGTTGAAATGATATTCCTCAAGAAGGTCGCCCAAGCCCTAAATAAAACAGCACACGCCAAGGACCTATATTCCCCATATGTCTGCACCAACCATCCCACACGTTATGTCCCATACGTCTACGCAGGCCCAGTAGAAATCACTCTCCGCGACCAGACCATCTACGTCAGCCACATGAGTATTAGAGGCGTAGACATATTCCAACTAACAGACCCCGAGGCCATCACCAAAACCGTCGAAAGAGCCATCCAACTCATGAGAATGGCCGGAGGACTAGGCAGATAGGAACGACACATGAAACTACGCAGAATAAGCAAAAAAGCAGCCGCCAGCCTAATAAAAGCAGGTTGGACACTCACAGAAAGCCCAAACAAATCATACACGCTGCTCGATCATGCTGGTGTCGCCGTATATTGGATAGATAGCAAAGCGGGGCAAGAATTACAAAAACCCAAAGGCATACGAGTAATCAAGATAACCACAAAACCCAACAAAAAACCGCACCCAGCCAAAAAAGACACCGTACCACGCACCATGCACCTACTAGAAGAAGATTACATATTACTACGCGATATCGCCAAAAACAGAAACATGACACGATACGATGCATTGTGTCTACTACAAGACATACTCCCAACACTACAAATCCCATTAAGAACCAAAAGAAGATCGCTAAGGTTGTCTGTCCCAACACCACTACACGAGGCCATAAATCAAAAAGCCAAAGAAACCAATCGCACATATATAGAAATAATACTTATCGCCGCACGAGCCTGGACAGAAGCAAACCCGCTACCAATACAATGAAACCCAAGATCCCACCCATCATCCAAGTAGCCATGAAATGGCTCGAGAAGCACTATATAACAGAACCATACGAAGACGTAGGAGCCGCAGACAAGCGCTGGGCCGCATACACCATCAACAACATATACGTCGACCTCCACGACCATGAAGCCTGCGTCTGGACTGTCGATATCGTAGGCAGAACCCCACACATAAACGCCCCAAGCAGCATCATCGAACGCACCATCCCATACGACAACCCAGAATTCTACTCCAAACTAGCCGCAGCCATCAAAGAGGTACACCTCATAGACCAAGAAATCGCCCCCTACCGCTACGACATCACAGAGCCATGAAACTCCCAAAACCCTGGTACAGAACCGACTACACACTACCAGCCATGGCCCTACTGCGCTGGCTCTGGAACACACAAGACGTCAAAACCATCTACGAACACAACCATGGAGTCTGCATCAGAATAGTCTTCATCGGCTGCTACCTATCCCTACATGACAACCACGTAGACATCCACAGCCATATAGTAGAAAGAATCCCCTACTCAGACCCCAACCTCTACAACAAAATCACAAAAACCATCAGGAGAAAACGAGGACTATCAATCTCTCGAGGCTCATGGACCACAGGATAACCACACAACACCTACTCGCCGCTTACCGCGAGCTACTCCT
>Ga0180431_10000285_pt1 | contig 72518 bp, 63 predicted proteins | sample SS_ome_11_FD_132459 | JGI IMG/M metagenome (GOLD analysis project Ga0180431, IMG submission 132459) | Hypersaline lake sediment archaeal communities from the Salton Sea, California, USA - SS_1_MS_1 metaG | ecosystem: Environmental > Aquatic > Non-marine Saline and Alkaline > Hypersaline >...
CTCCTGTCGTTCTTGTTCCGTCAACGTCACCCTATAGCGCGGCTTCATGGCAAATCCCTCCTTTGTGATTTACCATAATTATACCACAATTATACGAATACTTATATGTTACATGGTACTAGTGAGAAATTCGATATCATCGTAGAAGCTGTGCAGTATGCACACCCAGACGACTACGACATCGTAGCCATCGAAGCTCACTGCCTGTGTTTCCGCATCCAGCGCATCTGCGTCCTTGCCCATTGCGCGCAGATAAGCCGCCGCCAAGTAAATGTTGCTCGGCAGAAAATCACAGTCAACCTCCCCTATGCCATTCTCTTCCCGACATACATATATCCCCCTTAAGCGCTTCGGCGGATTAAGCAACAGTGTTTTCATGGCCATTCGGCACCCTTCTCTGCACAGGCCAAACCTCGGTTCAGCTTATTTGCCTCTGTATTTCGTCGAGCACACTTATCGTTTCTCTGCCATCTTCCCCCGGAACCGGTGGGTCAGTGTTATCTCTTATGCTTCCGACGAACCTCTGCATAAGAGCCTGATGGCCGACTTTATACCACCTCCGGCCCAGAGCCGCCATTAAAAAGCTCGACACCGCCCCGGCCAATTGCTGACCACTCTGATACAACTGATCGAGCACTAGCTCATCGGTCCTGTTACCCCTGAATCTTCTGCGCGTCATAGATAAAGTAAAATTATCAACGTGAAGCCTGCCTCTGGTCCCAAAAATGTCTATTTCGAAAGATTTATTATGAGAATTGCAGGATACTGTGAAAGACCCAATCCCTTTCTCGGCTTCCACCAGGACTTTCAACTCGTCAGCCGTTACCCAGGAAAATTCACTGATCTTGCGGGAAATAGCTTTAACCGAATGGATTTTACCAAGAAACGCCAGCTCAAGGTATATCGAGTGGGGGGCATATTCATTAAATATGCCCATGGGCAGAGTGTGACACCAATGACCTCGCCTGCTAAGAGCACCGTCTCTTCGATCAAGCGACTTAATCTCCACCGCTAACAGGTCTCCGATAGCCCCTCCTGCTACAGCAGATTTAGCCGCCCGCACCGCCGGAACGAACAATATGTTGTGAACCACGCATAACTTGACCCCCTGCTTCCTGGAAGCGGCCAGCATTTCATCAGCTTCACTTAGATTCAAAGCCATAGGCTTCTCAACCAGAACATTCCAGCCGGCCTCCATCGCCCGAACGGATAACGGCGCGTGCGTGGACGGCGGCGTGCAGATATCTATAAAATCAAGATTCTCCTTTTCCAGCATATGAGACAGGTCCTGATAGCTCCTGGGAACGTTAAAGCGCCTGGCCATTGCCGCTGCTGCGCTCTCATTTATATCGCACGCCGCTACTATTTCAACGTCTTTCGTAGCTCGCCATACAGGCATATGGGAAATAGCTGCCACAGTCCCGCAACCAACTATCCCGCCTCTCAATACAGCTTTGCTCATTTCACCCCGATCCTAGTCCTGAGATTAAAAAGTCTTCACCCTTTGTAGTCAAATGTCGCGCTTATGTAAATGGTTCCCCGTTTCAGTCCGCCCAACAAGCCACCAACAAGCAGCGCGAGGTTCACCACATACCTGAAGAAAACGAAGGCGCATGTCTTAAAAGGGCTTTTCACATCTACATCCGCCCCGAAATAATACAATGCTACAGCCAGAGTAGCCACCCCGCACACGATGGCCGGGATATGCAGTCCGACTGCGGCGAATATAATGGCCAGCGCCAACAGAATATGAATGCCCAGAAAGGGAGTCAGAAAGATTAAGATGGAAAACGGAAATACTGCCCTAAGCAAACTTTTATAAATTGCGCTCGTATCGCTGCGATTGCCGGGCCGGTAGATTCTCAAGCCTCTGAAGCCGTGCTTCTTGAATAAATAAGGATGGTGAAATCCGTAGTTAAACCACTGCCGCATAAACGCCCTCAGGGTAGTCCTGCTTTTATGTTTCACTACAGCATCCCGGGCGAAATACAACTCCCATCCGGCTTTAGCCAGGCGAAAGCACATATCCTGGTCTTCACCACTGTAACAGTTGTCATCGTACGGGGCGACCTGGTCGAGAGCCTCCCTGCGGAAAGCCACATTACCATTGGAGAAAAACGGGGAAAGCAACGTATATTTTTCTCTTCTTAAATACCCTTCCTCAAAAAGATTGGACATTATCTGTATTATCATCGCTTACTATCCGCCCTCTGACCTGAAGTCATATTCTGAATGTAGAAAGCCTCGAGCATATCATCTCCGATCTTAAAATAGGATATCTCTCCTCCCACCACCCCGACATGCGGGTCTTTAATAAAAGGAATCTCCAGTTGCCTCAGCCAGTTTTCATCAGCTACACAATCATCGTCTATGAAGGCAATAATGTCACCCCCGGCGTTCTGAATCCCGGCGTTTCTGGCATGCGGTATACCTCTCTTTGCTTCATAAACGTACTTAAGATTCAGGCTGTCAACGAAATTCAGGGCAATGTCTCTGGTGTGATCGCTGGACGCATTATCAACCACGACCACTTCATCAGGCTTGCGGCTCTGCCTGGTCAGAGAGTCCAGGGTATCCCTCAGAGACTCCGCCCGGTTACGGGTGGCAATTACTACCGAGACAATAAAATTAGTTGCCATGATTTTCCGACCAATCCCTCCAATAGAATTACATATGCCTTAATAGATCGACCGATTTTGAGAAGAAACGATATGCCTCGCCCTCTTCACCCAGCAACTCCTTTATATATTCTCTATGCAGGTCATTTAACCAATCTGAATCACCGGGGGAGAACTCGACCAGTGCGTCAAAAATTTGCCTGCTCGTCAGTGGAATACGAATCTCGCCGGATTCCAGAGAGCGGAACAGCAGCTTGGTCCTGGCTGCTCCCCAGAAGAAAGCGAGGAAGTCCAGAGTCCTCATCTTGTATACGTTTCTGCCTGATATCATGACGTCGATTTTAGCCGTTCTCTTTCTTATCGTTTCCTCAAAGGTATCCGGAGGTAGACAACAACGAATGGGAGTACCATTTTTTTTACGGGCAATTTCGAGAGGACTCGATACCATTTCATCCAGCATAGCGAAAAACAACGGGTATTTCCCGGGGCTTTTAACCTTAATGGTGTTAGAGACGCTGTCCGCCTGCAGCGAAAATGCGATACCACCGTCGGCGACAATGAATGGCTCTATATTCCCGGGGCACAGGCTGCCGCCGAAAAACGAGCGAAAGCCCCTCAGCTTTTCGATCGGCACATAACCATCCTCTTTTAACACGAGATAGAATGAATCTATGTCAGAATTGGAAAGTACATCCAACTCGAACTCAACCTGCGGGATTAGAGCAACAGAGTCCAGATATGGCTCTAACTCGGTTCTAATGATGGTCCCCACTTTGTCAAGTATACCATCGCGTTTAGTATCCGCTATCAGCTCACGACTGCCGGGGACTCTCGCTATTACCGCTTTGCCCTTCGACCCTGTGTATACCTTGCGCTCCATCTCCGAGTAACTCTTACCAACCATCGTCATAAACAACTTCATCAGTTCATCCGCTAACACATCCTCGTCTGAAGTTAAATGCCTCAAGAAGCTCTGCACTCTATCAACGTGACAACTTTGTTCATCAGGCAGATGGCTTTTAACCTGCGACAAAGCGGCATCTCTGCTCTGAGCATCCTCACCGTGGCAAACCAGCAGATAAACCCTGGCTGCCTCGGCAATAGCCTTATACCACAAATACCTTCTCCTGAATGGAGGACTATAAGTGCCAGATATAAACTCCTCGTTGAGCAGTGCCCACCATTTCCTCAATTCTTCGGTTGCCGGTAGATACAGCTCGGAAGCTTCGAGCTCCGGAAGCTCACTTACCAGATCCCTGCCGAACAGCAACTTCCACGTATGCTTGCCCTCATTGAACCTGTACCTGTGGAAATCATAGTCCTCATACATATCGTAGAACTCTGAGAGGGAATATACCCCGAGTTCCGTGACGCTGCTTGGGAAAAGCGGGATAATACGTGAGAGCTTCTGATAAACTGCCCTGACCGTATCTTTCGCTGCCTGCTCTTTCTCGCCCAGATCCGCGATGATTACCGACAGGTCTATGTCACTCAGCCCGTAAACAATCTCCCCCCGGGCGACACCGCGGCGCAGATAGACCGTTATCACTCCATCCACGCGTCTGAGCAACAGCGAGGCAACCAGGATAGACAGGTCATAGAACTTCCTGTAAAAACAGGTCAGGGGGAAGAAACTGGTGCCGAGAACTATGCGCTGGATTACGTCCTGGACGCTTGACTTCATGAGCGTATCGTCAGCAATCAGAGGCTGGCTTGCTACCAGACAGTATGGTTCGATTAACAACGTCTGTCAAGGAAACATGCCCCACTACTACATCCCTAACCATCCGGGGCGCTTACATAGGGGCACATTCATCCCCGAGAGACCTTCACCATTTTTATCCGACTAGTAAAAAAGCGCAGTCCATATTGCTACACGGCACACCAGATGTTAGAATCGAGAGGATTTAGCACGCCGGCTGTTCCCCGGTCTCTCAGCGATATGTAAAGCAAAGTCGAGTGCACGTACGGCGGCGGTAGAGCCTGGCGCAACAGCGAAAGATGAGCAGACTCAGCATTAAGGCAAAGACATCGGCCAACAGCCTGTACGGACTCGCCCTGGCTCTCCTCATGGGCATCGCTTTCTTCCTGCGTGTTTACTTCCCCTATGATAACGTCTTCACCGGTGACTGGGTCAGGTTTAAGTGGTTCGATTCATGGTATCATATGCGGCTTGTAGAGAATCTTCTTCATCACTTCCCTCAGCGCATTTACTTCGATCCCTATACCCGTTATCCCCAGGGGCAAGACGTATTCTTCGCGCCCTTTTATGACCTGCTCCTCGGCTTTTTCGCATGGGTTGTCGGAGCCGGTTCCCCATCCACGGGAACTATCGAGACGCTGGGAGCCTATTTCCCGGCAATATTGGGCACACTGGTCACCATACCGGTTTATTTCGTAGGAAAGGAGCTATTCAACAGAAAGGTAGGGCTGATCGCTGCAGCTTTAGTTATCATACTACCGGGCCAATTCCTGCTGCGCTCACTCCTCGGGTTCACTGATCACCATGTAGCCGAAACCCTGTTCAGTACACTGACCATGCTGTTCCTGATACTGGCAGTAAAAAGCTCGAAGCAGAAAGAGATCTCCTTCAACAGCCTTTTAACGAGAGACTGGGGAACATTAAAGAAACCTCTGTTCTACACAGTGCTGACAGGCATATCGCTGGGGCTCTACCTCCTTTCCTGGGTGGGCGGCTTCATTGTTGTATTCGCAATACTACTCTATGCTTTCATTCAGTACATGGTCGATCACGCCAGAGGTAGATCAACCGATTACTTATGCATCATCGGCGTGCCCGTCTTCCTCATAACTCTATTGTTTGTCCTGCCCTTCCTGGGACAATACGGAATGGGTGAAACCCAGATAGCATTCCTGATCATCAGCATGCTGGTGGTTATTGCCCTTAGCGCCTTTTCCCGCCTGTTCGCCAGGTGGGGTATAAAACGAGCCTACTATCCCGTGGCGCAAATACTTCTGGCAGTCATCGCCTACGGGGTCTTGTACCTTGCGACGCCTTCGCTGCACAACATGGTACTGGGCCTGCTCGACTGGCTCAATCCAACCGGATGGCAGCGCACAATCGGTGAGATGATGCCGCTCTCACTATCAATGGTATGGGATGAATTCACTACGAGTTTTTACATTGCGCTAATATCACTTGCGGTAATAGCCTACCTGGTCATTAGAGACGGCGCTTCCGATAAAACGCTGCTGCTGGCATGGAGCATTACCATGCTGGCAGCTACACTGGGGCAGAACCGCTTTGCATACTATTTCGCAGTAAACGCTTCGCTCCTTACCGCCTACCTGGCATGGACAGCTTTCACGCTTGTTGGCGCCAAGGTGACCTCTGAAATGAGTAGAGGGGAAAACATCGCCGGGAGTGAGAAAGCGGTAACGGGTAAGGACAAATCAAGTAAAAAGGCAAAGCGTAAAATTGCCAAAGACCCAAGAATGAGACCGGGAACGCTGGTAACAAGATACCCCTTGAGCAGGTATGTCTACAGCGCCGCGGTGGCAATTGCCATATTCTTTCTGGTGTTCTACCCCAATATCGGGATGGCGATTGACATCGCAAGACAACCCAGCCACCCCAGGCAGGACTGGTACGATGCACTGACCTGGATGAGAGAGAATACCCCGGACCCCTTCCAGGATGCCGATTTTTACTATGAGCTATACGAAAGGCCACCCGGCGAAGAGGACTACAACTATCCGGAATCGGCATACGGGGTTATGAGCTGGTGTAACTACGGCCACTGGATTACCTATATCGCTCACCGCATACCAAACGCCAATCCCCACCAGCAAGGCGCGGTGGAGGCCGCCCATTTTTTCACAACAAATGACATATCCCAGGCAAGTGAACTGCTCGACGAGCTGGGCTCAAGGTACATAATAATAGATATACTCATTGCCCTACATGAGATGCCTACGGAACCCGTCACTTACGGCACTTTCCACGGTGTGATAGAGTGGGCCCGCAGAGACATAAATGACTTCTTTGAGGTGTACTATCAGGAGACCGAACCGGGGAGCTATAGTTCCATAATGCTGTACTATCCCGAATACTATCAATCTATGAGTTCCAGGCTGTTCAATTTTGAAGCGGAGCAATGGGACCCGCAAGAAACCCTCGTCATATCATGGGCTGAGGAAGATTTAACAGGCAGTAAGGGGAACAAGTTCAGGGCAAAGGTTATCACCGACCGCAGGCTGTTTTACGACTACAATGACGCTAAAGCATTTATTGATAATAATCCGGGCTACCTGATAGTGGGCGTAAACCAGTTCGTCAGCCCCGTACCTCTCGAGGAAATAGAGCATTACGAGATGGTTTATGAGACGCCAACAAAGGCAGAGGTCTGGGGAGGTGAAACCGTCTCCACTGTCAGGATATTCGAATATATACCTTAGCAGCTCCGCCTCTACTACTGAACATGGATAGAGGCGGCAACCCGTTTACAACTCTAACCCTTTTACACATCGAATCTTCCATAAGGAACAACTTTGAACATTACACAGCTAAGGCGCCAGATTCAGGACCCTTTATACCGTAATTCTCTACTCCTTATGGTCAATACCGCCGTGACTACCGGAATGGGCTTTATATTCTGGATGGTAGTTGCGAGGTATTACACAGAGTATGAAGTGGGCCTGGCGGCTGCAATCATATCAGCCATCAGCCTGCTAGCTCTGATTAGCAGCCTCGGTCTGGATGTTGCTCTAATCCGCTTCCTCTCCAAAGCCAGGGAACCCGTGAAGATGATCAACTCCTGCTTCACCATAAGCGGAATCGTAGCCCTCGCAGTAGCAGGCATCTTCCTCGCTGGCCTGGACCTGTGGTCTCCGGCCACCGAATTCGTAAGGGGTAATATCAGGTTCCTTTTGGCCTTCATTCTCTTCGTTGTCTGCTGGCCCCTGTCGGGGCTCATGGCGTCCGTATTCGTAGCAGGGCGAAGAGCCGAATTTGTTCTGGTTAAAAGCACCATCTTTTCGCTGCTTAAAATCCCTCTCCCGATCCTCCTGGCCTATTACTTTCATGCCTTTGGCATCGTGGGCTCGTGGGGCGTCGCCGCAGTTGCAGCCTTCATCATTTCCCTTTTCCTCTTTATACCACGTATTCAAAAATCATACAGGCCAGTGCCCAGGCTTGACTTGAGCATAATTCGGGACATCTGGAAATACTCCGCAGGCAACTACTTTGTCTCCATTTTCGCGGCAGCACCCTACTTCCTCTTGCCGATCATAGTAGTAAACCTTATCAGTGCGGAGCAGAACGCCTACTTCTATGTAGCGTGGATGATGGCCGGGCTGGTCTATGCTATACCCGTAGCTGTTTCCGCATCTTTGTTCGCCGAGGGCTCGCATGCTGAAGAAGCACTGGTCGCTAATGCACGCAGGTCTTTCCGCTTCATCATCCTGTTGCTGGTGCCAGCCATCATTCTTCTGGTCGCCCTGGGTAAATGGCTCCTGTTACTGTTCGGTGAGAACTACTCGTCTAATGGCCTGACATTATTATGGATTCTAGGCGCTTCGGGCCTATTCATAGCGGTAAACGACGTTTACTATAGCATCCTGCGCGTGCGGGGCAGAATCCGGGAACTCTTTTTTATCCGAGCACTGATATCCATTGCCGTGGTTGTTGCAGGCAGCCTCATTGCGCCAAAGATAGGAATTGTGGGCATTGGCTACGCCTGGATCTCGGCACAGGCGGTCGCCAGCATCTACGTCCTGCTAAGAGTGAGGGTGCGCTACCGCGCAATGAAGGCTCAGCGTATTGATAGTTGACGTTATCGCGAATACAGTCAACCAAGTCACCGTAGTTACCCTGTCCCGTCTATGGTTCCAGGCATCGGTATCAATATCGCGATACTCTGCAAGTTACCCATGCCATACTCCTGTCCTCAGCCGCTAAGATGTCCGTCCACAAGTGGTTACTGCTCTGTCTTACTCAACGCTTTGTTGTAGACCTCTACAACCCTGTCAACCCATTCAGGTATGGAGAATTCGGCTTCCACGAGTTCACGGTTAGTCTTTGCCGCCAGTTTCTTATCATCATCACTCAGCGACAGCAGCCTTATAACGGCTTCAGCAAGTCCGCCAATATCACCGGGAGGCACCATGATACCGCCTGTGCCATCGAGCCCCAGTTCAGGGGCCAGCCCCGTGGCTGTCGCGACAACGGGCCTGCCACAGGCCATTCCCTCCAGAACGACCAGCCCAAATGACTCGTGAAGCGAGGGTATCACCAGCAGGTCACATGCCGAGTACAGCTTGATAAGCTCATCCTCCGGTAAAAAATCGATGAACATCATATGGTCTCCGAAACCATCATCTTCCGCTTGCTTACGTATATGAGCCTTCACAGAGCCGTTAAAAGGAGCGCTGTTCGTATCCCGACCCACCAGGACAAACCTGGTCGCAGGAATAGTTCTAATAATCCCGGGGATGGCCCGGCAAAGTATGTGAACGCCCTTTCTCGCCTCCAGCCTGCCCACGAATAAAACCAGCGGAGTGTTCCGGGGTATTTCAAGCCTCTCCCTTATATCAGATTCAACGTAGCTGTATTTCGCAGCATCCACAGAGTGGTGAACAACTTCAATTTTTTCAGGGTCGATACGCAGCTTTTCAATCAACGGCGCACACTGTCCCTTTGTGGTCGCCACTACACGGTCTGCCCGTCTGGCGCTGAAATCCTCCAGGAAAGAGAGGATTTTGAGACTCACCTGCTCCTTTATCCCGGAGTATGTTCCCGTCCTTAAAACGTCTGACGCCGATGAAGCGACCCTGACCGCTAATGGTGTGCGTCTACTTAAACCATAGAGAAGGGCTTCAGCCCCCCAGTAGGCTGCTTCCACTATCTCTATGTCATACCGCTTGATGATTTCCCGCAGCTTGAGCCAGGCATGGAAGCTATAGTTAATTCGCGCCACGGCGCTATAACGCTTCGGGTTCGTTCCCACCCTGTGAACCAGGACTCCGTTATCTATCAAGTCTCCAGGAGTATCTACCGCCTGGCAGACTACATGAACCTCGTGACCCCGCCGGGCTAAGGCAGAGGCCAGGCTATAGTACATTGCCGCAATCCCGCCCCATGCCGTATCGGGGGGGTACTCCCGTGAAAGAAAAGCCACTCTCACTATATCAACTCGTTATCGATTCGAAAAACGAACCGGCTAACAAGGCTGTGATTATCCCTTTTCTTTTCATCAACAACCTGCCACTTCCTCAATAAGCCCTATCCAGTCCGACTCAAATCTTTCCACCGTGAAATCTTTAGCAAACTCATACCCCCTCTCACCCAGTTCGGGATGCTCCAGCGCGTATTCAACACATTTCCTCAACTCACCGAAACCCGGACAAACAATCTGCCGGCCACCATCAAGAAGTTCCTTCATTCCGCACACCCCAGAACCAACTACCGTAGTCTTGCAAAGCATAGCTTCGTGGGCAGTCCTGCTCCAGCCTTCCTTGAGCTTCGACATCGTGACAACAACCGAAGACGCCTTAAGAAGTCTCTGATAATCGCGGTAATCAAGGCTTAAATTCATCGCCGGTATATTCACTTTCTTATCACCGCTGGTCACGAGATTCAGGTCCATGCCCTTCAGATGCTTATATGCTTCGACAACACCCTTACCTCTTTGACAATTCCCAATATATACAATGGGCTTCCCTGCGAGGCCATATTTACGAACAAAATCCGCGATTTCCTGTTCCGTGAATGTGAAGCTGGCTACATCAAAGGGATTGTAGATAACCCTTACATCGGGATGGCCCTTCGCTTCAAAGTGCGCTTTCCAATACTTCGACACTGTGACTACCGCATCGACCCTATTAAGGTTACGATAGAAAAGCCTCTCCAGTAAGTAACCCTTCCCAAGCAGGAGCGTACTAAGTACAGGCTCGTATGTATCTCTAGTATCAATGTGATGTATTAGCAGGATGTTCTTGCCAACCGTCCTATCTAACGGCAGGGTTATCGTGGATAGAAACCCTCTAATCCATATGTCGTTAACACCCCTGAGCCCGAAGAGTCTGCAAGCCAGCCTCGTGCGTTGAAACAGCCAGTTTCCTTTGCCCAGAAGTATCCCCAACGGTTCAACGTTAAATCTCTTGCCCAGCGCCTCTAAAAGGAATCTCCGGTAGAGGTCGCCACCGCTTTCTACTCTCCACGGGGAACCTCTCGGACATTCAACGTCGGCAATATTCAACGCGGGGTTTACCATGATGCAACCAGTGGTTATAGCGGTCTTTTACGACCCGCAACGCGCTCTCCAGCATACCCACAAACAAACCCAAGGCCTACGCTCACAATGGAAGCGACAAGGACCGCAAGTTTCTTCAGTTCCTCTACGCGATAGAGGCGCTTCATCCTAAGTGGGATGTACTTCACGAGCAGTATCCTGAGATAAGACTTCTCCGTAGCCATCGAGTCAGCCGAGACATTCAGCTTGCTCAGCAAAGCCTTTGAGTACCCCTGATAGAAAGACCTCCCTAAAAGAACCCTGATACCTAATTTCGATTTCGGGACTCTGTGATAGACAATGGCATGCGGATTATATATGACACCTTTGCCTAGAGTCCGCTTCATCTTCAAGGCCAACTCCGGTTCCTCGGCCTGTATATAGGAGGCTCCCCTTCTGGCAAAGCCGAGGCTTTCGTTGAATCCGCCCACCTTATCGAAAACCTCCCTTTTAAAACTCATGTTCGGCCCAAATGTGTTGCGTACTTCGACGACTTCCTCCCCGGCGAAGCCATCATGGGTTACGCCAACCAGCCAGTACAGCTCCTCCGGCAAATAGTCCGGTTTCTTATCAAGCCAGACGGGCAAGACCTTCCCTCCAACTGCAACAGCGTCGTAATCCAGGTAGGTACTCAGGAGGTTCTCAATCCAATGTCTCTCCGCGACAGCATCATCGTCCATGAAAGCGATAATTTCGCCCCGTGCAATCCCGACACCGGCATTCCTCGCTGCAGAAACACCTGCGTTATCCTTCAAGAGTACAGTCCTCACGGTTTCCCGGCCGCCGTAATCCGACGTAACTTTACTGTAGAATTCCTTGTTGCCATCAATAGCTATGATAACCTCTAATTCTCGATGGGTTTGCTCCAGCAGGCTATTCACAGCCCCGACGAGGTTCTGATAGTTTTCGGGGCTATGGGCGCATATGACAGTGGATACCAACATGATTATGTCAAGATTTCGCTATCTGTGACGAAACCTACGCCTCACAAGCGTCCTCCCAATCCTAAACCCATCTCTCAAAGAGTTTAACTTGGTGCGGGTCCCCCTCCTCCTGTAGTCAATGGGCACCTCTGTTATCCTGTAACCATTCCTTGCTATTTCCGTCAACATATTTACCTCGATGTCGAACCCTCTGGCCTCCAGTTTCAACTGCTTGACTACCTCCGCTCTCAGACCCCAGCAGCCGGTGCAGGGATCGCTTATTTTTGTCCCGTACAAAACGTTAGTCATCAGAGCCAGCAAATGGTTACCTACCAGGTTCAGAGGAGTCATCGCACCCTCAGCCATACAACCCCTCAACCTGGAACCCATCACCACGTCGCATCCTTCTTCCAGAATCTCAAGCATCTGCGGTATGTGGCCAGCCGGATAAGTATAGTCCGAATCTAATATAAATGCGTAATCGCAGCTCATGGCCTCAAATCCAGCCCTAATAGCCATCCCCTTCCCCCTCCTCGGCTCCCAGATAATCCGTGCACCTTTCTCCCTGGCAACCTCCTCAGTCCTGTCATTACTTCCATTGTTGACCACCATGACATCTACCTTGTAGCCCCTCCCCTCCATCTCTTTCACAGGTATCTCATCTATGACCATACCTATAGTGCCCTCCTCATTAAGAGCAGGCAGGATTACGCAGACTTCCTTCATTAAACGATTATCCTTTCACATGCTGGCCTTCAGCATTCTCATAGCACGAACCCGAACTGATGGCCCTGACCCGAATTGTAATACACTTGTAATATCTTCGCAATTTTTCATCCATACCCTTTATCGTTTCTTAATATTCTGCATTTATACTTCAAGCAATGACGGCAGGGTTTTATAAATCACTTACACTCCAGCACTAAGAGACGGTGATGTAATTCGCCTCCAGTGTATGGCGGAAAATTACCGTCATGTGTCCAGAGATTCAAGTAGGACGATGGTCATCACACATAAGCCAGGGAGGGGAGGGGACAAAGCGGATATGAACGAATTGGAGACCGCCAAAAACACACTGGAAAGGGTAATGAGCAATCAGGATGAAATAACGAGGCTTACAGACAACCAGATAGACCTGCTGATCCGGGTAGCGCTGGGCAAAACCAATTCGCAGATAGCAGACGAGCTTTGTTTACAGGAACAGACCGTAAAGAACAGGGTCACCAGACTGCTGAAGAAGCTGCACGTGGATAACAGGGTGCATATAGCGACCTTCGCCTGTTTGGGATACCCGCCGTCGGAATCACAACTAAGGTTCCGTTGGAGAGACCTCAATAAAAAGGCCGTATCCTCTGGCAACTCAAGCCATCTTAAGATTAGCAGCAGTTATAATCAGCATTTGCGCATACAGCCCCGAAGACGCAACGTCAGAACCCTGGAAACACAGAAGCTGCTTGGCCTGCGCAATAAGACCACTTCCACGAATAGATAACGTTAATCCCCACCCCTAATTGTTCTTCCGTGTCAATGAATTATAGCTTAGAGATTCGGAATGCTTCTTTATCTGAGTCTTTCCAACAATCGCTAAACGGGACTATTAATCAATACAGCACGCAGTTTTTATAATACCTCTGCACATTATTTCTATCATTTTTCCCCGTAGAACTCTTGTGTTACGGTACATATCGCAGTAGAATATCGCAATAAATTCGCTTTATATAAGCGTATTATTAATAAGGTATAATCGGGAGGCAGGGCAAGTAAACGCCTCAACATGACAAAAGGAGGGTTTGCTGTGAAGAAGATAGAGGTAAATGCAATCAGAGTCTCGAGCCAAACCTGTATAGTTGAAATGCCGGGCGAAGTCACAGATTACGATGAGTCCCCTATTGTTAAAGCCTGCGAGCAGGCAGTTCCGGGTAATCTGAGAAACGTTATCCTGGACTTCAGCTCCGTGAGGAAAATGAACGGGCTTGGGGCAAGCATGCTTGTCAAATTAAGCGCTGAAGCCAGGAATCGAGGACAAAAAACATCGGCGTTCAACCTCAGCGATCATTACAGGGGCGTTTTTCAAATTACCGGTTTGTACAGGACCGTCCACGTTCACCAAAGCAAGGAGCAGGCATTAACGGCAGCTGGAGAGCTTTCAACCGTTTCCACCCTGGATAGACCGGAAGGGACTAAGGAAGTCAATACAGATGACATAGCTAGCTGGTCGGAACCAGTCTCTGAAATCAGAGTCCCCGACATGCCCGCCGAAGCTGTTAATTTAAACGTCGAGGGGCTACGTCCCGTTGGACCGGTTGAAGGATTCGGCCAGATGTGGCAGAAGATATATCGACAGCGTCTCACGGGCATAAACATCGAACCCGGTGAGGCCCTGAGGGTTCTCAAGGAGAATTTCCCGAACTTTCAACCAGCCGAAAATCGTTTTTATCCCTCGGCAGCCGGTATACAGCCGGGAGAGGTAGTGCTTATTAACTCTTCGACCCCCGGCGGGCCTATATACACAGGGGTCTTAGTGCTCTATTCCGATGATGAATCATTTACCTTCATAACTCCCCAGGGACATCCCGAGTCGGGATGGGTCTCTTTTAACGCATATGACGAAGATGGAGCCACCATCGTGCAGATTCTTGGCCTGGCACGCGCTAACGACCCCGTATACGAGGCGGCGTTTCGTTTAGCAGGTGCCAGGGTTCAGGAGAAAATATGGCGACACGTATTATCCTCCATGGCCAGCCATCTCAGCGTGCAGCCGGACGTAGAAGTGCAGAAAATCTGCGCAGATACCAAATTGCAGTGGTCCGGAATAAAAAATATATGGTATAACGCCCAGATTCGCAGCATGGTCTACACGATGGTTGCTCCACTGCGCTGGGTCCGCAGAACACTGAAGTAACAAATCACATCGTTGCAATATGGCAAAGAAGAGTGAGTACGATGCAGTAGTCGTTGGTTCGGGACCGAACGGTCTCGCTGCCGCCATAACACTGGCCCAAAAAGGGCTCTCTACAATCGTTCTGGAAGCCAGGGACACTGTAGGCGGCGGTACTCGAACGGCGGAGCTTACTCTGCCTGGATTTCTTCACGATATTTGCTCGGCAATACATCCCCTGGGGGCCAGTTCACCGTTCTTTTACCCATTAAGCCTTAAAGATTATGGACTTGAGTGGATTTATCCCCGGGCTGCGCTTGCACACCCCCTTGACGACGGAACAGCTATTCTGCTCGAGAGAAGTATCGAGGAAACAGCACAATCACTGGGCGCAGACAGCGCATCATATAAAAAGGTGATGGAACCTTTAATCAAAGACTGTGACAGGATAATCAGAGACCTGTTAAGGCCCTTAAGCTTCCCCAGTCACCCAATCTCATTTATTAAGTTCGGCCGGTATGCTTTCCGGTCAGCGTACGGATTAGCGAACAGCCTGTTTCAGGAAGAGCGCGCTAAGGCATTGTTTGCAGGTTTGGGTGCGCATTCAATTATGCCTCTGGAACGACATTTCACGGCATCCTTCGCTCTCATGCTTGGCTCACTGGGGCACGCTGTCGGCTGGCCCGTAGCTAAGGGAGGCTCTCAACTAATCGCCGACGCACTGGCAGAATACCTGCGTTCGCTTGGAGGCCACATAGAAACGGGCACCCTTATTCAATCACTGGATGATTTGCCGAAGGCAAGAGCTACTCTATTTGACATCACTCCCCGACAATTCACACGGATTGCGGGACAGAGATTAAGCAGCAGACATCTAAAAGGCTATCGCAATTTTAAATACGGGCCAGGCGTATTTAAGATTGATTGGGCATTGGACCGCCCAATTCCATGGAAAGCATCGGAATGCGCTTCGGCTGCTACCGTTCATATAGGTGGTACGTTAGAGGAGATAGCAGCATCTGAAGACGCTGTATGGAGGGGGGATAATCCCGAGAGGCCATTCGTTATCCTCGCCCAGCAAAGCTTATTCGACCCTACAAGGACGCCGGATGGCAAACATACAGCCTGGGCGTACTGCCATGTACCAAACGGCTCCACTTTTAGTATGACCGAACGAATTGAGGCCCAGGTAGAACGATTTGCGCCCGGATTCAGCGAGATTATACTCGCAAAGCATATAATGAACCCATCCGATTTTGAGGAATATAACCCTAACTACAAAGGAGGAGACATCGCAGGCAGGACTCAGGACTTCTGGCAAATATTCGCCAGACCAGCTTTAAGACTTAAGAGCCCGTATGCTACTCCAGTTAAAGGACTCTACCTGTGTTCCTCATCTACACCGCCGGGCGGTGGTGTACACGGTATGTGCGGGCACTATGCAGCGTTAGCGGCGCTTCGTGACATTCATTAATCCGGACAAAAAGAAGGTTTATACATGGATATCCGATCTTCATATCGAATCGCGATGTATAAATGCTCGCTTATTCAGTCAGGATAAAGCTCCCAGACATCTTTAAAGCTGCTTATAACATATTTTTTTATTACTATTCTAATTAGAGCGTTATCCGGGGAATCGACGAAATTTACCAGATTGGGATGTTTCTTGAGGTATATCTTTGCCAGATTATCCCTGTCAACGCCCCGGGCTTCCGTTGCCCTGCCAATAGCAGTTACTGCCACAGCGCGCTCAAAATCAGACTCCATATTCGATCTGTTATCTATCAATATGGAGACCCGGGGATTGGCCTTTAACTCATTATATTTACGCGTGGAACGTGACGTAGAGAACAGCAAATCTTTAAGGTCTACCGTACCGGCTATCGCCACCAGACAATTATAAGGTTGTTCGTCCTTTTGTGTCGCTAAAACGGCCAGCTTCTGCGAAACAAGCAACTTCCTTATTCTGTCGCTCAGTTGTGACTTATTCATATCACCTCCAATGGACTATTGGAATATATCGATAAATATATAATAAGCAATTCCTGCATGGCTATAAATTCATACGCCCCGACAATCTATCGTATAGCAACCAGCTACAAGCGATTTCAAATCTATACAGCACTTGTGAATAATAACCGGCTCACCATTATTCTACCATTTCTGAGTTGCAACCGTTCTTTTTTAAATACAACAAAATGCCCAGGCTCGATGCCCGGAGGGCTTTTTTATATCCCCAGAAAAAAGCTGGGTTCCCAAACGGTGTTGACAAATGGAATGCTAGAGCATAGCTTATTGGAATCACGGAATATTACATCGAGAAAGGAAAAGTTTAACATGCTTCTTCATCATGTTGCCATAAGCGTACAGGACATAGAAAAGTCACTCGTGTTCTACAGAGATGCGCTGGGACTGACTGTATTCCAGGATGAAGTAATCTCAGGCCTCGACGTCGATACCGGTCTTATGGAGAAATATGCCAGGGTCCGCATGGTCCTACTGATGGATGAAGCAGGAAATATGATTGAATTACTCGACTGGCAGTCGCCGACTGTAAGAGAAAGACCGTATGAGCATAGGAATTTCACTTCAACCGGTCTGGTGGAGGTATGTTTTATGGTACCCGACCTGCAGAAGGTCGAGAAGGACCTTTTAAGAAACGGTTTCAGCTTCAGGACTCCGGTCTGGCCATTCGGTAAGGATACCGGAACCTATGGGGGAGGTTACGCCGCAATCAGATATGCGGAGGACCCCAATGGAGTGAATGTTGAATTTATACAGGTCGTCGAAGCCGCTAAATAATGTAACCTCTGCACCTGCGGGACTTCAATAAATGAAAACAATAGGCCTACTCGGTGGAATGATCTGGGAAAGCACAGGGCTCTACTATCGATATATTAACCAGGGTGTGAAAGCCAGGCTTGGCGGCCTGCACTCGGCCCGAATTGCTATGGTGAGTGTCGATTTTCAAGAAATCGAGGGGTTGCAGCATAGCGGCGACTGGGTTCGTGCCGGAGAAATACTGGGTGAGGCCGCCCGCGGTATTGAAGCAGCAGGCGCCGATTTCCTGGTTATATGCACAAATACAATGCACAAGGTCGTACCGCAGATTGAGCGCGTAATCAGTATCCCTATATTTCACATAGCTGATGCTACGGCCCGCCGGATAAAGGAACGGGGGATGAATACGGTCGGGCTGTTGGGCACCAGGTTTACGATGGAGCAGGACTTCTACAGGGGTCGCCTCAGTGAAAGACATGGACTGAACGTTATAGTTCCGTCCGAATCAGAGCGCGAGGTCATCGACCGCATTATTTACGAGGAGTTGTGTCTGGGTATTATTAAGGATAAGTCCCGCAAGCGGTATCTGAGGATAATGGACGGGCTGCGCGAGCAGGGCGCTGAAGGGATCATCGAAGGTTGTACAGAGATCGCCATGCTTGTGCAGCAGGAACACACAGTCATTCCGCTGTTTGACACCACGGCCATTCACGCTGAAGAGGCGGTATCTTTAGCCCTGACGTAGCCGCTCGTACAGACGCAAAGTGTGATGTTTTTGGAGGCTTTCATCCCCCTCCCTCTAACTCCCTCCCGCCAGGGGAGGGAGGAATAATACCGTAGGGGCACGGTCACCGTGCCCGCTACATTGTGCATGGTACATACGTGTAGCGATCATATGTCGGTGGTCTTCGCTAAGTCCAGGGGCGACCTCATCGGGTCGCCCCTACATGCTGCCGCTCATAGGATGTAATTGATCCCCTATCTCTCGATGGGAGAGGCTAAGCTTGACCTGAGCCTGCCGAAGGATGAGGGTGAATCGATATTGGTGGGTTGCGTTGTCACTCCACCCACCCTACTCGACTATTTATTGTTAGACAAATTGCTTCCTTCGAGCTCCTCACCCCACAGACTCAGCTTACCCAAAAAATCCAAAGCCGTCTGGTAGTTTTGGAATGCTTCTTGGATCTCTAATGATGAAGTCCCTCTTAATATCAACTGTGGATGTCGAACTAGATCCTCTTCCGTAATCTTGTTAGGTAACTCTTCACCATCAAAATCAGGAAGTCCCAAGGGCTCTATATAGTCCGGAGAGGAATGGAGAACCGAATTCCGATATTCGAAGAGCGCACGCACCCTTTTGAGCAGCACCTTATCCCGCTTAATGTGTGGGCAAAACTCACATGCGAATTCAATTTTCTGCGGCAATGTAAGTCGTGAGTGTTTCGTTACTAGCACGCCCAAGAATCGCCGAATGTTTGCATCCCTAATGAGCAGAATTGGAATGGTAATAAACAAGTTTAGCCCCGTTTCGATGGCAGCTGCTGAGAATATGCTAGTCACAATGGCATGGTCTAGTTTTAGGTCGCCGGGGACGGTAATTGTCTTTGCCCGAGACTTCTTAATATAGCCGAGATGTCTCTTGGCTATGGCAAGCAATCTCCTTACCTCGCTATCCGAGTCAATAGCAAATCTGTCTGACATATCCCATCCCGTTCTGACTTTACGAGGCTGTGAGACTGAATCTATAAGACTCAAACTCCAAGCTTCGGTGCCATTTTAAACCTGATGGCTACGCTGGCACAAGGGCAAAGGTATGTAGGGTGGGTTCCGCAAAGCTGAACCCACCTTTAACCCCTCCTCACCTCTCAGTCTGCACCCACAGCCTTTCGCCGTCGGTGATAAGCTCGATGGTCCCGTGCTCCGATGTGAGATACAGGTTATCATCTCCAACTACACCCACCAGCCTCTCAACCACATCTGCGCTGGGATGGCCGAACTCGTTTTCCGCTCCCACCGAGATAACCGCCACCTGAGGCTCAACCTCAGTGAGAAATTCAGCACAGCTTGAGGTAGCGGAACCGTGGTGGGGGACTTTGAGCGCCACGCTACTAAGCATCGACCTGCTGTCGAGCAGACATTGCTCCGCCTCCTCGAAAATGTCCCCAGTAAGCAGCAGGCTGAAGTCGCCACACACCAGTCTCACCACGACAGAGTTGTTGTTCGCATCGGAAGCCGTGCCCCGAAGCAGGTCTGCCCCGGGATTGAGCACCTCCAGATACACATCTTCAGCCAGCTCGACCCGCTGTCCGGCCCCGGCGACAGTACATGCGATGGCTCTCTCTTCAATTACCCTGAACCACTCCCCGCAGACCAGGGAACCGCATTCCTGCTCACTCAACAGGACCTGATTTACCTCATATCGCTGAATGACCTCAACCAGCCCTGTCAGGTGGTCCGCCTCATGGTGGGTAAGGATTACGAGTTCAATTGTACGATCATAGAAAGGCAGCCTATCGCCAAGCTCAAGACATATGCTCTCCGCGTCAGGGCCGCCATCAATAAGTACCTGCTGGTGGCCTTTCTGAACAAGGATGGCGTCGCCCTGCCCGACGTCGAAGAAAAAAACATGGAGCCGGTTATACGGAGCAGTGAACGCAGCAGTCCACACCAGCGCAGCCACGACAATAAGAGGGAAGATGACGAACCTGGCCGGCACCAGCCTGAAGTGTTCATATATCGAAAATATGCCCGCTTTTACCCTGCGCATTTTAGTTCCCAAACTTGACCGGTTGATTCCCATCCACAGTACCGCACCCAGGATAGCATAGTACACCCAGACAAAGGAAGAACCGACCTCCTTCAGTTCAACGGAGGCAAAGGGGAGGGACGAGAAGAATCCGGTCACCTCTATTATGTAGCTGATAAACAGCCAGGCGACCCACCCCAGAACCTGCGCCAGAGCCGGGGCAAAGAGCCCGATAAACGCAACAGCGGCCGCGGTGCCAATCGCGCCCGGCAGTGCGGGCAGGGCGAACAGGTTCGCGGGGAGAGCCACCAGAGAGACCTGATGGAAGTAGTAGGCGATGATGGGCATGATGGCAAGGACAGCGCCCAGTGTGAACGAAAGGCTATCGACAACAAAGCCCAACGCTGTTCTACGCCCCTCCGTGATGCCGCATGTTCTTCTGCTCCACGACTGTATGTGCGGGGTCAGGATTATGATCCCCGCCATAGCCGCAAAGCTCATCTGGAAGGATACATCATTCAAAATGGATGGGCTAAACCCTATCATGATTGCGGCGGCAAAGAGCAGCCAGGGCAGGGCGCTGCGCGGTCTGCCGAGATAATAGGCAAGAAGCCACAGGCTGACCATGATGGCGGCACGTACCGCTGAGATCTGTGCCCCGCTGAGCAGGATATAGCCCCAGGTGGCCAGGAAGGGCAGCCAGAAGTAAAACGAGCGTCTTCTGCCGAAAACCGCCACAACGAGGCTGAACACGACTCCGCAGACGATAAAAATGTGTAGCCCGGAAATGGCGAGGATATGCGCCGTCCCCGCCTGTGAAAGTGAGGCCCTCAGTTCGTCGGGGATTGTGCTGCGTTCGCCGAGGAGAACAGCCTGCGCCAGCGATGCCTGCGGTTCGTGGAGAGCGCTCTCCAGAGATTGGGACATCCTGTCCCTGAGCTGGTAAATCCACTCTTGAAACTTGAAGCCCTGCCCCGTTTCGAGAATCTCCACACGACCAGGATAGCTGATAAGCGAGTGTATACCCCGTCGGGCGAGGTAATCCCGCCAGTCGAAGTCCTCGAATTCGGGAGGGGTCTCCACCTCACCTTCGACCTGAAGCAGATCGCCGTATCGATAATAGGGTGAATCGCGCGATACCTGAGAAGGCAGAGAGTCGGGAGGAGATAACCCGGGCAGGTATACCAGGGCTGTCCCTGAGACCTCTCTCCATTCATCTCCTGCACTTATCTCCCGAGCCTCGAGGTGAAGAGCTACAAGGCCGTTTGTCGTTTCGGGGTCGGCATCTACCAGCCCCCTTATCTGCACCGTGCCCCCGTCGTTATAGAACCGGAGTGCGCTTTCATCCACAGAAGGAACCGCTGCCTGGAAGCGAAAGAAGCCGCCCAGAAGAGCGGCGAGGCACAGCAGTAGAAGTATTACCCGGCCGCCGCGCAGGAGAATGCCGAGAAGCGCGACCCCCGCGATGACGGCGATGGCTACCCAGTAGGAGCCAGCCCACATACCCGAGTAAATCCCGACGATCCAGGACGAACTCAGGTAGATGAGCTTCATGCTTATCCCTCAGACGGAATTCGTCGCCACAGGCGTTTCGCCCTGAGGCTCTCTACGAGCCTGAGCCTCAGAGCAGAGGGCAAGCCCGAAGGGAGTGGCAACGCTACGTTAGCGTGGTCAGCGCACGGTTATTTTATCCCTCAGGTTCTCGAGGGTCGCCGGGCCGATTCCATCCACTCTCGTCAGGTCGTCGATCTGCTGAAAAGGGCCGTTCTCGCCGCGATAGTCTATGATTCTCTGGGCGAGGACCTCACCGATTCCGGGCAGGGCCTCCAGCAACCACGCATCAGCGGTGTTGAGGTTGATCTTTTGAGGGACATCGCCTATTCCATAGACATGGATCCGGTTACTGTCTCTCAGAGAGGCAGCGAGATTGACCGTGCCCTGGTCCGCATAGGAGGTAAAGCCACCGGCAGCCTGGATAGCATCCTCGATGAGGCCGCCATCCGCCAGTGTGTAGACTCCCGGATTGGCTACCTCTCCCTCGACATAGACAGTAATCTCAGACGATGGCGATGATATGACAACCTCGGTAGAGTGGGGCAAAGAGGTCAGGCGATAGAGCAGCACAGCCCCGCCAATAACGATAATGATTACTAATATAACAATACTGTACGTGCGGTAACGCTTCAACCGGCTCATAGTCTATACCAGGGTTAATGCCCTATCACTCCCTCTTCATATTGATGCCCAACAAATCTGCCTCATCGCACTTTGCCTATTATCATCTGTCAGATTCAGAGTCCCGCGAAGCCCCCGCATCCAGTCGAGACATCCTGAGCAGAAGTCCGAAAAGGCCGTCCTCAAGCTTCTGCCGCTCTTCGGCAACCTTCCTCAACTCACGCTTATTTTCAGTTGGCCGCCATATCTTATGCTCGCCCCGTGCGGGGCCCGCCGTAACGTCCAGCGTAACCCTGGCATCGCTGACTACATCCAGCACCTCACTCTGGACAGGGCTCTGTGCTTCCCCCCTGGTGCTGTAGGCCTCCCCTTCTACGCTTATCCTGGCAATTGTCCTCATGGTATACCGACTCTGTCTGATGAACTGTGTACCCAAATTTGTCAGCAGAATTGTGGGCAGCAGAAGAATGCCAAACCAGAGATAAGCCAAATCACGACGTGGGAAATCGCTCTTTCCCAGAAGCTCACTCTTGAATATAGCCATGCTGCCGATAGCGTCAGGCTCTGCTTTCAGCGGCTCGTACTCATGCACATAGCCCAGTTCATCCAGGAAATCGTGCAGAGCCCTGAACAGCTTCCGAGGGGAAGCTACCCTGACGTCCCATTTCCTCTGCGTTGAAGCGACCTCCGATTTAGACGAAGCCAATATTCACCTCCATCATGGTGCTGGAGTCCAATAGGTCAATAGTCGGCAATTACAGTAACACTTCTTGAGATATTCTATTGCGATGCATATACTATCACAAGAAGCCTTGTATCGAAAATACCGCAGCCATGTAAATCCTCAAGTCATTGCAGGACACTTCGAAGCATTAGTATAAAACTGAATATATGAACATCGAAAAGTAATCTATAGTCGATTTCGTGGTCCGTTCTGGTAATCTCACAACAGGTCGGGTTGCATTTCACCACTTCTGCCCCGCTTCACTTGATACCGAAGTCCAAAATATGATAAGATACACAAGGCTTAGGAGTTTGTTTTGCGCTTAGTGAAGTTAATCAGTAAAAAAAACCTCTCGTGTTCCTACTGCTCTCAGCAGATCGATGCGGGAGAGGTGTATATCAACCTTAAGGGTACACCAAAAGAAACACAGGGGCTGTCGGGCCCGCTGCACTTCTCTTGCTTCACTCACTGGTTCAACCGCGTGCCTGCTAAATAGCTGACGAATGCACATACATGGCTGACCAGAGTAACCGTCAGGGCCAGCGGCAGCGATAGGATTGCCGTTTATCATCTTCACCTCGCCAATCAGTATCCAATCAGCCCAGGCATTTCAGGCCGGGACATCATGTACGGATACTTTTCCTTCTCATGAACTCAATTGTCGATGGTTTATACTATCCAACGAAAAATGCGAATTAGCATGCCTGAAACCGAACTCTAAATGAGTTTCAATGCAGACTGTCACGCGAAACGAGATTGCAGGAGGCACTCATGGATAAGCGCATAATAGAAGAACTGACCAACGTCGACTACCTAAATTCGGAATTGAAAGATATCTTTCTTCACAAACTTGAGGTGCTGGTTGGAACAGCTCAAGCATATGTAACAAACGAGTCCCCAATAGCAGGCAAGAAGCTTGCTGACCTGCTGAAAACCCTTGAGGAAGCAACAGAGGAGGCGGGTGCGGATAGACTCATAACAATACTTCCCCTACTTGTTGAACTGATGGCCGACTCACTCGTCGAGCTTATTGCCGATAATAACCGCCGCCTTCTGGAGCTGCTGGCCAAAGACTAGATAGCAGGAGAGCAGCGCACTTCCGGACCAGTTTTACCAGGCAAAATTCAGGGGTTATTCCGAACTTCTCTAAGCGGGCAACGCCGAGGCGCTCATAACTGTCATGTTACTAAACCTTCCGCCTCCTACGCCTTCAACTTCATAAGTTCCTTCCAGGTATTCCTCTCCAGGAAGCTTCCCGGCACACTCGCTTCCATCTCCTCAAACATCACTAAGGGGACAGCGAAGGTCATTAGATCGTCCTTGAGCTGGCGTTTTATCTGGACCCTTGCGGAGATATCAACCAGACCGACCACCGCTCTCGGCTTTTCCCTTCGAGCCTCACTGAAGGGATAGATGCCGATCGACTGGCAGCCGGCGGCATATGGAATAATCACGCTCTCGTTGTCACCCCTACCGTAGTTGGCCAGTATGACCAGTGCCGAGAGCTGGTCGGCATCGGCGAGGAAGACTATAACCTCAGGCTTTTCCTTCTCCAGGTCGACATCCCTGAGCGGCTTGAACACGACATATTCGAACGGCACATCGACTATGGGCAGGCAGTCGACGAACTTCTTCACCAGCTCCGGGGTCTTTAAGTATCTCTCGCCGTGGACAAGGTCATCATAGAGTTCTTCACCAACGAACGGCTTTATCTGCTCGACCAGCTTCATGCCCGGCTCCCATTGCTCGTAGCCCACCGATAAAAAGTAACAGAACCCCTCCACTCCTCCGGGGAAGTTCAGGTACTGGTTTCCAAATCCGAGTCCGGTCCCGCCGCCGGGGCAGCCGAAGGTCCTGCGGTCAAACACGGCCGTGTTTCCGCGGACGGCTGTCGCCAGCATAGACATGACACAGCCGAACTTCCCTTCCTTGAACTGCTTCGCACCCCCGGGTCTTTCGTTCGTCAGCATTATAGCCACAGGCTCGTATTTAAGAGACAGTGCCTCAGTAATTGTGCTTTCCATTTTCTTACCCCCAGTACTGAATCTTACATCAAGGCCTTCTAAATATATATATCGATAATCTGGCTAATCCCGGTGGAATTCCGCATGGCAATTTATGCTAGCTTTGACGTGCGATGCCGAGGTATTCACTGTACTCGACCAGGTGCCTGAGTGTTCTGACAGCCCTTTCCGGGATGGAGTAAAAATTAAGGTTGTTTTCCTTCAGCTTACTGTAGGCCCTGCCCCTCTTTGCAGCGCCGATAACCTGCGTGACGAAGAGGATGGGCTTTTGGTACTTCCTCATCAGCTCGATGGTCTTCTCCAGGTCCCGGACCTCCAAGTCCTCGATGGCTTTTTTCCGCTCCATCGCACCTTCCCTTGCCGAAGGAGGCAGCTTAATCCAATTAGGGAAGCTAGCGACCATTCCCACGCCGCCAATAATAATAATGGCATCGATGTTCTTATCCTCCAGCATCGGCCAGAGAGCATGGTAACTGACGAGGTCACCGCCCGGATCTATCGGGTTGCCGCGAGACCATCTTACCGACATAATCTTGTTCAATTTCTTCATGGTGACAGGCGAGAACGGCGGCATCTCCAGTCCTTCTCTCCTCACAACATCCGCGGCCATGACCGCCATGCCGCCACCCATCGCCAGCACTCCTACTCTTCTGCCACGCGGCAGAGGCTGGCCAAGCAACGCCACAGCTACATCGACCAGTTCGCTAAGCTCATCCACCCTGATCACTCCACACTGCTTAAACGCCGCATCAAGAACCGCATCCGACCCTGCCAGGGAAGCTGTGTGCGACTTTGCCGCTCTCACTCCTGTATCGGTGCGCCCTGACTTCATGATGACTACGGGCTTCTTCCTGGTAATCTCTTTCGCCAGCTCAAAAAAGCGCCTGCTTTCCCTGAAACCCTCGACATATCCCAGAATTACTTCCGTTTTGGCGTCATCAGCCAGATACTCCATATAATCTTCGAAGTGCAGGTCAGCTTCATTTCCGGTGCTGACAAACTTGCTGAAGCCGATGCCCATCTGCCCTCCGTAGTTAGTAACCGACTGGCTGGAGTTACCGCTCTGGGAGATGAAGGCTACATTCCCCTTTTTCATACCGGGCAGGAACCCGACAGTGCGAACGTTGGTGTGTGTATCTATATGCCCCAGGCAATTAGGTCCGACGAGGCGCATCCCTCCCCGGCTGGCGATCCCGATGATCTCCTTCTCAAGCTTAGCCCCCTCCCCACCTATCTCCGCAAGCCCGCTGGTGATGACAATAGCAACCTTGACCCCTTTGCGGACACAGTCATGCATGACCTCAACAATGGCTTGAAAAGGCACCGTTATCACGGCAAGGTCTACCGGCCCGGGAACGTCAGCTACACTTTTATAGGCCCTGAGGCCGAGTACTTCGGCCTCCTTTTTATTTATGGCGTAGAGAGGCCTTCCGCTTCTGCTCGCCTGCAGGCGAGCGAGTATAATGTAACCCCACTTGCCAAGCTGATTGGACGCGCCGATTACCGCCACCGAACGGGGATTAAAAAGATAATCCAGCTGCTCTTTGAGACTCATACCATGCACCATTCCCATGTAGGGACACGGCGTGCCGTGCCCCTACAATATATCCAACGTCCTTTAATCAAAGGCCCTTGTTAGCGATATAAACCGCAAGGTCACCGATGCGGCAGCTGTAAGCCCACTCGTTGTCATACCAGCTAAGCACCTTGACCATGTTGCCGCCGATGACCATAGTGCCCATACCATCGACGATGGAGCTTGCGGGATTCTCCTTGAAGTCCACACTGACCAAAGGCTCCTCGCAGAACTCCAGAATCCCCTTCAATGAGCCCTCGGCAGCCGTGCGCAGGGCCTTGTTGACATCCTCAACCGTAACGTCCTTTTCCAGATCGGCTACAAAGTCAACCAGCGAAACTGTGGGGGTCGGCACCCTTAAGGCAAGCCCATGTATTTTGCCCTGTAACTCGGGGATAACCACAGTCACTGCTTTAGCAGCCCCGGTGGTGGTGGGAATGATGTTCAACGCCGCTGCCCGCGCGCGGCGCAGGTCGCTATGGACCGTGTCGAGTACCACCTGATCATTAGTATAGGAGTGTATCGTGTTCATCAATCCCTTACTCACCCCAAAGCTATCGTGAAGAACCTTAACAACCGGAGCAATGCAGTTGGTGGTACAGGAGGCGTTGGAGATTATGCGATGCTTCGCCGGATCGTACCGTCCCTCGTTGACTCCGAGGACGATAGTGATATCCTCCTCCTTCGCCGGAGCAGTGATGAGTACCTTCTTGGCCCCTCCCTCGAGATGCCCGGCGGCTTTGGGCCCCGCCGTGAACAGGCCCGTAGACTCCACAACTATCTCGACGCCGAAATCCCGCCAGGGAATCTTGGACGGATCCCGCTCGGCTATGACCCTCACCTTCTTGCCATCGATGATTATCGAGTCCTCGGTAGCTTCCACTTTGCCCGGATAGCGTCCGTAGTTACTGTCGTACTTGAACAGGTGGGCGTTGGTCTCGGTGCTCGTCAGGTCGTTGACAACCACAACCTCCAGCTCATTGGGGTGCTGGTCGTTCATCGCCTTCAGTACCTGCCTGCCGATCCGGCCAAAACCATTGATTCCGATCTTGGGCGCCATCTTAGTACCTCCTGTATTATTTATTTTTACGTACGCTGCTTACTTTCCAGCCCTGGCTGATGCTCCACTTGTCGCCGCCGACCGCCTTTTCAGCATGTCGATAAAAGCCTCAACCCTCGTTCTTAGGTGTTGATTGAGCACGAAGTCGTTGTTGCCCTCCAGAGTCAACACAGGCACGTCTATCGCACTACGAAATACGATGTCTCCTATCCCCCGGTGACAAAATGCCTGGACATAATGGATAACGCCATCCACGCGCCTCCGTCGCAGCTGGCCGACGATATCATCGACACGGCCGTATATGGAGTAAGGATATGTGTAGCTGTAGTACTGTTCGGCTAGAGAACGGCGAGGGTCGGGCATTGCAAACTGACGCTGCACCTCGTTGAAGACGACTCTGGCCCCATTACGCTCGATATACTGGTAAAGATCGCCGGGGAATACCGGGGGCACGCCGATAAATGCCAGCCGGAGGAGCTCATCGGGATAGGGCTCCCGTTTTCCGGCTTCTTTCAGGAATTCGCCCAGACGGCGCTCGTATTCCATATAGTCTCCATTAAAATCCGAGGCAGTGACCAGTGACAGATGATTCTCCAGGCCGCTCACAACCCCTTCCCTCCAGGTTAAATCATCAACCTTCAGGGCAAGCCGCCTTGCCTCATCCAGCTCTGTCCTCACCTCCTCTGCCCTTGCCAGAGTCGTACCCAGCCTCCCTGCCAGTGTCTCCAGCGCACGTTGCATCAGGCCGATATCGGGCTGATCGGGATAGGCAAAGGGTATGACCTCAAGCCCCCTCAGCTTGAGCACCTCCATTAGCATGACAGTATTGGAGCAGTCGCCGCTGGTGACACATAAGACAGTCTCGATGCCATGCTCCATACAAACTCCGTAGATACCCTTAATCCAGGTACAGCAGTTCTGAGGGAAACCGGCCCTCTCCGCGATATTCACCAGGTGTTCCCGGTCAGCGCTACTTATGAAAATGTTATTCAGGTCAAGAGGCGTATAGCCTGCCGCCATCAAGACCTCTATAGGGACAGTGGTGGTTATGCCGATTTTTTTAGCCACCTGGTTTGCCTCCTCCTCGCTTCCCCGCTCGCTGTGGATGTTATTATCCACAGCCTTTATGCTACCCCTTTGTACAGGGGGAATTACTTACCTCTTCAAGCTATGAAACGCTTCCATCCCTGCATATCTGGCCTTTTCGCCCAGTTCCTCCTCGATCCTGAGGAGGCGGTTGTATTTGGCGACGCGTTCCGAGCGGCAGGGCGCTCCGGACTTGATCTGCCCCGTGTTCATGGCAACCGCAAGGTCGCTTATGGTAACGTCTTCGGTCTCACCGGAGCGGTGGCTTATGACAGAAGTCCATCCCGCTTTCTTCGCCATCTCTATAACGGCAAGCGTTTCAGTAAGAGTGCCTATCTGGTTCAGCTTGATAAGAATCGAGTTCGACGACCGCTCAGCGATACCTCGACTGAGCCTCTCTCTGTTGGTGGTATAGAGGTCATCTCCGACAATCTGAACCTTGCTACCTAGCTTCTCGTTGAGCAGCCTCCACCCCTCCCAGTCATCTTCCGCCATACCATCCTCGATGCTGATAATGGGATATGCGGAGCCAAGGTCGCTATAGTACCCAACCATCTCAGCGCTGGTGAAGGATATACCCTCTTTTGCGAGGATGTATCTGCCGTTATCATAAAACTCGCTCGATGCAGGGTCAAGGGCGACAAAGCACTGCTCACCCGCACGGTAGCCAGCTTCCTCGATAGCATCCAGAATCACCTCCACCGCCTCCCTGTTCGTGGCCAGGCTGGGAGCAAAACCTCCCTCATCGCCGACAGATGTGTTCGCTCCCCTTGACTTGAGCACTCTCTTCAGTGACTGGTAGACCTCGGCACCCATCTGCATGGCTTGAGCAAAGCTGTGCGCCCCCACCGGCATTACCATGAATTCCTGCAAGTCCACCGAATCCTCGGCATGCCTGCCACCGTTTAGAATGTTCATCATAGGCACCGGCAGGACATAAGCACCCTCACCACCGAGGTAGCGATACAGCGGCACCGCCTGAGATCTGGCGGCAGCGTGAGCCACGGCGAGGGATACCCCCAGAATGGCATTGGCACCCAGCTTCGACTTGTTCGACGTGCCATCAAGCTCTATCATCCTCCGGTCGATCGCCGCCTGGTCCAGCGCAGACATACCCGCCACTGCGGGCGCTATTTTCTCCCTGATATTCGCTATCGCCTTCAGCACGCTCTTGCCCTGATACTGAGAAGGGTCGTTGTCCCGCAGCTCCACTGCCTCATGGCTGCCCGTACTCGCTCCAGAGGGTACCGCAGCCCTCCCGACAGTTCCATCGGCCAGTTCCGCCTCAACCTCCACCGTCGGGTTTCCCCTGGAGTCAAGTATCTGCCTTCCCCTGATGTCCTTGATAGCGCTCATTTCAGTGCACTCCCCTGCCCTTAATTGCGGCCAGTGCCTTGTCCACTGCGTCCCCGGCGTTCTCAGCGATGATCATCGAGCCGTCAAGCTGCCCCCGCCTGGAGAGCTCCCATGTGTTTAAGCCAACGACAGGGATTTTATTGCGCAGAGCATAAGCAACCTCGGATAGTGTACCGTACTCACCGCCGATGGCGATCACCGCCTGACCCGAGCAGACCACAATAACGTTTCGCGCCTCGCCGATAGTGGTAACTATGGGAATATCCACATAGGGATTGGCATCTTCGCGCCTGGTTCCAGGAAGGATACCCACAGTCCTCCCGCCAGCTTGATGCGCTCCCCTGCATGCAGCAGCCATCACCCCGGTCAGGCCGCCGCAAATCAATGTCACTCCCCTCCTGGCAAGCTCAGCTCCTACCTCTTCCGCCAGCTCAGACTCACGCCGCGAACACCGGCTACCGCCTATTACCGAAACAAACAATTACTCTCCTTTAAAGTAAAACTAAAATAGCCCAGAGGATAAATCAACTGGGCTTGCCAAATCGCTATTATTCGATCAATCTTTTAGCCGCTATATCGCGGACTGATGTCGACACTTTGATCTCAGTGCTTTTGCTCACCTGAAGAATCTACTCCGCGCGGGGGTGGGCACTATTATAGACCCGACGCATGCGCTCGGTTGTGAGATGGGTATAAATCTGTGTGGTGGAGATATTGGCGTGACCCAGAAGCTCCTGGAGCTCCCTGAGGTTCATCTTGCCGCTATGCAGCAAATGGGTCGCTATGCTGTGGCGCAATACGTGGGGTGTGAGCTCCATAGTTATATTGGCCTTTTTAGCGTACCCCTTTAAGATAAGCCAGAACCCCTGCCTGGTGAGCCTCTGCCCCCGCCGGTTGAGGAATAGCGCTGTCTCACCGGTTGCGCCCAGGAGACGAGCACGACCGTCATCAACATAGCTCTTAACCGCCTTGATCGCTTTATTATGGATGGGGATAAGCCGCTCCTTAGACCCCTTGCCGAAACACCTTACGTATCCTGCTCTCAGATTCACATCGCGCACATTAAGTGACACCAGTTCAGTCACCCTCATCCCGGTGGCATAAATCAGTTCCAGCATAGCCTTGTCCCGTTTAGCCTCCGGGGTGGAAAGCTTACCGGACTGCTCCAAGAGTCTCTCGACCTCTTCAACAGAAATCGCTCTGGGCAGGGACTTACCAACCTTGGGGCCGGTTATGCCCTCGGCCGGGTTCTTCTCCAGCGTTCCTTCGGAGACAAGGAAGTTAAAGAAAGATTTAACCGCAGCCACCTTTCGCGCCATCGTTGCCGGGGCATAGCTCCGCTCCTTGAGATTGACCATATAGTTAAGCAGCAAAGAGCGATCAACCGATGCCCAGCTTACCTCAGGCCCATCGTCCTTGGAACTTCGCTCACGTATAAACGCGGCGAACTGGTTGAGGTCGTTTTTATATGCCTCGAGTGTGTTGTTGGAAAAACCCTTTTCTATAGAGAGAGCTGAAAGAAAGCTTGTAATCGCCCCATCCATCTCATTCCTCCGATTTATGAAATGCACTAGCCCGATATTTTCAAAGGGGGCAAGTTAAAACATCCTTCCTTGCACACCTCTAAATAGATAAGAGCCAACTCTTTGCTGAATAGCGCCCGCTTCCGCTTAACAGCCAGGGCTCGAGCGCGTGCCAGGATCTCGCGAACTGATTCATCATCGAGTTCAATCCCGAACTCGCTGGCGAATTTATAACGAATAGCATTAGATCCGCTGTGCTTGCCAACCACAATCCGCCGCTCCAGGCCCACCTCTTCAGGAGAAAAGGCCTCATATGTGGCCGGATGCTTAAGCACCCCATCAGCATGCATGCCCGATTCATGGGCAAAGATATTGTCCCCGATAATCGCCATGCTGACCGGCAAGGGCCGCCTGGCGGCCCCAGCTACAAACCGGGAAATAGCACGAAGTCGTGTAGTATCGATGCCGAGATCGATTTTCTCGACCTGCTTCAGCGCCATTACCACTTCGGCGAGGCTTGCGTTGCCCGCCCTTTCACCCAAGCCATTGACCGTGGTATTCACATATCTGGCGCCTGCCTTAATACCCGCCAGTGCGTTAGCGGTAGCCATACCAAAGTCGTTATGAGTATGCATCTCGATATCGATGCCAACATCTTCGATCAAGCGGTGGACTGATTCATAGGTTCTGAAAGGCTCCAGGACGCCAACCGTGTCACAATACCGCAGGCGGTCGGCACCGGCCTCCCTGGCATTCTGAGCGAAGTAGAGAAGAAAATCAGGGGAAGCCCTCGAGGCATCCTCAGCGTTAACCGAGACATACAGGTCATGTCGTTTGGCGTATCTGGCTGCCTTTCTAACGCTCTCCAGCACCCATTCCCGGCTCTGCCCGAGCCTGCGTTCTATGTGCATATCCGACACAGGAATACTAATGGCAACCGCCTGGCTTCCACACCTCAGCGATGCATCGATATCTGAGATAACAGCCCGATTCCAAGTAAGGATTCTTGCCCGCAGCCCCAGAGCGATGATGCTGATGATGGCCTCCTTCTCATCGCCCCCCATAGCGGGGATGCCTGCCTCGATCTCATGTACCCCAATCTCATCGAGCATCCGGGCAATGTGCACCTTCTCCTCGTTGGTGAACACCACCCCCGGCGTCTGCTCCCCATCTCTCAGAGTGGTATCATCAATAAATAGATTCAATCCACCCCCAGGAATGCACTTTTTCACGTGTATACAGTAGTAATCAGGGCAAAGCTTTCTAAACATAACACAATATATTGGGGTGGTCAAGGGGAAAAATCGGGGGGTTCTCTTGCAAACAGGTGTAGCTTCTCTTATACTTCGCTACGATGCGAACCTCAACTTGGTTAAGCCTCTGGTTTTTGGGGGTGGGTATTTTGATTAGCCACTTCATTGTAGAAAACCCCCTACTTGTAATTGGCAGTTTAATAATGGCTGTTAGCACAATAGGGCTTATATACAACTATCGCTCTATTGTGATTGGTTATCCTATAAGAAGGTTAACAAACATAATACCAGAACGGATGGGAATGTTATTAACCACACAGGATTCCTTTGCTGATAATCTGGATATGCAAGTAACCAGTTCTAATATTGTGGCTGTAGAAAGGGAAAAACATTTTGGATTCTCAATAGAGTTATCCTTGACCGTTATTACTCCACCAGTGAAGATAACCGATTTGTATTTGCTCGTAGGTAACGAAGTTATAGAGCCGGTTGGTCAAATTTTACCATTTGAACTTAAGCAGAAAACAGAACAACATACATTCAGGTTCGAAGTGTCTCATGTCATAGCCAGAGAAGCCACTATTCGGTTTAATTGGTATGAAGTGAGAATTTACGCTTCAATCAGGGGGCATAGGAGAGAGTTTTGTTCAGGAAAATTCATAATTCCCTCGTCTTCCTCGTTATGACGTCCTGTTAGTTATAGATATGAAGACTACACCAAGATGCAAGAGTACCAATCGGGGGTGAAAGTACAACTCAGATGACCTTGATAAATCCCGGTATCACTGCGCAACTCCTCAACACCAATCTGGGTGCTCCCCCTCTTAAACACGTACATGGGTTTAACATAAACGTAATGTGTTTGTAACAATCCAGCGATATTGTTTACATCAGGCAGCAACTAACCGAGAGGATGTCTTTTGATTGACATATTATCCGATGTCGCTAATAATTATCATGAACCCGCAATAACCCGGGGCAGTCAGGTTATTGCGGCTTGAGTATGTTTACTGAATCTGCATCATATATTCTTTATAATTACGATGTCGGGGGCCAACATTGAGGAGAGTACTCGTCAAGGAAGAGGTCTGCATGGGCTGTGGCCTTTGCCGCGTCTATTGCCAGGTCGAACACTCCAACTCTAAGGACATAATTAAGGCTTTCAAGCGCGAGGCTAATCGCCCATTGCCCAGGATTCGCGTTGAGAGAAATGGAGAGACCTGCTTTTCTATTCAGTGTCGCCATTGCGATGAGCCCTGGTGTGTTTATTCATGCCTTACAGGAGCTATGCGCAGGGACCGGTCAAGCGGCGCAGTGACCATTGACGCGGAGAAATGCATTGGGTGCTGGACCTGTATTCTGGCTTGCCCTTATGGAGCATTGACAAAGGATGATAACAGGAAGGTTGTCGCCAAGTGTGACCTCTGTCCTGATCATGAGGTGCCGGTTTGTGTTGCCAACTGCCCTAACGAAGCGCTAGTTCTCTGCGTGGACGGGGAAGAAAAGTGATTCGGATAATCGGCTGTGGGGCTGGAAATCCGCTATGAGCATTGCAATGCTCACCATGAAGGATAATAATGCTGTTTTTTAAAATAACCAAGATTCAAGACACCGTTCATGGTGAGCTTGTCGAACCATGAACGGCTCTTCGACAGGACTGCCCTGATTTTATTGCAGGGCTCAGGGCGAATTGTTCAGGTCCTATTTTAGGAGCAATGGCGAGGTTGAAGAGGTGGATGATATGACAAAAGCAGAGCTAATTGAAACGCGATACCTCATCATCGGGAATTCGGCCGGTGGCATCGGAGCCGCCGAAGCGATACGCGAGTCAGACAAAGTGGGTTCTCTCACCATAGTCTCTGACGAACCCTATCCGAGCTATTCCCGTCCGCTTATCTCAAAGTATCTAACCAGGGAGCGCGTACTCGACGGCATGCTCTTTCGCCCGCCTGATTTCTACGAGCTGAACAATATCAACACCCTGCTTGGTGTAAAGGTTATAAGCTTGAACCTTAGCGAGCATACCGCCGAACTCGAAAGCGGTGAGATTATTACCTGGGAGAAGCTTCTGATCGCCAGTGGCGGAGTACCTATAGTCCCCGGCGTTGTCGGAATAGAGAAAAGGGGCGTGTTCAACTTCATTACCCTTGACGACACCAAGGCGATCGATGAGTTTCTCGACGGTTCCAATGAAGCTGTGGTTATAGGCGGTGGACTCATCGGTATCAGCGTAACCGAGGCGCTGGTGAAAAGAGGAGCTAAGGTCACTGTGGTGGAAATGAAGGAGAGAATCCTGAATACCATCCTCGACGAGCAGGCGTCCTTGATTGTTGAGGGAACCCTCAAGGAGTCTGGGGTCAGGATCGTTACGGATAGTACGGTAGCTGAGATCGTAGGCAAGGAGTGGGTAACAGGTGTAGTGCTGGACAATGAGGAGGACATATCCTGCAACCTGGTGGTAGTGGCGATAGGTGTACTGCCACGCACCGAGCTTGTAAAGGGAACGGACATCGAGGTGAGACGCGGCATAGTGGTAGACCGCAATATGACTACGAGCCACCCCGATGTCTATGCCTGCGGGGACGCAGCCGAGGCCTATGATTTCGTCTATGGCACAAACCGACTGACCCCTATCTGGCCTAACGCTTACATAGGAGGCAGGATCGCAGGTCTTAACATGGCTGGCATTAAAACTGAATACCCCGGTGGCACAGCTATGAATTCGCTGAATTACTTCGGGATTGACATCGCTGCGGCGGGCATAGCCACCCCCCCGGATGACGACGGTTATGAGTCCATAAGCAGCCAGGAGGAAGACATCTACAAGAAGCTCGTCCTGAAAGACAATGTCATAGTAGGGATGATATGCATTGGCGATATTGAGAAGTCAGGGATACTATTCAGCCTGATGAGAGATAGGGTTAATGTGTGCGACTTCAGGCAGACGCTGCTGGCGGATGACTTCGGTCTGGTATCGTTGCCCCGGAAGCTGTGGCAGGAGCGATTAGGAGCGCCGCAGGGGCGGGTTTTGGAACTACCCACCGAAGATATTGGAGAGGATGTCTCCGATGAGTAATAACCTGGTTTTGGAGCGCCGAGGATGAATGACTTAAACAAGATAAATAATCCCTACTCCGAAGGTAAGGTTATAGATGCCTGCTCTATCTTCGGGATGATGGATACCGCAGGTAACTGCTTCTCCGGAGAGAACGTTATTAAGGCCATCGCCAATATGCACTTTCGCGGCAATGGCCTGGGCGGCGGTTTTGCCATCTACGGGCTCTACCCGCAATATCCCGCTCACTACGCTTTCCACGTAATGTACCTCAGCCACGAGGGGAAGGCCGAGGTAGAATCTTTCCTCAAGCAGCGATTCCACATCGAAGCTGCTGAGGAGGTGCCGACCCGAGCGACGCCTGCTATCATGAACCCTCCTCTTGTATGGCGCTACTTCCTCGAAGTAAAACACGATAAGTGTGATAAAAATTCAGAGGACAATTATGTCGTAGACAGGGTCATGGAGATCAACACCGATATTAAGGACTCCTTCGTCTTCTCCAGCGGGAAGAACATGGCGGTGTTCAAGGGCGTCGGATATCCCGAGGACATAGCCGAATACTTCTGCCTGGAGCAGTACAAGGGATACCTGTGGACAGCCCACGGTAGATTTCCCACCAACAGCCCCGGCTGGTGGGGTGGGGCACACCCCTTCAATATCCTTGACTGGACCGTGGTGCACAATGGGGAGATATCCTCTTACGGTATAAACCGGCGATACCTGGAGGGATTTGGCTACCATTGCACCATGCAGACCGATACCGAGGTGGTAGCCTATGCCATCGACCTCCTGATTCGAAGGCACGACCTTCCAATTGAGATAGTAGCAAAGATACTGGCCCCACCTTTCTGGGATGATATAGAGCGTAGCCCCGAGCGTGAGCAAAAGCTGTTTCGCACTCTACGCCAGGTATATGGCAGTCTGCTATTGAACGGCCCTTTCACAGTAATAATAGCGCACCGGGGTGAAATGATAGGGCTCACTGACAGAGTAAGGCTGCGCCCGCTCACCGTAGGAACGAAAGGCACCACGCTCTACCTCTCCTCGGAGGAGTCGGCCATTCGTCTGGTTTGCCCTGATCTCGAGCGGGCCTGGATTCCCGTGGGCGGCGAACCCATCGTTGGAAGCCTTGAAAGACCTCTCGGTGCCAAGGAGCTCGCTGTTACAGGAGAGATAAAACCTCGTGTTAATTAAAAAAGGGGATTCCCATAAGGAAGGCAGTATCCGAAGGAGGGGCCGAAGGTGAAAACCTATCTGCCGCCAAAGTTTATAGTTGAGCGAGACCCTGAGCGCTGTATCCAGTGTCAGGTGTGTGTTGACCAGTGCAGTTTCGACACACATTACTACGATGCTGAGGACGACGAGGTTAGAAGCCGCGAGGGTAGCTGCGTCGGCTGCCATCGCTGTGTCCTCTTTTGTCCCACTAATGCCCTGAATGTAAGAGGCGTTCCACTGGACTACAGAGATAACTATAACTGGCGTCCCGAAATCATCGAGGACATCGTCAAGCAGGCCGAGACCGGAGGCGTCCTTCTTACGGGGATGGGCAACGACAAAGAGTATCGCGTCTATTGGGACCACCTGGTTCTTAACGCCAGCCAGGTAACCAACCCGTCAATAGACCCGCTAAGAGAGCCGATGGAACTCACCACCTATATCGGTCGAAAACCAGACAGGGTCGATATAGACCCCGACTCCGTGAGCATTAAAACGGAGCTTGCGCCGCAGGTCAGGATCGAGGTGCCGGTTATGTTCTCTGCTATGTCCTACGGCGCAGTGAGCTTGAATGTGCACGAGTCGCTGGCACGGGCAGCTACCGAGGCGCAGACGCTGTGGAACACCGGCGAGGGAGGACTCCATCCCAAGCTATATAAATACGGGGCTAACACAATCGTCCAGGTGGCATCAGGGCGGTTTGGTGTGCATGCGGACTACCTTGACGCAGCCAGAATAGTAGAGATAAAGATCGGTCAGGGGGCAAAACCCGGTATAGGGGGGCACCTTCCCGGCGAAAAAGTAAGCGCCGATGTTTCCTGGACCAGAATGATTCCGCAGGGTACAGACGCCTTATCACCTGCGCCGCAGCACGACATCTATTCCATCGAGGACCTGGCTCAGCTTGTACACGCTTTAAAAGAGGCCACTAACTATACCAAGCCGATATCAGTAAAGATAGCCGCTGTCCATAACTCGGCCGCTATTGCCAGCGGGATGGTACGAGCGGGGGCGGACATGATAGTGCTCGATGGTCTGCGGGGCTCAACCGGCGCTGCGCCCAAAATCATACGCGACAATGTCGGCATTCCCATCGAGATGGCTCTCGCCTCAGTAGATACCCGCTTGAGGCAGGAAGGCATCCGTAATCAGGCCTCCGTTGTGATTGCCGGGGGAATCAGGAACAGCGGAGATGTGGCCAAGGCGATCGCCCTCGGCGCCGATGCCGTATATATCGGGACAGCGGCTCTCGTCGCCCTGGGTTGCTGTCTCTGCCAGCAGTGCCACACAGGGAAGTGCGCCTGGGGTATATGCACAACCGATCTCAGGCTGACCAAGAGGATCAATCCTGACATCGGAGCCAGACGGCTGGCCAACCTGCTGCGCGGTTGGAACCTGGAGCTAAAAGAAATACTGGGCGGTATGGGCGTCAACGCCCTTGAGAGCCTGAGAGGCAACCGCCTGCACTTGAGAGGGGTCGGACTGACGGATACGGAACTCGAAATCCTGGGAGTAAAAATGGCAGGTAGCTGAGATGGCAGAGAACGTTTATCACGAAAACGCAAACCAGGCGGTTAAAATCGACGCCTATGGTGACACTCACCGCGAGCTAAACGCCAAGCTGCGGGATGCAGTTTCGAATGGAACCCGGAGGATCGAGCTTCTGAACGTCTATGGGCAGAGATATATCGGAACGGACCTGGACAGACCGGTGGATATCGAGATATTCGGTGTTCCCGGCAATGATCTGGGGGCTTTCATGAACGGGCCGAGGATTACTGTCCGCGGTAATGCCCAGGATGGCTGCGGAAACACTATGAATAACGGGGAGATAATAGTCCACGGTCATGCAGGGGACATCATCGGCCTCTCGGCCCGGGGAGGAAAGATCTTTGTCCGGGAAGATGTCGGCTACAGGGCCGCCATCCATATGAAGGAGTACCAGGACAAGAAGCCAGTGCTGGTCATCGGAGGCACCGCCCAGGACTTCTTCGGCGAATATATGGCGGGGGGAATCGTGATCCTGCTCGGCCTCAATCTGAAGGAAGGAGAACGCCACAAGGCCAGGTTCATCGGAACCGGGATGCACGGGGGGGTCATCTACCTGAGGGGCAGTGTAGATGATTTCCAGCTAGGCAAAGAGGTGGGCGTTGCCGAGCTGGAAGAGGATGACCGCCAGCTTGTCCGGCAATTCGTCAGCGAGTATGCGTCCCATTTCGATTGCGACGCCGAGGTGATACTGAAGAGCAATTTTATCAAGCTGTTCCCCCTTTACCTCAGACCTTACGGGAGACTCTACGCGTACTAAGCGAGGGCTCGAAAGATAATAGGCCTGGGTAATTTTCTTTCTTCCCTGTTCAATCTTCCAGATAAACGTTTGTCCTCCTCACACGGAATAAGCTATTTCATATACCGCCAAACATATAAATTGTAGCAGACGATTAAAGGATATTTGCAAAATGAATTACGAATTTGATATACTGAGACCTGTGGACGAGTGACTGCACCTGACGGATTGCTTCCTTACGGTGCAGCTAAGACCTGACAAGCGATATCATGGTGGTAAATCCTCTGGAACCTATGACTACCGCGGGATATCAATATAGAAGGTACTGCTATGAAGTTGTGGAGAACACCATTCGATCAGGCGGAAAAGGCCACCAGGCCAGCGAAAGTCCTGATCGACAAGGAAAGATGCAAAGGATGCGGCTTCTGCGTGGAGTTCTGCCCGAGAGGGACGCTTGTGATGAGCGACGAACTGAGCTCCAAGGGCTATACTCTTGCTGCAGTAGCGGACGAAAGCAAGTGCCTCGGCTGCGGCCTGTGTGATATCCTCTGCCCCGAATTCGCCATCCACCTGGTATTAAACAACAACGAAAGCTAGCAGGATTATTGTATGTCTGAAGACGGAGTGCTCTGCGGAACGTTCTTTATGAACGGCGATGTGGCCTGCGCCGAAGGGGCTATCAGCGCGGGTTGTCGTTTCTTCGCCGGCTACCCCATCACGCCAGCCACAGAGGTGGCCGAGAGAATGAGTGAACGACTCCCTCACGTGGGAGGTATCTATATCCAGATGGAGGATGAGATCGCCTCTATGAATGCCATACTGGGTGCATCCTGGGCGGGGAAGAAAGCAATGACATCCACCTCCGGCCCCGGATTCAGCCTGATGATGGAGAATCTAGGCCTGGGAGTGATGCTGGAAACACCCTGCGTCCTGGTCAATATACAACGGGCCGGCCCGTCTACCGGGTTGCCCACGCTGGCGGCCCAGGGGGACATGATGCAAGCGCGATGGGGCTCACACGGCAGCTACGAGATTATCGCCCTTGCACCCAGCTCTCCGCAGGAGATATTCGATTTTACTATTACAGCGTTTAACCTTTCGGAGAGATATCGGGTTCCTGTGCTGGTGATGTCCGACGAAGCCGTAGGTCATATGAGCGAGAAGGTTGTGATACCTCGCATAGCACCCGAAGAGCTTGTAAGCAGGCGACGCCCGGAAGTAGCGCCGGAGGAATATCTGCCCTACAAAGCCGACGGGGATCTAGTTCCACCTATGGCTATAGCCGGCGAAGGTTACCGCTTCCACGTCACCGGCCTTACCCACGATGAGAGGGGTTACCCTATAATGACCGCAGAGGTCCAGGACCAGCTTGTGCGCCGTCTGGTGGATAAAATCAGGCTCAACAGGAAAGACATAATAAGCTATGAAGAGATAGGGATTGAAGATGCAGAAGTCATAGTCTGCGCCTACGGAATTACCGCGCGCGTCGCCCGTCTCGCAGTGCAACAGGCACGCGATGCAGGAATTCGAGCGGGTATGCTGCGGCTGATAACAGTCTGGCCATTTGCCGAAGACCGCATCAGAGAGCTAGCGGAGCAGGTCAAGGCATTCGTGGTCCCCGAGATAAACTACGGCCAGATTGTACTAGAGGTCGAGAGATGTACAGCAGGAAAGGCCAGTACGCTACTCGTGCCCCATATGGGAGGCGGCGTGCACCATCCACTGACCATCCTGAAAGCCATAAAGGAAGCAGTGCAATGACAACTCCAATAACAGAAGAGGAAAATAAATTTAACTCCCTGATACGGTTAGATAGGATGCCGCACATCTGGTGTGCAGGCTGCGGTATAGGGCCAGCAGTGGGGTGCTTCATCAGGGCTATAGAGAGTTCCGGGCTGGATCCGGATAAAATAGCGCTGATTTCAGGGATAGGCTGTGCCGGCAGGGCGGCTGGTTATGTCAAGCTGGATTCCTTCCACACCACGCACGGTCGCGCCCTTCCTTTCGCCACTGGCTTGAAGGTGGGAAATCCCGACTTGAACGTGGTGGTCTTCTCCGGAGATGGTGACCTGGTAGCCATAGGCGGTAATCACCTCATACACTCGGCGCGCCGTAATATTGATATAACTGTCATCTGCATAAACAATTTCAATTACGGCATGACCGGCGGGCAGATGGGGCCTACTACTCCCCTCGACGCCCGAAGCACCACCACACCCTACGGCAACGTCGAGTATCCCTTCAACGTACCGTACCTGGTAGCCGCAAGCGGCGCTACCTACGTTGCCCGCTGGACTGTGCTGCACGCGCGTCAACTGGAGTGGTCCATTACTGAGGCCTTGATCAAACCGGGATTCAGCTTCATTGAGGTGCTCGCTCCCTGCCCAACGCTATATGGACGCATGAACAAGGAACCACAGGGGATGAACACGATGCACTCATACCAGGAAAGAAGCGTAGTTAAAGACGGGGCCGATCCCAAGGATGTGGCCATTAATTACGACGGCCAAATTGTTGTTGGCAAGTTCATTGACACTGAGCGCCAGACCTTCGGGGACCAATGCAAGCTGGTGCTTGATAGGGCAAAGGAGAAGAAAAAAGGATAGCCAGCATAAAGGAGTCCGGGGCTATTCGGCAATAAAACACGGTGAAATAACTTGGGTATAAAAGAGATAAGAATAGCAGGTTTCGGCGGACAGGGAGTGGTCCTATCCGGGCTGATACTCGGGCAGGCTGCATCCATATATGATGATGGTTTCTCCGCTCTTACACAGAGCTACGGGCCAGAGGCCCGCGGTGGCTCATGTACAACAGAGATAGTGATATCTGATGAGCCTATAGGTTATCCATACGTGCAGAGTCCTAATATACTCATCGTCCTATCACAGGAAGCCTACAACAAGTACTGTAACGATCTGCCCGCAGGGGCCCTGATGATCATAGACCCGGACCTGGTGAAACACGACCAGTCACAAAACCCGGCACCACTCTCCATACCAGCTACCAGAATGGCGCGGGATATGGGGCGGGCAGTGGTCGCTAACATTATAATGCTGGGGTTCCTGGCAGCAGTGAGTGACCTGGTTTCTCCCGAGGCTCTCAAGAAGTCAGTACTAACGTCTGTCCCCAAGGGAACCGAGGAATTCAATACCCGAGCTTTCGAAACGGGATACAACTACGGACTGGAACACAGCGGCAAAGGCAAGGTTACAGATGGCTAGGGGAATCGCGGTAATAGGTGATGGTGCGGGCGCGGCACAGGCAGCCCTCACACTGACAGAGCTGGGTGTAGAGGTCAAGCTAATCATGTCCTCTCAGGCACTGAGCTTAGACAATGTCACTGACAGCGCCTCAGTCACTGCCCCGGAGAAACTATGTAGCGTGTGGCCCCTGCTACTGCGTGCGGCGAGCCACCCACTGGTTACCCTTCATACCAACTCCAGGGTCAGGGCCATAGCCGGCAAACAGGGCAAATTCACGGTAAGGCTAACCACATACCCTCGCTATGTGCAAGCGGATTTATGCACGGCCTGCGGCCGCTGCGAGGAGGCGTGCTCGGTACAGGTACCATTCATCCTGGACGGCCGAAAGGTAACCCGGAGTGCCATCCACGCACCCGTTCCAGGTAAAAAAACGATACCCTCAGCCTACTATATAGAGAAAAGCGGGGTCGCACCCTGTCGGGCGTCATGCCCACTCGGTATAAATGTTCAAGGATTTGTATCGCTGCTGTCTAAGGGCAAGGTGGATGAGGCTCTAAGCCTTATAAACGAAGTGGCGCCTCTCGCTGGAGTGCTCGGACGCGTATGCACCCATCCCTGCGAGGATAATTGCAAACGCAGTGAAGTTGACAGCCCTGTATTCATCCCAGCCCTACATCGCTATGCTGCTGACAATGCACCCAGCGGCATCAACTATAAACGTAAGGCCCCTGCCAGGTCCCGCAAGGAAAAAATTGCTATCGTCGGAAGCGGCCCCGCCGGGCTTGCCGCCGCCTGGGAACTGGCACGCCGCGGTTATGGACCCACCATATTCGAATCCCATGCGGTGGTAGGTGGTATGGTGGCTACAGGTATTCCCAGATTCCGTCTGCCCCTCGAGGTCCGGGAGAGAGAAGTGGCGGCGATCAAAGACCTGGGTGTGGATATAATGACCGGGGTGATGGTAGGCCGCGATGTGACAATTTCCGATCTGAGAGAACGGGGATACCGAGCTTTCTTCCTGGCCATAGGCGCCCACCAGAATAGGGGTCTGGGCATCCCGGGTGAAGAACTCGAAGGCGTAGTGGACGCCATCTCCCTGCTGTTCGCACTGAACCTGAAAGTGGGCGCCTCAGTAGGCTCCAATGTGGTAGTCATTGGCGGCGGCAACAGCGCCGTGGATTCCGCCAGAACCGCCAAGAGGCGGAGCAAGGGAGTTGTGCGTATACTCTACCGCCGCACAATGGAAGAGATGACCGCAGTAGCAGACGAGGTGCAGGAGGCAATAAACGAAGGCATATCTATTGAATATCTAACAAATCCGCTGGAGATTCTGGGCGATGGAACCAAGGTAACCGGAATACGCTGCCAGCGGATGAAAATGGGCGATATGGGAGAGGATGGCCGCCGCAGGCCCGAGCCTATACCGGGCTCGGAGTTCGTGATCGACGCGGACCACGTGGTGATAGCTATAGGACAGCGGCCCAACACCTCAATGCTCAACATCAGGTGGCTTGAGATCGATAGCGACGACTCTACTATAAAAGTGGACCCTTTAACACTCGAGACCAGGATTCCTGGCATCTTTTCCGGTGGCGATTGTGTCACAGGCCCCAACAACGTCGTCGAAGCTGTTGCCGCCGGACTGCGAGCCGCAGAGTCAATAGACCGGTATTTAAGAGGACGCGATTTGAGGAAGGGACGCAGTCTGGAGAAACCTCAAACTGTTGAGGTCGATATCAGGGAAAGAGATGCTGCCTACTACAAGCGAGCCCGTATGCCCGCTATCCCGCCTTATAAGAGGATGGGTAAATTTGAGGAAATAGCCCTGGGATTACCATTAGACGTAGGGAGACGCGAGGCCGAGCGCTGCCTCAACTGTGCCTTATGCAGTGAATGCATGGAATGTGAACAGGTGTGCGAACTGGGGGCGGTTCTCCACAAGGACAGGGAGGAGCACGTAGATATCGGAGCCGAACTCATAATCAATTTTGCCTCGGACGACGGTGAAAGTGAATACTACCTCGAGGTGCCTGAAACCGCCCAGAGCATTGCCACGCAGACCCCGAGACCGGGTGTCTATACAGTGGAGTTATTCGAAGGCCACAGCCTGCAAAGCGAGCTCGCACAGGCCTCCGCTACAGCCCTTGAAGCCGCCGCTGAACTCAGGCTCAAAGAGGGAGCCATACCCGCAGCTCAGGATAACCCAGATGGCTCAGATGACCATTCGGACCATAATCTTTGGAAGGCAGAAGCCGTCAGTACCGACAAAGCGCGCATCGGTGTTTTCCTGTGTCGCTGCGGTGGCAGCATTAACTCAGTGATTGATTTCAATCAAGTGACCAATGAACTCTTACAACTTCCCGGCCTCTGCACCGTTCAGGAGACAGCGCAGGCGTGCAGCGAGGAGGGAGCGAACAGGATGGCGGCCCGAGCTGCGGAGTGGAAGCTTGACAAGATGGTGCTTGCCGCCTGCCGATGCTGCGGGCTGGATCAGATATGCTTCAGCTGCACCGACAGGCGAGTGATGTGCCAGCAGAACCTTGGCAATTACATCGCCACATACCTGGGAAGCAATGTGGAGTTCGTAAATATACGTGAGCAATGCGCTCTAGTTCACGAAGATGACCCCGCTGGCGCTACACGCAAGGCAATAGACATAATTTCGGCGGGCGTCGCCCGGTCCAAAAAAGCCTCTGCTGTTACCCGCGAGGAGCGTCCTCTGACTGGAGGTGCGCTAATACTGGGTGCAGGGATTCGAGGGCTTGCAGCAGCAAAGAACCTGGCCTCCCAAATTTATTCCGTAACAGTGATTGCCGGCCCCGAAGCAGACACTGCCGGAGAATCGCAGCGCTCCGAATACCTGGAAAACAGAGAGAGCCTACTTAAACAGCTCGATGAGCAGGGTATCACTGTCAGGCCGTGGCCTCAGAACCTGGAACTGGACGGCTCGCCGGGCAATTACAATGCTGTGCTGAATGACGGCTCACAGAACAGCCAGGTTGAAGCTGGAGCGATAATACTGGACATCGGGAAGATGCAAGGGGAAGTCCCCCCAGAAGTCATCACCAAACCGGGAAAAAGCCGCCTCGGCCGCATATTTACCCGAAGGATCGGCTCCAAAGGCCTGGAGGATATGCAATTCGCCATCAAGGATACTGCAGGTATATTCGTCATGTATCCGGATGAAGAAGACACACCGTGGGAACAGGTCCTTAAGGGAGCGTCTATGGCGGCTAGAGCGTCAGGTTATCTGTACCGGGGTAGCCTTAGCCCAATGTCCAACGCAGTTAGCATCGACAGCAAACTATGTCGCGGCTGCGGCGACTGTGCGGCCGTATGCTCTTACATAGAGATGAGAGAATCCGGCAATGGTACAGCTTGCGCCTATGTCGACCGGGCGTTGTGCCTCGGCTGTGGAGTTTGTATCGCACACTGTCCCACAGGTGCCATAACTCAAGCTTTCCAGAGCGACGCAAACCTAAGCTCCACGCTTGAAGCGTTGCTGGGAAAGACATCCTATATGGTTGAAGTGGCATGAGCGAGTCAGCGATACATTTAGTCGTGTTCGCCTGCAACTGGGATGGCCTCAGTTGCCTGGAAGAGGCAGCCAGAGGGGGATTAGGCTACCCTGCCTCTGTGAGGGTAGTCAGGGTAAGCTGTCTCTCACGGTTGCATCAAGGCCTTATGCTCAAGGCCTTTGAACTGGGTGCGGATGGTGTAATGCTTCTGGGATGTGAACCGGGCAACTGCCAGTATGACATCGATGCCGGACTTATTACGCAAGAGTTCGAAAAAGCGCAGACAGTATTAAAGCTGCTTGGGCTGGGAGAAGAAAGACTGGTCCTCTGTCAGACAGCTCGCGGGGATGGGCCAGGATTTGTAAGGCGGGTAACAGACTTTGCCAAAGAGATCGAGCAGATGCAACCTGCCGTCACCGCTGGAGCCTAGCAGCTAAAGGCTCACTAAGCCATCTATGATGAATATAGAAGAATTATTTTTTAAGGACAGGATACAGATCAAAGGTGTTCAATACTGAACGAGAGATAAGTGAAAGCAAGATACGCCTCTGCCTTGACTGCGGCAAGTGCACGGTGGTATGTCCGGTCGCCCAGAACGACCCGGCATTCAACCCGCGTCTCATAGCACAGAGAAGGTTATCGCAAAATAAACACAGTCCGCAGGACGAGACAATCTGGGAATGCCTCAGTTGCTACATGTGCGTTGAACGCTGCAACTACCGTGTGGATTTTCCCGCATTTATTCACAGTCTGAGAGCCGAGGCGCTCACTGAAGGCGCTGAATTGCAGTGCAGCCACGGCGGAACGCTCCAGGCGCTCCAGCACCTGATGGCGCGTGAAGACCTGCAGCAGGACCGACTGAACTGGCTCCCGCAGGACATTGAACTGTCTGAACAAAACGACGTAATATTCTTTGTAGGCTGTGCTCCCTATTTTGATACCGTGTTCAGCGATCTGGAAGTGAACACCCTCGGCGGTGTAGAAGGTGCGCTAAGGCTGCTTAACCGCGCCCAGGTGCCCTTTAACATTCTTGCCAATGAACGCTGCTGCGGGAGAGACCTGCTGCTCCAAGGCGATCGAGAAGGATTTCTGGCTCTGGCGAAAGCCAATATGCGCGAGTTCAGTAAACACGGCGTCAGCAAGATTATCACTAACTGTCCTGAATGCTACCATACGCTGAAGGTTGAATACCCCGATATGCTGGGGGCTACGGGTATCCAGGTAATGCATCTGACAGAGGTTATAGCACCGCTCGTTCAAAGCGGAGACCTTAGTCTCGGCGAACTTGAGCAAAGGGTCACATATCACGATCCCTGCACGCTGGGCAGATGCTCCAGGATATTCGATGAGCCCCGCCAGATTCTACGGGCTGTATCAGGACTAGACATAGTAGAGATGGAGCAGAACCGTGAGAAGGCGCTGTGCTGCGGTGCAAGCCCCTGGGTGCACTGCGGTGCGGTGAACCGGCAGATACAGGAGCAGCGCCTCGCCCAGGCTGCGGCCACTGGGGCAGATATACTTGTGACCGCATGCCCCAAGTGCCAGATACATCTGAGGTGCGCCCAAAAAAGTCACGATGGTAAAATTCCCCAGGTCGAGATCCAGGACATAGCATTTCTGGCAGCCCGGGCTCTGGATAGTAGGAGGTGAGTTGGTTGGCTGAAGAGGAACTGAGAATAGGCGTATTTGTATGCGATTGTGGACTCAACATAGCAGGGTCGGTTGACACGGAGGAGGTGCGGGAAGCAGCAGAAAAGCTGCCCGATGTCGTGGTCTCGGTGAGAAATAAATATACCTGCGCCGACCCCGGGCAGGAAGAGATAAAGAGGCACATACGCGAATATAATCTGAACCGCGTGGTGGTGGCCTCCTGTACCCCCCTGCTCCATGAGTCAACCTTCCGCAACTGCGTGGCAGAGGCCGGGCTTAACCCTTACCTCTTTTCGATGGCCAGCATCAGGGAGCATTGCAGCTGGGTACATCTCCACGACCGTGAGGCCGCCACCAGGAAGGCTAAAGATATCGTTAAGATGGCAGTAGCCCGCGCTCGCTTACTCGAAGCCCAGAAGGAGATGGAGATACCAGTCACCGATGCCGCTCTGGTGATCGGCGGTGGGGTGGCTGGAATTCAGGCAGCCCTGGACCTGGCCGATGCCGGGCACCAGGTATACCTGGTGGAAAAGGAGCCCTCTATCGGGGGCATAATGGCGCAACTGGACAAGACATTCCCAACCATGGACTGTTCGATATGTGTGCTCGGGCCCAAGATGATGGACGTGGACCGCCACCCTCTAATCGAACTACTCGCCTACAGCGAAGTCGAGGCGGTTTCAGGCTACGTCGGCAATTTCAAGGTACGTGTGCGCAGAAAAGCACGATATGTGAACGAGGACGATTGCACCGCCTGCGGCGACTGCGCTGAGGTCTGCCCGGTGGTATTGCCCGATGAGTTTCAGCAGGGCTTTTCCTCGCGCAAAGCAGCTTACATACCGCTACCTCAAGCAGTGCCCCCAGCCTATCTTATCGATATGGAGCACTGCCTGGGTAATAACCCCATAGCCTGTGACAAGTGCCTTAAAGCCTGCGAGAAGCAATGTATCGACCTGAATATGCATGACCGGATAGTTGAATTGGATGTAGGCACTATAATCGTGTCTACGGGCATGGGGATATACGACCCCACTCCACTTGACGAGTACGGTTACACGCGCTTTGAAAATGTTATCACCAGCATGGAGTTTGAACGGTTGATATGCGGCGGTGGACCCACCGACGGACATCTGGTGCGCCCCTCTGACCACCGGACACCGGCGCGCATCGGCTTCATCCAGTGCGTTGGCTCCAGGACAGAGAACCGCGGCAATCCCTATTGCTCCAACGTTTGCTGTATGAATACGGTGAAGGACAGCCTGCTTATAAAAGAGCATCACCCAGACGCAGAGATCTATGTCTTCTACATGGACATCCGAGCCTTCGGCAAAGGCTTCGAAGATTTATTCCGGCGTTCCAAGGAGGAGGACGTTCACTACATCCGCGGCCTGCCCGGTGAAATTACCGAAGACCCTGTTACAAAAAACCTGCGCATCAAAGTAGAAAACACCACCGCAGCGCGTGTAGAGGAATACGAGCTGGACCTGGTGATCCTGTCGTTAGGCCTGGAGCCCAAGGCTGACCTGAAGCAGCTAGCCAACATGCTGAATATCTCCCAGACCAGCGATGGCTTCGTAATGGAGGCTCATCCCAAGCTGAGGCCGGTGGATGCGCCCACGCCGGGTATCTTCTTCGCCGGCTGTGTGGAGGCACCCAAAGACGTAAAGGACAGCGTAACCCAGGCCGGGGCGGCAGCCGCCAGAAGCTCAATTATACTGAACTCAGAGATCCTCAAAATGGAGGCCCTCAAGGCAGTAATAGACCTTGACAAATGCACGTCCTGCGGCGTCTGCGCCAAGGTCTGCCCCTACGGGGCGATCAAGGTAGATATTAAGGCCAAGACAGGCGCGCAGGTGGTGGCCGCGGCATGTGCCGGCTGCGGCACCTGCGCTGCGGAGTGCCGCTTTGACGCCATAACCATGCAGCACTTCAGCGATGCACAGATACTGACCCAGATAGACGCCGCTCTGGAGGAAGAGCCTGAGAAGAAGATCATAAGCTTCCTGTGTAACTGGTGCAGCTATGCGGGAGGTGATCTGGCGGGGGTCTCGAGGCTGCAGTATCCGCCCAACAACCGATTCATCCGCACCATGTGCAGCGGAAGAGAGGACGAGAAGTTCATCCTCCACGCCTTCGAGAAAGGAGCTCCCCTGGTGCTTCTCTCGGGATGCCACATAAATGACTGCCACTACATCAGCGCCAACCACTGGACCAAGCGCCGCGCAGAGAAGCTATGGAAGCGCCTGGAAAAGCTCGGAATCCGGCAGGAACGCCTACAACTGCAATGGGTCAGCGCCGCCGAGGGCCCCAGGTTCGCCCAGCTAATGCGCGATTTGGAGGAGATGCGGCAGCAGGTCACGCCCGAGGAGATAGAGCACACCAAGCAGGTGCTTGCCGAGCAGAGGCTGGCGAAGGCAAAGGAAGAGGAGGAGGAGGCGGAATCTCTCGAACCACAGGTTGAAGCAGCATAACGCCACGATTAGATAATTCCAATAGATACACAGGATGGGTGCAGTAAGGCGGAACCCACCGAATCATCTCCAAATTAGGAGCGTGCTGTTTCACTATGCATGCCTTACCTCCACTTGACACCCTCTCTCACTAGAAGCTATAATCAAGGGGTTCTGTGAATAAAGAAAGGGCTGTAAAGGGGGTGTTTTGTGAGTGACTGAAGTATGGGTTGGAGATAACGAGCCTTTTGAGATCGCGCTGAAGCGATTTAATAAAAAAGTCCAACAAGATGGCGTCCTTTCCGAGGCTCGGCGCAGGGAACACTTCGAGAAGCCGAGTATTAAGCGTAAGAAGAAAGAGGCTACCAAAAGGCGGAAGAGTTCCAGAAGTTCCTGAACAGCATCGATAGCGCAGGTAAATGTCGGGAAAGAGAAGATGTTGCAAGAGAAATTGATTGCTGACCTCAGGCACGCTATGAAGAGTGGCGACAAGAAACGCGTCGAAGTGCTCCGGATGGTGAGAGCAAATATCAAGAACGCCGAGATAGCGCAGCAGAAAAGCCTGGATGATCCTGATGTTCTCGGAGTAATCACCAAGGAGGTCAAGCAGCATCGAGAGAGCATCACCGAGTTCAAAAAGGGTAACCGGCAGGATTTAGTCGACAAGGAGGAAGCGGAGCTAGATATATTACTCGAGTACCTGCCGGAGCAAGTATCCCGTGATGAGATCGTCGCTGCTGCCCGACAGGTGATCGAGGAGGTGGGAGCACGAGGGGCCGGGGATAAGGGCAAGGTCATGCAGAAGCTCATACCTCAACTTAAGGGTAAGGCCGAAGGGCGCGAGATAAACGAGGTGGTAACCGAGCTACTTAGCGGCTCGACAGGATAAGAGGGTAACCCTGAAAAGGTTTGGCAAGGGAACAAAAGAGCAAGCCATAGACTTGTCCTATTGTTCCCTTTCGCATTTCCATATCAGACGCATCATGCAGTTGCGCACGAGCCGTAGCCAGAGAATTCTCCGTCGTTACAGGAGTCACGACGCTACAGGCAGATGTTCGGTTGTAGGCTATCCGTAGCGTTGCCACTCCCTTCGGGCTTGCCATCGGCTCTGAGGCTCAGGATCGTAGAGAGCCTCAGAGCGAAACGCCTATGGCAACGAAGGCTCTCGTCGTGACAGGAGTCACGACGCTACAGGTGGTTTGTACCGCCCACCGACATGTATCGCAGTATATAGAAGGGGTCTGAGATGAGATTCGGCGTTATCATCTTTCCCGGCACCTGGAGTGACAGGGACTGTCATTATGTGCTGGATAAGGTTCTGGGGCAGAAGGTAGAATATATATGGCATAAGGACACCGACCTGTCAGGGTTCGATTGTATTATCCTCCCCGGGGGCTTCTCCTACGGCGACTATCTACGCCCCGGCGCCATCGGGCGCTTCTCGCCGGTGATGACTGCGGTGCATAATTTCGCTATGGCAGGCAAGCTGGTGCTCGGTATCTGCAACGGCTTTCAGATACTTTGCGAGTCCGGCCTCCTGCCCGGAGCCCTGATACGAAACAACCACCTCCAGTATAGATGTCAGTGGACCTACCTGCGAACAGAGAACGCCTCCCTGCCCTTCACCTCACGAGCTAAGAAAGGACAGGTGCTTCACATACCCATCTCACATCACGAGGGCAGCTACTACGCCGACGAAGACACCTTGAAAGGACTTGAAGCCAATAACCAGGTTGTCTTCCGCTACTGCACTGCGACAGGCGAGATAACAGAGGCAGCTAGCCCCGACGGCTCCCTGAACAATATCGCCGGCATTGTCAACAAAGCGGGAAATGTCCTGGGTATGATGCCATATCCCGAGAGGGCGTGCGAGGAGATCGTCGGCGGCCTGGACGGCAAAGTAATTTTCAAGTCCATTATCGAAGAAGTTACAACCAGAGCGATGGGCTGCATAAAAACTCCCTAGCCCTTGACATAATAGAACACCTGTGCTAGAATTCCCGTGAATAAGCTCTGTCTAAAAAATAATAGTATTTAAAATACTTGAATACCCGGCTAAATAATAGCTCGGGGGCGGGTTCCTAAAGTGATAAGGAATTAAAGGAAACAACATGACCATCGCCAAAGAGATACTCGATGAGGTTGCCCTGAGCGAAGAGGAATACGAGCAAATCGTGCAGGAACTGGGCCGGGAGCCCAATCTTGTCGAGATAGGGCTGTTCGGCAGCCTGTGGAGCGAGCACTGCGGCTACAAGCACTCAAAGCTGCTCCTGAAGCAGCTCCCCCATTCCTCTCCCACCGTACTGATAAATCCGGGCGAGGAGAATGCCGGCGCTGTTGACATCGGTGACGGCCTCTGCATAGTTATGAAAATGGAGTCCCACAACCACCCCTCGGCCATCGAGCCTTACGAAGGGGCGGCTACCGGTGTGGGGGGGATAGTGCGCGACATATTCACCATGGGGGCAAGGCCCATCGCACTGCTCAACTCACTGAGGTTCGGCCCACTGAATGAGCCGCGAAACCGTTACCTCTTTAGCGGGGTGGTGTCGGGGATAGGCAGCTACGGTAACTGCCTGGGCATACCGGATGTTGGCGGAGAGGTCTATTTCTCCCCTGCCTACTCGGCCAACCCGCTGGTCAACGTTATGTGCGTAGGCATCGCCGAAAAGAAAAGGCTTATCAGGTCCAGGGCCAGCGGTAAAGGCAACCTGCTGATGCTTGCTGGTGCCGACACAGGTCGCGACGGATTACACGGCGCTTCGGGTCTGGCCTCACGGCCTTTTGAGAACGATAGTGAACCAAGGCCAACAGTCCATACAGGCGATCCCTTCATGGAGAAACTGCTGCTTGAGGCATGTCTTGAGCTTGCCGATACGGATTACATCGTGGGCCTGCAGGACCTCGGCGCCGCCGGAATTACCAACTCCGCTATTGACTCAGCTTCTAAAAGCGGCAGCGGTTTGATAATCGACATCGCCAAGGTCCACCTGCGTGAGGATGATATGACGCCCTACGAGATAATGCTCTCCGAATCGCAGGAGCGTATGCTGGTCATTGTCAAGAAGGGATTCGAGGATAAGGTTAAGGCCATTTTCGACAAGTGGCAGATACGCTCCAACATCATCGGCGAGGTGACCGATGACGGCATGGTCCGGATTAAGGAAGGGGAGAAACTGGTCGCCGAGGCTCCCGTTGAGCTACTCACCACCCCACCCCTCTACCGCCCCAAGGGAATAAAACCGACATGGCTTAACGCGCTTCAGAAATTCGACCTCAATACAATTGCCGATGTAGGGAAAGACGCCTCCTCAGTTCTACTGCAATTGCTCGCCTCGCCCAACATAGCGAGCAGAGAATGGGTCTACAGCCAATACGACCATCAGGTCCAGACCAACACCACCGTTCCACCGGGCAGCGATGCCGCCGTGCTCAGGATCAAGGGCACAAAGAAAGCCATCGCCCTGACCGCAGACGGCAACGGGCGCTACTGCTACCTCAACCCGTACAATGGTGGAGCTATAGTAGTCGCCGAGGCCGCGCGCAATCTGGCATGCGCCGGCGCAGTGCCTCTGGCAGTCACCGACTGCCTCAATTTCGGCAATCCCGAGAAAACCGATGTTTACTATCAGCTCGAGCAATGCATCCGGGGTATAGCCCAAGCCTGTAAAATGCTGAACATCCCGGTCATCAGCGGCAACGTAAGCCTGTACAACGAAACCAGCGACGAGCCCGTTTATCCCACCCCCGTAGTGGGTATGCTGGGACTGCTCGATGACATCGACCAGCGCAGCCCGATGGGCTTTAAACATGAGGGCGACCTGGTGGTAATGCTCGGAGGTAACGACAGTGGCACCGACAGTCTGGGAGGCAGCGAGTATCTCGAACTGATTCACGAGATCGTCGTCGGAGTTCCTTCCATCGACCTCGACCTGGAGAAGCGGGTACAGCAATGCTGTCTCGACGCCATCAGGGAGGGGCTCATCAACTCAGCACACGATTGCTCCGATGGCGGACTTGCCGTAGCGCTGGCCGAGAGCTGTATCGCCGGAGGTGTCGGCATCAGGGGGAAGTGGAAAATAACGGGCAGAATCGACGCCGAGCTTTTCGGCGAAGCGCAGTCGCGGATTGTGGTCTCGCTGAAGCCGTCTCGACTGGGCGAACTTAGAAAGCTGGCTGTGAGACACAGGATTCCCCTCAAAGAGCTCGGTTCCGTTGGAGGAAAACGCTTCTTAATCAAAGGCGTAATAGATTTGCCACTCGATGACATGGTTAATGCGTGGAGAAATGGCCTGGCAGCGGTAATGGGATAAACCCTTCCGTGGATAACTTTCGTGGAAAAGTAAAAGGGGGCGGCTGCCAAACGGTTGACAACTCCGTTTATAAATATGTTGACCCGCAATTAGCGGCAAGGAATAGAATAGGAGGCAAAATGAAGGTGGTTTTTCTCCAGGATGTTCCCAGCGTAGCCAGTGCCGGCACTATAAAAGAGGTGGCCAATGGCTACGCCAGGAATTTTCTATTTCCCAAGAAGCTCGCTGTTCTCGCCACCCCTGCCGAGCTGAAGAAATTGGATTCCCGGCGGGAAGCGGATGCCCGCCGCCATGCCACTCTCGAGCAGGAGGCTGAGGCCCTGGCCCAGGTGCTGAATAGCCTATCCGTAGGCTTGAGAGTTCGTGCCGGTACCAAAGGCCGTATCTATGGCTCGGTGACAAGCGCGGCCATTTCCAAGGAAATAAAACGTCTCAGTGGACATGAGATCGACAAGCACTCCATAGAAATCGAAGAACCGATACGGGAGCTGGGTAGCCACCAGGTATCGATTAGATTGACCAAGAATGTGATAGCTACGATAAATGTCCTCATCGAACCGAAGGAAGAGGCCGAGAAGAAGCCTAAATCGGAGACTGAACAGGGAAAGGAGCCAGAGGGAGATAAAGAATAGGCATGTATAGCGAGGGCGGCGAATCGCAGTCAAACGTAAAGCTTCCCCCTCACGACCTCGATGCCGAAGAGGCCGTGCTGGGTTCCCTTCTCATCGATCCCGAGGCCATATTCAAAATTGTTACCATACTCAAGGCCGAGGACTTCTACCGGGAGAAGAACCGCTGGACCTACGAGAGCTGCTTTGAACTCTACGATCGCAAAGAGGCTATAAATCAAATCACTGTAGCTCACGAGCTAGCGCGCAAGCAACAACTGGAGGCTGCCGGGGGAGCTGCATACCTCAGCCACCTGGTTTCCCAGGTCCCCACCTCGGTGCATGTCGAGTACTACGCCAATATTGTCAGGCGGCTGTCCATGATGCGCCGGCTGATCTCCGCCTCCAACCAGATCGCTTCCATCGGTTATGAGTCCCCTCCGGATACAGATGATGCCCTTGATAGAGCAGAGGGCATTCTATTCAGGCTAAGGTACGGACAGAGCCAGCGTGACTTCGTCCACATCCGGGAGGTGCTCGATCGCTATTTCGAGGAAAGCAGCCTGGCCCCACATCCCGATGGCTACCTCCCCCATGTTCCGACCGGCTTCGCCGATTTGGACAAGATACTTGGCGGCATGCAGCGCTCGGATATGGTCGTGCTTGCGGCAAGACCCAGCCTGGGAAAGACCAGCCTGGCACTGAATATCGCCCGCAATGCTGCGATGGACCACGGTGCCAAGGTAGCGCTGTTCAGCCTGGAGATGTCCAAGATGGAGCTCGCCTATCGCTTTTTATCTTCCGAGTCGGGTATAGACACCAAGAGGCTAAGGCTCGACGAGCTAACCGAACGACAGCGAGAGAACATAATGGAGACCATGGGGTTACTCTCCGAGACCTCCATCTATATCGACGACTCGCCCTTCCTTAGAGATTCAGATATGCGCAGTAAGGCGCGCCGGCTGCACAGCGAGAAAGGCGGGATCGACCTCATCATACTGGACTACCTCCAACTCATGCGCTCGAGCAGGTATACCGACAACCGGGTGCAGGAGATGAGCGATATCTCCCACTCGATGAAGGAAATCGCCCGAGAGCTTGATGTGCCTGTCCTGGCTGTTTCCCAGTTAAGCCGTGCGGTGGAAGCGCGCCACCCCCATACCCCTATGCTTTCCGACCTCAGAGAGAGCGGCTCAATCGAACAGGATGCTGATGTCGTGCTGTTCATCTACCGCGAAGACGTTTACTTCACCGAGGAGGAATGGAACAGCAAATTTCCCGACAAGCCTTATCCGAAGGGGGTAGCAGAGCTCATAGTCGCCAAGCACAGAAACGGCCCGGTGGGGCGAGCACACCTTTTCTTCCGGGAGCGAGTAGCGAAGTTTGAGAACCTTGAGAAAGTTAAAGATGAAAGACCGAGCCTGCTATGAAGAACTTCGGCGGTTTCCCGGGCAAGACGAAATATACGCCTATTCCCAACACGTTCTTCAGCGCTGTGCTGCCCCAGATCGATGATATTGCCGAGCTTAAAGTAACGCTTCATATCTTCTGGGTTGTGTACCAGAAGCGTGGCTACCCCCGTTTCGTTACGTACAGCGAACTGCTCGCCAGCTCGGTTCTGAAGAGGAAACCGGGGGACGAAGGCCCCCTGGATGAGCTGCTGCAACACAGCCTGGACCAGGCGATAGAGCGTGGAACGCTATTACGCTTGACCATGGAGCGTGACGGGCAGGTTGATGACCTCTATTTCGTGAATACCGAGGCCGACAGGCGCGCTGTTGATAGAATAAGGAGCGGCGAACTCGAGATAGGGAAGCTGGTCACGAGCGAGCCTTACCCGGCAGGCCAGGAACAGCCCAACATCTTCGCCCTATACGAGCAGAACATCGGCATGCTTTCCCCGATAATAGCCGAGGAGCTTAAGGAGGCGGAGAGAACCTATCCTGCTTCGTGGATTCAGGACGCCTTCAGGGAAGCAGTTGACCTCAATAAGCGTAACTGGAGATATATTTCCCGGATACTGGAGAGATGGGCAGCGGAGGGCAAAGACCATGGAGAGCATAGGCGACATACTAAAGCGGAGTCTGACCCCGAAGAGTACTACAGAAGGTACGGACACCTCCTCAAGAGATAACGCTGCCGAAGGAGCAAACGGGGAGGATGAGTGCCCTCTGTGCAAAGGGAGAGGCTGGTTGCGCTTCGACGTACCCTTCGGGCATCCCGACTTCGGCAGACTGGTACCCTGTAAGTGTACCGAGAGGGAGTTCGAGGATGAGCACCTCACTCGACTCGAACGATACAGCAATCTGGGACCGCTGACCCGTCTTACCTTCGACAATCTGCTGCCCCGGGGCCGCAGCAGTGACCCTCAAAATCAGGAGAGGTTCGCTCAATGTTACCAGGTGGCAACAGGCTTTGCCCGGGAGCCCAAAGGGTGGCTGGTCCTGAGAGGACCGAGCGGTTGCGGCAAGACCCACCTGGCGGCATCCATAGCCAATCAGCGGCTACAGGAAGGGCACCAGGCATTCTTCATGATTGTCCCCGACCTTCTCGACCACCTGCGTACCACGTTCAGCCCCAACAGCGATATCGCCTATGACGAGCTTTTCGAACGGGTGCGCAACGCCTCACTACTGGTGCTCGACGACCTGGGCAGTCAGAGCAGCACCCCCTGGGCCGAGGAGAAGCTGTTCCAGATACTGAACCACAGGTTTAACGCGGAACTGCCGACGGTGGTCACAATCAACAGCATGGAAGAGCTGGATGAGCGACTGGCGGCCAAGCTACAGGACCCCGCCATAGCCCGGCAGTGCGAACTGGAGAAGCCCCAGGCGCCGCTCTTCCAGCAGGTGGGCGGCCTGAGCCCCGAATTCCTGGCCGACAAGACCTTCGAAACATTCGATACGCGGGGAATGAACGCTGACGAAAGGGGCAGGGAGAGCCTCCAGACTGCCTGGAGGGAAGCGCGCCAGTTCGCCGATACACCCGAGAACTGGCTCGTTTTCCTGGGTGTGCACGGCTGCGGCAAGACTCACCTGGCAGCGGCCATAGCCAACCACCAGCTAAGGGCGGGACGTCCCGTCTTCTTCGCCGTAGTGCCCGACCTCCTCGACCACCTGCGCTCCACCTTCAGCCCCGAAAGCAGGGTAACCTACGATCACGTCTTCGAAGGGGTGAAGACAAGCCCCCTGCTCATACTTGACGACCTGGGTATCGAGAGCAACACGCCCTGGGCGCAGGAGAAGCTCTATCAGATATTGAACTACCGCTACAATTCCCGGATGCCGACAGTCATCACCGTCGGCGGCTTTCTGGAGGAGATAGAAGGACGTCTGAGTTCCCGGTTGACCGACCCCAAGCTGAGCAACGTGATTTCCATCTACGCCCCCGACTACCGAAGCCAGATGAGGGCGACGGAGAATCCCAAGCCCCGCCGCCAGCCCCGCAGAGGGCGTTGACCGGGCGAAGCTTGGGTTCCCACTATGGTGTTCACACCGTTTACACATGGTAAACTTGACCTATTCCCATCTGTTGGATACAATATGTGTTTGGTGTTAGTCAGCGACTAATACTATGCTACCGGTATTAAAGCAGATAACAGCACATACGGGGCGGACCGGGAGAGGTGTCCGAGTGGTTTAAGGTGCCGCTCTCGAAAAGCGGTGTTGCTTTATGGCAACCGTGGGTTCGAATCCCACCCTCTCCGTGGAGAGGTGCTGGAGTGGACGATCAGGCGCGCCTGGAGAGCGCGTGGCCGGTTTACCGGCCCGTGGGTTCGAATCCCACCCTCTCCGCTTTCCTATCATCATCCCGGCGCAGGTGCAGACAGGTCGAATGGCAGATATCCAGGGGAATGGCATCTAACCGGATGCCCGGATTTACAGGGTTTTAGAGAATGCCGGCAATAGCCATAATCGGTGCACAATGGGGGGACGAGGGGAAGGGGAAGATAGTAGACCTTCTCTCCGAAAACGTAAAAGTAGTCGTAAGGTTCTCCGGAGGAAACAACGCAGGGCATACCGTAGTCAACCAGTTCGGTGAGTTCCGGATGCACCTTATCCCCTCCGGTATATTCCATCCAGACGTGACTTGTATCATTGGCAACGGCGTCGTCGTCGACGCTGACGCTCTGTTAAGCGAAGTGGAAACCCTCAAGCAAAGCGGAATCAGCACGAGCAATCTCCTGGTAAGCGACCGAGCCCACCTTATCATGCCCTATCATGTCCTTCTTGACGGACTTGAAGAAGAGGCACGGGGCAGCGGAGCTATAGGTACTACCCGCAAGGGTGTTGGCCCGGCATTTGCCGACAAGACCTCGCGCATGGGTATACGAGTCTGCGACCTGCTTGACACGGATTCTTTTCGAAAGCGTCTTGGCTTCGTTCTGGAATACAAGAACAGCATCTTGACCAAACTATATGGCGCTGCTCCTCTTTCCTTCGATGAGCTCTACCAGACCTACTGCCAGTACGGTGAGCGCCTGGCTCCCTTTGTGCGCGAGACCGACGTGATAACAAGGGAAGCGCTGGAGAGGGGCGACCGGGTCCTGCTTGAGGGAGCACAGGGCACCATGCTCGACCTCGATTTCGGCACTTATCCCTATGTTACCTCAGCGCTATCAGGCGGGGTATCCCTGGGACTGGGGATGAGCCCGTCAAATATCAAAGATGTGGTCGGAGTGTTCAAGGCATACACCACGAGGGTAGGAAGCGGCCCCATGCCTACAGAGCTTAAAGATGAGTACGGAGAGACACTCAGAGAACGCGGGCACGAGTACGGCACCACTACCGGGCGTCCCCGCAGGTGCGGCTGGTTTGACGCCGTCATCACCCGTTACTCCGCCGACGTGAACGGCTTCACCTCGGCCGCCATTACTAAATTCGACATCCTCGACGAATTTTCTACAATAAAGGTCTGCACAGCATATGAATTAGACGGGACTGTCTATACCCGCCCTCCAGCCAACCCGGCCCTGCTCGAGAGGTGTCAGCCGGTCTATGAAGAGCTGCCGGGCTGGCAGCATAACACCAGTGATATTCGCCGTTTCGAAGAGCTGCCCGCTCAGGCTCAAGCATACGTGAAAAGAATAGAGGAGCTAATCGGGTGCCCGGCCTGTCTGGTCTCCGTCGGCCCCGGACGAGAGCAAACAATCATGGTCAGACCCATTACGTGATATTCGTTCAGCATGAGCAACCACCCACAAAGAATACAGGATATAAGAGGACCTGAACAGGTATCAGTTCTCTATGTTATAATAACCGCATAGGCGGCAAGAGTATCTAGGAGGTCAAAAAGTGACAGAAGTGTCAGACAAGCCTGAAGTAACCTTTGGCAAAATAACCGAAGAAGGCCTGGCCAAGATGAGGGCCAAGTTCGGCGTGCCCTACTACCCCATCCGGCAGAACGAAGTAGCCTCAAAGGACTCCATAAGGCAGTTCTGCAACGGGATAGGAGACGAAAACCCTCTATTTCGTGACCCCGAATACGCCACGAGAACCAAGTGGGGGCACATAATTGCGCCGCCCATGTTCCTGTACGCCGTTGCCTGCCCGCAGGGGATGGAAGGTCTGCCAGGAGTACACGCGTTCTACTGCGGCTGTAACTGGGAATGGTTCCAGCCTATCCATGTCAACGATGAGCTTAAGGTTGTCGACGTCCCCCTTGATCTCATAGAGAAGCAGGGCAAGATGGGCGGACGCCAGTTCCTGCAGATCGGCAGGACGATATACTACAATCAGAGAGGCGAGGTCGTAGGCACTCAAAAAAGGGAAACCATGCGGGTTGATAGAGGGGCGGCCAAGGAGAGAGGTAAGTACGACCACGTGACCAAATACAAGTATACCCCTGAGGAGCTACAGAGGATCGACGAGGCCTATAATAATGAGGAAATAAGGGGAGCGAATCCCCGTCTCTGGGAGGATGTAAACGTTGGCGACGAGGTGACGCCTGTTGTGAAAGGTCCGCTCGGCCAGACCGATATGGTGGAGTGGTGGGTAGGTATCGGCGGCGGTCAGGGTGCTCACCGCATACGCCGCAAGTATATGAAGCGACATCCAATGTGGGGCGTCAAGGACGCTCAAACGGGCACGTCTGAACCTATGGCCGACGTCCACTACGAATCGGACAAATCTGATGCTATAGGTGTTCCCGTTGCTTACGATCTGGGCATGCAAAGATTTTCATGGGGGGGCCATCTGATGACCAACTGGATGGGAGATGAAGGCTTTCTCAAGAAGCTGAGCGCCCGGTGCATTCGCTTCAATGTTTTCGGAGATACGCAGTTTGTCGGGGGAACGGTCACCAAGAAGTACCAGGAGAACGACGAGTATCTGGTCGACGTCGAGATAAAGACTGTTAACCAGCGAGGAGAGGAGACAATGCCCGGTAAAGCAACCGTTTCTCTCCCCTCGAAGGTAAGGTGGGTCTAGGAATTCCGGGCAAACACATAGGTTTGCCCCTACGGTGTTCACGTATGATTTTGGTCAGGGCAGACACACGGGTCTGCCCCTACGGTTAGCGATCGTGTCTGTTAATCAGCGCCTCCCGAGTGGGAGGCGCTACTACTTTATCCCAGATAATATCGCTCAGGTCGAAGACAGGGCCGTCCTTACATACCAGTTTCCGGCCATGTCCGGTCTCGACGGCGCAGCTCAGGCAAGCGCCGACACCACAACCCATAACCGCCTCCAGAAGTACCTGCACTGGCATGTTCCCCCGTTGACCGCACATCTCAGCCATCCTCCGATACATGGGAAGAGGGCCACAGGCAAAAACCTGGTCAGCACCAGAAACAAACTGTGGTATAAGATCGGTCACCATTCCCTTCAAGCCCAGGGAACCATCCTCGGTGGCGACAACAACCTTGATTTCGGATGGTAATAAACGTTCGGGATATATTCGGGCTTTGTTTTTATCTCCCATAAGAAGGGTTACCGAGGAACCGGTGGCGACAGCAGACTCGGCCAGTGCTATCAACGGGGCGATGCCGATACCACCGGCTACCAGGAGCAGGTTTTTCGACGAGGGCGCAATATCGAAGCCATTACCCAGCGGACCGAACAGGTCAAGCGAGTCTCCCTGCTTGCGCTGTGCGAGCCATTCCGTGCCACGGCCCACCACCGCAAAGAGAAAGGCCACGCCACCCTTTCGGGATGTCCTGTGAACGCTCAAAGGCCGCCGTAACGGCATTTCATCCCCCTCACCACACCGCACCATTACGTACTGTCCGGGACGAGCCACATCGGCTATCTCAGGAGATTGAGCCCAGAGGACATACGCCTCGGGACACAGCTCTTCATTAGAAATAACAGTTGCACCGGCTAACTTCACCTGATTCTATCAACTCCTTTAACTTTTATACCACCGCGAGCTGAGTTAAGCTAACCACCCGTTTTTACCGCATCAGATGTCCGCGTGGTATTCCTGAAGGCTCCTGACCCCTGCATGTCCCTTCCGGTGGGCAGCGATACCCTTGGCAGCGGAAACCGCTGCCGTGGTGGTGGTGATATATGGAACCTTGTATTTAATTGCTGCTTTTCTGATATATGAGTCATCTTCAACACTCAGCTTGCCGCTGGGCGTATTGACGACGAGCTGAATCTCGCCGTTCGCTACCGCGTCAGTTATATTGGGTCGCCCTTCGTGTCTCTTCAGAATCAGCTCCGAATCAATGCCGTGGTCGGCGAAATACTGCCGGGTCCCCACTGTGGCCTTGATCTCAAATCCGAGTTCGGTAAAACGCCGCGCCACTTCCAGTGCACGGGCCCGGTCGAGCTCGGACACTGTAATAAGGACTGTGCCACTCAAAGGCAGGCGCTGTTTGGCAGCCTCCTGAGCCTTGTAGTACGCAAGGCCCGCGTTCTCGGCCATGCCCAGAACTTCCCCCGTCGAGCGCATCTCGGGGCCGAGCACGGGATCCACCTCAGGGAACATATCAAAGGGGAAGACCGCCTCCTTAACCCCGAAATGAGGGATTGGCCTGCGCTGCAGGTTTAGCTCGCTCAGCTTCTTACCCAGTATAACCTGGGTGGCTACGCGCGCCATAGGAATGTTGCAGACTTTGCTTACCAGCGGCACAGTACGGCTCGCCCGGGGATTTGCCTCGAGGATGTAAACCCTGTCCTCATAGATGGCGTACTGGATGTTCATCAGCCCCACGACATTGAGCTCCACCGCAATCTTCCTGGTGTACTCCTCAATGGTATCTATATGTTTCCGGGGAATGCTGACCGGCGGGATTATGCATGCGGAGTCACCGGAGTGAATGCCGGCAAGTTCGATATGCTCCATGACGGCCGGTACGAAGGCGTCGGTCCCGTCTGCAATAGCATCAGCCTCCGCTTCTATGGCATTGTCCAGGAACTTGTCAATCAAAATCGGACGTTCGGGAGAGATATCCACCGCCGCTTTAACGTACTCGCGCAGCATCTCTTCATCGTGTACCACTTCCATCGCACGCCCGCCAAGAACATAGGACGGGCGGACAATCAGAGGGTATCCGATATCACCGGCAATGGCTAAGGCCTCCTCCATGTTGCTGGCCATGCCCGACTCAGGTTCAGGGATGCCCAGTTCCTTCATTATCTTTCGGAACCTGTCGCGGTCTTCGGCAAGGTCGATGGTCTCAGGGCTCGTGCCCAGAATCCTGACACCGGCAGCTTCAAGCTCGGCCGCGATATTAAGGGGCGTCTGCCCGCCGAACTGGCAGATAATGCCCTCGGGCTTCTCCTTCTCGTAGATAGCCAGGACATCTTCGACCGTAAGCGGCTCGAAGTACAGTTTGTTCGAGGTGTCGTAGTCGGTGGACACGGTCTCGGGGGTGCAGTTGACCATGACGGACTCGTAACCCTCGTCGCGAAGGGCGAAGGCTGCGTGTACGCAGCAGTAATCGAACTCAATCCCCTGACCGATACGGTTAGGGCCACCCCCGAGCACCATGACCTTCCTGGCGCTGCTGACCCCCACTTTATCCGGCGCATTATAGGTAGAGAAGTAGTAAGCGGCATCCTCCACACCACTAACCGGCACAGGTTCCCACCCCTCAACGACGCCCAGAGCAGTGCGCCTGGCTCTAATCTCTACCTCCAGCACTCCGAGGATCTGGGACAGATACTTGTCGGCGAAGCCGTCCTTCTTGGCCTGCACCAGAAGCTCATCAGGCGGCAGCTTGCCTTTGTACTCCAGCAGCTGCTCCTCCAGTTCCACCAGCTCCTTCATCTGCTCGATAAACCAGGGCTTTATGTAAGTTCGCTCATAAAGGTCGCTGACATCCGCCCCCTTGCGCAGAGCTTCGTACATAATGAACTGCCGCTCGCTGGTGGGTTCGGAGAGCAGGCTCATCAGTTCCTCCAGCGGCTTTTCATGAAAGTCCCTGGCAAACCCCAGGCCGTAACGGCGGTTTTCCAGCGACCGGATAGCCTTTTGAAAGGCTTCTTTGTAATTCTTGCCAATGCTCATGACCTCGCCAACGGCACGCATCTGCGTGCCCAGCCTGTCCTCAGCGCCCTTGAACTTCTCAAATGCCCAGCGCGCGAATTTTACGACCACGTAATCACCCGAGGGCGTATATTTCTCCAACGTCCCTTCCCGCCAGTAGGGTATCTCGTCCATTGTCAAGCCTCCGGCCAGCATCGAGGAAACCATCGCAATGGGGAATCCCGTTGCCTTTGATGCCAGCGCCGATGAACGCGAGGTACGCGGGTTGATCTCGATCACCACCACCCGCCCCGTTTTCGGGTCATGGGCAAACTGGATGTTTGTCCCACCGATGACCTCGATGGCATCGACAATGTCATAGGAATACTTCTGAAGGCGCTGCTGCAGTTCCTGATCAATGGTCAGCATGGGCGCTGTGCAGTAAGAATCTCCGGTGTGCACGCCCATTGCGTCAACGTTCTCGATGAAACAGACGGTGATCTTCTGGCCTTTGGCGTCACGCACGACCTCAAGTTCTAACTCCTCCCAACCAAGTACGGACTCCTCCACCAGGACCTGGCCGACGATACTGGCAGACAGGCCCCGGCTCCCGACCGTGCGCAGTTCCTCTACATTGTAGACCAACCCGCCTCCAGTGCCGCCCATGGTGTAGGCAGGACGGAGAACAACCGGGTATCCGAGTTTGTCGGCAATCGCTTCCATCTCCTCAACGCTGCGGGCTATCTCGCTCCGCGGCATCTCTATACCGAGGCGCATCATGGTCTCCTTGAAGACCAGGCGGTCCTCGCCGCGCTCGATAGCGTCTATGTTCACACCGATTACCCTGACGCCGTATTTCTCCAGTACCCCCGCTTTAGCCAACTCCGAGGAGAGATTCAACCCTGACTGCCCGCCGAGGTTCGGGAGCAGGGCATCGGGGCGTTCCTTCTCGATAATCCTGGTCATTGTCTCGAGGTTGAGCGGCTCGATGTAGGTCACGTCCGCCGTGCCCGGATCGGTCATGATCGTGGCGGGATTCGAATTGACGAGCACGATCTCATACCCCAGCTTCCTCAGCGCCTTGCATGCCTGAGTCCCCGAATAGTCGAACTCGCAGGCCTGGCCGATGATTATGGGGCCGGAACCGATGATCATTACTTTCTTAATGTCATCGCGCTTGGGCATATACTTCTCCTTCTCTAAAATTTGCTGAGTTCTGCGTGCTGCCTCAACTGTGTCTGCCCTTCTTCCGTAAAATACTCCTTGTAGCTTGACCACCTGTAAGCACGGGGCGACAGAACCAATCCAGTCTTTACAGGATTGCCATGGATATAGTTGAGCTTCTCCAGAAGCTTCTCCTCGCTATAAACGTTGAAGTCATAAAAGCCTGGCTGCCACAGGCGGTATCTAACATTTCGTCCACGGGATAAAGAAACATCATTCCTATGGGTAGATTGGAGCATCCGCTCCAATCCCCTGTCCTTCATTAAGTCGATGATCCGCCTTGCCGTTGCCCCCTTTATCCCCTGCATTATCTTCGATATGCTTAATTTTGGCTTCTCTTCAATATCCCACCAGAGCAACAAATGCAGATGGTCAGGCATTATCACATAGCCTGTAAGAAAGAAGCCATATTTTTCCTTATAGAACCTCAGTTCTGCTAAGAGGATCAGGGAGCATTCCTCATTCTCAAAATAAGGGCGGTTCCCATATGTCCTTGTGGTAACGAAGTGAGCATATGAACTGTCGTTGAATTTAGGTAGATTCTTATGCAAGATTTACTACCCCCTCAACTGGTGAAACCATTGACGACCCTTTTATTGGCTGGAGCAGATGCTCCAGCCTACCCACTACCGCCGCCTGCTCGATTATTATCGGCCCCAAGCAGATCGCCAAGTCTTTGCTAATTCTGGGCCCCAGGTCATGCTCAATTAAATGTCTAAACTTGGGTATATTAGCACCTTGGCAAGGTTCTTGCCGGGTATGAATACCACATGGTGCAAGTATCTGCGTATATCTTCTCGTTGCGATTCCCACGCAAGTTTGAGGGCTTGATAATCGGCGCGAGGAAACATGTCCATGTCGCGCCTTGCGTATCGAGACACGAAGTAATCCCGACCAACAGAAAGAGCGAGTATCCCCCTATGTCTCCTGGCTTGCCGTTCGCAAAACTCCCTTATCTGCGGATACTTTCTACTAATGGCCGCAGCGAAAGTCTCTTCAAATGCTGGAACATTGTCTGGCCCAGCCATTATGAAAAATTCCCCCTCTAAGTTTCGTACACCAGGTATGTCGTGGTGAGGTATTGTACCCTTCGCTAGATAGACAGGTTTTTTTCGACTCGATCTAGGTAAACCCAACCTTGTGACCTCGACCGCGTAGTAGCAGTCACGCCTAGTGGCAGTAAAGTCCACATTTTTAAGTGGGCTTTTCTGCTCTAGGTAGGTAATATTGTCGAATCCTTGACTGTACAGCCACTCGAATACCTTTACCTCAGCAAGTACGTCGATGATTCTTCCATCGGCGTCTACCTGATCTAGAGGCAAGCCCATTCGATCAAAGACATGCTTAAACCTCTGACAATGTGATTCACCAAACTGAAGAGCACGTTCCAACCTCTTGAGGTCAGTAGCGCTGTCTCCTTCATCAAGCAGAGAACCAACAAGAATACCACGATCAGGTATGGGAAGTTTCAACCTATCCCTTATGATTTTTAGCAAATACCTCTTTATAAAAGGATATTCTTCGAGTCTCGAGTTTACTATTGTCGTTACTTCTTGCACCACCTCAAACCCTCAACATCTCCACGAACTTTCTGAAAACGAATATCCATCGTAGCCGAACCCGTCTTCCAGCACCAAAACCACTTTCCTAGACACCATTCACTCCTGCCTTGCCTCCAAAATTTTCCGGTCTTATAGACTCGTCTATATACACTATCGCTCCTTGAACAACGGTGACCACAATCCTGCCCTTAAGCATGTGGCCGGCGAGGGGGGTGTTTCTACCCTTTGAGGCAAAATCATCGGGGCTCACCACCCACTCCTTCTGAGGGTCAAAGACTGTGACGTCGGCGGTGCTACCGGGCTTCAGCGTACCCAGATCGGCTCGCCGCAGAAAAGACGCGGGATCATGCGTAAGCCTCGATACCAACGTTACCAGGTCAACTTCCCCCTGATGCACCAGTGCCATCAGGCTGCCCAGCGCCGTCTCGAACCCGCTGATGCCGAAGGCGGCCCGGGCGAAGTCGCACATCTTGTCCCCGGCGGTGTGAGGAGCGTGGTCGGTAGCGATGATGTCGATTACACCTTCCTTCAGCCCAATGATAAGCGCTGCGACGTCCTCCGTCGTCCGCAGCGGTGGATTCACCTTGGCATTGGTGTTATAGCCGATAACCATCTCCTCCGTCATTGTCAGGTGATGAGGCGTTACCTCAGCGGTGACCGGGATGCCCTCCGCTCTGGCACGGCGGACGAGGTCTACAGAACCCGCGGTGCTCACATGAGCGACGTGAAGCCAACCGCCGGTAGACCTGGCTATCTCGATGTCCCTGGCAACCATATTTTCCTCGGCAGCAGGTGGTATCCCTTTATGCCCCAGTTGCTTAGCCACCGAGCCCTCATTCATTACCCCGCCGTGGCTGAGGTTCAGGTCCTCGCAGTGATTTATAATCGGCCAACCGGACTCACGGCTCCATTCCAGAGCGCGGCGCATCAATGAGGAATCGGCCACCGGGCTGCCGTCGTCGCTGAATGCGACAGCTCCGGATATGGAAAGCTCGCCGAAATCGGCGAGCTCGCTTCCCGCTCTGCCTCTGGTAACACACCCGACAGGCAAGAGGCGAACTACACCCTCTGTCGCTGCCACTCTATTGATATATTCCACCATAGCCCGTGTATCTATAGGCGGCTCCGTATTCGGCATACAGCAGACAGTGGTGAATCCACCCTTCGCCGCAGCACGTGTCCCCGTAGCGATAGTCTCCTTCTCCTCGAACCCCGGCTGGCGCAGGTGGCAGTGAATATCAATAAAACCGGGGCAGACCACCATGCCGGCCGCATGGACTACGGCGCAGTTATCGGGCGGTGAGCCCGTCTGTTCCTTTTTCAGCCAGCCGATCTTGCCCCCGGATATGAACAGGTCGCCAATAGTGTCTATGTTCTGCGAGGGGTCGATAATACGACCACCGCGAATCAGCAGGTTCACGGCCTGTTCATTCTGGCGCACTGTTATCACCTATACTTCACACCCCGTCACTCTCGGCGGCCTCTTTTACCAAGCTTGAAGCCGCGAGCCAGAGCCTCATCTTCAGAACCGAAAATTATGAGATTCTCCTGCTGTATTCGCCCCAGCATGTAGCTGTCGGCATAATAGTACCTTTTATACTCCGCAACTCCCTGGTGCCATTTTGAACTGGCTATATACTGTGGATGGATTTCGTGTTCGCAGTAAACACACCTCAGCACCAGTGGATCGCTGGATACTATTTTAAATTCAGGCTTGATATACCGTGTTTCAGTCTCCTGATTGGTAACGCATTTCCTGTTCTGGCATCGGAGCCCGGTGTCGCGTTTGTAAACGTGATATTCTCTCTCCGGTGCGAAAGACGGTCTCTTCCCCTCAGGGATATCTATTTCCTTCGCCCCCAGAAGCAGAGCTATCAGGGCCATCCTGATAGGCACCCCCCTCTCTGCCTGCTTGAAGTACATGCTTCGGGGGTCTGCATCTACCTCATAGGCAAGCTCATCTACACGAGGCAGCGGGTGCATAACGATTGTCTCCTCAAATCCCTTCTCTTTAAGTAGTTTTCTGTCCACCACGCGGTGGTTCTTCTCCGACTCCTGTCCCTCCGCTGAAGCATCGAGCCTTTCTTTCTGAAGCCTGGTAACATAGAGGGCATCAACCCCCTTTTCCAGCTCGATCTGGATACCTACATCAGGTATATTTGCGAGCTGATGCGGGCCGCTTGGAGTTATGTAAACAGCATCCAGGGGGAAAAGCCCTCTTTCATCCACATCTTCCACGCCGTTATATCTTTCCAACCTGCCAGTATATTCTGTTGTCAACTTACGAATTACGTGCTCCGGCATCTCAAAGCCGGGACTAGGACGGAAATGGATGGTTGCGCCGAACCTGGCCAGCGCATAGGCCAGAGAATGAACCGTCCTTCCATACTTCAAGTCTCCCCACAGAGCTATCTTCAGCCCCTCAAGAGTCCGCCTCTCTTTCTTGAGCGTATATAGGTCGCACAGGGTCTGTGTGGGATGTTCATGCCCGCCATCACCTGCGTTTATTACAGGCACGCTGGCATAGTCGGCGACCACCCTGGCTGCCCCCTCCCAGGGATGCCTGATGACGATTATGTCCGCATAGCTCCCCACCACCCTCGCCATATCGGCGATGCTTTCACCCTTCGCCAGCGAGGTATTACTCATCTCCACAACAGATATAACCCTTCCTCCCAACCTGTTCATCGCAGCCTCGAAGGAAAGCCGCGTCCTGGTGCTGGGCTCGAAGAACAGGCTGGCCATTATCATGCCGCGACACACCTCAGACTGCTGATTTAAAGAGGCCGACATCTCGTCTGCCAGGGCGAAAACCGTCTCAATCTCCTGATTCGAGAGGTCCTCGATGGTTATCAGGTCCCTGTTTGCCAAGCTCATAAGCACCTCAGCCTAACTATTCCGCACTGTAGCCGCCTTAGCGGGGCTGACAATCACCACTTCGTCCCTGCCATCGATCTCACGCAAACGAAGCTGAACCCGCTCACGTTTGTAAGAGGGAATGTTCTTACCCACAAAGTTGGCCTTTATCGGGAGTTCACGATGCCCCCGGTCGATGAGCACCGCCAGTAAAATGCGCCGCGGGCGTCCAATATCCACAAGGGCGTCCATAGCGGCGCGAGCGCTCCTTCCGGTGAACAGCACATCGTCAACCAGGACAACATCCCTGTCAGTGATACCGGTAGGTATATCATTGGGGCGAACAACAAGCTGTTCACCCTGATAAAGGAGGTCATCGCGGTGTGGCCCGATATCGAGAGCGCCAACGGGAATATCCGCCTTCTCGAAGCCCTTTATCACCTCCGCGATACGGTGTGCCAAAGGCACGCCGCGAGTGTGTATGCCGATGAAGACTATGTGATCGCAGCCACCAACGCTTTCCACAGCCTCATGAGCGATGCGAACAATTGCCCGGCGTATATCGTCCTCTGACATTATTACTTTTTCAGACATAAAAAAACCTCCGCCCTTATCAGGCCGAGGAACCTTTATCTATATAGGGTTTCCCCTGTTTTGGGGCCACCGTTTTCCCCCTTCTCAGTCTCTCCGGACTGAATTAAAGGTTTTAATTGCTAAGCATTATAACAGTTATTTCAGCGGTTGGCAATAGGTTTTAAATCAAGTTCAGAGATTCGCTGCTCCGATGTTTTTCTTCTGAAACGACCGGTATTTCAACGGTAAAAGTAGCGCCTTTTCCAATAGCACTGTCCGCATAGATATAGCCATTGTGATCCTGTATGATGCCAAAGCAGATGCTGAGACCCAATCCAGTTCCTTTTCCCACAGCTTTCGTTGTGAAAAACGGATCGAACAGCTGTTTTAAATTATCTTTTGCAATACCAGGGCCGTCGTCACGGAAGATGATTCTGACTCTATTGTCACGATGAAGGGTTTCAATACATAGCATGCCTTTGCCACGTGCTTCTGTCATCGCCTGTTCCGCGTTTGCGATTATGTTTACAAATACCTGCTCTAATTGATGGAAATCAGCCAGTGTCCGGGGTAGATCAGGGTCTAATTTCATCACTACTTCAATGCTGTTAGTTTTCAATCGATATGCTTGGAGTTCCAAACTCTTTTCAACAACCTCGTTAATTGAAATCATTTCCTTTTGTGGCTTGTGTCTTCGAGCAAAGGAAAGCAGGTTACTTGTTATTTTGCTGGCCCGTTGGGACTCTTTGAATATTGTCTCCACGTCATCCCTTACTTGCCTATCAAGGTCCTGTTTTTCTACGAGAAACTGTGCGAATGCCTGTACAGCCGCGAGAGGGTTGTTCAGTTCATGAGCAACCCCTGCTGCCAACTCACCCACGGCAGCTAAACGCCCGGCGAGTTGCAGTTGCTGCTCCATTCTGATTTTTTCCTCTTCCTTCTGCTTCTGTTCTGTTATATCTACAAATGAAGATATCGTTTGGATAGGCTTTCCTTGTTCGTCCTCCACCATACCTGCATGAACATAAACGTAAACTTCTTGTCCGTCCTTTCTCACAGCAACAAGCTCGCCTTCCCAATATTTCTTCTCGAACATTGACGTGGCAATAGATCGAACGTCTTCAACCGATTTCAGCATAACCCAATATGGCCTCCCAATGAGTTCATCCCTATCGTCTCCTCCCCACACCCGTATGCACGCTCTATTTGCATAAGTGATTATACCTTCAACATCCGACATTGCTATTGCACTAACCGCGTTCTCAATGGCCTTATCTCTGAGTAGTAGTGTCTCTTCCATTCGCTTTTGCTCCGTCACATCTCTACAAACATACACCCTACCCAGTTCATTGCCGTAGCTATCACGCACCTCCGACATTCTAACTGATACCGGAATTCGGCGACCGTCATTCGCAACCATGACTGCTTCCATAGAATCTCCCGATTTCATCGACAAAACTGCGTGAATAGGGTCTTCATGCACGGTCGCTGTACTAGTACCTTGTAACCTTTATAATTTCGGATAGAGATGTTTGAGTTTAATACGTGCATCGTTGGTGAAAAAGTGCCAGTTGATCTTGGATTGCCGGTTATTACGGTCGTTCTCCCACGC
>Ga0180431_10000287_pt1 | contig 72387 bp, 50 predicted proteins | sample SS_ome_11_FD_132459 | JGI IMG/M metagenome (GOLD analysis project Ga0180431, IMG submission 132459) | Hypersaline lake sediment archaeal communities from the Salton Sea, California, USA - SS_1_MS_1 metaG | ecosystem: Environmental > Aquatic > Non-marine Saline and Alkaline > Hypersaline >...
CCGGCGCCCCGGAACGCCGAGATGGATTTCCTCAAGAAGCACCTGGGGATCGAGTAAGTGGCGTCGCCGTTTCCCGACGTCGGCCTGCGGATCATGGAGGGTCTCATGCAGTTGCCAAAAGGCTTCCTGCTCCTGGTCGCTGTGGCGCCCATGCTGCCGGCGCCGGGCTCTGCTCGGGCGGCCGACTGGCCGACCTACCGTCATGACAATGCGCGCAGCGGCGTGACGGAGGAGCGCCTGGAGTTGCCGTTGCGCGAGCGGTGGGTCTTCGAGTCGCCGGCGCGCCCGGCACGGGGCTGGTCCGACTACCGACGCAATGCGGCCAAGATTCTCTACGACGACGCTTTCCACGTCGTTTCGGCCGGCAATTCGGCCTTCTTCTGTTCGTCCGCAGAGAACAAGGTCTACTGCCTGGACGCGGAGACCGGGCGCGTGCGCTGGGCGTTCTATACGGGTGCGCCGCCGCGTCTGGCACCGACCGTCTGGGACGGGAGAATCCTGGCCGGGTCGGACGACGGCCGCGCCTACTGCCTCGATGGTCCCAGCGGAAGCCTGCTGTGGGAGTTCGACGGCGCGGCGGGCCGGGACAGGGCCCTGGGCCAGGGAAGGCTCATGTCCCTGTGGCCCGTGCGGACCGGCGTGATGGTTGACGACGGCGTGGCGTACCTAGGGTCCGGGCTCTTCCCCGCCGAAGGCGCGTACCTGCACGCGCTGAACGCGGCGAACGGCAAGCCCCTGTGGACCAGCGAGATCGGTTTCTCGCCGCAGGGCTACATGCTGTGCCGCGGCGACGAGCTGGTGGTGCCTTCGGGGCGGACCACGCCCGTGTTCCTGAGACGTGAAGATGGCCATTGGGCGGGTGGTATCCGGTGGCAGGGCAAGGGCTCCGGCGGGGCGGCCGCCCTGCTCGCCGCGGGCTCGTTGTACAACCTCTGTGGCGAGAAGACCGCCGCGTACGACGCTGACACGAAACAGCCCATCTTCATGTGGTCCGGGGCGCGACGAATCCTCGTCCACGCCGGGACCGCGTACCTCTACTGCCAGGGGTTCGGCCCCCCGGAGAGCGCGGCTTCCGGCTGCTTGTCCGAAGTGGAGGCCGACTATTCGGAACTGATTGCCCTTCCCGCCGACCGGCTCGCAGAGTTCAGCGCCCAGGTGTACGAACTCCATCGGCAACTCGACAGGGCCGCCCGCTACGGAGCGGGACCGGGGGACGCCCTGAAAGCGCGGCGCGACGAGGTCTACAGGGAGCTGTACGACGCGTGCCTGTGGCGGCTCGACTGCGAAGCCCCGGACGAACTGATCCTGGCCAGGGGGATGTTGCTCGCGGGGGGGCTTGACAGGGTTACGGCGGTGGACGCGGTTGCCGGCCGGCGGCTCTGGTCGGCGGAGGTGGCCGGACGGGCGAAGGGGCTGGCGGTCGCGAACGGCCGCCTGTTCGTCAGCACGACCGAGGGGAACGTTTACTGCTTCACCTCCGGCGCCGGCGGCGCGGCCGCGTCGCCCGAGACGGGCCGGCCGGCCGAGGCCAGCGACGAAATCCGCCTTCTCTACGGAACGGTCGCAGACGACATACTGGACGGCACCGGCCTTGTGCGGGGCTACTGCGTGACTCTGGGCAAGGGAGCCGGCCGACTGGCGCTGGCCCTGGCTGAGCGCAGCGGGCTGAACGTCTATGCCCTGGAAGGCAACCCCTCCGAAGTCGCCCCGGCGAGGGAGGCGCTGAGCCGGGCCGGGCTCTACGGCTCCCGCGTCTCCGTGGAGGAGGGGACGCTCTCGTCCGCGCACTACCCGCCGTACTTCGCGAACCTGGTCGTTTCTACGGAGGGCTTCCTCGGGGGCAGCTTGCAGACGCCCGCGGCCGAGATGTTCCGGATCCTCAGGCCGCTGGGCGGGGTCGCGTGCGTCGGGGCGAATGCGTCGGGGTTCCCTGGCGACTGGCTCGACGGCATCCCGGCTGACGAGGCGGAGGTCACCGTGTCCGGCGAATGGGCGCGGATCGTGCGCGGCCCGCTTCCCGGCGCCGGCGTCTGGACCCATCAACACGCCAACGCGAGCAACACGGACTGCAGCGAGGACCGGCTCGCCGCAGCCCCGCTGGGCATCCTCTGGTTCGGCGACCCCGGCCCGCAGAAGATGGCCCACAGGCATGCCGTGCCGCCGGCCCCCCTGTCCGTAAACGGGCGGCTGTTCGTCCAGGGCAAGGACTCTGTCATGGCCTATGACGCGTACAACGGCCTGCCGCTGTGGGAACGCAGCGTGCCGGGCGCACGGCGCGTGGACGTGCGCATGGAGGCCGGGAACATGGCGGCCACGGACGACAGCCTCTTCATTGCTCTGGATGGCAGCGAGGAATGCGTGCGCCTGGACGCCGCGACCGGCGCCACGCTGCGCACGTACGCCGCGCCGCCGAGGGCGGACGGCCAGGCGCGCCGCTGGGCCTGGATCGCTACCGAGGGGGACTCCCTCTTCGGAAGCCGGGGCATCTCGGCCGAGCCGCAGATGTGGACGGGCAGTGACCTGTTCAAGCGAAGGCCCGCCTGGAGGAATCGCAGCGAGTGCGTCTTCGCGCTCGTTCCGGGGACGGGCCGGGTCCGCTGGCTACAGGAGGGCGCGGACATCGTCAACGTCGGCATCGCCGTCGGCGGCGGGAACGTCTTCTTCGTCGACTACGGCGACGAGCCCGGCCAGGGGCGCTGGCCGGCCGTTGCGCCCGACCTGGCGACGGTTGTCGCTCTGGACGCGCAGAGCGGCCGCGAGCGCTGGCGCGAGTCCGTGGACATAGGCGATTGCATCGTCGAGTCCCACCTGAAGAGCGCCCTGACCGGGTCGGGCGGCGAGGTGAACCTGGCCTACAAGGACGGGGTCCTGCTGCTGTCGGCGTTCCCGTATGCCAGCAAGTACGGGCGGCCGCCGGGCGGTGAGGACATCCTGCGCAAAACGGTCGCACTGAGCGCCGCGGACGGTGCGGTCCTGTGGTCAAGGCGCACGCAGCACCTGAGCCGGGCCGTCGTCGCGGGCCGCACCATCTACGCGGAGCCGTGGGCCTTCGACCTGCTGACCGGCGAGCAGAAGCTCGGTGAAAACCCGTCGCCGGAAGGGGGGGCGGCCTGGTACGTGAGGACCGGGGGATGCGGGCCCATGGCGGCCTCCGCGTCGGCCCTTTTCTTCCGGAAGGGGAGCATCGCCTGGTATGACCTGGCCGGGGCCGAGCTGCACGCGTTCACCGGGGTCCGGCCGGGCTGCGGGGTCAACTTCATCCCCGCCAACGGCCTCGTCCTGATACCGGACGGGAGCGAGGGCTGCGAGTGCGCTTACCCAATCAAGTGCTCCCTGGCCCTGTACCCCAAGGCGCCGGCCGGGGCGGCGCCGACGAAGCCCTGAGACGGCGCCTCACTTGAAGACCGCCGCGGGCGCGGCTATAAAGGGCCGCCGTGTCGCGTTCCCCCTCCAGGAGCAACTGCGATGGCGTTGACAGCCGAATGGCGGAAGAGGCTGGACCACTGGCGCCGCGTGCTGGCGGAGCGGCTCTATCTGCCGCTGGGCGAGGTCGCGCTGAGCGGCTTCACGACGGCCGAGCAGCTCTCGCCCGACGAGGCGCTTGCGGGGCCTTTCAAGCCGATGCGGCCCGGCGCGCGCTGGGGCGCGAAGTGGGAATACGGCTGGTTCAGGGGCACCATTGAGCTCCCCCCGGAGGCGGCGCGCAAGCGCGTCACGGCGCGCCTGGAGACCGGCGGAGCGAGGCTGATATGGGTGGACGGCCTGGCCGTCGGGGGCTCGATCCTGGCGCTGGCGAAGTCGGGCGTGCCCGGCAAGACGTACGACATCCTGGTGGAAGCATACGCCGGCCACGGGCCGACGCCCGTCACGGTCGGGCCCGTGCCGCCCGGCGTCGAGAGCGTCCCGAAGGCCCCGCGCAGGCAGCAGACGCTCGGCCGCTCGACGTTCGGCGTCCACGAGGAGGATGCCTACCAGCTTCTGATGGACGTGGAGACGCTGCTGAGCCTGCGCGGATGCCTGAACCCGGACTCGCTGCGCGTGGCGCAGATTGACGCCGGGCTGCGCGACTTCGCGACCGTCGTGGACCTGGAGGCGCCGCATGCGGAGATGATGCGCGCCGTCCGGGCCGCCCGGGCGCGGCTGCGGCCCCTGCTCGAGTGCAAGAACGGCACAACGGCGCCGCTGATGTTTGCCTTCGGGCACGGGCACCTGGACGTGGCGTGGCTCTGGCCGCTGGCCGAGACGGAGCGCAAGGCGGCCCGCACGCTCGCCGGGCAGCTCGCCCTCGCCCGCGAGTACCCGGAGCATAGGTTCCTCCACAGCCAGTGCGAGCTCTTCCGCATGATCGGCGAGCACTACCCGAAGCTCTACCGCCGCGTCAAGAGGGCGGTGAAGGCGGGCAACGTCATCGCCGACGGCAGCACGTGGGTCGAGATGGACACGAACGTCACCGGCGGCGAGAGCCTGGTGCGCCAGTTCCTCTACGGCAAGCAGTTCTTCCGGGAGGAGTTCGGCGCGGAGACCGAGCTGCTCTGGCTGCCGGACGCGTTCGGCTACTCGGCCGCGCTGCCGCAGGTGATGCGCGGCTGCGGCGTGAAGTACTTCTCGACGGCCAAGATATTCTGGAACTACCACGGTGGCGAGCCGTTCCCCTACAACACGTTCACCTGGGAGGGGATAGACGGCTCGAAGGTGCTGGTGCACCTGTGCAACGACTACAACTCGCAGACGCGCCCGGTGGACGTCATAAGCCGCTGGCGCGAGCGCCGGCAGAAGGACGGCACCTCGCCCCGGCTGATGCCCTTCGGCTGGGGCGACGGCGGCGGCGGGCCGACGCGCGACCACCTGGAGTACCTGCGCCGCGAGGCCGACCTGGAGGGCGTGCCCCGTGTGCGCATCGCCGCACCGCTGGACTACTTTAAGGACCTCGAGCGGCGCGGCGTGCCCGACGTGAACTACGTGGGCGAGCTCTACTTCCAGGCTCACCGGGGCACCTACACCAGCCAGGCGCGGACCAAGCGGGGCAACCGCAAGTCGGAGTTCGCGCTGCGCGAGGCGGAGACGTGGGGCGCGGCTGCCGCCGTGCTGGCCGGCTTCCCCTTTCGCGCCCGGGATCTGGCCGAGACCTGGCGCAGGTTTCTCGTCTGCCAGTTCCACGACGTGCTGCCGGGCACTTCCATTCGGCGGGTTTATGAGCAGGCCGAGGCGACCTTCGACGCGACGGTCGAAGCCGCCGGCCGCGTGGCCGACGCCGCCCGGGCCGCTCTCACGGACGGGGACGGCGGGGCGTTGACAGCCTTCAATTCGCTTTCCTGGGAGCGCAAGGCGCTCGTAGAGCTGCCGAAGGGCTGGCGCGGCGCCGCCGGCCCGGACGACGCGCCGCTGCCCGCCCAGGAGGTGGAGGGCAGGCTGCTGGCGGAAGCGAGCATCCCGTCCTGCGGCTGGACGGCGCTCCGCGCCGGGGAGGCGGCGCCCCCTTCCGGCGGCGTCAAGGCTGCGGGACACACGCTGGAGAACGAGCTGCTCCGCGTGGAGTTCAACCGCAAGGGTGAGATTGCCTCCATCCTGGACAAGGAGGCCGGCCGGGAGCTTGCCGCAGGGCCGTGCAACAGCCTGCGCATGTACAAGGACGTTCCCGTGGCCTGGGACGCGTGGGACCTGGACAGCATCTACCCGGCCACGCCGCACGAGCTGCCGGAGGACGCGGAGGCCGAGGTGGCGGTGGCCGGGCCGCTCGTCGGCGTCCTGCGCATCCGGCGCAGGCTGAACGACTCGGAGATGGTCCAGCGAGTGAGCCTGCGGCGCGGGAGACGTCGCGTTGACTTCGAGACCCGGATCGACTGGCAGGAGAGTCACAAGCTGCTCAAGGTCAACTTCCCCGTGGCCGTCCACGCGAACGAGGCGGTCCACGAGATCCAGTTCGGCCACGTGCGCCGGCCCAATCACAGGTCGCGCCAGTACGACGCCGACCGCTACGAGGTCTGCAACCACAAGTGGACGGCGCTGGCTGAAGAGGGCCGGGGCTGCGCCGTCCTGAACGACTGCAAGTACGGCGTCAACGTGGACGGCAATAGCATCAACCTGACGCTGCTGCGCGCGCCCCTGGCGCCCGACATGACGGCCGACAAGGGCGTGCAGGAGTTCACCTACGCCTTCTATGCTTGGAACGGCCCGATGTGCGAGAGCGCGCTCGTGCGGGAGGCATACGAGCTTAACTGCCCGGTTACGGCCGCCGCAGGCGCCGCCGGGGAGCGCTCGCTCCTGTCGGTGGACGCGTCGAACATCCTGGTCGAGGCCGTGAAGCCCGCCGAGGACGGCTCCGGGGACGTCGTCGTGCGGCTCTACGAGGCGATGCGGACGGCCACGTCGTGCCGGCTGGCCACGTCGCTGCCGGTGTCGCGGGCGTCGGAGGCGGACATGCTGGAGCGGCCGGGGCGGCGGCTCACGGTGCGCGGCGGGGCGGTCGGCCTGGAGTTGCGTCCCTTCGAGATAAAGACGCTCCGGCTGAGCCCCTGACGGCGGAGCGGCGACCCGGTCAGGGCGCAGGCTGCGCGAGGCCGGCGGCTTCGAGCCCCGGGCCTTTCAGGACTATGCCTCCCAGGTCGAGCTTTGCCCCGGCGGGGTTCTCGAAGGACTCGAGGACCTCCAGGACGGCGCCCTCCTGGCCGGTGATGACGGAATCGGGGTGCCCGACGCGGAGTTCGGCGCAGGTGAGCCTGCCGGTGCCCAGGTCAATCCGGCCGGGACAGTCGCCGCCCAGGTTGACCCCACCCGTCACGACCACGTCGGACGCGCCCACGTGCAGCTCCGGCACGCCCCCGAAGGTCAGGGAAACGCGCCCGGCCGTCAGGTCGTGCCCGCCCGTGTCGAAGACGACCGTTTTCTCGATGGACAGATGGAGCCCGCTCAGGTCCATCGGCCCCTCCATGGTCCAGGTGGGGCCGGTGCCCGCCTCGGTCATGTAGGTGCCGGTGATGTCGTACTTGCCGGTCAGGCCGCTCAGGTCGATCCTGTTCTGGAGCCGTCCGTCGCCCGACCCGTTCATCTCGTGCTCGAGGCTGGAGATGGCGATGCGGCAGCCGTCGGCGACGATGTCGAGTGCGTCCCGGGCGTGGTGGATCTCGAGGGTCACCATTGGGGGCTGGCCGCGCACGCCGGTGGCCTCGCTCACGTCCATCGTCAGCAGGGAGGTCGCGTCGCCGAAGATGCAGTGGTTCTCGACGTCTATGTCCACGCCCACAGGTGCGTCGCCGATGGGCTGGAGGGTCGTGGTCTGGCCGCTGGCGGCGGCCATCAGGTTCCATATGGACGGCTTCTGGCCCTCGGAGAGGCGGTAGCGCCACTGGCCGGTGCCCGTGAGGTGTATGCTCAGGTTGCCCTTGCCCTTCCAGGACTCCGCGCAGTCGGCGGTGTCCAGGTCCCGGCCGATGGTGAGGACGCTCGAATGGCCGCGGCCCTGGTCCACCCGGCCCGCGTAGAGAAGGCAGTCGCGCCGGCAGGTCAGCGTCGCCCCGCGGAAGGCGAGGGTCAGCCCGGGGTCGGCATCCGGCCGGATGACCAGGTCGCGCACCTGGGCCTCGCCCTCGACTTCGATGACCCCGGCGCCGGAGTTTTCGTCGAAGAAGGCGTCACAGTCCCCGTCGGGCGGCGGCGCACCGCCGTCCCCGCCGGAGGTGAAGGACCAGTGGACCGGGTCGTCCCACCGTCCGGCCCCGTCCACCCAGTAGCGCTCCGTCGGGCGCGGCCCCGCGGGCGCCGGGACGCAGCCCAGGCAGGCTACGGCGAGCGCCCCGGCCACGTATTGCGTCCATCTACGCACTGCGCCTCGTCCTTTCTCCCGGCGTGCGGCGGGGCGAGCCGGGTCAACGGAGGATCCGCAGCGCAGCATACCGCCTCCGGGGCGGGAGTCAAGCGCGCAGCCGCAACCGGCGTGAGCTTGCCCCCCGGGCGGGACTGCGGTAGCGTGGTGTCTGCCCAATCGTGGGTGACGGTCCTGGGAACCTGTCATCGGCAGGTCTGACTCCAATCGAAGGGGTGTTCGCAGATGATAGAATTGCGTCTTGTCGCGTTGACGGTGCTCGGACTGACGTTGGGGGCTTCCCCGGTGGGCGCGCAGGGCGTTGAGGTGACGGTGGACGCCGCCAAGCACCACCAGACCATCGAGGGCTTCGGCACCTGCCTTGTCGCCTGGAGGGACGAATTCCGCCGGCTCTACCGCACCGAGGAGTTCCAGGAGGTTTACGTGAACCAGGTCGGCTGCAACATGCTGCGCTTCAACCTGTGGGGGCCGGTCTGCAAGACGCCGCAGCAGGACTGGCGCGACATCCGCTGGCAGGACTTCGACATGTCCGTCAACGGCGGCAGGGCGCAGATCTTCATTGACTTCGCCAAAGGGATAAAGAAGCTCAACCCGGACGTAAAGCTCATCGGCACGGTCTGGAGCCCGCCCGCGTGGATGAAGGAGAGTCAGTCCATCACCGACAAGCGTTCCGGGGGCATCCGCGCCCACAGCTACGGCGAGATAAGGAACCGCGTCCGGCCGGAGTTCTACCCTCACTTCGCCAGGTGGCTGGTGGAGATGGTCAAGCTCCACGCCGCCGCCGGAACGCCGCTCTGCGCGGTGAGCCCCGGCAACGAGGTGCAGTTCACGCAGACGTTCGAGAGCTGCGTCTGGAACGGCGAGGACTTCGCCAAGATCGTGGCGATGGTGGGGGAGCTGCTGGACAAGGAGGGGCTGGGGAACGTGAAGATCTTCGGGCCGGAGACCATGACCAGCCACTTCTATACGGGCGGCACGCCGGACTACGTCAAGGCCGTCGCGGGCAGCCCCGCCGCCCTCCAGGCGCTGGACGTCTGGGCGACCCACGGATACGAGGACGGCGTCGTGGCCGAGATGAACGCCAACTCCTCCCGCCGGATGTGGAACATAATCAAGGAGTACGGTAAGCCCTACTGGGTGACCGAGGGCGGCACGGGCGGCCACGACTGGCCGACGCCGCTGCACAAGGGGGTCGGCGCGGCCATCCACAACGCCCTGGTCGCGGGCGACGTGTCGGCCTTCGTCCCCTGGCAGGTCATCGACGGGGATCGCAACACCCACGGCCTGATGGTGCTGGAGGGGGGCAGGCCCGTCTTCACGCCGAAGACCTACGCCGCGATGCACTACTTCCGGTTCATCCGGCCGGGGGCCGTGCGGATCGACGCGGAGCCCGCCTACGCCGAGGTGATGACGGGCGCGTTCTACCACCCGCAGAGGAGCGAGCTCACCATCGTTCTGCTGAACCCGACGGACCAGCGGCAGCCGGTCACGGTCCGGTTCCAGCAGCCCCCCGGCATCGAGGCGATGAAGGCGTACGGTACCTCAGCCTCGGCGAACCTGGAGGAGCTGCCCGCCGTGCCCGTCAAGGGGGACCGCCTGACGCTGACCATGCCCGAGCAGAGCATGTTGACGCTCTTCGCCGGCCGCCGGTGAGCGACTGGGGCGAGGCGGGGCGGGCGCCTCAGGGGGAGATGGGTTTCTTCGCTGTCGCGCCCGTGTACGCGTCCACGTCCGGCGGGTTGGGGAACTCGGCCTGCACCGCCGGCTGCTTGATGCCCTGCGCCAGCCTGAACGCGCTGATGTCAACCCTGTCCTTGACGAGTTCGACGACGTTGTAGGCGTCGATGAACGTGTCGTAGTATGCCGGGTCTTCCTCGGGCAGGACGAACGCCTTGTGGGCCTGGCCCTCGGCGTCGAAGTAGGCCATGTAGGGCACGGCGCAGACGCCGTTGTTGCGCGTGCTGACGAAGCTGAACCACCGTCCGTTGGATGACCAGCGGGTATAGCTTTCCGAGTAGTCGCTGTTGACCTCGTCGAGCCGCCTGTATTCCCGCGTTTCCAGGTCGAGCAGGTACACGTCGGAGCTCTTCTGGTGCACCGGGTAGGTGGCCTTGTCGGCCAGGATTTGCAGCACGTACCTGCCGTCGGGCGAGGGACGCGGGAACGCGCAGGAAAGGCCCGCCTCCGAGCACGCCATGACCGTCTCGGGCGAGCCCCAGGTGTCCGTGGCCGTGTCGTAGGATATGCGCATCAGGTCGAACTTGAACGTGTCCTCGTCCCGGACCGTCACCAGCGGCCTGTCGAGGCACCGAACGTAATAGACGTACTTGCCATCGTGCGACCAGCAGGGATGCGTCTCGATGTAGTCGTTCTCGAAAACCTCCTCGCAGGTGCTGATGGTATTCTTCTCGACGTTGTAGACGACCAGGTCGCCGCGTTTCTCGACGGCCTCGAAGTAGAACTCCTTGTAGGTTGCGGGGAAGTAACCGTAATACCAGTTCAGGGTGGCGGCGATGTGCGTGCCGTCGGGATGCCACGAGGCGTAGGCGAGCGGCCGGAACATGGGCGACTGCTTCGTGTCGATCTTGCGGGTCTGGTCGCCCATGACCAGCATCATGCCCGCGTGGTCCCCGCGCACGTGGAAGAGGAACCGGTCGGGATTGTTCTGGTGGAACGTGTGACAGTTGAAGCAGTAGAGCTCGCCGTCCCGACGCGTCACCAGCGCCGAGCGCTCGAACGTCTCCAGGTTCCTCTGGAAGATGCCCCTGATCTTGGAGAAGCTGCAATTGGGTTGAAGCAGGCGATAGACCAGGTACGAATCAATGGGCTCTTCCGCGACGGTGTTGGTCACTTGCTGGAACCGCGTCCAGGTGCCGTCGGGCTTCTTCACGTACACGTCGTAGTAGAGGTTCTTGCCCCGGTTGTCGCGGAGCATCCGTCGCCATGCCTCCGGCCCTATCTGGCACTTGCCGTCGGGACAGTGGAACTCGAGCGGCTCTGCCGCGTCGGATGAGATCCTGACGAAGTAGTCCTGCCCGTCCTCCTTGACGCGGAAGTTCAACGGCGCGATGTTCGGCGGGATGACCAGGGAGGTGTAGTCCGGGTCAAGGCGAGGCGGCGTCTCGACGACGGCGGCCGATCCCGGGTCGGGCATCGGCTTGCACGACGCGACCAGCAGCAGTGTTGCCAGCAGAAACGCCCTGCGCAGCAGCCTAAGCATCAAAGGCCCCCCCACTCTGGCAGCTGGGGCTGGTCGATCCCGGCCGGGCCTTCGGGGACCGGGCCGGAATTGGCCCTGACGCGAAGCGCTTCCTCCCGCTGGGCGGCCGCGTCCTCGGGCCTGCCCAGATGCTCCAGCGTGTCGGCCAGCTTCATGCGCGCTTCCGCGAGGCCCGGAGCCCACCGCAGCACCTGGCGATACTGGCTGGCCGCCAGCTCGTACCTGCCCTGGGCGTAGAACTCGTTGCCCAGCGACCAGTAAACGGACCTCCGGTCCACGGGCGGCATGGGGACCACTTTATAGTAGTACATGTAGCTCCCGCCGAACTCCCCCTCCAACTCGCGCCGGGCGTCCTTTCTGTAGGAGCATTGCGCCAGGCGTTCGGCAAATGTCTCCACGCGAGAGCGCACCTGCGGGTCGAGTGCCGGAATAGGCGTGCCGGGGGCAAGTTCCCCGGATCGCAGGAGCTCCGCCAGGGCCTCCTGGCAGTGGATCGGAATGGTGCTGTAGCCCGCCTGCCGGAAACGATAGATTTCCTCGGCGACCATGGGCAGGGAGGCCTTGTCGAGCAGGCGCCACGCCGTCAGGTAGTCGAACGCCATGCGGTTCTGAGGGTCGCTCACGAGGATCGTGAGCAAGGGAACGAAGGGGGCGGCGTGCATGTTCAGCTCAACCGCGGGCAGCCGCTTCCGCACCTCCGCAAAGCGGCCGTCGGCGGCCTCGCGGTCTGCGACGGCGTCCATGTAGCGCCGCGCCTCCTGCCTGTGAAAAAGCGTTCTCTCGAGAATCCTCAGGTGCTTCTCGGCAAGCTCGTAGTTGCCGTTGACCATGCTGCACTCGGCGATGCGCATCACGTCGCCGTAAGTAGGCCCCAGGACGACCATGTGGTTGAATGCGAGCCGGTAGGCCAGGTTCACGTGGCCCATCTCGAAGAATAGGTCGCTGTTGTACATCGGCCCGGGCAGCTTCATCTGCTTCGCGCCCGCGCCCAGGCTCCTGGCGCCGTACGGCTGCGGGTAGTTGAACATCTCGTCCAGGAGCTTCCCCTTCTGGCAGAGCGCGTAGTTCGTGAAGAAGCACGCCACAGGCCTCCCCCGGGGATCGCGCTTCGCCTTCTCCAGAATGGCATCCCATTGCCGAGCCTTGTACAGCCGATGGTACTCGGCGACCAGGTTCGTTTCTCGATCATAGCGCGCGTACAGCAGGACTGCCGCGACCAGGACGAGGAGCGCGGCCTGGAGGACCGTGCCACGCCTGGAGGCAACGAAGGAGCGGACGCGCGCGCCCCACGGGATGCGCAGCCAGAACGGCATGAGCAGCAGGTAGCCACAGAGGACGAAGGCCGGCAGCGAATACGGTGCGCGGACAGCCGTGGACCGCGGCAGCGCGATCAACGCGCTGCGCAGGGGGATGAGGAAGAGCCACCGGTAAGCCGCCAGCGGAATGCAGGCGGCCAACGCCGGGTAGAGGACCTTGAAGGGCAGGCTGGCCGACAGGGGACGGTCCAGCCACGCGGAGGCAGCGACCCACACTGCAAAGAGCCAGAAGTAGCCCCCAACCACCAGGTACAGGGCCGGCGTGACGACCAGGGCGTAAACAATCCTTGGCGCCCCGCCCCGCAAAGACAGGTAGCCCGCATAGGCGCCGCCGGCCACCAGCAAGCCGAGCGCGATCTCTATGACGTGGCCGTGCGAAACCACCAGGAGCACACAAGGGAAGACCACGTGGAAAAGCGGCACCGGCTGCCGCACCTTTGCCTGGACGAGTCGGTGTAGCGCGCCGAAGCACGTGACGAGCGTCGCCACGATCAGGGCCCCGAGCCACTCGTAGTGGTAGAACTGCCCGAGGAAGCGGCACGCGTAGTGAAGCAGGCCGCCGGGACGGTCGAGGAACCCCGCCAGGAACTCGCGGCCGAACAGGAAAAAACAGGCATGGCCCTGGTACTGCAGCACGATGACGTAGTCGAAGACCCACTTGTAAACCACAAACGCGAAGAGGACGATCAGCAGCAGGACATCGTCACCTGCGCGCTTGCCGCTCACGGTGTGGGGTGTGTCGGCAGTGTCCATCGGCGTCCACGGTCCGATCGTGCGATTCCCGGGCGAGCGGCCCCCTCGCGTCCCTGAGCGGGCCGGCGCCCTGAACGAGAGCATAATGGGTCGGTCAATCGCCGTCAAGGGTCCCCAGCACTGCGCTGAGCGCCGGAGCGTGGCTGAACGGGCAGTTGACCCGGCCCGGTCCGACGGATAATACATGGCAGGATGCACTCTGACTGAAGGAGGTCTCCGATGCGGCACCATCGTATCGCCGTGCTGTTCGTGATCCTGTGTCTCTGTCTGTCCGGATCGGGCGCCATGGGCGCGACGGTCACCGTGGATACGTCCACGCGGCATCAGACCATCGACGGGTTCGGTGGGTTCGGGCCGAAGCACGTCTGGTGGAGCAACGAGGCCGCCCGGAGCGGGTTCTTCGACGACGCCTACGTCGCCCGGCTCATCGACGACCTGGGATTGACCATCATCCGCGACGAAGTCCCGCCGATGTTCGAGTTCGAGAACGACGACAATGCCCCGGGGCACTTCAACTGGCCCCGGTTCAACATGACCGAGTACCCGCCCAAGCCGCACAAGAAGGGCCTCACCATAGCCGGCAAGATGCCGTTCTACCGGGCCATGAAGGCTAAGGCGGAGGACAGCCGTGAGCCGCTCAAGTTCATCTCTTCCATCTGGAGCCCTCCGCCCTGGATGAAGACGAACAAGAGCACGATCAACGGCGGCAGTCTGGTCGATGCGGACTCGATGCGCGCCGAGTTGGCCGAGTTCTGCGCCGCATACGTCAAGACCGTCAAGCGCGAGTCCGGCGTCGACCTGTACGCGCTGAGCATCCAGAACGAACTGGCCTTCGTGGAGCCTTATAACTCCTGCGTCTATTCGCCGGACCAGTTCGCGAAGGCCCTGCGCACCGTCGGCGAGAGGTTCGAGAAGGAGGGCCTGGCCACCAGGATCTTCGGCCCCGAGTGCATGGGCACGTACACGCGCCGAGACGGCGTGCGCAACTACTTGAAGCCCTTGCTGGCCGACAGGGAGGGCGCCGGCAGGCACCTGGACGTGCTGGCCGTCCACAGCTACAAGGACGGCGTCGCGCCCGATTACGGGGACGCTCCCGGCTGGACGGCCATCCGCGACCAGGCCGCCGCGCCCCTTGGCGTCCCGGTCTGGATGACCGAAACCGGCGTGCGCGGCTCCGACTGGAGCACCAACGGCATGGACGCGGGCCGGGCCATGTACGTCGCCCTTAAGTACGGCAACGCCTCCGCCTGGGTCTGGTGGTACATCCGGGACACTATCATGGCAAACGGCGAAACGCCGAAGCCCGCCTACTACGCCTCGAAGCACTACTGCCGCTTCGTCCGTCCGGGCGCGGTCATGGTCGAGGCGGGCTGCGAGGACGGCGCGGTGCTGGTCACGGCCTTCCGGCACGAGGCGAACGGCTGCCTGACCGTCGTCATGATCAACAACGCGGATGCGCCCAAGAAAGTGGCACTGTCGGGGACCGGCCTGCCGGCGCAGTTCGAGCTCTACCAGAGCACGCCGGCCGACCCGACCTGCTCCGCCGGGGGCACAGTGCCGGCCTCCGGGGAGGTGGGGCTTCCCGCCACCAGCATGACTACCCTGGTCGCGGGCGAATACAGGGGCACGGGCGGGCTGTGAGTCCCGGAGTCATGGCTCCCCCGAGTTCAGAAGCGCACGCCAGCGGTCAGTCGGTGCGCCACCCGGGGCTACTTGACGAGCCGAGAGATGAGTATCTCCCGTATCTGGTGCATCAGGGCCGGCGTCTCGTTTTCCACGCACTCCCAGACCTTCTGCTCATCGACTTCCCACGGGTTGCCGATGACCTGACGCGACAGGTTGCACAGGTGGTCCCAGTCGACCTGGGGGTGCTCTTCCTTCTCCTGCTTGGAGAGCCGTCTGGCGGCGACGGAGAGCAGCTCCAGGTTCCACAGGACGGCGTGGCGGATGGCCATCGACTCCATGAACGCCGGCCGGCCCTTCTTCGTGAACTCCTCGATGTGCACGATACACTGGTTCATGAGCACCAGGTAATGCCTATCGTCTTCCATCGGGCATAGCCCCCGTGTCAATACGCTAGCAGATGATACAGTTCCCCTGTGGACTGACAATGAGCAATCCCCATGCCGAGCGGGGCCGCCCCGCGCCGGCGCGACCGTCGCCCCCAAACGGCGGCGGGCCCTCACTGCTGCTCGTCGGGAGGTCCGCCCACCTCGGCAGGGGCGCCTTGCCCTTGCTGGTCAAGTTTCTCGAGGACTTCCTTCGCCGCCTCGGCTGCTTCGGAATCGGGCGCCAGTTGGAACACTCTGCCGCAGGCGGCCCGGGCCTGCTGCGCGTTCCCGACCGCGATCTCGGCGATCGCCAGCCTGAGCTGTCTTCCGGCGTTGTCGGGCTCAGCGGCCGCCGCCTGGCGAGCGGGCTCGAGGGCCCTCGCGGGGTAGCCTGCCTTGATCAGGGCCGTGGCGAAGGTGTCGGACGTGTGGTGCCGCAGGGCCAGCCCGGCGGAGTTCGCATAGGCGGCGTAGGCCAGCGCCAGAGCGACCGATGTGTCTTCGTCGTCCGCCAGGAGCATCTGTGCCAGGTTGTTGGAGGCCACCAACGCGCGGGCGGGGTTCGCGTCGACGGCCTGCGCGTAATAGGCCTTTGCCTGCTCCTTATCGCCGCTCTCATGGGCCAGCAGGCCGAGTTTCGTGAAAGCGTCGTACGGATCGCGCAGAAGTTCAGCGGCCTTCGACAGGTGTTCGACCCCCTCTTCAGTTCGGCCGAGGGAGACGAGCGTCATGCCGCAATCATAGTGGAAAAGGCCCGCATCGGGCCGCAGCTCACAGGCCTGCTCCAGGCTTTCCAGCGAGTCCTCCCGCTCCCCGGCGGCCGCCTGGGCCCTTGCCAGCAGGTAGTACGCGTCCGGGTCTGTCGCGGACGTGTGGACCGCCCGACGCAGTTGCCTGATGGCTTCGTCCATCTCACCCAGCGCCAGGGCGGCCTGACCGGCCAGCAGGAGGGCGTTGCGGTTGTCCGGGTCGTAGGTGAGCGCCTGGCCCGCGCTGTGCTGAGCCGCCTTGTTGAAGCCCCTGCGCAGGTAAATATTGCCCAGCAGGAGGTTGGCGGACACGGCGAGGGCGGGCTCGGCGGTGCACTGGTAGGCCAGCCGCAGCGCGGCGTCGTCCTCGCCGTGCTTGACCAGCGTCTGCGCCAGGGCCAGCCAGACGTCCGGTGCGTAAGAGAACTTCTCGGACAGGCTCTCGGCGCGTTTCACGGCCTCGCGCCGCTGGCCCAGACCGAACAGGAAATCCGTCAGCAGCAGGGACGGCCAGGCCACGTCGGCGTTCCTTTCCGCCACTTCCTTCAGTTGGTCCAGGGCGTCGGCCGGTCGACCTCGCCGGCGTAACAGGTCCAGGCGGTAAACGGCAGCCAGCAGCGCCACGGACGTGTCCTCCGGCAGGCCGTCCAGGAGCTTCTCCCCTTCGTCGAGGTCGTCCTGAGCGATCAGAAGGTGCGCCCGAGCCAGACGGATGATCTCGTCGTCGGGGCTCTTGGCCAGGGCCTCCCGCAGAAGGATGCCGGCGCTTTCGAGGTCATTGGCCCATACCTCCCGGTCGGCCAGGATGGCGAGCGTCCACCCATCGTCGGCGCCCATGTTGACCGCGTGCCGGGCGAAGTCCCCGGCCTGCCCGACATTGCCCTTCTCGTAGAGATACAGCGCCATCTTGCCGGCCGCAGGCGCGTGCGCGTCGTCGCCTCTGGCGGCACGCACGAAGTACGGCACGGCGCGCACCCGTTCCCCCATTGCCTCCAAGCAGAGGCCGGCCTTGTAGTGCAGCTCCTTGTCGTCCGGGGCCAGGCGCAGCGCGGCCTGGAAGGAGGCCAGCGCGTCTTCGTAGTGCCCGGCCTCGAGGGCGACGGCCGCCGCGTCCAGCCGTTCGGCCAGCAGTTCGGCCGCCTCCACGCCCGTGGGTGTCTCCGGCGTCACGCGTGGCCAGAGCCTGACGATACCCCAGGCCACGCCGAGCGCGAGGGCCGCGATCACCGCCAGGGAGAGCCCCCCCCGAATGAAGTATATCCGGGGGCGCTCCTCCACCGTGCAGGTGGGCAGAACCTCTTCACGGGCGAACCGGACGTCCCGGCAGACAAGCTTGAACAGGACGTGGTTGATGTACTTGCGGGCAGGGCCGCACGGGCAACTGCCCCCCCCGAACGTCCCCCGGCAGTCTTCGCCGAATATGCCCGTCTTCTTCAGGTTCACGAAAATCACGTCTATGACGACGAACAGCAAGTCGACGGGCAGCACGAGCAATCGCCCCAGCCAGATAGCGGGGACCTTCAGCACGTGCAGAACCCAGCCTGTCAGGCCTGAACTGCCTTCCGGATCGCCTTCCGGTCTCATACTCTTCGCCTTTTCTCCGGTGGACTCGCCGGGTCGCCGACACGGCGACCCCGGGACGTGGCACTTAACGGCCCTCCCATGCAGGGCAGGACTGTCACAATCCCACCTGGACTATGGTAATCGGCTCGGCGCGGCTTGGCAAGCGAGATGTCCACCCCGGGCGCCGGATGGGCTTGCAGCACTTCGCGGACGCAGGTATGATTGCGACGATCTTCTGCGCAGACGGGAAGGATAGATTATTGGCACAATCCGCTGACGGTCGGCAGGCGGCCCTTGCAGAGCGCGCGTCCTGGTGGGAGCAGCGCCAGACGGCTCTCTGGGTGGCGCTGGGCCTTTTGTTCCTGCTCAACTACGGCTGGACGATCGTGGACCTGTTCCGGGGCCTGGTCGCCAGGGAGCGGCTCGTGCTGGGGCTGGTGATCCTGGCCGGGGCGCTCTATCTGGTCTGGGACAGGCGCGCGGGCGCGCTTCGGGCGCGCGTCAGGCCCAGTCGCTGGGGTCTGGCGTTCCTGGCCTTCTCGCTGGTCGCGCTCCTGGTCGGCACGAGGGCGCGCTTCGTGTTTGCGACGGGCATGAGCAGCCTGTTCATCTGCGGCATCGCCATGGTCTCGTGTCTCTGCGGGCTGGTAGTGCTTCTGCGGGGCTGGGATGCCATGCGCCCCCTCTGGCTGCCGGCTGTGTTGCTGCTCTTCGTCCATCCCGAGAGCTACCTGACGACCTCCTGGATTCCCCTGCGCCTCCAGACGCTGGCGGCCGTGGCCAGCGAGAAGATCGTCAGCGCCCTGGGGACGACCGTGGTCAGGGAAGGCCACGTGCTGGAGACGGCGCGGTTCGTCGCCAACGTGGAGGAGGCGTGCAGCGGCATACGCTCGCTGATGACCGTTATTCCGACGGCGCTCTTCCTGGGCGCTCTCGGCCTGCGCAAGGCCGGATCAAAGGCTGCGCTCGTCATGGCTTCGGTGCCTCTGGCCGTGGGGGCCAACATCGTGCGCGTCACGGGCACGGTGCTGCTGGGCGTGCACGTCAGCGAGAAAGTGGCGGATGGGTTCTTCCACTATTTCGCGGGCACAGGCATCTTCGTGCTGTGCCTGATAGGGCTGTTGGGGCTTGTGCGACTGTTGCGGGCCATCGAAGGGCCTGTCCCGAGCGGAGCCGAGGGGGCCGGCGCCGGACTTGACCCGACGCAGGGCTCAGCCGACGACCCGCCTGCCGCGCCCTGGCCCGTCGGTGCCTTCGTTGCGGGGGTGGCCATGCTGCTGGTCGGCGCGGGATTCCAGGGCCACACGATGCTGGGGTTCATTCGGGCGGTCCGAAGCTACCCGGACCTGCCTCTTCAGGGCCTGCCGTATGCGATCCGGGGCTGGACGGGCGCCGACCTGGACGCCGAGGAGGCGGCGGCCACCTATAGGAACCCGAGTGACTGGATCTACAGGGAGTACCGCAGGGAGGGGAGGCCGCCCATCGGGGTTCTGGCCCTTTGCTGGGGGCCCGGCGTCGGCACCTACGCCGACCGCCGCGTTCACGTGCCGGAGATCTGTTACCCCCAGCACGGCATGGTGGAGGTGTCCACGCACACGACCCCCGTGGAACTGAACACGGAGCCGCCCGATCAGGTGCTGCTGCGCACGAGCGTCTTCCGCACGCCGGACGCGCCGCTCGTCGTGACGAGCTGCTACATGGCCGGCGGCGGCCGTCTGACCATACCGTACCGCATTCCCGAAGGGTATGTGGCGGCGCTCAAGTGGGGCCTGGGCAAGCTCTTCCGTCCGGACCCCTTCGGTCCGGAGATGGCCTTCCAGTTCATCACGCCTCTGAAGACCCCGGCGGAGGCCGCCATCGTCCGGGAGCATCACGAGTTCGCCGCGTGGTTCATCCCCCGGGTCGTAGAGGCCTGTGCCGGGGACGACTGACTCACACGCGTGTCGTCGAGCCCGCGCCTTGGTCGGTGCGGAGCTTGGGGATGGCCGCCCGCCGGCAACCCTCCATTCTGTGCCGGGGCGCGGGCTGGACGCCTTCCACTGCCCTGCAGATGTGGCGGGACGGGTGGCGCAGAAAAAGCCCGAAAAAACAACCGCGGCCGGGCAGCAACACCACCCGAACCGCGGTTTGTACTCTGTCTTTGGCTTCCGAGCCGTCAGGCGGCGTCGGCCTCGGACTCCTTCTTCTTGCGACGAGCGGCAAACACGCCGCCGAAGCTCAGGGCCAGCAGGCCGAGCAACGCGGTGCCGGGCTCCGGCGTGCCCCTGGCGTACATCAGGTCGTCGTTCGTGTAATCGTAGTAGGCGACCAGGGGGAAGCCGCTGCTGTCAACCGCGACCGAGCCGTACCAGCCGACGTTGCCGGTGTCCACGTTCTCGAACTGCCAGTAAGACACGAAGCCGGGACCGGGCCCGGTGGCCAGTTCGGCATACCTTATCCTGCCGTTGGTCGCGTCGTAGTAAACGATGACGGGGGTGTCGCCCTTCATGGCCAGGGAGCTATACTTCCCCACGTCGTTCGTGGTGTCGATACTCGCCGGCGTGGACCAAGCCGCTCCCGTCCAGTAGATGAACTTCAGGTCGCCGTTGGTCACATCGTAGTAGCTGATATAGGGGTTCTCGGAGGTGTCAAGGCCAATCGACGTGTAGCGACCGACGTCGGGCGACGCTGGGCCCGGATCGTCCAGTCCGGTCGTGGTCCAGCTGCCGAGGGTGCCAGTGGCGTACCGGAGGGCGTAGTTGGTCTCGTCATAGTAGCTGATGTGCGCGTTGTTGCTGCTGTCGATGGCCAGCGAACAGAAGCTGCCAACCTCCCCGCCGCTCTCCACCGTCCCCGTGGTCCAGCCTCCGCTGGAGTCGGCGTACTTGAGATTCTGGGTCGTGTCGTCGTAATAAGCGATGCAGGGGTCCCCGCTGGCGTCGAGGGCTATGGAGGTGTGCATGAAGTCGTTCCCGGCGTTGTCGACGATGGTGGTGACCCAGGAGCCGGTACCGTTGGTAGCATACTTCAGATAGCCGCTGTCGTAGTCAACGTAGCTGATGTGCGCGTAGCCGCTGCCGTCGAGTACGATCGAAGTGTGGCGGCCCGTGTCATTGCCCACGCCGTCCTCGACGGTCGTCAGGTTCCAGGCGGAACCGTCCCAGTAAGCGTACTTCAGTGCGTTGTCGCTATGGTCGGTATAGCTGATGTGTGGGTTGTCCGCACCGTCGACGGCAATGTCCGTCGACCAACCCACGTCCTCCCCGTCGTCGACGGTTTCGGTTGTCCAGCCCAGCCCCGCACTGGCTCCCAGTGCGGTGCCCGTCGAGAGAAGCAGAAGCGCAAGGACCACACCCCCACAGGACAGCAATCTTCGCTTTCTCATGGCATTCCCTTATCTGGCAGTATGACGCCCGTCATTTTAGCGCCTCCCGGGCACATGTCAAGTACTTTTTTGCCCGAAATCCCGGGAAAAACGGCCCGCCTGGCGTCTCCGCCCGGTCAGACCCATTTCCTCTTGCGAAAGTAGCAGAGCAGGGCGGCTGCGACGCCCAGCATGATCAGCAGCGCCGCCGGGTAGCCCCAGCGCCAGTGCAGCTCGGGCATGACGTCGAAGTTCATGCCGTAGACCCCCGCCACGAAGCTCAACGGGATGAAGATCGTGGCGATGATGGTCAGCACCTTCATCACCTCGTTCATCCGGTTGCTCAGGCTGGACAGGTAGGTGTCCAGCAGGCCGCCGAGCATGTCGCGGAACGACTCGACGGCGTCGATGACCTGGATAGTGTGGTCGTAAACGTCGCGCAGGTAGAGGCGCGTGGTTTCGGTGACCAGGGGCGAGTCCTCGCGCAGCAGTCCGTTGACCACCTCCCGGAGGGGCCAGAGCGCCTTGCGCAGCAGTATCGCCTCCCTCTTCATCGCGTGGATGCGGCGGGCGGTCTCGGGCTCGGGGTTGGCGATGGCACGGCTTTCCATCTCTTCCAGCCGATCCCCGAACACCTCGCAGATGGCGAAGTAGCTGTCCACCACGGCGTCTATCAGGGCGTAGAGCAGGTAGTCCGCCCCCATCGTGCGGATGCGGCCCTTGCCGGCCCGGATGCGCTCCCGGATGGCGTCGAAGACGTCGCCTTCCTGTTCCTGGAAGGACAGCACGAAGTCGGGCCCCAGTATCAGGCTGACCTGTTCCGCCTGGACGCGGCGCGTCTGCTCGCCGTGCGAGAGCATCTTCACGACGACATAGAGGTAATCGTTGTAGCCCTCCAGCTTGGGCCGCTGCTGGGTGTTGACGATGTCTTCCAGGATAAGGGGGTGCAGGCCGAAGTGAGCGCCCATCTTCTCGATGACGTCCACGTGGTGGATGCCGTCAACGTTGATCCAGGCGACGCCGGGGCGCCGCTGGAGCTTCGCGAACTCTTCGACGTCGGCGACCTGCGCCTGGTCTGCGACGGCCTCGTCGTACTGGATGAGAGTGATCTTGACGGGCTCCGTCTTCACAGGGCCGGTGTGGACCGGCGTGCCAGGCGGCAGGCCGGCCTTGTCAGGCTGTTTGAACAGTTCGGCCATCGTGTGCTCAGCCCGTTTGCGGTGCGCCGGCTCGTCCCGAGCCGGCGGAAGGACTCCCCATCGCCCCCGGGGAGCTCAGATCCACTTCTTCTTGAAGAAATAGAATATGACGCCGCCGGTCGCCAGCAGCATGAGCAGGAGTATCGCCGGGTAGCCCCAGCCCCACTGGAGCCTGGGCAAGGCGTCGAAGTTCATCCCGTAAACGCCTGCCACGAAGCTGAGCGGGACGAAGATGGTTATTACGATCGCCAGCACCTTGACCACGTCGTGCATCCGGTTGCTCAGGCCGGACAGATAGATGTCCAGCGTGCCGGCCAGCACGTCGTGAAACGAATCTATGGCCTCGATAACCTGGACGATGTGGTCGCAGGCGTCCCGCAGGTAGACGCGAGTCGCCTCGGTGACCAGCGGCGACTTGCCCGTCAGAAGGCCGTTGATCACTTCCCGCAGGGGCCCCAGCGCCTGGCGCAGCAGTATGGCGTCCCTCTTCAGCCCGTGGACCAGCCGGGTCGTCTGGGGGTCCGGGCTGGTTATCACCTGCTCCTCCACGTCCTCCAGCCGCTGACTGAATGCTTCGCAGATGCTGAAGTAGCTGTCCACGATCGAGTCAACCAGGCAGTAGAACAGGTAGTCCGCGCCCATGTTGCGGACTCGGCCCCGGTTGGCGCGTATGCGCGCCCTGATCAGGTTGAAGGTGTCGCCCTGGCGCTCAGGGAACGACAGGACAAAGCCCTGCCCCAGGATGAGGCTGACCTGCTCGGCCTGGATGGCGCCGATCTCCTCGTTGCGGGACAGCGTCTTGACGACGGCATAGACACAGTCGCCGTAGTCTTCCAGTTTGGGGCGCTGTTCGGTGTGGACGATGTCTTCCAGGATCAGCGGATGCAGGCCGAAGTGGTCCCCGAGCTTCCGGATGACGTCCACCTTGTGGATGCCATCCACGTTGATCCAGATGACGCCGTCGTCCCGCTGAAGTTTCAGGCATTGCTCGACGTCCGTCGTCTGCTCTTCGTGCACGTCATCGGGGCCGTAGCGCAGGACGGTGATCTTGACGTGCTTGCTCTTCTTGGGTCCGACGTGGACGAGTGTCCCCGGCGGCAGCCCCACTTTGTCCGGACGTTTGAACAACGTGGCCATATCAGCCCTTTCCGGGTGGCCGGCGTGCCCCATCAGTATCCGTTGGCGTGGGGTCAATGTCAAGCTCTCGCGCTCGCGCCCCGGCGTGTAAGCCCGTCACCGGGGCAGACGTTGCCGGCGGGCGACGCAGGTTGTGCCAGCGGAAAAACCCCGCGATTGCCCCTTAGATCATCTCGTCGAGCGGCCATGAGTGCGAGAATTGCCGGGGGAAGAGCCCGCGCGCCAGAGCGCCCGCCCGGCCGGGAAGCGCCGGCGGATCGCAGAACCCGAAGAGATGCTGGATCAGTTTCTGGGCGGGAATCTCCAGGGCGCCCCGTCGCGCGGGCGCCACCGCGACCTCCCCCCGCCTCACCCGCAGGCTGACGCAGCCCACGTCGGTCGAGATCGAAAGGCGCCCGTCGGCATCGCCGAACGCCGACTCCCGGCATCGCCTGGTGAACTCCTTTCCCAGCAGCTTGAACAGCCCCCCCAGGTCGAGGATGCGCGCCTGCGCCCCGCCGTCGGGCACGACGGCCTGGCGGTGCTGGGCGCCGACCCCGTACATGGCCCGCGAGAGTTCGTGGTCCGGAGGACCCAGAAAGAGCACGCGGCTCCGGCTGGTCTTCGACGCCTCCGCCCGGAGGCCGGCCAGCAGCGCGGCCGCCGCCCCCTCATCCAGCGCGCCCGCCTCCGGGACCACAAGGACGCCGTCGAGCCCTTCCGGCGCCATGTACCGGGCGTGGAAGAACGGCGTCCGCCCGGCCGGGTCGCGCCGGTCGCCGAGCTTGGCGTAACCCCTGACGCCGCCGCGCGGACCGACGGCGCAGAGGCTCTCGGAGAGGTACTTGCCCACCCTCTTGTCGCTGAGCCAGTCGGAGCGTCCGCGCACGAAGGAACCGGTTCTGAAGCGATTGCTGGTCCGGTAGATCTTCATGACGGCGCCCAGGTCGCCGGGCCGGTACCTCCGACAGCGATGGCGCGCCGGCAGCTCTACCCGATGCCGCCCGAAGTCCCACATCGTGGCGTAGTAGTTCTGCACGACCGCGTAGCCGAGCTTCAGGTAGAAGCGCGGGATGCCGAAGAGGAAGGCGATCTGGCAGCCCTTGGCGGCCATGCGCCGGTGCGCGCCTTCCATGACCCGGCGCCCGATTCCCTGGCCGCGGCGGTCCTCCACCGTGTGGACGTGGCCCACGATCCCCGCCTTGACCGGGACGCACCCGATGCGGATTCGGTGGCACGTGAGCAGCGTGCCGCCGATCTCGCGCTCGTCCTCGCAGATGGCGCCCTGGTCCAGGTTCCTTTCAACGCTGCGCCACTTGACGGCCATGTCTCGCGCCTCTTGTCGCTGCATTGTAGTGTCCACGCGCAGTTCGCGCCTCAGTAAGCCATGTGGTCCCGGTACACGTCAATGGCGTACTGGAAGTCGGCCAGCCGGACGTTGGTCGAGATCGAGTGGTCCGAGCCGAACACGTAGCGCGCGCCGCGCTCCTTCATCCCCTCGACCAGGCGCGTCACCTCCCTGCGGATCAGTTCGCGGTCGCCCGATTCGAGCACGTGCTTGTCCAGCCCGCCGATGAAGGCGAGCCGGTCGCCATATTCCTCGGCGAATCTCAGCACGTCGCAGCCCGCCCTTACCTCCATCGGGTTGAGGGCGTCGAAGCCCGCGTCGGCGATCAGCGGGACGGCCTCCGTGACGCCCCCGCACGTATGGAAGACGACGGTCAGGTCGTAGCCGTGAAAGAACTCGACGATCTCCCGGTAGTACGGGAAGAACAGTTCCTCCAGCGTGGCCGGCGAGCAGAAGAGCCCCTTGTTGTAACCCAGGTCGTCGTAAATCCATACCCCGTCCGGCGTTCCGGCCTCCGCAAACAGCACGTCGTAATGTGCCTTGTAGAAGTCGGTATAGACGCGGTTGAAGTCGTGTATCCAGCCGGGGTCGAGGACCAGCGATTCGTACATGCAGACGTCGCCCATGCTGGCCCGCATCTGCTCCCAGATGAACAGGTGGCCGTAGAACGTCCAGAGGCCCTGGGCGCGGCGGCGCTGGAGCGCTTCCCTGGGTGCCTCGACGTTGAGGCGCTCGCGGTCCAGCTCCAGCAGGTGCGGCCGATAGTCCCGCTCCCAGACCTGGCGGCTGGTCATGAGGAAGTCCACGTGCTCGGGCGTGCCGTCCTTGTGCTTCCAATACTTGAAGGCGGCGCCGGCGCCGTTGCGCGTGACGCGCCACTCGTCGGTCTCCTCCATGACCTCGTTGACGCCGCGCAGGGGCATCATGTCGAACCATCCGCCGACGCCCGCCAGGTCGAAGCCGAAATGGTCCACGGCAGGGACGGGATTGCCCTCCTCGTCGGTGGGATAGCCCTCCTCGGCCGCCCATTTGGCCAGCGTGTAGCCCCACGGCGAGTCGGAAAGGCCGACCCGCTCGAAGGGCGGCCGGTCCCGCAGCAATCGGTCAATCAATTCATGCGATGACTGCACGGTCGTCTCCTTCAGCCCCGCGTCATTGTCGGGCTGCTGGTCTCCTGGGGCAGGTAGGCGCCGGCCGCCCGGAGCGTGCCGACCAGTTGCGCCGTGTCCAGATCATTGGCCGCCCGGCCGGAGCGAACGGCCTGCACGGCCGCCGTGCCGGCCGCCTGACCCATCATCGCGGCCGCCGGCATGACGCGCAGCGACCCGTGAACCATCACGTCGCAGGAGGCGCAGCGCCCGGCGACCCAGAGGTCCCGCCACCCCTTCGGCACGGTGACGCCGTAGGGGATCCCGTAGCACTCGCCCTCGCCGAGCCAGCCGGCGCGGGAGTCCCGGAACTCGCGGGCCGCGGCCAGCTCCTCCGGGCTGTCGCCGTAGGCGTGGATGTCCACCTCCTTGTTGAAGACGCCGATCTGGTCCGGGAACTGGCGCCGGGCCTTGAAGTCGTCGAACGTCAGCTCGTACTCCCCGACGATGCGCCGGCTCTCCCGCACGCCCATCAGGGGGGCCGTGCAGGCGACCTCCATCTCCGCAAACCCCGGCACGTACTTGCGATAGAACGCGTTGTACCGCGCGGCGACGCGGCGCCCCTCGCGCATCCCCGCGCTGAGGTCCGCCCCGTCGAGGGGGTTCAGGCCGTAGAGGTGGCCCGCGTTGAAGCCGCCCGAGCACGGGCCGATGTTCGAGAGCACGCTGTGGAACTCGGGATAGGGGAAATCCCCGTTCGCCCTCGCCTCGGCCAGGTAGTCCTGCGGCCGCTTCGCCTCACTCCAGTCAATGCCGGTGCCGATCCAGCAGAGCGAGGCGGCCATGGCCTTCTCGGTGTCGCGGCCGGCCTGCCGGCAGCGCACGCCGCAGAGGTCGGCCAGGACGGCGTCGCCCGTGGCGTCAATGTACGCCTTCGCGCGGACGCAGCGCAGCCCGTCCACCTGGCTCAGCACCACGCCGCTGACCGAGCCCGCCTCCCGGTCCGCCTCGGCGTCCACGACCCGCGTGAAGAACCGCACCTCCACGCCCGCGCCCTCGGCCAGTTCGTCGAGCAGGCGCTTGAGCGGCTCGGGATGGAAGCGCGTCGGGGTCAGGAGCCGCCTGCGCCAGTTCTCGGGCCTGACGTGGGACGGCAGCTCGCCGCGCTCGTAGAGCGTCTCGACGACCTCCCTCATGAACCCGCCGACCAGCGGCTTGCGGCCGTCGGCCATGCCGTCGAAGGCGGTCACCAGGCCCGACGTGGCCATGCCGCCCAGGCAGCCTGTCGCCTCGGCCAGCAGCACCTTCGCCCCCAGGCGCGCCGCGCAGACGGCCGCCGCCGACCCTGCCGGCCCGCCGCCCGCCACCAACACGTCGTAGCCCGTCTCCACGGGGATACCCCGGTCGTAACGGCAGGTCTCCATCGTCGCTATCCTTCTTTCTGAATCCTCTGCTATTGGACGACGTTGGTCGGCCTGCCCGCCAGGAACGCCCTGACGTTTTCCACGGCGGCCGCCATGAGCCGCCTGCGGGAGGCCGCGCTCGCCCACGCCATGTGCGGCGTGACGATGCAGTTCTTCGCCGATAGCAACGGGTTCTTCGGCGTCGGCGGCTCCGTCGAGAGGACGTCCACGGCCGCCCCGGCGATCCGCCCCTCGTTCAGCGCGTCCGCCAGGGCCGCTTCGTCCACCAGCGGCCCCCGGCTGGTGTTGACCAGCAGGGCGGACTCCTTCATCCGCGCCAGCCGCGCGGCGTTGACAAGGCCCTCGGTCTCCTCCGTCAGCGGGCAGTGCAGCGTGACCGCGTCGCTCTCGGCGAGCAGTTCGTCCAGCCCGACCATCTCGACCCCCTCAACGGCCCCACCCGCGGGATCGCAGGCGAGGACGCGCATCCCGAAGGCCAGCCCGACGCGGGCCACCTCCCGCCCGATGGCGCCGAGGCCGACGACGCCCATCGTCAGCCCCCGCAGCTCGATGAACGGGTAGTCCCAGTAGCAGAAATCGGGGCTGCCCGTCCAGCGCCCCTCGTGCACGGTGGCGTCGTGATGGCCGGCCCGATTGGTCAGCTCCAGCAGCAGGGCGACGGCGTGCTGCGCGACGGACGGCGCGGCGTAGGCGGGGACGTTCGTGACGGTGATCCCCCTCTCGCGGGCGGCCTGGACGTCCACCACGTTGTAGCCCGTGGCCAGGACGCCGACGTAGCGCAGGCCGTCGAGCCGCTCGATGACGGCCCGGTCGAGCACGGCCTTGTTGGTCAGGACGACGGCGGCGCCTCGCAAGCGCTCGACCATCGAATCGGGCGCCGTGCGGTCGTAAACCTCGAGTTCGCCCAACTCGGCCAGCGCGTCCCAGCTCAGGTCGCCGGGATTCAGCGTGTGGCCGTCAACGACGACGATCCTCACCGCGACTCCTCTCACGCTGGGGGCAACGGCAGGTTGCTTGTCTCTCGTTGTTTGTTGCTTGTTGACGCCGCCGCGCCAACGGGCTTCAGAGTCCGGGGTCGAGGGCTCAGCGTCCAGGGGTCAGAGTTCACGGCCCGTGGGTGTTGGGTCTTGTCGTGTCTTTGGTCATTGGTCCTTGATACCTGGTCCTTACGTCGTAACGACGTTCACGGGCCGTCCCGCCAGGAAGGCCCGGAGGTTACCGACGGCGGTCTCGAGCAGGCGACGGCGCGCGGCGACGGTGGACCAGGCCAGGTGCGGGGTGATGTAGCAGTTCCTGGCAGCCACCAGCGGGTCGTCCGCCCCGGGCGGCTCCGTTGCGAGTACGTCCACGGCGGCGCCCGCGATGCGGGCCGCGTTGAGCGCCTCGGCCAGGGCGGCCCCGTCCACCACGGCCCCGCGCGCCGTGTTGATGAGGAAAGCCGTCCTCTTCATCTTCGCGATGCGTTCCGCGCTTATCATGCCCTCCGTCTGATCGGTCAGGGGGACGTGGATGGAAACCACGTCGCTCCGGGTCAGGAGCGAGTCCAGGTCCATCTCTTCGATGTCCGGCAGGTTCTTCGGCGTGCGGGTGCAGGCGATCACCGTCATGCCGAAGGCCCGGGCCAGCTCGGCCACGCGCGTGCCGCTGCGGCCCAGGCCGATGATGCCCATCGTCAGCCCGGCGAGCTCGACCTGGGGTTCCTCCCGCACGCAGGTCATGCGGCTCTCGACCCAGCGGCCCGCGCGCACGTGGCCGTCGTAGTGACTGACGCGGCTGGTCAGCTCCAGCAGCAGGGCGAAGGCGTGCTGCGCCACCGAGAGCGTGGCGTAGCCGGGGATGTTGGTGACCGTGACGCCGCGCCGACGCGCCGTCGCCAGGTCCACCGTGTTGCACCCGGTGGCCAGGATGCCGACGTAGCGCAGGCCGTCGAGCTGCTCCAGCACGGGGCCGTCCATCACCGTCCTGTCGGTCAGCACCACCGGCGCGCCGAGGGCGCGCTCGACCGTCCCCTCGGGCGGCGTGTGTTCGTGGACGGTGCACTCCCCGAGGGCCCTCAGCGGCTCCCAGTCGTGCAGGCCGGGATTCACGGTGCGGTCGTCCAATACGACGATCTTCATTCTATTACCTCCGGTTGGGCCGGGCTTCCTCGCGTATGGACAGCGGGCCGACCGGCGCCGTGCGGAGCGTGGCGTAGTGCGTGTTGAAGAGCGAGTCGTCCCCGATACCTTTCATCTTGCGCCACATGCGCCTGCACATGCCGGTCAGGACGTCCCGGCAGGCCGGGTCGGCGGCGCGGCTGTGCTCCTCGCTCGGGTCCTCGGCCAGATTATACAACTCGTCAATGCCGCCGGGCGAGAAGACGTACTTCCAATCTCCGTGCCAGACGAGCCTCTGCGTGTAAACGAAGCGCTGCCCGAAGAACTCGGCGTAGGCGTCCTGCCAGTCGGCGGGGTCCGCCGTCCCGTCCAGGACGGGGCACAGCGACCGGCCGTGGCAGGGCTCCAACGGTTCGGCGCCGCACAGGTCCAGCAGCGTCGGCCCGACGTCCACCAGGCTCGTCTTGTGGCTCGCGTCCTCGCCCGCCCGCATCGCCGGCGCGCGGACGATAAGCGGGATGTTGTACACCTCCTCGTAGGCCGTGCCGACGCCCTTCGTCGCCAGGCCGTGGCCGCCGAGCATGTCCCCGTGGTCGGCGGTGACGACGATGACGGTGTCCTCGTAGGCGCCCGTCTCCTTCAGGGCGTCGAGGATGCGCCCCGACTCGCTGTCCAGGAAGGAGACCGTCGCCCAGTAGGCCGCCGAGACCTGCTGCCAGTCGCGGTCGGTCAGGTCCTTCCAGACGGCGCGCATTCGCTTCAGCAGCTCGGGCTTGTCCCCCTTGTCCTCCTCGCGGAGCGTGGGGCTCACGCGGAGATCCTCCACGTCATACATCTCCAGGAACCGCCGCGGCGGGACGTACGGGTCGTGCGGCTCGCTCGTGGAGACGAAGCAGCAGAAGGGCCGCCCGCCCCCCGCGTGGCGGCGGATGAAGTCGATGCCCCCGTCGAAGGCCGGGTGGCGCGGCTCGCCCTCATGGTCGGCGACGCCGGCCAGCAGGTTGTCGCGGTAGCCCGGCGTCCTGACGACGACCTGCTGGTCGCCGGCCGGCTCGCAGCGCATGTGGCCGCACTGGTGGTCGTGCTCCTGCCAGCCGAAATTCGCCAGTTGCAGAGTCTGCTCGACGTGCCACTTGCCGAAGTAGCCCGTCGCATAGCCGGCGTCGGCCAGCCGCTGCGACCAATAGACGAGCCGGTCGCTGACGTTCACCCATTCCTTGCGCTGGGTGTGCGTGCAGTCCCACATGCCGTGCGTCGAGGGATACGTCCCGGTCATCAGCGAGGCCCGCGCCGGGGAGCAGATGGCGTTGGTCGTGTAGCAGTGCGCGAACCGCAGCCCGTCGCGCGCCAGGGCGTCGAAGTTGGGGGTGAGGCACTGGCTCCCCGGCGCGACGGCCGCGGCGTTCGTGTGGTCGGACATCAGGACCAGGACGTTCGGTCGCGGCCTCACTTCAACCTCCGTGCGCGTGCGAGTCAGTATCCGATGACGACCGGGCCGGCGGGCATTGCCGCCAGCTCGAAGTCCACGTAGTTGGACTTCTCGATCCGGCTGTTCTCGAACGATACCTCCGCGCCGTCCACCGTGACGCCTTTCGCCCTGGCGCCCCTGGGCAGAAGGCAGTGCACGTGCGCCGACCCGAAGCTGCCCGTCAGGTCGAGCGTGATCCGGCGTCGCTTGCCGTCCAGCCGGTAGTCATAGCTGCAATAGCCGTCGGAGGCCGGGTAGTGCAGCGTGACGTGGTTCGTCACCGATTCCGTGGCGGCCCAGCGCGGCGAGACGCTGACGCGGTCGAAGGCCCGCCCCCCGTCCTCGACGCCCGCCAGGCCCTCCGCGATGGCGTAGTAGACCGATGCGTGCGACCAACTCGGCGGCCAGCCGCCAGAGCGGATCGGCGTCTCGAAGCGGACCGGTTCGTCGGAGATGCTGACGGCGGCCAGCATGATGCCCCCGCCCCGCCCACCCGTCCTGACGGCGGACATTCGGATGGCCGTGATCGGCGTGTCGGGACGCGGGTTGTTCCAGCCGGTCATGAAGAGGCCCACGTTCTTCCACTGCCCGTTGGGGCCCTGCCAGGCAACGCGGGTGATGCGGCGGTCGACGGGGTCGTTGTGCCGCCGCGTGTCCTGGTTATCCGCGAGTCCCCACCAGAGGCCGATCTCGTGGCCGTTGCGGACGTGGATGCGCTCCTCTGCCCCGTCGGCGTAGCAGACGTCGTACGTGCCGACCACGGCGCCGCGGGGCGCGGTGTGGGGCATCGAGTGCATGAAGTAGATGCTGCGGCCCTTCAGCGCGTCCACCGGCACGGTGATGCTGTTCGGGCCGAGGGCCGGGTCCACGTCGAGCCGCACCACCGCCGTGCCTTCGTTCGCGTCGGGGTCGATCACGTCGAAGGCGACGGCACCGAACCTGCGCGTGCCAGTGGGCAGGTTGCGCATGTCGTTCTCGCCCTCGCCGGTCCAGGCGACGACGCCCTCGTGCGCCCCGTCGCACAGGCCGACGTTGGCGAACGGGCGCAGGTCCACGTGCTGGAAGTTCGCGTCCGGCTGGGGCGGGTCCTCGGGCAGGCGCAGGTAGGCCGAGTGCAGGTAGCCGCCGTCGCGCTCGGCCAGTTCCCAGAGGCGGTCCAGTATGTCCGTGCCGTAGTCCTCCCGACCGTGGTCGTAGGCGGCCTTGGCCAACTCGCCCGCCACGACGATGCCGATCGCGCCGTTCATGTAGTCGCCCGGCGCGCAGTGCTGGCCCTGCCAGTGCTCGCGCGTGTACATCGGGTCCATGCTCCACCACTCGGCGAAGCTCTCCTTCCTCTTCGCCTTGCCGCGGCGGCGGTACTCGTCGAGGACCTTGACGGCCATCTCGTGCGTCGGCAGGCCGCGGTTGATCGTGTAGCCCGTGGACAGGCTCATGCGCTCGCGCTCGTCGCCGACCAGGGCGTAGACCTTCTCCTCGGGCAGCTTCTCGGGGATCATGTGGCCGTAGTGGCTCTCGAAGAAGAGCTTCGCGTTGGCCCGTTCGCGGAGGGCCTCGCCGGCCTTGCGCAGCTCGGCGGCGCGCTTCGCGTCGCCGAGCGCCTCGTACATCTCGGCCATGCGCCAGTGGGAGGCGTAGAAGCCCGAGTTGTCCGAGTGGAACAGGAACTGCGGGTCGCCGGGGTTGATGCAGCGGTGGTCGCCGGCGCAGAAGTGCGGGTTGGCGAAGTCCCACGAGTCCATGCAGAACGACCGTTTGACCAGCCCGTGCTTCCTGCTCCAGCGCGTTGGGTGGGAGCCGTTGTACTTGAGCGCCTTTTCGAGCTTGGGAAGTTGCGCCGCCATCCAGGCGTCGTCGCCGGTCGCCTTCCACGCGTAGCAGACGCACTCGGTGTAGAGGAACTCCACGTCCGCCTCGATGGGGATGCGCCGGAAGGTGAACTCCATGTCCTTGCTGTAGCCCCAGTTGCCGTCGCCGAGCGCCTCGCAGAACCAGCTCGGCATGGGCCGCTCCAGGTTCCGGTGGCAGTCGTCCCAGAACATCCCGTTCGGCTGCTGCCGCTCCAGGAAGAACTCGATGCCGCTCTTCACGTCCCCGATGAAGTACTTCATGGCCTTCAGCACGTGGGTGTGGTCGCGGCCCCACGAGATGAGGAACTTGTGCAGCCTGCCGTCCACCACGAACGACGAACGCTCCGTGTCGGTCGCCATCAGGTTCTCCAGGAGCCCCGCCAGCCTGGCATACGGGCCGCTGCTGCAGCGGATGGCGGTCCGTGGCCGCAGCGCGAACTGCTCGGCCGCCAGCTCCACGCCCCCCGCGTCCAGGGCACTCACCCGGTGGACGCCCGCCGCGCCGCGCGCCCTGAATCGCACGGCCCGGCCCTGCCGCGCCCGGCGGTCCACGTAAGGCCTGCGCGCCGCGTCGGCCACGACCACGCGGGCCACGCGCTCGTCGTCCACCGCGATCGAGCCCTTCTCCAACGGGCGCCAGTGACTCGTCGTCCCGTCCGCCTTGGTCAGCCGTATCTTCACGTCTGCTGTCTCCATGCGCCCTCTCCCGTTTGTGCTACGCACCAACCTTACCCCGGCAGAGCCGCCCGCTGTCCGCGCGCAGGCCCAAGTCCGTCTGGCGCCGCCGGCTATTGGCGGTACCTGAGGAAAGCGAAGCTCCGGGGCCGCGCCAGGGCGACCGTCAGGCAGCCGTCCGCGTCCACGCGCCCGTCGCTCTCGAACCCGTCCCCGTGGAGCAGCTCCAGGTCGAGCCGGCAGTCCCGCAGGCCCCGTAGCCGGAACCCATCCTCGCCCCGCTCGTTCAGCTCGCGGAACAGCAGCAGGTACCCGCCGCCGTCCGGGTGCAGCGCCTGGAAGCCCGTCCACGACGTGCCCGACGGCTCCTCGCCGACCGGCCAGATGGCGCACTCGAACAGCCGTTCCCGCTCGCGCCGACAGGCCGCGATGATGGGCTTGAGCGACCCGACCTCGGCCTCGTCCAGCAAGCTCATCTCCATCCAGGCCAGCGGGCTGCCGACCATCGTGACGGCGAAAGCGTAATCCGGCGACCAGTGGTGCGGCGCCAGCGGGTCGTCCGGGTAGTCGCCCGGGTTGCGGTCCAGGTCCAGGAACTCCATCTCGAGCCGCCGCGACGGGACGTACTTCGACAGTTGCCACAGGTTGCGCAGCGTGTAGTGCGGGTAGTAGTTGCAGAAGTCGGTGTAGCGGTTCTCCAGGAATATCTCGCCCACGTGCGTCGTGTGGAAGTAGCCCTGCCGGTGCCCGTTGGTCAGGTCTATCTGGAAGGCCACCTCGCCGTCGCTCTCGCGCAGGACACCCTCCAGCATGTCCACCAGCCGGGCCTCGCCGAGCTTGCTGCGGATGTCCACGAAGTCTATCTTAAAATGGCGCATCCCGAACCGCCGGTACAGGTCCAGCAGCACGTCGCGGTCCGGCTCCCAGTCGGCGAAATCGTCCTCCTTGTCCGGTGCGAACCAGGCGCCTATCCTGACGCCCCTCTCCTCGGCGCGCCGCTGGATGCCGCGGAACTCCTCCGGGAAGCGGTCCAAGCGGATCCGCCAGAACCCGGGGTTGAGCTGGCGGAACGCGCCGCCCGTATCCACCGCGCCCGTCTCCGGGTCGATGACCGCGCCCTCTTGCCAGCCGCAGTCTATCTGGCAGACGTCCACGCCCAGCTCGGCGGCCCGGTCGATCTCGGCTAGAATGAACTCCTCCTGCACCTTGCGGTCCAGGGAGCGGTTGCCCCAGGTGTTGGACAGGATGTAGACGTCGCGTTCTGGCCGGTGCAGGTCCTCCGCGTCGTACCAGGCGCGCAGCGCCTCGTCGCCGTCCTCGACGGCCGGGTCGAAGACGCCCACCGTCGAGCCGTAGCAGGGCAGCGGCACGTCCGGGGTCAGCTCTTCGGCGGCCAGCCCGGTGCCGCGGACCTCCAGCAGGTCCGCCCGCGCCGTGTGGAAGTCGCAGCCGGGGTAACGGAGCTGCCCGACGACCGTCGGCGCCTCCTTGATGACGAGCAATCCCCCCGGCCCGGCGGCGTCCTCCAGGAAGAGCAGGTTGCCCTGCAGCTTCTCGTAGCCGCGCACGTAGAGCAGCGCCTCCTCCTCGCGCACGAGGGTGTTGAAGACGTCCGTCGCGTCGTAGAACCGGACTGCGCGGGCGCGCAGGTGGCCGCCCGGCAGCGGGATCGACTCCACCGTGTCCGGCCGGGGCCATTCGGACCCGAGCATCGCGGTCGCCTCGGCGCGGCACTCGCGCCACTGCCGCACGTCCGGCTCCTCCCGGTCCGTCCGCCCGGGCCGGCCCCGGACGCTGTGCGCCATCGAGACCGCCGGCACGCCGGGATGGACGCGCAGGGCGGTCTCGACCGTGCAGGCCGGGAACGCGAGCCGCAGCGTGCAGCGGAGGAACCGCCCGGAGAGGCCGCCGCGGTCGTCCGTGTCGCACTCGATCTCAATGCTCTCTGCGGGCTCCTCGGCCATGCCCGGCAGTCGGAACAGGAAGCGCCGCGCGCCGGGCGGCGTCCACTCGCGCCCGAGCGCCCTGTCCAGCAGGCTGACCGGCCGGGGCATCCCGCCCGACAGGTCGAAGGCCCGCTCGATCCGCCCGTTCCCGATGACGACCTGCGCGTCATCCCAGCGACAGTAGCAGTCCTGGAGCGTCTTCTCGTGCATCGTGCGTCAGCCCCGCGGTCGAGTGATTGAGACCCCTGGTGCCGGGAAAGGAGCCGATTATAGGCCGGGCCGGCACCCGGCTCAACGGTCGGGCGGGAGGGGCGCACGGATACGGAGTTCGGCTTGTGGTCCCGACAGCTTCATTCGGGCCAGCGTATCAGGCGCAGCAAGAACCGCCAGCGCCCGCCCCCGTATGCCGAGAACACGCGCCACCGCTGCAGCAGCCACTGCGGATAGACGAGGATCAGCCACGGGCTCGACGCAACCACCGCGAGAACCGATGCCAGGGCCCTTACGTAACGCCGCCGGATAATGGCCGACCACAGCGACCAGTTCAGGCGCCTGAGCGGCCGCACGGGAAACGCGTGCACGCCGACCCCCTCAGGCGGCGCACTCCGCCCGGCCTCATCCGCCCACTTCGTGCGCTTCAGGTACTGATGAAACACTTCCGTGTAGGCATCCAGGCACCCACTGTGCCAGGGCTTTGTCACCGACACGAAGTGCACGATGTTCGGTTGCGTAAGCGCATCCTGCACGTCAGGCCGCGCGTAGCTCGGGTCGCCCCAACAGAAGAAGATCTCGGGAACCACGTGCAGGTTCCACGACGGACTGACCGGTTTCCACCGGCCCTGGAGAACGCAGTTAAGCACATCCTGATCGTAGAACTCGAAGTCCTTCAGGTGGGCTTCGGCCAGAGCCAACGCCTGCTCCTTGATTCTCGCATCTCGCCAGGCAACCAGATCGATCACGAGCATTCCGGAATTGAAATACGTGGAGCGCCGATCGAATGAAATCCCCTCGGCCAGATGGACGCGGCTCAACCTGTCAACGTGGAACAGCATGGAGTACGCATCCGGCACGGCCAGCGCAAGGTGATCATCCAGGTTGATTTCCCACAGTTCGGCCAGGTCGCCCAGCACGAGCATGTCGGCGTCCATATAGATGACCTTTGAAACATCCCCGGGAAGCAGGTCCTCCATTTGAAGCCGGTAGAACACTGCCGGCACGGCACGAGACACCCCCTGCTCGAGCAAACGCTCGATCTTGCCTATACCGGGCCTGATCCACTTCGTATGGATCGGGTAAGGGGTCCACGAAGCTTCGGCGTGATCGATCGAAGCCGGGCAGGCGCCGTCGTGCAAGACAAACAGCCGAACGGAAACGCCCGCCCGAAGGTTCTCCAGCAGCGAGCGGACCATGACCGTCAGAGGGAGGACGTAGTCCTCGTCGATGGCAGCCACGACGACGATGGGTCCGTTGCCTGCCGGCGTGTCCTGATTCACGGTCTCTGCAGCAAAGGATGGAGTCCGCCGGACTATATGGGCACTCCGGCGTCCTGTCAACGCACTGGGCAGGCCTGTCCGTCCGCTCGACCATCCTTGCCAGGTTCCTGTGAGGCACCCGGTGCTGGCCGCGGGGAAAGGAGGCGACTATCGGCCCGGCGGATGGCCAGCTCAACCATGGCCGGGGACGCCGTCCGCCGTGTCCTCCCGGCGGACGCCGCTGGAGGGACCATTTGCGCGAGAGGCCGTCTCGTTATGTCAAAGAGCAGTTTTGTTTTGTCGAGAAGCTTTTTGGGGCCGGACAAAACGGACAGCGGCCGCCCCCGGGGCGGCCGCCGCTGTCGGCGCACGGATGGAGTTCTCGGTCAGGAGTACCTCTCCTTCAGCACGTCCATGTACCGGCGGATCATGGGCCGGAAGACCTGCATGTCCGATTCCGTGTAGTTCCGAGTCACCCAATCGGCCCATTCCCTGAGCGCCTTCAGCGCAGCCATCGCCGAATCGGGCTGCTCGAGCACGGTCAGGACCCGCGCCAGCCGCAGCATCCGCGTCTCCAGCCCCGCCGAGGCGTCCATCATCTCCTCGGTCCTGGCGAGCTGGTACAGGCATCGGCAGACGATGCGCTTGACCTGGTCCACGTACCACTCCGGCTCGCGCTCATCACCAGTTGAAGTCAATGACGGTTGCTCCTGGGTCATCGCCGATGCCCCTTCTGTGTTTGAGCCTTTCGAGTTCGTGCTGGGCCTTTGCCAGGGCCCGGCCGAGGGCCAGCTCGTATCGCCCGATGTTGCCGGCGACGTGCTGGAAGGCCAGCAGGTCCACGGAGCCGTCCTCGCCGTAACAGCGGGCGTGCGCCTGCGCCTCGATCTGGGCCGCCCGCCTGACGCGGACGCAGAGCATGGCGATGCGCTCGACCAGCGCGGCCTCGACGGGGCCCTCCGGCTCCTCCTGCGCCTGGAGCTCCGCAAGGGCGGCCCGGTAGGCCTCCATTTCCTCGTCGAGCACGTGCCGCGCCGTCAGGCCGTGCTTGACGGCGTTCCGGCTCCGCGGGTCGACGTGCCGGGGGACGACGGTCTTATCGAGGTCGTGGTTCATGGGGGGCATTGTAGGCGGTTTCGGCGCGGGATGTGTCCGATCTGTCCCCTACTGACCTTCAAAAAAAGATTCTTCGGCGCAGCGGCGGCGCGCTAGGCGGCGCGTGACGGGCGCGCCGCGGGTGGATGGGGAGCCCCTTCAGGGCTCCTTGTGGATGGCGGGCGCTGGTGACCCGTTGGGACAACTGAAACTCCCGGGGGCACTTCGGGCCCCCGAACTGCGGCGGGATGCCCGGCGTGTACGCACCCTTAGCACCCCCGGCGAGACGCCGGGGTCTACCCGGGGGGAGTTTCTGCAGAGGAGCTTGAGTCGCCAATGCCTTCTGACATGGCCGTGACCGGCGGGAAAGGAGTGCCGCACAGCTCCCGGCCGCGTGCATGGCTCGGCCATGTCAGCCGCCCTGTCAGTCCCCTGCCTCGAATCCGAGGAAGTGGATGTCGGCCAGTCTACCGTAGAAGACGATCAAGCTAACCAATGCGGCATAGAGCATCACCACTGTCCAGGTTTTCACGGTGATCTTGTACCATTTGCGATCCTCATACTCGCCCAGCAAGACTTGCAGCCCCCTCAGGATGATGTAGCATGAGATCGCAAAAAGCGTGTACAGGTTCATCTTCGTTCCTCCGTTCCCCATATGGCAGGCTACTCGATCATGTCCAGCTGCCCTGACCCCTCTGGCCCAACCGAGCCTGATCATTCAACACCTGTCGGCCGAACCGTCCGGCTTGAGGAGTCAACGCGTTCTATACCTCATCTCCAACGGCCCTGCTCAGGATTCCCCCTCAAAGGTCTTTGTAGAACCGATTTGCCTTGTCGTAGACCCTCCTGGCGAGTTTCGGGTCTACATCAAGGTCGGCGAGAAAGCGTGCTATGCCTTCGCAGAGCCGATTGAGGAGCTCATCCACATGGACGGCGACGTACGCCTGTTTCTTCTCCGGGCAACCGTCGATATTCGCATCGAACTCCTCAACCGGGCGATTGCCCCAAGCGTAGCAGAGCTAGCGAGCCTTGCCCCTCTTGGAGTAATCAGAATCTGGCGTAAACGTGTGCAATAGCCCGCAGCGCGCACCCCACAGATCATCGGGAGGTGATGGTGCGCTGGCTCGATGCCGTCGAGAAGCGCGAGCTGCGCAGCATCGCCCTGAACGCCGACCCTACTGTCAGCCCCTTCGCCATGATCTACTCGGACATCGCCTCCAAGGGCAAGCTGATCTTCGGCAGGCAGATGCTGGGCGAGATGGGCTTCTTCGACAACATCGCGCGCCTGTGCGATGCCCTGCACGGGCGCGGGCTGAAGGTCGGGTGTTTCATTCGGACGGGTACATGATGGACGTGATCGCGGACCTGATCGCGGCGGGCGTGGACGGGCTGAACCCGATCGAGAAGGCCGCGGGCATGGACGTCTTCGCGGTGCGCAAGCGCTGGCCGGAGCTGATCATCGTGGGCGGCCTGGACGTCACCCACCTGCTCAGGAGCGGCACACCCGAGGATGTGCGGCGCGAGACGCGGCGGATCATCGGCGAGGTGGGCGCAGAGGGCCGACTGCTGATCGGGAGCACGACGGAGCTGGAGGAGAACGTGCCACTGGCCAACTACCTGGCCTTCCACGAGGCGGTCATGGCGGGATAGGCGCGCCCGTCCCCGCTAGCTGCTTTCGCACGTCACTTCCGCGCCGCTCAGTCGGCTCAGCCCGCTTCCAGGAACCGGGCGATTCCCTTTTCCAGGTTCGCCTGCCTGTCCGCCGTCATGTCGGGGGCGATCTCGCGGTAGATGTCCGTGATGTCGCCGGCGCGGTCTCGGATGCGCAGGCATAGCTCCCGGGCCGTCAGTTGGTCGTCCTGTCGCAGGCCGAGCCGTTCGCACCAGCGCCGGTCTATCAGGAGATTCCACTCGCGCTTCGACTCGGGCGCCTCCGGCCTGAAGGAGGTGTCTATGGTGTCGTCGCAGAGCCCGTCGATGTTGTGGCGGCAGGGCAGGCAGATATCGTCGGCGCCCAGCTCCATACGCAGGTCCACGTCGCGATTGTCCAGGATCTCCCTGGCGACGTTGTGCACGGCGTGCCCGTAGGGGTGCGGCTGGAACTCCGTCTGCCCCTGGCCGAACGCCGTCACGATGTCCACGAAATGGTGCGGCTTGATTGCTATCACGTTTATCCTTTCAGCCGAAGGTTGCCCGTGACGCGCTGAGCGAGCCGCGCCCGGGGCGGATCACCAGCCGCCTCCGCCTCCCCCGCCGCCGCCTCCGCCGGAGCCCCCTCCGCCCCCGCCGCTGAAGCCGGAACTCGACCCCGGCGCCGTGGCCGCGGAGGAAATGGCGCTGGAGAACGAGGTTGACAGCGAACTGGCGAAACCGCCTCTGCCGAACGAGTGCCAGGACGAGCCGATGTACCAGGACGGGTTGTACTGCTGCGGCCCCTGGGCGGCGTCGGCCAGCACGTCGGCGAAGCGCCGGGACCACTGCTGCTCCACGTCGAGCGCCAGGGCGAAGGGCAGGTAGCGCTCGAACAGCTCCGACGTGTGCTCAGGGGGGTGCAGCATTTCGAGCCGGTCGCCCTCGGCGATGCTCAGGTACATGCGGAAGCCGTCGATCTTGTCCATCAGCGCCCGGCCCTGGAGCGTGGGGGCCTTCATCAGGTTGTAGAAGACGAAGTTAACGACGACCAGGAAGACCAGCAGCACCGGCACGATCGTGGAGGTCATGACGGTGAGCATGACGATGGCGAAGACCTCGAAGGCCACGAACGGCAGGGCGAAGAGGGTCATGAAGATGGCGGTTGCCAGGGAGCCGAAACGTCCCGCGCTGCCGAAGAGCGCCGCCTTCCACTTCGCGAGCGCTGCGCCCACCAGGGCGAAGACCGCGAAGGTCCATATGGTGAGCCAGAAGCTGAGGAAGATCGCCACCGCAGGGGAGTAGGCGATGGCCGTCAGCAGTATCGCGGCGGCCGATATGATGAGCCCGGGGATGAGGTACTTGCTGTTGGTCAGGCAGTACTTCTTCTCGCACTGGGCGCGCAGGGAGTTCTCGACGCCAGAGATCGCCTGGCTTATCCTGGCGTGGTTCGTGTTCTTGAGCTTGACCTTCTTCCTGCTCCCCAGGAGCCTGTCGGCGATCTTCCTCTCCTCCTTTGCCAGGAGCTCCTCGCTCGCGTTGCCGCGGTGGATGGTGTATTCGCCGTCGTCCTCCTCGATGGTGAGGTAGCCCTTGACGGCCATGTTGATGACGGCCGCGGCGAAGGTCTTCTGGTCGTAGCCCATGCGGTTGATGAACCGTGCGGCCGCCGGCGACAGGCCGTCCGGCGGCTCGTAGAGCGGGATGATGACGCCGGCTTCGGGATCGACCCCGACCCGGAACCAGGCGAGGAAGTAGTAGATGAACGCGATGATGGCGCCGAGGATGCCCACCAGCGAGCCCCAGTTGGCCCCCACCAACCAGAGCAGCTTCTGAGACGCCGTCGGCTCCTTGACGTGGCCCTTCGGCCACCCGACGACTATCGAAAGGCCCTCGCCAGGCCCGAGCGGCCGGGTCGTGGCGAAGGCGACCTCCCCGCTTTCTTCCACGGATGCCGTGAAGTGCTTGCCCTTCTCTCCCTGTGCCCCCGTGTAGCCCTCCAGGGGACCGATCTCCTTGACGGGCACGCCGGGCAGGTGGACTGTCGCAGAGACCTCGCCCATCCTGAATCCCCACCCGTTCCCCGTCACGTTCCAGTACAGCTCGTCGTGGTCATCGAAGAAGCCCAGTTGCCGCGACGTCCGGTAGGTCAGCGCGTAGGTGTGGTCGCCGGTGGGCAGGGACACGTTCTCGCGCCCCATGTAGACCCGGATGCCGTTCTTGACGCGCTTCGTGTGCCAGCCCTCCGGCCGGCCGTCCCTCCCGACCGCAGTGACCTCGAAGCCGACGGTGTAGTGGCGCCCGAGGGCGTCCGTGTAGCGCAGGGGGAAGTCGCGGTAGATGCCGTGCTTTATCTCCCTGCCGGCGGCGAAGACGCGGATGGTCTCAGTGACGGTCATCGTCGCGTCCTCGTGGACGGCGACGTCGCTGTGGAAGCTGAATATCTGCTCCTCGCCCGGCTGCGCCAGGACGGGTGCGGCGAGGGCCAGCCACGCGCCGGCGGCGGCCAGCGCCATGATCTTGAGGGCGTTCATGCGCGTGTGCTCCCGTTGGGGCCTATAGTCCGATCTCAGGCGTCTTGCGCTCGGTGGCGTACTCTATCTCGAAGAACGCGCCGGGTGCGAAGCCGCACGTTGCCGCCACGAGCATGCTCGGGAACGACTCGACGAGGTTGTTCAGGTTCCGCACGGTCCCGTTGTAGTAACGCCGGGCGAGTTGGATCTGGTCCTCGACCTCGGACAGGCCCTCCTGGAGGTCGAGGAAGTTGCGGTTGGCCTTGATATCCGGGTAATCCTCGACGACGGTGAACAGCGCGCGCAAGCCGCCGGAAAGGGCGTTCTCCGCCGCGGTCTGCTCCGGGAGGTCGCCGGCCTCCACAGCCCGGGCGCGGAGCCGGGCGACGTTAGCGAACAGCTCCCGCTCGTGCTCGCCATAGTGGCGCACGACCGCCGCGAGGTTGGGGATCAGGTCGTAGCGGCGTTTCAACTGCACGTCCACGCCGCTCCACGCCTCGCGCATGAGGTTGCGCCAGCGCACGAGCCGGTTGAACGTGAAGACGGCCCAGATCAGCACGACGGCCAGCACGGCCAGCAGAATCCAGTGCATCGCGCCTCCGCGCACTCTATGGCTCGGGCGCCGCCGCCCGGGGCCGTTGGGCTAAGTCGGGCTCTGGGCGATGGCGATGATGACGACCAGCGCCAGCAGCAGCAGGAGCCAGACGGTCAGCGCCCTGCGGGCGGCGTGCTGGGCCTTGTCGGCCTTCCACCAGACGCGCGGGCGGATGCCCAGCACCCGGAACGTGGCCACGCCGACCAGGTTGACGCAGATCAGGTTGGTGGCGAACAGCAGCAGCGCCCCCCGCGCCATGGCCCACTGGCCCGCGCCCAGCGTGAGCCCCAGCGCCGCCAGCGGCGGCAGCAGCGCCAGGGCGACCATCACCCCGACCAGCGCCGTGGCTATGCCCGTGGTGAACGCCAGCGCGCCCGCGATGCCGCCGGCCAGCGCCAGCGTCACGTCGGCCAGGCAGACGTTGCACCGAGCCGCCAGTTGCGACGCCTCCGGGTCCACCGGCAGGATTATGCCCAGCGCGACGGCGACGAGCACCGCCGCCAATATGCCGGCCAGGTTGGTTCTGAGCGCGCGTCGGCCCAGGTCCGCGTCGCCGAGGGTGGTGGCGAACGCCAGGGCCATGTTCGGCCCGAGCAGGGGCGCGATGACCATCGCGCCGATGATGGCGATGACGTTGTTTCGCCACATGCCGACGGCGGCGACGAAGGTGGACAGGACGACCAGCGCCAGGAATATGCGGCTGAACTGCGCCGAGCCGGATATCTCCGCGTAGAGTTCCTGCCGGCTGATGCGCGACGGCAGCGCCTTGGGCGACGCCTGGAAGGGCACGTGGCCGGCGGGCTCGGCCGGAAGCTCAGGGCGCGGCAGGGCCGCCTGCACGGGCAGCAGCAGTATGCGGAAGCCCTCCATGCCGCCGAAGTTGCTCTCCAGGTGATCCAGCACGGCCTCGGCGCGCTCGGCCGGGAGCAGGATCTTGACCAGCACCTGCTCGTCCAACATGCGGTCGTGCCACAGGCCCAGGGGCTCGTGCTCCTGCACGGCCTCCTCGACCTCGTGGCGCTTCTCCTCCGGGCAGACCATCTCGACCAACCGCAGAGGCATGGCCACCTCCTCGGTTCAAGTGACCCGACGTGGCCCTAGCAGCCTGTTGAAGGACTGGCCTCGGCCGCGCCGCCGCCAGGTGCGAGCAGGTCAAGGCGCGAGGCCGCAGGGCGTGCCCCTTGCGGCACGTCGAGGCCGAGCAACACGGAGATGCGACGCAAATGGCGGCGGCCCAAGGGGTTGGGGCGGCGCGGGGCCGTCTGCTGCGTTGCGTCTCCTTGACGATACGTGGAGCATTGCCTGCGTCGCCGCGCCTTGCATCCGACCCCGCGGCGCTCCCAACGCGACCAGATCCAGTTCTTCAACAGGCTGCTAGTTTAGGCGAGGCGGGCCGCGCTTTCAAGAACGTCCGCCGCCCGGTCACCGGCGCCGGACGGATCATCCTTGGTTGACAAGCTGCTCCCCGGTGCCATAATGTCCCCCGGAGCGACCGCAACTTGCGCGCACGGGCGCGCGGGAACTGCTGGACATCCTGAACTCCAGGCGCGGCATCTGAGCCGCGCCCGCATTACGGATTCGGGGGTTGCGGCTGAAGCGCACTCCCTTGAACAAAACGCGGCTCGATGGCACACAGCAGGTGCAAGCGGGCCGCTTTTTCGGTATACTGCGCCGCCCTCTGAAAGCTCTATAAGGGATCCAATGATGCTCAGGCAGACTCTGCGCGAACTCAAGGAGCACGCGCCGTTCACGCTGCTGGGCGGCCTGACGGGCATCGTCCTGATGGTCGCGCTCGTCCTGTTCAAGGTGAAGCCGGACACCGTCAAGCCCGTCTTCGAGAGCTTCCACTCGCTGCACGTCCTGCTGAGCGCCGTCGTGACGGCGGCCATGTACCGGCGATACAGCCGCAACCTGGTGGCGGGCGTGCTGATCGGCTACACGGGCTCGGTCGGCATCGGGACGTTGAGCGACATCATATTCCCCTACCTGGGCGGCAGCCTGGTCGGCGCGCACATGCACCTGCACCTGGCCTTCATCGAGCACTGGTGGCTCATCAACCCGGTCGCGCTGCTGGGCGTGGCCATCGGCATGGCGCGGCCGGCCACGAAGGTGCCGCACAGCGGACACGTGCTGCTGAGCACCTGGGCGTCGCTGTTCTACCTGACCGCGCACGGGGAGGCGGACTGGCTGCACCCGGTGCTGCTGCCGCTGGTGCTGGTGGTGCTCTTCGTGGCGGTCTGGGTGCCGTGCTGCGCGAGCGACATCGTTTACCCGCTGCTGTTCGTGGGCAAGCCGGGAGCCGGCCACGAGGACCACTGAGAGCCGCGCCGGGCTATGGCGTCGCCGGCTGCGGCGCCGTCTGCACGGGCGGGGGCCCCTGCATCCCCACGAAGGCGTTCTGGACGCCCTGGACGATGGCGCGGACCGCGCCGTGGGGCACGCGCACGCGCTTCTCGACGACGCCGCCGTCGGTCACGTAGGCGGCAATGCCAACGGGCGGGCCGCTCTCGAATCGGATCTGCTCCAGAGAGAGTGGCAGGGGCATCGCCTCCAGCACGCCGAGGTACCAGTTGGCCAGGTCCCCAAGCGACACGCAGGCCACGGCCATGGGGTCCTCGGGCATGCCTTCCAGGGCGTCGGCCAGCCTCTGCGAACCGACGACGGGCTCGAAGTCGCCGTCAATGACCCGCTTGAGCGAGTCCAGTCCGTCCGGCCCCACGGTGAAGACATAGTCGGCGCCGATGAAGGTGCTGCACATCTGCATCTTCTCGCCCCACACGTTCCGGATCATGGCGCCCTGGGTCTCGGCCATCGCGCGGGCGGCTTCCGTGTCGTCGATCGGCTCGAACTCCATCGTGAAGCTCCACTGATCGATGTCGTGTCCCGCGTGCGAGGCGGCTTTCGGGTTGGCCTCGAAGGCCATCTTCACGCCGGGCTGGGCCGGCATCAGTTCGGGCATGTCCTTCAACATGGTGGCCACGGCCTTCCTGGCCTTCTCGACGTCGCCCACGGTCAGGGCCTCGACGACCGTCATGGGCCCGCCCGGGGCGGCGGACATCGCGACGGCGATCTCGCCGCCCATCACGTCCTTCCACAGGTTCATCATCCCTGCGAATTGATTGACCGTCTCCGCGTCCATGCCGAGGGCGCCGTACATCTTCCCGAGCCACCCGGTGTACCATTCGAGCAAGCCGCTTATATCGCCCGAACGCCAGGCACAGACCATCGTGGCGTCGGCGGGCATGTACTTGAGCAGGCGCAGTTCACCGGAGGGCACCGTATTGACGTAGCTCTCTATCGCGCTGCCGGCGGCCGGCTTCACGGTGAAGGTCAGCATTGTGGCGTCCGGCTCGAAGGCGATCTGGCCCGTGAGGACTTCAAGCTGCTCGGCCATGGCCTGGTAGGCATCGACGATCGCTTCCATACTGGCCGCCTGGGACGGGGCGCCGGGCTGTGCCGCCTGGGCCAACGCCTTGAACTGGTTGAAGGGGTTCTGGCCCGCCGCGTCCAGGTCGGCCAGGAGCTTCCTGAGCCGCACGGCCGCCCCCGCGTCGCCCTCGAAGAAGGGCTCTTCCGGCAGGTTCCCGCCGGCGACCAGCGCCATGACGGAGCGCACCGCCACCGGGCTGGACCCCATGACGGCCTTCTGCCCGACTGTGCCGATGCACAGCGGCTTCGGCGGGGCCGGCACACCGAGCCCGAACGGCGCGGATTCTTCCTGGTACACGTGGACGCCGTCCACTTCCTCCTGCTTCTGGATGTTGGGTCGGAGGCTTTCGAGGTAGGCTGCCGCATCGGGGACGGCGAAGACGGTGACCGGGAACATGTGGCGCGGTGGGGCGAGAAGGACCATGCGCAGCGGCTTGCTCAAGTCCACGGTCTGCGGGTTCTGCGTCTTCAGCAGTTGCACGGCCGCCACCTGGTGCACGGGCGGCACCACGGTGCCGGGCTGGATCTGGCCGGCGGTCTGCTGGAGCCGGGGCGCCGTGGCGACCACGTTCGGCAGCTCGACGACGGCTATCACGTCCTCCGGCAGCGGCTGCACGGCCGCGTGCGTGGGCGCGAGCAGGCAGGACAGGGCGACGGCAAGGGCCAGCGTGGTCTTCCTCATCGCGGCTTCTCCCCACAGGAATCCGAACACAATAGCGCCAAACTACACTAACAGGTCGGTGACGGGCCGTCAACCCGGTGTTGCGGACGCTCGGCTCGCGGACGGCGTTGCGCGCGGGGCGGGGCGTTTGTCTTGGCGCGTCTGCGCCCGTATAATGCCCGCGTGCGAGCGGAGGGGCCTTTATGGTAGAGCGAAGCCCTACCAAGTTCGGCAAGTGCGTTGTCACGGGCAAGTTGGGCGAGGGTGCGACGGCCGTCGTGTTCCTGGCCAAGCACGAGGGTCTCGGCATGCCCGTCGCCGTCAAGGTGCTGCGCAAGCAGCTCTCCAAGTCGCGCCCGGAGTATGCCCAGCGGTTCCTTCGCGAGGCGCGCGTGGCTGCACGGCTGGAGCACCCGAACATCGTGCGGGTCATCGATTGCGGCGTGGAGAACGGCTATCACTACATGGTCATGGACTACGTGGATGGCCAGGACTGCATGGAGCTGCTGAGGTCACATCCCGACGGACTGCCGTGGCGACAGGCGACACAGATCGTCCGCCAGGCCGCCATCGGCCTGTTCTATGCCGCCGAGCACAGCATCATCCACCGGGACGTCAAGCCCAGCAACCTGATGATCGACAAGAACGGGCGCGTGCGTGTCACCGACCTGGGCCTGGCCAAGCTGACGGTCAAGGGCGTCGCCGCGTTGACGCAGGAACTGCACACGATAGGCACCCCGAACTACATGAGCCCCGAGCAGATACGCTCGCCCAAGGACCTTGACCTTCGGGCGGACATCTACTCGCTGGGGGCGACCTACTATCACATGGTTACCGGGGGGCCGCCGTTCGTCGGCGACAGCCTGATGGGCATCGTCAGCAAGCACCTGACCGAGCCGCTGGTGCCTCCCTACAAAAGGAAGCGCGACCTGCCCGCGGCCGTCTCCATGGTCATATGCAAGATGATGGCGAAGGTCCCCGGGCACCGCTACGCCAGCTACGAGGAGCTGTGCCGGGACCTGGACAGCCTCCTGGAGGGCAAGAAGATCCAGGCCGGGGAGTTCGAGGAGCGCTACGTAGCCACCGAGGAGGACGAGAAGCTCATGCGCATCTTCGAGCGGCTCAGCGCCGGCGGGGCCGTGGAGATCGAGGGGGAAGAAGATGCGGACCTCGCCGGGCCCGCCCCGGCAGCAGAGCCGGGTGACGCGACCACCGGGGCCTCTTCCCTCGCGCCCTTCGACGGGTCGGACCTGGGGGTTTACAACTCGGCGGGGGAAGGGGGTGACAGCACGCTCTTCCTGCACTCGCGGGGGCGGGATCGCCTGAAGTGGCTCATCGCCGGCCTGGTGATCGTGGGCGTTTTGACCGTGCTGGCGATCGCGCTGGCCGGCGTGTTCCTGGGCGACTGAGCCTCGATCCGGCCGTCGAGCGCCCTCTGGCAGAAGGGCCTCGGCGGTTCAGTTTGAGGGTTGACAGGCCGCGTGGCATGGGATACGATATGGCCCGCAAAACATCCATATAGTACGTCCGTAACGTGCTTGTGGACCGACGCGGCGGGAACGTCGCTCGACGTGCGGCAATCCATCATGAGGAGGTGCGGGCTGATGAAGAAGGGGCTCATAGTGGTGGTTCTGGCCGTGGCATGCCTTGGACTGACGTTCGCTGGCGTGGCTCGAGGCCAGGACCTGACGGAGGGGCAGGAGGCCGTCTGGGTCGAGGGCGAGAGCGCCGTTGAGACCAACTACAACAAGCACAGCTGGTACAACGACGTGGTGACGGGGCTCCTCTCGGGAGAGGACTGGCTGGCACACTACGATCACAGCACCGGCGCCGCTGCCGAGTGGAAGTTCAGCGTCGAGAAGGGAGGCACGTACACCTGGTGGATGCGGATGAACTGCTTCCAGATAGCCCACGACTACATCCTGGACGGCGCCGAGATGAAGAAGCTGGAGTTCGAGGCGACCGGCCAGCCCGTCCAGGTCTCCAAGAGCATCGACATCCGTTTCGTCCAGTGGGCCAAGTGCGGTGAACTGGAGCTGAGCGCGGGTGAGCACTCCCTGATCATCATGTGCAAGGCCGGCGAACGCGAGGCGCACAGCGGCATCGACTGCATGGCGTTCGTGAACTTCGAGTGGGCGCCCGTCGGCGCTGAAAGGCCGGGAGGGGCGCCGGCGCTGTCCGAAGATGAAAGGAAGAAGAAGCTCGAGAAGCTGCTCCAGATGCCCGCTGCTAAGGCTACACAGGAGGTCAAGGACGGCAAGGAGTACATCTGGATCGAGGGCGAAGACGCCTCCAAGACCACCTTCATCAAGCACGGCTGGTACGACAACGTGCAGAAGATGACCCTGTCCAACAGGGATTGGCTCTCCCACTTCCACAAGACCGTGCCCGGCACGGCCTCTTACAAGTTCGAGGTCAAGGAGGAGGAGGGGGGCAAGTACAGCTTCTGGATCCGCTGCAACCCGTCCAGGCTGGCCGAGACCTACTCGCTGGACGCCGGCAAGGAAGTCGAAGTGGACCTGGACACCGACGTCCGGGAGACCATGATGATCTCCTCGACGATCGACCACCGTTTCATGGGCTGGGTCAAGGCGGGCACGTTGGAACTCAAGAAGGGACCGCACGTCCTCGTCATCACGGTCAAGCAGGGAGGCAAGAGCCCCGTCGCCGTGCACCACGGCGGCATCGACTGCTTCGCCCTGACCAACTTCCCCTGGGGTCCCTCCGGCACGGTTAAGCCCAAGTTGGAGGCCGAGGAGGAAGCGGCTCCTGAAGCGGCCGAAGAGGCCGCTGAATAGGCGGGCAACCGGCCGGCAGGCCGGCTGCCGCAGAGCCTGAGAGAATGGCCGTTCGGGCCCGGGCCCGAACGGCCATTTCTTTCTGCGGACGCGCCCCCGTGGCGCCGCCGCCAGCCTTGACAGGCCGACCGGCCTGGAGTAGAGTGTCCCACGCGTCCGGCGTGGCGGCCAGTCGGTGGCGCAGCCCCTCAGAATCGTGCAGCGCCGCAACGGACGCCGTGCCATTGTGTCTTCGGGAGGGAGCGCAGAGATGAACGCAACTTGGCAAACAACGGTGCTGCTGGCGGCTGTCGGCGCCTTCGTCCTTGGCGGCGGGGTGAGCGAACCCGCCTTCGCGGCGGAGCAGGTGAAGGGCGCCGACACCTGGTTCCCCATCATGCCCGATGACGACTGGTTCATGGAGGAGTCGATTATCGACATGACCGACCTGGTGCACAAGCCGGCCGGTAAGCACGGCTTCCTCCGGAGGCGGGGTAAGGACTTCGTGTTCAGCCAGCAGCCGGACGAGCCCGTCAAGTTCTGGGGCACTGTCGCCGCCCCGTGCGGCCGCGTGGACCTGCAGGAGCAGCAGGCGCGCTTCTACGTCAAGCACGGCATAAACATGCTCCGCAAGCACACCGTCCAGGCCGAGATCGGCCTCCTCGTCACGGATCCGAGCACGGGCAAGCGGGGCTTCGACGCGGAAAGGCTGGACAAGTTCGACAAGTGGTTCTCCATCCTGAAGGAGCACGGCATATACATGACGTGGTCCTGCTTCTACCCGCACGTCGTCACGCCGGACGACGGCTACCCGTATGAACTGTTGCTGGAGCTGCCCGAGCGGGGCGACGGGTTCAGCACTTCTGGCTTCGTGAACTTCGTCCCCGCCCTCCAGAACGCCGAGTGGGAGTGGCAGAAGACGCTCCTGCTCCACGAGAACCCTTACACCGCGCTCCGCTACGTGGACGAGCCGGCCCTGGCCATCGTGGAGGTGCACAACGAGGACTGCATCTTCTGGCACTCGCCGCTCAACACCCTGGCGGCGGGGGAGAACTGCCCCCAGCACACGGCCCTGCTGAAGCGCATGTGGATGGCGTGGCTCCAGAACAAGTACAAGACCGACGAGGCGCTGCACAGGGCGTGGATGTTCGGCAAGCATGACGGCGACTCCGTCACGAACCCGGACATGTACATCTACGGCGCCTGGCAGTTCTACGCCGAGGGCCCCTACTACGGCCCCCCGGTCAACGTCAAGACGGGTGAGAAGAAGAGGATGGGCGACTACGTCCAGTTCCTGGCCGAGCTCCAGCGCAGCTACTACCAGAGGCGTTACGCCCGCCTGCGCGAGCTGGGCTACAAGGGCTGCATCCTCTCCACGGCCTGGAAGGCCGGCGGCCCCTCCGCCGACCCGGCCAACCTGTGGTGCGACGACGCCATGGACCTGATAACGCGGCACAATTACTGCGGCGGCGGCGTCGGCGGACATGACATCCGCAGGGGCAAGGTCAACAACGGCTCGCACATGGACCAGCCCGGCTCGATGCTGCTCTCGATCGGCCTGTACCAGGTCGAGGACAAGCCGTTCATCGTCACCGAGTGGACGCAGAAGCCGCCGAACCAGTGGAAGGCCGAGGCGGCGCCCCTGTTCGCTTTCTACGGCATGGGTCTCCAGGGCTGGGACGGCTCCTATCACTTCGCCGGCTCGCGTCCCCGCATGGGCAGCGGCTGGCCGAGCGAGAGGTCCTACGTGACCGAGACGCCGCACTACCTCGGGCAGTTCCCCGCGCTGACCTTTGCGCTCTACAAGGGGCACATCAAGGAGGCGCCCATTGCGGCCGCGCGGCGCCTGAAGCCGGCCCAGGTATTCGGCGGCATCGACGCCCTCAGCCAGGACATCACCGGCGGCTACGACGAGAAGGTAGCGCGCGGGAACCTGGCGACGCCGCCCGAGGTCCTCGGCATCGGCCGGGTGACCGTCAAGATCGCCGACGGCGTCCCGGCGGCCCAGAAGGTGGACTGGGCCCAGTACTGGGACAAGGACAGGAAGGTCGTCGTCAGCATGACCGGCGAACTCGCCTGGGACTACGGCAGGCGCGTCGTCCTGGTGGGATCCGAGAAGACGCAGGCGGTCATAGGGTTCGCCGGCGGCGGCCAGTTCGAGCTGCCGGGCGCCACCGTCGCCGTCAGGACCCCGTTCGTCAGCCTGATCTTCACCCCGCTGGACGATCTGCCGCTGGTCGAGTCCAAGCACATCCTCATCACTGCCATGGCCCGCGACAGGCAAACGGACACGAAGTACAACGAGGACGGCACGGAACTGGTCGAGATAGGGATGCCGCCGCTGCTGCTGGAGCCCGTCCAGGCGACCATCACGCTGAAGGGGGCGGACGTCACGTCGGTCAAGAGCGTGGACATCTACGGCGTGCCCAAGAAACGGCAGGTGCAGCGCGAAGGGAACACGTTCGACATCGACGGCCGTTACAAGTGCTATTACTACGAGGTGAAGCGCTGAGGCGCCGACGCGGGGACCGGAACGCGGGAGGAGGGAAGCACGGATGAGAGTGGTGGGGGTCAACGGCAGCGGGAGGCTGGACGGCAACACGGCGGTCCTGGTCAAGGCCGTGCTGGAGGGCGCGGCGGAGTCGGGGGCCGAGACCGATTTCATGCAGGTCGCCCGGATGGAGATCGCCGGCTGCAACGGCTGCCGGGCCTGCAAAGAGGACCAGCGCTGCGTCATTCAGGACGACATGTACCGGTTCTATGACGTGGCCGGTCAGGCGGACGTGCTCGTCCTGGGCTCGCCGATCTACCTGGACCACGCCACCGCGCAGATGAAGGCGTTCCTGGACCGGCTCTATTGCTACATAGGGCCGCGGATGGAGAACTGCTACCCGCACAAGGGGGCGCGGGCCGTGCTGTGCATCACGTACGGCGCGTTCGACATGGGCGTCTACAAGCCGGTTCTCGATTGGATGAAGGGCCGGCTCAAAGGCTACTGGGGGATCGAGACGATCGAGACGTTCACGGCGCACGGGACCGCGCACGAACCGATCATCGGCCCGGACGAGCCGCTGGTCCGCCGGGCGCGGCAGTTCGGCCGGGACCTATACTGAGCCCCCTGGCTCAGCCTCCCAGCAGGCTGCGGACCGTCTGCACGAGCGTCTCGGGTTCGATGGGCTTCTCGACGTAGGCCTCGGGCTCCGCGCCGATGTAGTCGCCCATGTCCTCTGCCGAGAAACGGATGCCGGTCTTCTCGCCCACGCCCGTTAGCATGGCCACGGGAATGCCCTTCAGGTCCGCGTTGGCGCGCATCTCGGCGAACGTCGTGAAGCCGTCCTTCCCGGGCATCTGGACGTCCAGGATGATCAGGTCCGGCCTCTCGGCCAGGGCGGCCTGTATGCCCTCGTCGCCGCTGGAGGCGCTCACGACTTCGTAGCCGGCCTCCTCCATGACTGCCCTGACGAACTCGATGGCATCCGGCTCATCGTCAACGACAAGTATCTTCCGGTTCCCTCCTTCGCCCATACGGCCCTCCTTCCTGATGACAGCGTAAAATGCACTGCTCGGGCCTTCGGCTATTCCACCGACGTTTCCTCTTCCTCGCGACGGGTGGAGATGATGATGTGGAACGCCGCGCCCTCGCCGGGCTCCGACTCGAGTTCGACGCGCCCCCCGTGCTCTTCGGCCATCTTGTGCACGAGGGCGAGGCCCAGGCCCGTCCCGCTGCTTCCCTTCGTGGTGAAGAACGCCTCGAAAAGGCGCTCCCGGACGTCCGGCGGGATGCCCGGGCCGTCGTCCCGAACGGAGATGCGCAGCAGGGAACCCATCTCCTCGGTCCCTGCGGACACGGTCACGCGGCTGCCCTCCGGACAGGCCTCGATCGCGTTCGTCAGCAGGTTCAGCACGGCGCGCTTTATGCCTGCCGCGTCAAGGTGGACGACGACCGGCTTGCCGGGGCCGTCCAGCGAGACCTCGATTCCCTTCTGGGCTGCGGACTCCCTGACCATCAGCACGGTTTCGTTCAGCATCTCCCCGACGTCGGTCGGCTCGCGGCGCAGCCCGCCCTTGCGGCAGTAGGCCAGCATGTCCCTGACCAGGTCGGACATGAAGGCCGTGTTGCGCTTGACCATCTCCCAGCCCTTGCTGATCCTTTCGGGCTCCTGCTTCTTGATGCCGAGGTCGAGGATGTAGGAGCCGCCCTTGAGGCCGTTCAGCACGTTCTTGATGCAGTGTGCGACGCTGGAGACGGCCTCGCCCACGGCGGCCAGGCGCTGCTGGGCGACCATCTCGCCGTGGAGGCGGGCGTTCTCGGCGGCCGTGGACGCGTGGCCCGCTATTGTCACCAGGAGCTGGAGGTCGTCCTCGTTGAAGGGCGCCCCGGCGCTGGCCGTGTCCACCTGGATGGCCCCCAGGGCCCTGCTGCCCACGACAAGCGGGCAGCACATCATCGAGTTGAGGCTATGGCCCACGATGCTGGCGGCCACGCTGAGTTCCTCGTTCTCGCCGACGTCGGCGGCCAGGACGGCCCTCCGCTCGGCCAGCGCTATCTCGAGCAGCGTCCGGGACATGCCGGGGCCAGTTCCGTCATCGCCCGGGCTGGCGGCGGACAGGCTCAGGTCTTCGTTCCCTTCACGCAGGCCCAGCAGGAGGGCGTGCGCGTGGTCGGCCTGCGGATAGACGCGCAGCAGTTGCCCGAGGATCAGCCGGACCAGACCGTCGATCTCCAGTGCCCCGCACGAGGCCTCGGCGATCTCCTGCAGGACCTCCATGTGCATCCGCAGCCTTGCCGCGGCCAGGGGGCTTGCCAGGGCCTCGTCCGTCAGGGTTCCGCCCAGGTCCACTGCGGCCATCACCGTGGGCCTGCCCGTCTGGAGGGCGGCAGGGCGCGGCGCAGGTGCTTCCTCGTCGTCGAGCTGGAATGCGAACTTGAAGTGCCCTATGCCGATCACGTCCCCGTGGGCCAGGTCCAGCGTCTGCACGGGCTGGCCGTTCACACGCGTGCCGTTGGCGCTGCCCAGGTCCTCGACCGCGTAGCCCGCCCCGTTGCGGATGATCCTGGCGTGACGCCTGGAGACGGACGGCCCGCTGACGGTGACCTCGCAGTTCCTGGACCGCCCGATGACTGCCTCGTCCGCCAGCGCGAACTCCTGCTGGTCGGTCGTCCCGCTGATGACCACGAGCTTCGCCACGACGCCCCCTGGCACGTTTCGGATGCCCCCGTTGGGGCAACACCGTGATCGTGTACCGGCTGGCGGCCCCCGCGGCACGTTTCCGCCGCCCCGCCGGCGGTTGAATGGCGCAGAATGTAAGGGATTGTCGCTGTCTTGTCAAACTCGTTCCCGACGCCCCGCACGGGCGGCCGGACCGGCCCTGCCCGGCGCGAAAGGGTGATCGCACTTGCAGCGCGGCCGGCAGGCACCCATACTGTGCTGCTTCCACAACTGAGCGTCGGCGGCGCTCCGGGGCCGGATGGATTCCCAGACGAGGAGACGATGATGGCGGCAGGACCGAATGTCCTTTTCATACTTACCGACCAGCAGCGGTACGACGGGCTTTCCTGCCGGGGCCACACGCCGGCCCGAACGCCCAACCTGGACCGGCTTGCCGCGCAGGGGACGCGCCTGGACTCCTGCTTCGTTCAGTGCCCGCTCTGCGTGCCGTCGCGTCTGTCGATGCTCACCGGGACGTATGTCCACACCCACGGCGCGTACATCAACGAGCACCCGATCGATGAGACGCTCCCCACCTGGGCGGAGAGCCTGCAGCGGGCCGGCTACCGCACGGCGGCCGTCGGCAAGACGCATTCGGTGCACAAGGGCTTCGACCGCGTCCCGATCAACGCCAGGGGCCACTCGGAAGGGGCGCCGTGGCCGCACGGCCGGACGGTGCGCAAAGTGGACTATCCGAAGGAGCAGTACCTCGACTTCCGCATTGCGCGCCAGGCCGTTGTCATGCTGGAGGAGTTCGCTCGGGGACCGGACCCCTTTGCCCTGTTCGTGGGCGTCAACGCCCCGCATCCGCCCTATCTGCTGCCGGAGCCTTTCGACTCGATGTACGATCCGGCGACGATACCCATGCCGGCGTTCGAGGAAGGGGAGCTTCGGGACAAGACCTCCGGCCAGCGGGAGATGTACGATAAGTTCTTCAAACCGCTGCCCCAGGAGCACATCCGGCGGATGATCGCCGGGTACTGGGCCAGCGTCGCCATCGCCGACGCTGCCGCGGGAATGGTCCTGGACGGGCTGGAAGAGCTGGGGCTGGCGGATGAGACGCTCGTCTGCTTCACCTCCGACCACGGTGACCTGAACGGCGAGCACGGGCTGTTCTCGAAGTTCACCTCCGCCTACGATTCCGAAGTGCGCGTGCCGATGATCTGGCGCTGGCGGGGGCGCATCCCCGAGGGGCAGGTCGTGCCGGACCTGGTCGAGTCCATCGACCTTGTGCCCACGCTGTTGGAGGCGGCGGGCCTCGATGTGTTCCCGGAGAGCCAGGGCCGCTCGCTCTGGCCGCTGCTGCGGGGCGAGCCGCTCGATGAACCACACCGCCGGTTCGTCACAACGACCACGGGCTGGATCGGCATGGGCATTCGCCCGCAGGGACACATGATTCGCACCGAGCGCTGGAAGCTGGTCTATTACCCCCTGGAGCAGTGGGGGGAACTCTATGACATGACAGACGATCCGGGCGAGGTCCGCAACCTTTACCGCGATGCGCAATGCGACGAGGTGCGCGCGGAGCTTCAGGCCGAGTTGCTGCGCTTCCTGACCACGTCCACGTATCGCCCGCACCAGGGACATCCCCGGTTCACTGTCAAGGAGTTCTGAGGGGACTGACGAAATGGCGCATGAGCCTGGAAGGGACCGGACGGGTCGCAGTCGCGGCTTCGACGTGTTCCGCGAGGAACTCGCACGGGAGGGGCGCGTTCGTCCCCGCCCCCGCGGGCAGCGCGAAGACAAGACGCCCGTGCGGCACTGGCCGGACCGCCCCAATGTCTTGTGGTTGATGGCCGATCAACTCCGCGCCGACACGTTCGGATGCATGGGGCACCCGACCGTTCGCACGCCGAACATCGACCGCCTCGCCGCCGCCGGCGCGGTCTTTACGAACTCCTACTGCACGTCGCCGGTCTGCATGCCGAGCCGGGCGGCTTACATGACGGGCCACTACGCCTGCGGGCACGGCGTGGTGCAGAACGGCTTCCGGATGCGCGACTCTGAGGTGGTCTTCCCAACGCTGCTCTCGGAGGCCGGCTGGCGTACGGCCAACGTCGGCAAGAACCACCACGGCCGCAGCCCGGCGCAGACCTGGGAGCACGACGAGTTCGTCGAGGACGCCTTCGGCGCCACCAAGCCCTCGAAGGTCCCGTTCGACCCGGACATCTTCCCGGGCGTGAAGTTCATCGCCGACGAGGTCTGCGACGACAGCGATCGCGTGCTCTACGGCTGCTATCCCGGCCCCGTGCAGACGACCAAGAGCTACCACCTGGCCACCCGGGCGATGCAGTGGCTCTACTGGCACGACGACCCGCGCCCGTTTTTCCTGCGCGTCTCCTTCGACGATCCTCATCCCCCGGTAGTGCCGCCGGAGCCTTACTACAGCATGTACGCGGCCGACGACGTGCCGGACGATCTGCTGGAGGGCTACCGGGAGAGCATCGCCTCCAAGCCGCGGGTCGTCCAGGAATACCGGCGTTTCACGGGCATGGAGCGCATCACGGAGGAGGATCACCGGCGGCATGCCGCCTGCTACATGGGGCTTGTCTCGCACCTGGACGCGCAGATGGGGCGCATTCTCGACTACCTGGACGAACTGGGGATCGCCGAGGACACGATCGTCATCCTCAACAGCGACCACGGGCACATGATCGGCGAGCACGGCTTCTCGCACAAGGGCGCGTTGTGCTACGAGGGTGTGGCGCACATACCGACGATCGTGCGCTGGCCGGGGCGGGTCGAGCCGGGGACGCGCACCGACGCCCTGGTCGAGGGCGTTGACCTCATGCCGACCGTGCTGGAGATGCTCGGCGTGCCCGTCCCGGATGGCATGCACGGGCAGAGCCTGGTGCCGGTCCTGGATGGGACGCAGGAGGGCGTGCGCGAGCACGCCTTCATCCGCTGGGACGACTTCGGCTACTGCGTCCGGGACCGGCGCTGGAAGCTGACCTGGTGGGACTGCGACGACGACGGCGAACTCTACGACCTGCAGGCCGACCCGCTGGAGAAGGTCAACCTCTTCGGCGACGCGACCGTGGCGGCGGTGCGCGACGGGCTCCTTGCGAGGCTCAAGGCCTGGCGCGAGCAGTTCGAACCGACGCCCCAGGAGTAGGCACAGCAGTCCCGCAAGGGGATCAGTGCCGGCGGCGGCGGGCGAAGGCGCCTCCGAAGGCGAGGGAGAGCAGGCCGAGCAGGGCCGTCGAGGGCTCCGGCACCGCCCCGGCTGCGGCGTACTTGAGGTCACCGTTCGTGGCGTCCCAATAGCTGATCTGCGGGTATCCGCTGCCGTCCAAAGCGAGGGAGGTATCTCGGCCCACATTCCCGGCGCTGTCCACCGTCTCAATGTCCCACGTGTACGCCCCGCGCGCAGGACCGGCGGAACCCACCAAACACAGGATCCCACAGAACAGCACGACTCTATATCGCTTCATGGTCCGCCACCTCTCCGCATAGGAACCACCGGTAGTAGCTGCCATTCTGCCGTTTGTTGCGGCATCGATTCTGCCGAGCAATAATGGCAAGTCAAGGCTCTTCTTCCACGAAACGACGTGGCGCCGGTGACGCGCGGCAGGAAATCGCCGGCCGGTTGCATTCCGGCGCTCGTGCCGTAGAATTCGGGTCCGGTGTCCGCCGGATGCCGGGACCACGCGTGGATGCATACTGCGCCGGAAGGAGCAAAGGATGCTGGAGATAAGGGCTGAGCGGAAGCCTGTGCGGCCCCTGGACACCGTGTCGGTCCACGGTGCGGAGGACGGGTTCGTGGTTGTGCGGGACGGATTGGGTCGGCAGTACGTTCGGATGCCGGCCGCCGAGGGGGTGTCCTTCCGCGTCTCCGGCGCGCTCGGGCACCATCTTGTCTGCCACGAGGACGACGAGGGAAGGGTCCTGGAGGCGGCGGGCTTCCCCGTTGACTGCAAGACCGGCATCGACGACGGCGGCGCCGGATACGCCCGGCTGCTCGACATGCTCTACTGGACGATGGTCGCCCGGTGGGGCAGCGGCGGCAGGTTCCGGCACGACGGGAAGGTCTACAGGTACTTCGTCGGGTGGCTGCGGGACCACGTCCACACGCTGAAGGGCATGAAGTACTATGACGGCGACCTGAAGACGGCCATCGAGCTCTACGCCGACACCCAGCGCGAGGACGGGATGATCTGGGACAAGACGGACAGGAACTGCGGGCCGCGCCCGGGCTGGCGCGACTTCGAGTTCGGCCGGACCGGCTTCATCCGGCCCGCCGACGGGGGGCTGAGCCGCATGGAGCGCATCCCCGTCGAGAACGACGTCGAGTACCTCTTCGTCGAGGGCCTCTACTACACCTGGAAGGCCACCGGCGACGACGCCTGGATGGCCGGCCTGCTGGACAACGCGATGCGGGCCTACGCGTACAGCACCACCGACCCTTACCGCTGGAGCGAGGCGTACGGCCTGCTCAAGCGCGGGTTCACGATTGACACGTGGGACTTCCAGTCGGCCGAGGACACGGCGATAAGCGGCACGGGCATGACCGTGGACAAAGACAGGACGCGCTTCGGCGTGATGCACGGCGACAACACGGGCTTCATCGCCGGCTGCCGTTACCTGGCGGAGATGCTTGATGTCGCGGGCAGGGCCGAAGAGGCGGAGAAGTACCGCCGGCTCCGCGCCGAGATGAAGGAGCGGCTGGACGGCGTGTCCTGGAACGGCGAGTTCTACACCCACCACGTGCCGGAGGACCCGGACCTGGTGCGGGACCTGGGCGTGGATCAGTCGCGGCAGGTTTCGCTCTCGAACGCCTACGCGCTGAACCGGGGCCTGACGCACGAGCAGTGCGTCGCGATCATTCGGACCTACCAGCGCATCCGCGAGGAGATGCCGGACAGCTCGCCCGGCGAGTTCTACCAGATCTACCCGCCGTTCGAGCGCGGCTTCGGCGGACATAACGCCAGGTGGGAGTATATGAACGGGGGCGTCACGACGATCGTCGCGGGCGAGCTGGCCCACGGCGCCTTCGAGCATGGCTTCGAGCAGTACGGCGCCGACATCCTGAACCGCGTCCGCGGCTGGGGCGAGAAGCACGACGGCTACCTGGACTGCACTTACCGCGGGGCTATGCCCGACCCGCCGGAGCGCTCCTTCACCGTGCTCGACCTGCAGGAGGCCGCGAACGTGGACTTCGGCGGCGAGAGCGCCGAGGGCGTGCCCGGGTGGTGCCAGGACCCGATCCCGGGCAATGACATGGCGGGCATACCCACCGGGCGACAGGTCTGGCAGGATATCCCGTTTGACGTCATCGACCCGGCCGGTAACGGCCGCCGGGCGTGCATCGGCCTCTCCGCCCGGGAGGACTACCTGGACGAGTGCTCCGTCCCGGTCGGTGGGAAGGCGGCCTCGATCTACTTCCTGCACACCCTCTCCGGCGGCGGCCTGGCCGGCTGGATTACGCTGCGCTACGAGGGCGGCGAACACCACACGCAGTACGTCACGAGTGGGCGCGAGATAGGCCCCTGGTACATGCCGCGCGACCCGCGCGGCGGCCGGCGCGACAAGCCCGGGTGCAAGGTTGCCTGGTGGGGTCCGAACGGCTACTTCCCGAACGTGGGCGTCTTCGCATACGGGCTGGACAACCCTCACCCGGACCGGGCCATCGAGCGGATAGAGTTCCACGCGGCGGAGAGCCGCAGCATCTGGTTCTTGCTCGGCGTCACGCTCTGCGACGCGCCGGTCTTCTTCATGCCGGGCGACGTGTCCTTCGGCATCCCGGACAACTGGGGCGCGGCGGCCGTCGTCTATGCGCTCATCGAGGGACTGGCGGGGATGGTGGACACCGGCCGCGCCTACGACAGGGCGCTGCTGGCGCCGCGCTGGGTGGCGGCGGGCGTGCGCGAGGTGGCCGCGACGGCGAGGTACGAGGCGTCCGGCGGCTACCTGCGATACACCTATTCGCTGGATGAGCCGGGCAACTCCCTCTCGCTCCGCGTGGCGGGCAATGCCGACGCGACCAGGCTGGAACTCCTGCTGCCCGTCGGAAAGGAGCCTGCGACTGTGGCACTCGACGGCGAGGAGGTGCAGTTCGAACTGAAGACCGTCGAATCGTCCCGTTACCTCTGCCTGGACCTGGCGGGCATCGGCGCCCACACGGTCGAGGTCAAGCTGCAATAGGGGAGAGCCCGGGGCGTCCCGGCCTTGAAGGAGGAATGAGATGACCAAGGTTTGCCTGCTGGTGGTACTTGTGGTTTGCCTCTCGTTCCGGTCGGCCACCGTTGCGCACGGCGAGACGGAGTTGCCCTCCGTCATCGGGGAGAACATGGTTCTCCAGCGCGAGACGGATGCGCCCATCTGGGGCTGGGACGCGCCGGGCACGGCCGTCACCGTCTCATTCCGGGGCCGCACGGCCTCCGCCGAGGCCGGCGAGGACGGCAAGTGGATGGTCCGCGTGCCCACCGGCGCGGCCGGCGGGCCGTTCGAACTCGCCATCCAGGGCACAAGCGCGGTGAATCTCGCCAACGTGCTCGTCGGCGAGGTGTGGGTCGCCGGCGGACAGAGCAACATGTGGTGGCACCTGGCGTCGTGCAAGAACGCCCGCGAGGAGATCGCAGCGGCCGACTACCCGGACATCCGCATGTGGGATGCGAACACGCACCCGCGCCAGGCCGGCTGGTCGGCGGAGACGCCGCAGAGGACCGTGAAGGCTGAATGGAAGCCGGCCACGCCGCGGGTGGCGGGTAACTTCCCCGGCGTCCCCTACTTCTTCGCCCGCGAGCTGCGCGACAGGCTCGACGTGCCCGTCGGCATCGTTCACATAGCCGTGCCGGGCTCCGCCATCGAGCCGTGGCTCAGCGAGGAGTTCGGCCGCGCCCACATGCCGCAGCTCTTCGGATACTGGGAGTGCCGCAAGAGGATGTATCCCGACGAGGTGAAGCAGCACGAGCAGGCGCTGAAGGCCTGGGAGGAGCAGAGCGCGGCGGCCGAGGCAGAAGGCCGCCAGGCGCCTGCCAAGCCCGAGCCGCCCCGCGAGCCGGGCGGCGCGCCGACCGGCGGTTTCTGCAACGGCATGGTCCTGCCGACCGCCCCTTACGCCGCCAGGGGCTTCATCTGGTGGCAGGGCGAGAGCAACGCCTCCCGCGCCCTCCAGTACCAGGTGCTCTTCCCCGCGCTCATCGAGGAGTGGCGCTACTGGTGGGGTATGCCCGACGCGCCCTTCCTGTTCGTGGAACTGGCCGAGTTCCTTGCTGAGCAGCGCAACCCGGTCGAGGACGATCCCTGGCCCGCCCTGCGCGACGCGCAGCGGGTGGCCCTGCGCCTGGCGAACACCTGCATGATCTCGACGATCGACATCTTCGAGCCTGGCGAGTCTGTCAACAATATCCACCCGCCAAACAAGCAACTCGCCGGACTCAGGCTCTGCCTGGCTGCCATGGCGAACGTCTACGGCGAGCGCGACCTGGTCTGGTCCGGGCCGCTGTATCGTTCCGCTGAGTTCACGGGCGGCAAGGCGGTCGTCTCCTTCGACCACGTCGGCGGCGGGCTCACGGCGAAGGACGGCGCCGGACTGACGGGCTTCGCGCTGGCCGGGCCGGACCGGCAGTGGCATTGGGCGGATGCGAGGGTGGTCGGCGATACGGTCGAGCTGACGTGCGACGCCGCCAAAGAGCCCGTGGCCGCCCGCTACGACTGGGCCAATAATCCCATCGGCAACCTCTATAACCGGGAGGGCCTGCCGGCCTTCCCATTCCGCACCGACGACTGGCTGCTGATGATGAAGGGGAGGTAGCGGCAGCGTTGCGTGCAACGACAGTTCCTCGATGATTAGGGGGCTCAGGATGGCGTTCCGTGCGAAGTCGAGGACGGCTGCGCTCGTGGTGCTGGGGCTTGTCACGTGCGGTCTGGTCGGAGGCGCCGGCGTTGCGGATGCTCAGCGTAAGCCGTGGAAGGCCGGGTCCGCCCCGGCGGACGCGCCCCTGGTTGCCCACCATGTCCGTGTCGTGGACTACGGGGACGATTACGCCTGGATGTACCCTGACCAGTACGGCTGGGGCGGCAAGAGCGTGCGTGCGGGCGACCTGGACGTAGATGGCGACGGCGAGAAGGACGACGCCATGCACTACATCCAGTTCAACCTCTCTCAGCCCATGAGCCCGTCCTTCCCCCGCTGGGACACCGAGGGGACCAATGCCGTCTTCTACGGCGGCCTGACGGGCTTCTTCATGGACGACTGCAAGCAGCCGTACTTCATGGAGTACGGCGGGCCGAACATCGACCACGCCTCCCGCGACGACCTGAACTTCATGGTCTTCTCCGGCGGCTGCGAGGTGGAGGTCTGGCCGACCCGCGTCTACGGTGTCTGGCTCTGGCAGAAAGAGGACTTTGTCAACGGCGGCGACGCCTACCGGGTCTCCTTCGACGCGGCGAGCATGATATCCTTCCACTACCAGCGTTACTGGCACGGCGTGGACGAAGGACGGTTCGTCGTGCAGGACGGCGACCGGTTCTACGTCTCCGAGTACACGTACGCCGGCTGGCCGGACGGGGGCGTTAGCCGGCCGTGCGGCGGCTACGGCGCGGCGACCCGCATCGTCCGGCCCGTGGACACTCGCTGGGCCGCCTACGACCCGAAGCCCCCGCACGACATCATCTTTGACAAGGAGGCGGCCCGGTTCGAGCCGCACGACTTCACCGACGTGCGGGCGGCGGGCTACTACTTCGCCAAGGACGATCCGAAGCCGAACTCAACCTGGGTGAAGATGGGTGGCTTCGAGGTCGAGGCCACGGTGCACCGGCCCGAGCGCCCGAGCGAGATGTTGGCCATGGCCCGGGTGGAAGGCGGGGACGGCGTGCCGGCCTTCCACATAGGTCGGACCGAGGTCCCCTACGTCGTCTGGCAGCAGGTCTATCGCTGGGCAGTCAGCAACATGTACTGCTCCGTCCCCGGCTACATCATGGACCGCGACGGCGACATGGGCAGCATGGACTTCTTGCCCTCCGAAGCCTCGGCGAAGGGGGGCGTGGCGCGTGAGCACGACCCGGACGAGCCGGTCACCGACGTGTGCTGGCTCGACGCCGTGGCCTGGTGCAACGCGCTTTCCGAGAAGGAAGGCAGGGAGCCGTGCTACTACGCCGACCCGGAGTGCAGGAGGGTCTTCCGCAAGGTCAGGGAGCGCTATCTCCCCGATCGCCCGTACTTCCCGAAGGTCTACGTGAAGTGGGAGGCCGACGGGTACCGGCTGCCGACACCGGCCGAGTGGACATTGGCCGCCGGGGAGGCAAAGCCGGGATGGGTCGCTGAGAACAGCGGGGGCAGGACGCATCCGGTGGGCGCCCTGGAGCCGAACGGATACGGGCTGTACGACACGCTGGGCAACGTATGGGAATGGGTCTGGCCGGCGGCGCGGGATGCCTGGGATGCCGAGGCCCCCGACGGCGAGGCGGTGCACCTCGCCCTCGGCGATGGCTTCAGCCATCCGGACGACCCGATGGCGCACTCGGCCTCGCCGTACGGCGACGAGCCTTACGGCGGGAGCTTCAACATCGGCCTGCGCGTCGTGCGCAGGGAGGCCGGCCTGGCTCGGCCGGGGGGTGCCGAAGCACCGGACGTCCCGACGTGGCGGGTCGTCAGGGGCGTGAAGTCCGCCCCGCGTCCCGCGGCCGGCGCCGCTAAGCCAGTCCCCGATCTGGTGCCGGTCCCGGCGGGATCGTTCCGGCGCTCGGACGGGAAAACCGTCGGCGTCTCCGCGCTGCACGTCTCGAAATGCGAGACGACCTATGCGCAATGGAAGGCCGTGCGCGACTGGGCCGTCTCGCGCGGTTACTCCTTCAACGGCGACGGCGACATGGGCAGCATGGATTTCCAGACGGGCCTGCACGCGCACTCGCCCGATGAGCCCGTCACCGGTATCTGGTTCTGGGACATGCTGGCCTGGTGCAACGCCCTCTCGGAGATGCAAGGCCTGACGCCCTGCTACTATGCCACCGAGGAGATGACGGAGGTCTACCGCGCCGCCTGCCCGTTCCGGCTCCCCATGTGGCACAAGGACGAGGAGTCCAGGGAGGCGCGGACGGTGGACCATGTGTACGTCCGGTGGGAGGCCGACGGTTACCGACTGCCGACCGAGGCCGAGTGGGAGTACGCCTGCCGTGCCGGCAAGGGGACGCGCTTCTATTGGGGGAACGATCCCGATGGCGACTGCTGCTGGCACTGGGAGAACAGCGGCGGCAGGACCCATCCCGTCGGCACCAGGAAGCCCAACGCTTCCGGCCTGTTCGACATGGCGGGGAACGTGACTGAGCGCGTCTGGGGTACCCGGGGGGCCTACGACCCGGAAGACCTGCAGGACCCGAAGGGCCCGCAGCGCAGCGGAGAGGGCCGGTGGTCCGTGCGGGGCGGGTCGTTCAAGTATGGGGTGAAGGGCGTTAGCCCGGGCTGGGGGGTCTTCGCTTCCGGCGACAGGTGCGCTGCTACGACTCTGGGCGCTTACCCCGAACTCGGGTTCCGGGTCGTGCGGCGCTGAGGCGCTGGAACGGTGCGACAAAAGCACGCATGAGGGAGAAACACGGATGCATCCGCTTTACGGCATGGTCCGGGAGGCGCTCAAGACCGACGCCTCCCAGATGGTCGAGGAGGGCCACGACGAAGAGGCCCTGCTGGGCGAGCTTCGGGAGGCCGAGTCGGCCGGCGGCGTCGCGGCGCTCGTCGCCCTCCAGGAGGAGTGGTGGAAGCGGCCCTCGCCGCCGGGCTTTGCCTACGAGGAGCCGGACGACTGGGAGACGATCTCGGCCGCGTTCCCCGATCCCGGCTCGCACGCCCGCTTCGACGGCGGCGAGGCGGAGCTGGCGGACCGCATCCTGGCCGCCTGGCAGGGGCGCTGCGTCGGCTGCCAACTGGGCAAGCCGCTGGAGGGCACCATGTGGCCGGACAAGATCCGCCAGGTCCTCGAGATCGTCGGCTCCTGGCCCCTGACCGACTACATGAACCCCACGCCCGGTGGCATTGACCGGGACTCGCTCCCCGACTGCAACTTCTTCGAGCGCGCCTGGAAGGACAGCCAGACGAAGGGGCGCTTCGACGTCGTCCAGCCCGACGACGACATCCTCTACGCCATGATCAGCCAGAGGGTGCTGGAGGACCACGGGCCGGACTTTACCAGCGAGCAGGCGGCCGAGAAGCTGGCGCAGTTCGCGCCGTTCTCCTGCCTGTGCGCCTCGGGGCGGAACCTGTTCCGCACGTTCGTCTTCGGCCTGCGCCCGCCGCAGACGGCGGTCTTCGGCAACCCCTGCCGGCAGTCGCTCGGCGCCCAGATACGCTGCGACCCGTGGGGTTGGGGCGCGCCGGCCAACCCGGCCTTGGCGGCCCGCATGGCTTACACGGACGCCGTCAACTCGCAGGTGCGCAACGGCATTTACTCTGGCATCTTCTTCGCCGTGCTGATGGCGGACGCGCTTGCCCACGGGGACGTCGTCCGCGCGATCGGGACGGCCGAGGCATACGTGCCCCCGAGGTCGCGCTTCGCCGAGATGATACGGTTCGTCAGGGACGAGTGCGCCCGGACCGCGGACTGGCAGGACGTGAACGACGCCATCCTGAAGCGCTGGCCGACGGAGTCCGAGAAGTTCAATCACTCGATCCCGAACGCGGCCATCGTCCTGCTGGGACTGCTGAAGGGCGACGGCGACTTCACCCGCACGATCGGCATCACGGTGATGGCAGGCCTGGACACCGACTGCACCGGCGCAACTGCCGGCTCCGTCATGGGCTGCGCGCTCGGCACGGCGGGCATACCTGACTACTGGACGGCGCCGCTGAATGACACGGTCCGCTCGGACGTGAAGGGCATGCCCGAGGTCCGCATCAGCGAGATGGCGGCGCGGATGTTCGGGGTTGCGAAGGAGAACGCGCGGTTCCGGCAAGGCGAAGGGAGGCGAGCGGCAAATGGTGCGCATTGAACGCAGCGAGTTCCGGCAGAGGATCGAGCGGATCCGGCAGGTCATGGAGCACGAGGGCCTCGACGCCCTGGTCGTTTACGGCGACGAATACCGCAAGGAGAACCTGCGGTACGTATCCAACTTCTGGCCCATCTTCGAACGGGCCGGTTGCTTCATCCCTCGGGAGGGCGAACCGATCCTTGTAGGGGCGCCCGAGGGCGAGCAATACGCCCGCGAGATGTCCGCCTGGGAAGACGTTCGCGTTGTCAAGGAGTTCGTCTGCGCGTCCGTGCCCGAGGAGATTGACTATCCCCTGGCCACGTTCTCGTCTCTTGGGGACATCCTGGCGGAGACGCTCAAGGGCGGCAGGTGCCTGGGGCTGGCCGGCTGGCTGGACATCCCGGCGTTACTGCTGGAGCGATTCCGCGACGCGGCAGGGGACGCGGAGGTCGTGGACGCCGACGCCGTCCTCCAGAACGCTCGCCTGATCAAGAGCGACGCCGAGGTCGCCTGCCTGCGCGAAGCGGGGCGGCAGGCCTGCGTCGGCTACGAGAAGCTGATGGCGGCCTGCGTGCCGGGCAACACCGAGCGGTATGCCGCCGGCGCCGGCGAGGGAGCCGCCCGCATGGCCGGCGCCGAGGACATCAACTTCATGGTCATGGGCACCGGGCCGAGAGCCGACACGATCATCGGCCGCCCGACCAACCGCGTCATCCAGGACGGCGACATGGTCATGGTCTCGCTTGCCGTCCAATACGAGGGCTACGTGGCCACGGTGGAGTTCCCGTTCGTCGCCGGCAAGGCCGGCGGCGAGCAGCAGGAGTTCCTGGCGGCGCTCTTCGACGCCGCTGACGTGCAACTGCGCTATCTGCGCGACGGCGTGGTATCCGGCGAGATGGTCCGCGCGGTGAAGGACGTCTTCAGGCAGCGCGGCCTGACGCAGTACGACGTCTATCCGCCCATGCACGGCATCGGCCTGGCCGAGGCGGAGTCGCCCTATCCCGATGAGGAGAGCACCTATCCGCTGAGAGCAGGGATGTGCGTGAACTCGGACATCAGCCTGTTCGGGCATCCCGCCGGCTCCAACCGCATCGAGGAGGGGTTCGTCATCACGGAGCACGGGCCAGAGTCGCTCACTCCCCTGATCCGGGGTCTGGTGGAGAAGGCGGGTTGACCTGCGCACGCAGCGTCTCCCGTGAGCGGGTCCTCCCGGCACGCGGGGCCGAGACCTCAGCCGGGACCGCCGTTCGCCCGGCCGAGGTAGGTCGCCTCGAAGAGCTTGGCGAAGTCCAGTATGTGCGGCGGGCACCCGGGGACGCGGCGCACTGCGCCCGGGCCGGCGCGGGGGGCCAGCGGGAGGGCGGCGCTGCAATCGCCGAAGAGCCAGAGGTCCCCTTCCCACGTCTCCATGGGGTCGGCGCCGGGCAGTGGCACGCCCACGTAAACGGTGATGGGACAGGGTTCCCCCAGGGAGCCGTCCCTGTGGAGCTTGTCCAGCGAGTGCCGCAGGTTGGACAGGCACCCGCTGCACGCCCCGCCCTCGATGCACGTCACGGTGGGGAAGTGCCCCGCGCTGCTGATGATGGCGCGCCGGAAGTGGCGTCGGACGTCCTCGATGCGCGGGCCGACGATCTCGATCTCCTCCAGGCGGACGGCGCCGAGGCCCCGCGCGCCGGCGATCTGAATCATCGGCACCTCTTCGGGCGCAATCCCCATGACGGCCGCCGTGACGGCGTCCACCGCCACCACGTCCTGCCCCGCCACTATGACGTTGAACCCCTCCAGCGCCGAGCCGAAGAGCGGCGCCTGGCCCTCAACGGCCCAGATCCCGTCCACGACCGTCAGGTCGGGGCGCCGGTATGACAGGATGTCTACGAGCTTCTGGTGGACGTCCTGCCTGTGGAACGGCAGCCTCTCGCCGTCGGGGACCAGCCCGTGCAGGTTCTTGATGCCCAGGCTCACCATCGTCTGCACGTGGGTCTTCATCTTGGGCACGTTGATGAGCACGTCGCAGTCGACGATCGCTTCGGGCAGCAACGTCCGCCGCAGCAGGAGCGCCGTCGGGCTCTCGCACGCAACCATGGGTTCTTCGTCGAGGTAGCACGCCTCGAGGTCGTGCTCTGCGAGGAGCGCCTCCACCTTCGACGAGCGCAGCGCGTCCCGGGACGCCACGCCGTAGCCGGGATTGTCGCCGACCAGGATGTGCGCCGCCCCGGCCTTCCGCGCCAGGAGGGCGACCGCCAGTATCACCCGCGGGTCCGTGATGACGGCCGGGCAGTTGGGCAGGTTCGGGCGCACGAGGTTCGGCTTGACGAACACCTCTTTCCCACCGACCAGGTCCGTGAGGGACAGCGCCCGGGAGACGGCGTCCGCCACGAGGGTCATGACCTCATCGAGGCTCGCGTCGTCGAACTCGTCGGGCGAACCGGATATACCCGATCCCTTCGCGACGCCGACGCGGGGTTCCCTCCGCGTAGCCTTGCGGCTGTCGGCCCGCTCGCTCATCCTGCCGGTGTCCTTTCTGCCGGTGGGGCAAGGGTCCCGATAGCGTACTGCAAACCATTTCCCCTGGCAAAGCGCGGCTCGCCGGGACTTTGAAAACCCCGTGCCCGCCGCGCTATCATCGCCCTCTCCGTGCGAGGAAGCCAGCAATAAGGGAGAGCGAAGTGGCTGCCAGGCCGAACATCCTTCTGATCACCGGCGACCACCTGGACTGGAACACCATCTGCGGCCGCTCCGTCTGCCGCACGCCGAACATGACACGGCTGGCCGGGCAGGGGCTGCGCTTCGAGCGCAGCTACACGGCCGTCAGCCTCTGCTGCCCCGCCCGGGCGATGCTGCTCTCGGGCGCCTACGGGTGGCACAACGGCGTGTTCAACCAGGTGCACGTGCCGGAGTCCGTCCACCCGGACATGTTCCCGGACGTGGTGACCTATCCGCGGCTACTGCGTGACGCGGGCTACGAGACGGGCTACGTCGGCAAGTGGCACGCCAGCACGCTGCGCGGGCCGCGCGACTTCGGCTACCGCGAGTTCCCCGTCCAATGGCGTCGGAGCGAGGGCAGGCTGGTGGACCCGCAGTACGTAACGTGGCCGGGCGGGGACCGCTTCCTGATGTGGGCGGGCGTAGACGGACGGCTCGAAGACCGGCACGAGAAGGCCCTGGCCGACGCCGCCGTTGCGGCCCTCGCCGAACTGGCCGGCGGCGGGGCCCCCTGGCTGCTCGAGGTGCACTTCCCCCAGCCGCACGATTCCTACACGCCCTTGCTGCAATTCCTGGAGCACTATCCCCTCTCGGAGGTCGAACTCCCGCGCAGCTATTACGAGGAGACCTTCGAGGGGAAGCCGGACCTCCTGGCGCGCGAGGCCGGCCTGTGGGCAGAGCTGGGCGAGGAGGAGTTCCGCCAGGGGCTGCGCCACTATTACGCCTACTGCGAGCAACTCGACCACTTCATCGGGGGCATCCTGGCGGCGGCTGACGAGGACGGACTCGCCGAGGATACGCTCGTGGTGCTGGCCTGCGACCACGGGGACATGGTCGGCGCGCACCGGATGTTCATCAAGGGCTGGATGCCTTACGAGGAGACGCATCGCATCCCCATGGCGGCCCGCTGGCCGGGCGTGATCGAGCCGGGCGGCTCGACGGACGCGCTCGTTCAACTGCACGACTGGGCGCACACCTTCACGGCCCTGGCCGGCGCCGGCCTGCTTCCCTACCCGGACGGCAAGGACCTGACGCCGCTGCTGCGCGACCCAGCCGGCGCCGAGGCCGACATGCCCGACTATATCCTCAACGCCTACTACGGCGGGGAGCTGCTCTACACCCAGCGCATCGCCATCGGGCACCGCTACAAGTACGTCTTCAACGGCTTCGCCCGGGACGAGCTGTACGACCTCGAGGAAGACCCGGGTGAGGTCCGCAACGTGATTGACGAGCCGGCCTGCGCGGAGGCCGTGCGCGAGACGCGGGACGCGCTCTGGGAACTGATGATCAAATACGACGACCCGTACGCGATGCACCGCTACGGCGCCGCGCGCTATCTGAAGGGGCACAGCGGGGGCGCGGACCTGGAGTACCGCGCGCAGGGGCGCGGCTGGGGACGGGAGGGCCGGCCGGCGTGGTTCGAGAGATGGAAGTAGGGCCGGGCTACTGCCTGGGCCGGTCGTACTTCTCCAGGGCCATCGGCAGGAAATAGGGGAGGCGGAAGTCCCAGTACCGCGCCGCTTCCTCGACGCTGCCGGCGGAGATGGAATACACCTTGGCGTCCTTTGCTTCGATGCGGAGCCGGACCTCCCGGTTCGCCAGGGCCGGGTGGTCCGGGTCGCCGCGCCACCTGAGGACGTGCCGGCATGAATCGCCCGTGACGGGCACCGAATCCTCCATCGTGAACCCGGGGACTTGGCGGGCGGTCTTCGCCCAGGGGTTCTCCTGGTCCATGACCTCCGCCCGCAGGCCGCCGCCCGGCGCGATGTCCGCGTTGACGAAGAACTCCGCCGTCTCGACCCAGAAGGGGCGGGTCAGGATGCGGCCCGCGTCCCCGCACGCGACGGAGACGAACCGGTCCGGTTTGCAGGAGGCCATGCGTATCGCCCACTGCGGCGGGCCGCCCGGCACGGGGCGGTCTTCCCCGTGGCGCGTCTTGCCGGCCGCGTAGTAGTAGCGGATCTCGTCCTCCAGCAGCACGGGCTGCGTGGCCACGTGGACCTGGCCGGAGCCGAAGTCGTCCTCGTCCTCCTCCAGGGCGATCCAGGGCTTCCCCTGCGCCGTGCGATGCCAGGCGTACCCGCCGCGCGAGTGGACGAACTCCGCCTCCAGCACGCCGAGCCCCTTCGACCAGCACATGTCGTCGCGGTCCGTCCTGTAAACCCAGAGCGTCCCGATCTCGTAGCCGCCGTAGGGGATCGAGCCCATGCCGTAGAACTGGACCTGGGCCGGGTCGTCCTGGTCGGGCTCGAAGACGACCTTCGGCTCGGACCAGTGGACGAAGTCCCACGACTCCGACCGCGCCACGCGCCGGTCGCCCCAACAGGGGCGGTGGTAGGCGACGTAGCGCCCCTCAGCGTCGCGCATCAGGCACATGGGGCAGTCCGGGTTGGTGCCGATGACGGGGTTCTCGGCGGCCGGCTTCCAGTGGACGCCGTCCGGGCTGCGGAAGGCGCTTATGCGGTGGTGCGGGTCCGGGGCGCAGATGAGCTTGTAGCGCCAATCGGGGCGCCCCTCGCGTTCGTCCCGGATGACGGCGGTCCCGAAGACGCGGTCCGGAATGACGACGTTGGTCGGGCGGCCCTCCCACTCGTGCACGTCGAGTTCGGGGCGCCGCCACTCGACGCCGTCCGCGCTCTCGGCGCAGGCGACCTTCAGCCCGTCGGCGCTCCAGCCGCCGCAGGTGTACCACATCTGCCACCCGCCGTCCGGCCGCCGGACGACCGAGCCGTACATGCCCAGGGCGTTGTTCTCCCAGGGCTGGTCGCTCACCAGGAGCGGCTCGGGGTGCTTGCGGGGCGGCTCCAGGCGGCGCGTGAACCCCTCGACGGCCTCGAACTGGCGGTAGTCGAAGAAAAGCCACTTGATCACCGGCGCTCCTCCCCTCCGCGGTTGCCCGCCCTTCTATCCGAGCGCCGGTGCCGTGTCAAGACGCGGGGCGTCGGCTTGACAACGCGGGCCCGCCCGCGCAGAATCACTTGCGTGTACCCCGGAAGCCCTCCAGGGAAGCGATGATGGAAGGAGGAATCTGCGTTGTTGAACCGATCCGGTGTGGCGTTGATGACAGCGATGGTTTCCGTGCTGGCCGGCTTTGGGGCGGTGTGCGCGCAGCAGGAGGCCCTCCGTGACAGCGGCGCCATCGGTCCCGATGGGATGACGGTCGATCCGCTGTCCCTGCCGCGGGACAGACAGGTGTGGGAGCCGAAGGCACCCCCGGCCGACGCGCCGACGCGGCCCTACCGTTGCCGAATCGTCAGTTATGCGGACGACATGGCAAAGTCGCCGTCCGCTTACCCCTGGACTCGCATGAGGCACACCGACCTGCCCTTTGCCACGGTCCAGAGGATGCCGGAGCACTATCCGTTCGAGTTCTTCTCC
>Ga0180431_10000289_pt1 | contig 72339 bp, 112 predicted proteins | sample SS_ome_11_FD_132459 | JGI IMG/M metagenome (GOLD analysis project Ga0180431, IMG submission 132459) | Hypersaline lake sediment archaeal communities from the Salton Sea, California, USA - SS_1_MS_1 metaG | ecosystem: Environmental > Aquatic > Non-marine Saline and Alkaline > Hypersaline >...
ACGGAGAGGGTCATATTTTGGGGTGCGGGAGAGGCTCGGTCGCCTGGGGCGGTTGCCGGTTGGTCAGGTGATCGTGTGGTTGGTCCGTCGTCGTCGGCTGTCGTCGATCCTCGATTGCTACACCGCCGCTCCGGCCGCGATATGCGCTCGCGATCGACACCACGACCACGACCCCGATAAGCGACAGCGATCCCTGCCAAACTGACTGTCGCGAGCTGATAATACTGTCGCTACTCCAGAAACGACCGTATAGCGTCAAATCTACTGCGCAGAAGATACATTATGTTAACCTATCCCAGATCCGCACACCTTTTTCGCGACACCATCACGACAGCTAACCGCTCCCGTCACCTAGCAGGCCGGCAGGTATCTCTTCGCCCTGCTGCCGTAGCTCCGATGTCCACGCCATCAGCACCGTCTCAGGATTGTCCCCTTGGGCAAGGGCGTGTAAGACGTGATGGGGCAATGCTTTGCGGGCGATCAAGTCTTGCACCACGGTCAAGTTGATGTTGACGCGTGTCGACCTCACGTCATGTCGCTGTGTGGCGTACTTCTCGGGCAGTAATCCCTTCAGGAGGAAGATCAAGAGCGTGTCGCTATACTCCGTCACGTAGGCGCCAGGCTCCCCCTTGTAGAACCCCGTAGGCTTCATAACTCCTTTGACTGCACGACGATACGCCTCGTCCTCGATGAGGTCCGCAGCCATACCCTTGGCCCGAATGATGGCCTCCTGTAGCACCTCGTCAGTCTTCCAAAATGCGGTGTTGGGCAGTTTTCTGGAGATCCGCGCGATTCGACACGCTCGTTTAACTGTACCGGTTAACGCCAATGCGGCGACGTACGCTCTTTTTTTCGGATGGGTAATCTCAGGAAACAGTTGTTCGTGTGGTTCGTCGAGCAGTTTGGCGATGTACTCGTCCTCTTTTTTTTCTTCTAACTCTTTGTGTTGTAGGGGTTTAGGTAGTTCGGTGTTGTTGTTGTCGCACATGATACGGTCCTCGCTGTGTGGGGACGATATGGTAGGGAATATGGTAGTTTTGGTCGGGTTGGTGCAACGGTCTGTCGTTTTGGCGCTTGTGTCCTGCCAAAAAGACGCTTGCAACTTTTTCTTGGGTTCCCTCGTATGGGGGGTGTAGGCAGGACACTCACTCAGACCGGAGACTGACCGATGACCCACCTTATCCCACTAGACACGGCGGCTACGCCGCCCACCCCACACCTCGAAGAGCAGACACCGTTCGAGGTTTGGCTACAGAAGATCGATTATGAGTTGGACCGTTGGGGCGGATTGACGACGGGTGACCTCGACGACTGTTGCTATCGTGATTGGTTCGACTCAGGGATGGGACCGACTGGCGCGGCCGAGCTAGCACTTGAGGCGTCAGGCTGGGACGAATCTGTATTTGACGACGACTTTTAACCGCTAGGCATAGGAGACGCACTCATGATTAGCACCATTACCCACCGTTGCGGACACAGAGCCATTGCCCGCGAAGGCGGTCCCACGGCAGATGACAAATGCGGTCTTTGCATACAGACCGAGCGGGTAGAGAGAGGCGAGGTCGTTGGTCAGTATCCCAGCGAACCGCACCCATTGGGCGCGGACGACGACACTCCATTAGATAGCACTCAGCTCAAGCACCTAGCGGCGATAGAGCGACGCGACGCTACTCAGCACGCCCGTGAGGTACAGGACGGCCCTACCCACACAGGACTATGAGTTGCGGCCGTGCTGCTCTACATCTTTGCTGTGCTTTTCACTCAATAACGGAGACTGACCGATGCTTTACCGGAAACGCAGAACCAAGCTACCGCCCAAGGCTACTGTACCGTGGGTGCGTATGGTACGCGAGCCTAGCGAGCTACCCACCACCCAAGCCGAGATATGCAAACCGTCCGATGTGCACCGTATCATTGCACCGCTTGCGGCCATGGAAGAGGTTGAAGTGTGCTGGGTGCTAATCCTCAATACCAGAAACAAGGTTGTCGCTCAGGTCGAGGTGACGCGCGGTATCCTCAATAGCTCCCTTCTCCACCCTCGTGAAGTGTTCCGGCTGGCCGTCGCACATGGAGCCGCTGGTATCGTAGTCGCACACAATCACCCTGGGGGCGACCCGACCCCTTCCGCTGACGATAGAGCCGTAACCCGCCAACTCGTTGAAGCGGGTCGCGTTATGGACATACCGGTAATGGATCACGTAGTCGTAGGCACAGACAAGTATTTCAGTTTCGCGGAAGCGGGGCTGCTCTAATGCCCCGTTACTCAATCATCCGTCGATTGCTCGCTGTCGCATCGTTCTTCGCGGTTCTCGGGGTCGGCAAGGCGTGCCAGCCACCACAGACCTGCACCATCATCGAGGAGGGGCCCAACGGCCCTTTCGAAACCACCACCACGACCGCCAAGGACGCACGCTGCGCGGAAGCCCACGACCTACTGAACGAACTCCGCCGGCGCGATCCGGGCGGAAACATTGACTTAGGGAGGAATTGAAGAATGTCGGAAATCAGAAGATACGTCCTAGTGGACTCCGAGGACAATGAACAAGACTACGAATATAGCGATTGGTTTGAGGCGGCACGAGACGCGGAAGAGCGCAACTATGCGGTAGTCGCCCGCATTTACACATTTGCCGATTCCGAACTAGTCTGGACACCTGACGGCTCGAACACTTGGCCACCAGCCACCCGCTCTAGCTAGGGCGTGAAGTATCCGGGCCGGTGCAAACCCGCGCCCGACCTTGCAGGGTAACTCATAACTGGAGGTTAGACCGATGAAGAACTGCGAAGCGACACTATTGACCGCACGAGGTGTGCGAGAACTACGCAAGGCTGACGCTGTGGCTTTCCACCTACGCGAATTCGACAGCGATTTCGGCGAATGCTGGATAAACGCCGAATTGGCGCGCGATCCAGACATTAACCTGCGAGTTGATTGCAACGCAATCGTAACATCCTACAACGGCGCGCGGAACAACGGTTTCGCTATGATCCACGGCAGCAAAAACTCGCCAGAGTGGCATACGTTCGCCAAACTCCTACGACCGAACGACAAAATCCGGCTCCATTGGATAGCCAGTGACAACAACGGATATCTTAAAGACGTGGACCTACACCACGATTTCCTGCGCGGCGAGATATGGCGGAAGGACAAACTCGCATACTCGTTGATCCTCGCCAGTAGTACATGTCCGGAGAATGCCGCACGCATGGCGCGACCGTAGGGCGCAACACAGCCTGGCAGCGGGTGTAACCCTGTCAGTCTTTACTCAAACTGGAGGAATGACCAATGTCCAAATTGACTAAGCGCAACCCGTCCGACATCCTGCCGCACTTGCGGCGGGATCTCAAGAAACGCTGGCCTGCCGTGAAGTTCAGGGTTCGACGAGACCGAGGCACGGCCTACGGTTGGGCGGGCGTGAGTTACACCGACGGCCCTAACGAGGCAGCGGTGCAAGCAGTCTGCTACGGCTATCAGTCGATGCGATTTGATGGCATGGACGACGGCTACCACAGCACCGGCCACGAGCTGCCCGAAGGGTGTCACGGCCTACAGGGCGTAATTGTCGATCGCTCCTATTCTCCCGAGTTTGTTGAGAGGATCGCCAAAGAAGCGATCAAGCGCCACCCAGAACTAGCGCCATACCTAACACCAGAGAACATCAAACGGAACGCGCCAGATTGGCCAAGACGCGCCGGTGGGGGGTACGCACATCCTTACGCCATCATCCGAACGTTGGGCGAGGACAGAACGGCAACGCTTTGGCACCTGTTGCCCGAAGGGGAACGCAGAACCACCTAGCCCGGGTCTTGGGGGTTCGATTCCCCCGCTAGGCATGCAGGATTAACTCAAACCGGAGGCAACACCATGAAACGCATCATCGACGGCAAAACGTACAATACCAACACGGCCGAGCTGCTCGCTGAGGCAAGCAGTAACACACCTGTGAGCGATTTCTCCTCTTGGACCGAAGGGCTGTATCGCTCGCGCAAGGGCACTTATTTCATCGCTGGCGAAGGTGGGCCGATGTCTGGATACGCTCAGTCGTGCGGCCAAAATGAATGGACGGGCGGCGAGGACCTACGCGTCTTGTCTGAGGCTGAGGCCCGCAAATGGATGGAAACGAACGCGACCGCAGCCGAGTACATCGAGGCGTTCGGGGAGCCGGAAGAAGGGTAACGAACAGCCCGCCGTTGCGTGACTGCGCGGCGGTCTTTGCACAACGCATTTTTATGTGCGCACATAACAATTCAAACTGGAGGCGCAATGCTAGAAAGAAAGGAAGCCGAACTGTTCCGGGTGTCTTGGCAGTTGCGGACACTACACCGGGCATGCCAGCAAGACATCGAGGGGAAGACCAACGCGGAGAAATTCGCGGAGTGGCTGCGGAGTCTGGGACACGACACCTCTTACGAGAGGGTGACAGCATAGCCCGAAGGAGAATCAGATGTTCCTATTCTGGAAGTTGCACAAAAAAACACAGGGCGCAGTAACCTACACGTACCGTCCTCTTCGCGGGATTTGGTGGGTCGGTTGTGTTCTAGGCGCGTGGCTCGCAGGAGGCGCAGGTGGCGCAATCTTCGCATTCTTGGCCGGACTCGACATTACATGGGAGACCCATCGATGACACACTACTGGAAGGTACTCAAGGCTGATTATTCACCACCACTACAAGGCGGCCCGCCAATCTGTGACGGCAAAGCATGGCCTGTGGTCCTACCAACAACGCGTCTCGACACATCGATGGACGACTGCGGCGCAGGATGGAACTGCACACGCGAACCCGACACGGCAATTCGTATTGCCGGCATGTGGGGACGACTGCTAGTAGTGGAACCAAGCGAGGATGTAATTGAGCGAGGCGATAAGTGCCGGTCTTCTAGGATGACGTTACTACGAGAGGCAACCGAACATGAGTGGTACGAAGCCATAAAAGCGTTCTCGTGGCCGTTTATGGACGTACCCGCGATGGTCACAGAGCAAGTGCAATGGCTGAACGCAATACACAGCCAGGTGGTTGACAAACAGGCCGTAGAACAAGGGTTGCGCGATGCACTAAAATCGCGGGGGCTCGATTGGTCCGTGAAGCGGTACTGGAATGCGTGGAATGCGTGGAATGCGAGGGATGCGTGGGATGCGTGGAATGCGTGGAATGCGAGGGATGCGTGGAATGCGAGGTGTGCGTGGGATGCGTGGAATGCGAGGTGTGCGAGGAATGTGAGGAATGCGAGGTGTGCGTGGGATGCGTGGAATGCGTGGAATGTGTGGAATGTGAGGAATGCGAGGAATGCGTGGAATGCGTGGAATGCGTGGAATGTGTGGGATGCGAGGAATGCGAGGTGTGTGAGGAATGCGAGGAATGCGCTAACGGTCTACTACACCGCCTCAATGGGCTGGACCGCACAAGATCCCATGCTACTCACTACCGGATTGCGTGACGCCTACACCAACGGTCTAGATATCGCCATTCCGACTGGACCGAATGAGTTGGGATATGTAATGCAGAGGAACGCAACATGAAACCGATCCAAACATGGAAGTGCATCGTCAAGCGGCACCACTGTGACATAGTGCGCACCGACCGCGAAGTAGGTAAGCATGTGGCGATCGTCCCCGTTGCCGATGACACCGACATCGTAGACGCCGAGTATCTAACCAAGGCAGCTACCCACCACGACGCCCTTGTGGACGCCCTTGACGAGCTGGTAGCCGAATTCGACGCCGAGCAAGAGGAGATCGCCAAGGAACCCAGCCACATCGGAAGGCCCGATACGGGCGGGATCGCCTACGCTCATATAGTGCTCACATTCATCAACGCCAAACCCGGACATGCAACGGAGGTACGATGACGACGCCCATTAGAACCTACGGGAACCGGGAGCACTGCCAAGGCTGTGACCAGGACCGCGATTGCCTACCCTACCTCGTGCATTGGGACCTGCATTGGGACCACCTCGACGTCATGGAACACGCGAGTGACGAGTGGGAAATCACGCAACGGGCCTACTATTGCCCTGTATGTGCCGAGCAGGTAGAGCGCGAACAAGCCATCCAGGGCTGGAAGGTTGAAGAGTTCGCGGTCGATTGGCGCACGGTAGCCGCCGAGCTGGTGTTACATGCCAGTTCGGTGGTCCTACGGCTGGACCTAGCCGACATAGAGAAGGGGAGCCCGCTGTGTTCGGCTCTCCGCGAACCACTACGACACGCCATTATCGACATGCGGCGTGCGATGGAGGAATAACACGATGGCTGAACAGAAATTTCTCGGGACTCTCAATAAAGGTGGGACCGTCCCGCAGATAGCGGAACGCGACCACGAAGGCACGTTACGATGCTTGGTATGCGGTGGCCGCACAGGACACGAGGCCCTAGTGACGCGCCCGGCACCCCACCGCCTAAGTGGGGCGATCTGCCATTGCTGGCCACATGAGGTCGCAAACATCATACAAGAGGACGCAACCAATGAATAACATCGAAAAAATAGCCCGCGCGTTACTAGACCGCGTCTCCGAAACACGAGCGCGACACCTACGTAGCGGGTTCCACGAGAGCCACCCGTGCGGTGGTTGCCATTTCTGGTCTGGATATGAGGCCGCTCTACGCGACGTGTTGAGCCGACAGCTACCAACCAACACTACGCTGAACCACAAACGCGCGTGGGCAACACCAGAGAGGGGCGAATGGAGAGGAGGCTTTGTCGAGAGCAAGGCTAATAAAAGCTGAGGGACGTGGGGCTCCGGCCCCACGGTAAAGCCGAAGCCGGGTCCCAACGCCCGGCAGTTACTCAAACAGGAGGGTATTATGGCAAGAGAAGAGATACACGGATTCGCGAACGTCAACGAACCACCGCTTGACCCATGGCAGTTGATGGCGCAGGTCGAGCAATGGTATGCGAAGTGTACAGAAGTAGAGTATACGGACGTAGACGACGCGCTCCAGATGATCGGGGAGTTGATCCGCACGATGAAACACATCCTCGTCCGCCCGCGTTTCGTGCAAGTCAGCTACGGGGAAGGTCCAGACTACAGGGAGTTGTATGCAGTTGATGACAGCGGCCAAGTGTGGGAATACGCACACTCGGACTCCACCGAATGGACAAGGCCCCAAGGTTGGCACCCACTGAACATGAGGAGGCATGAACAATGATAGATGACGACGGGGTGATCCGGTACGATGCAGGATATGGCCGCGTCGGCCTCGTGTTCGGCAAGGAAGGACACTGCAAGGGCTGTGGCGAATACACAACCTGCGTAGTTGCCGACACCAGTGAATCCGAATACGAACCTGCGACGGTGTGTGGGGCTTGCCTCGCCCGTATCATGTCGAGAATACAATCGGAGTGGCCAGCAGAACACCATATAAACTAAGGAGGAACCCAGAATGCAGTTAGGCGAAGAGCAGGAGCTACTCGAAGTCGTGCCCCAGCATCTACCAATCGAGGAGGAAGAGCCAAGTGAACCCGTACATAACCCCGAACCCGTTGAAGAACCTGTACATAAACCAGAATCCGTACCCGAACCCGTCGAGCGATGACTACGAGCTTAAGAACGGGCTGTGGCGAAGGAAAGCGACGAGCGACGACGGGGTGTATTCGCTCGACATCCCCGCTAGTGCTACGTTGGCCGCAACATTTCCAAAGTGGGTGCCGGGCGCTGACGAGGAAGCGAAGCCAGAAGAACCCAAGCCCGCGCGTCGTGTTCAAGGCCCGCTCTACGGTTGGCGCTGGTGGGTTCTGGTACACGAGAAGGACGGCTGGCGATTACGATCAACGACGCGCAACTATGTGTGGGAAGGCCCAACGAAGGCCGCGCACAAACGGCCGGCGCTTGAAGGTGCAACAGGAAAGGGACTCATGGGTGTGGTTTTGTACGGGGCCTACGATACCGCGGGTATCCACTGCTACGACACGAAACAACAAGCGATCGCCCGTTTGTCAGATACCGTCTCTGAAATAAGTCGGTCGACCTCTGTACTCGGGTGTGTGGAGGTTTCCGGTACCGTGGTGCGACACGAACATGGGTATCGCGCCGAGAAAGCAACGATACAGGGTCTCACGATGTTCCGACGCGACCACGAGTCGTGGACGGACTTCGGATGGATGCGCGAGAAGATCGAGCCCACACCCGAACAGATCGCCGACCTTGAAGAGACGTACCAGGTAGACGTTGTGATCGAAGACGTGATCTCAGGCGATGCAACGCGCGACGAGTACAACGCGGAAGAATGTTTTCCGAACCTACCCTGTGGCGACGAGGAACGGACGATTGAGCTGTGAGGGTAGAAAAACCCTCACAGCCCTCCGTTCACCTCACACGCGGCCATTCTGGCCCGTCACAGCGATTTCTAAGGGGGTTCGCAAATGACAAAAGCAGCACAAGAAGCGGATATTCGCGAAGGGCTGTGTCCGCAGCGCGGCGCACTGAGCGGCCAGTATCACAACGACCGCATCATGTGCCCCGTCTGCGGTCGGCACTTCAACATCAAAAATGAGCAATGGATAGCGCAACGCCGGTTACCACGACACAAACCGCTACGGAGTAACCATGAAGAACGAAGAACTCAAAGCCGCAATCAGTGAGATCGAGCCCACTGAAGAAGAACTGGAAAGGCGGGCGACGAGGACCGGCCCGAAGATCGAAGCCGGGATCTCGCAGGTAGAACTCGCTGATCGACTCGGCCTACATCCGCGCACGATCGCGAACTGGATTAGCGGCCAACAGCCCGTCAACGGAGCCGCGGCGATTCTGATTAAGCAGTGGGCGGGTTCAATGAAAGCCTAGAGCCGTGTCGTACCGTAATTATTTACAGTCCCTCAGCTGGAAAACCCGTAGGATTAAAGCGTTCGAACGGGCTAACTTCAAATGCGAACGGTGTGGTGGACGTGCGGTGGATGTTCACCACCTTTCGTACAAGAATGTTGGGAACGAACGCGACGAAGACCTGCAAGCGCTGTGTAAGGCTTGCCACATCAAGTGTCACGGCGACAAGATCAAACAAAACGTTGCAGACGAGCCATTCCGCCTACAAATCCAGTGCCCTATGTGCCCCAACACTGAGATTGTGGTTTATGTGGGAGATGATTCGGTCGGTTATTGCTGCGAGTCCTGCGGCCATACATGGGATAAGTCACGCAAGAAACATCATACCAAGAAACGCCGGAGAAAAAAGACACGACCCAAGACAAAACAGAAGAAACGCCAGAAAGACCGGAAAAAGAAACCCAGTCCTTGCCCACACTGCAAACCTGGCGTGCCGTGTCTACGGCACATGCGATAGACGGTCAGCGATCTCCGGCCATTTGACCTTATCAAGCGCGGCTAGGTGGGTCTTCGGAAGCTCGACTGCGCCCGGCAACCCGTAGCCCTGTAGCGCAGCCTGAAGAAGCCATAAGGCATCGCTTGTGTTGTTGTCGCAGCCGTCGTAACCCAGCCGCTTGACGGCCTCGACCAGAACCAACTCCTTGACGGCGTTACCCTTTCCGGTCGCCAGCTTCTTGAGCGTCGACGGCGGGATCTCAATCCAAGGCATTCGCTGTTCAGTGAGCTCTAGTCGCACAACGCCACCCAACTCGCCGATCTGGTGGGCTTGGTTGGCTCGAGCGTAGGCGTACCCCTCGATGACGACGAGGTCGATCGCGCCTTGGAACACGAACTGCATGACGCGGTCCCGGATCCACTGCAGGCGCTGCACTCCACGGTTATGGCTACTCGGGGGGGAGAATACGCCCGACCCACTTTGAGTCGCGAAGCCCGTCTTTCCAAGAGCTAGGTCCAATGCCAGTACGTTCATTCGGGGATCTCCTTGATTCGCCAGAGGTGATCGGCGTAGGGCTTTGCGCTGGTAGCGGTTCATGCACTCACCGCCCTTGTTGCTGCCACACGTCGCTGTCTCCGGTGATCCACACACAACCCGCTTTCGTGTGTGGTTTTGAAACGACAGCCTAACTCTGCACAGAACTGTGCTTCGTTGCGCCAACGCTCACCGTAGTGTTTTTCGCAATACTTACCGACCGTGGCGGGTTTACCACAGCGTAGACACGCATGATGTTTTATGCGGTGAAGGTGGACATACCGGACAGCCCAATCCTCGCCAGACAACTCAAACGCGCCTACGTATCCGCAATCCCAACACCGCGCCTTTGCGATCGGCTCGTAGCCACCATACGCACAACCACACCGCATACAGCACAAGAGTCGGATTGCCTCTTTCACGCACTCACCGCCTTTGCGATAGCGCGGCGCGCCGCACCAGTAGATCCTCCCACCAACCGCCACGCTGCCACACGCTGTTAGTCGTTGTCATTGTCGGCTCCCGTGATGCGGTCGATCTCAGAGATGATGCGAAAGGTTGCGCAACTAATGCCGCCGTACGCCGCAAGCCTCGTTGGGTCAGTGTCCGTCGCGCGCTTTTGTATTGCAGCATCGCGTTCCGTCTCCACCACCTCGCGTATCTGCGCAATTTGGCGGTCACGTTCGGAGATTATGTCTTCACGGCGCTCCAGAGCTTCGAGCTGTGCCGCGCACTTAGCGCGGAGGTCGTCGATTTCGTCGGCTGCATCATGCAGCATTCGCGCATCTGCCCCACCCAGGTAATACGCTGACGAGACCTCACCATAGAGACGTAGACAAAGACGGTTGGTACCCTCATACACGCCGTCGTCTCCCTGCATCTCCTTAAGTTGGGCGCGAAGGTCAGAAGACCCGCTAGCCTCGCCATACGGGTTTTCCTTGGCCCACGTAGCGCTAGCGTCTGCCGCAAGGTCGGCCCATGATGCCTGTTCGCGGTCAGCGTCGTCTGTGGCCGTAGGGTCGCCCGGGTTTGCCGCATTCGGCCCGTCAGGCAAAGGAGAGGCGGAGCCGCCCGACGTACTGGGGCTGTCGGGTACATCTGTAATGGCGCCCACGGTTTCTTGACACCGTTCGGGCTGGCTCTCTTTGTGCTCCACGGAGTCCGCAATACCACCATCAGTTTCGTCCGCTTCTGCTAGATCCTTATCGGGCCTCTCGTCAACAATAGTGGGTTTCCACCCTGGCAAGTCTGCTGTCCGGCATTCAATCGTTGCAAGAGTTGCAGACGAGGGGCCGCTGGCCTCGGACTCAGACGCCTGACCGGGCTGTACAGTTGGATGCAGATCAGCGTCAACCCCTGTAGCAGCGTGCCCCTCGGTTGCCCGTTTGGTCCGGTCTCGTGCAGCGTTCCAACCTTCGATGAACGCTTCGCATACCACCTTAGCAATTCCTCGATCTATAGACCATTGCTCATAGAGTATCGTATTCCCGTACCATACCTGCCACAGGCCGTTGGGGTATTCGGGGCTGTAAACACGTTTTAGTTCCAATTCCTCACGCATCGTCGCCTCCGTTCGGTATATGTGCGGCCTCAACAGCTCCAAAGCGTTCTCCAGCAGCGCGACGGCAGGTGTGACGGCGTGTGCCGGATGTGAGGGGTCGTTGATCTCGTCATAGTGTAGGGGCGGAGTGATCTTTGGCATCCTACGGTCCTTCCCATTCTGGAAGTTGTTCATATTCGTAGTCAGTCATGTACTTGATGGTCACCAGAAACGAACTGCCATCGGCGCCACCCTCAAGCCACGACTTTACCGCCACCATAGCAGTGTCCAGGTCCCGCTCAGTCGCCCGAGAGTAGTTACCTGTTGGCCCGATTACATATCGCGGCTTCTTAGTGGTCATGTAGTACACCCCTGCACTCGCTGGGTAAGCAGCTCCTGTCGCCGCTAGCAACGCTTGCTTTAGGTTAGTCATCGAGATTTCTCCCAACACAGTTCACGTCTGCAATAGTTTCCGGTAGCGGGCGGTACTGGTGCGTGGCGTCATCCGCTTCTGTTAGGTCTGTTGCGGCCTCCCATGCAGCATCCAAGTTCGTTTCGACGAGCACTTCAACCGCCGCATCCCTAATTTGTGCTATCGCCGTCCTTAGTTTGATGATCTCTTCTCTAAAGCGGGCGTTCTGCGTGTGCAACTCCAAACAGTCTTCGCGAGCCTCTATAGATTCTCTTAGACAATTGTGATGGTAACTAGCATCAACCATTAACCCTCGCTTTCGCCGCTAGCGCGGCCTCGCAAATGGCTTTGGGTGCGGTGTTGGCCGTCCTAGAGCACCGGAACAGTGAGACTTCGCCCAATGGTGCACCCTCGTTGTGTATCGAGCACCACCACCCACCATTCGCGTTGGAGCCAATCGTTACATACACACCCTCCTCCCGCATCTTCTCCACCACCGCCCAAGCGTCGGCTATGGAGTGCTCGGGGTCCCACACGAATATAGATGAAACTTCGACGCCATTCTCGTCATACCAACCCACTTTCCACTCGCCCAATTCCCACTCCATCACGTCTTCTGCAATCCTGCGGTTGAAATCAGCCATCGTCGCCCCCGATTTCTGAGCCAATTGGCCGGGCTCCCTCGTCTGGGTATTCGAGGCAGTAAGCACAGTGTTTCGTTCGGACGCCTTGTATGCCATCGCCGGGCGACAGCATAACTATGATCTCTGTGTCAGGCTCGGCGTGGTGGGCATCGGCGAACGTGCACAGGTCGGCTATTTCACTCACGGTCAACAGCATCGTCGCCCCTGTGATGTGGATAGATCCTATTGTACGCATCCTCGGACGCCGCATCTATTCTGTGTGGGTCATCGTCCGCAAGGTAGGCAATCATATAAAACATATGTTCGCACGCCTCGTGAGCATCGCCCATGTTTTCAATAAGATCAAAAGAAAACCCAGCATTGTCATCCATGCAGTGTTGGTATGAACCAGCCATTATTTCTCGCCTCCTGTAAGTGCGCGGAGCATATCGTGTATGTTGTCACATGCTTTGATGTACTGATCCCAATACCCAACCTGCTCGGCATAGGTGCACTTATCTCGAATGCGGTACGTCTCAAAACGATGATTACGCACCGCCATAAGCACATCCTCCGCCCTCACAAACCCCTCTGCTTTGAGGTGAGCGGCAATTTCTTCGCTCGCCCTAGCATACACCTCGTTGCTTGTTATATCGTCCACACCACGAGAAACTGCACGCACCCATTTTGTTTTCTTCAATGCGGCGTGCAACTCGGTTTCAAGTTCTTTGGCCATTCTCATCGCCCCCTGTGAGTGCGCGGATACGGTTCCGTATTATCCAAGCCTGTTCGGCTAATCTCTTGTAAAGGAACACAAGTTCCTCGTTGTAATTTTGCGACTTCTCAAACTTGTGTTTTGTTGCCACACACAACACCCGTTGGGTTTCTGCGATGTCGGCTGCATCCTCCACGCTCACGAATCCTTTTATTTTGAGGTATTCTGACTCGCTTTCCTCCTTCGCCTGTTGCTCATCGATGTGGGCGAGCAGCTCGCGACACCATCCATATAGCTTGTGTCGGTATTGATCGGATGTGGGATGACTCGGATTATCCCTGAGCCAATCCAGCGCCTCGCGTACATTCTCGAGTTCTTTTGAGGTCATCCATCACCCCCTAGCGCGGCCTTAAGTATCACCCTCCCAATTTCGTACCTGTCGCCCGCTGGTTCACCAAACACAACAGGCCCTAGATCTTCTGTGATACTATGCCATTGCTCGTCCGTCAACGCATCCACGGCGGCGTTGATCATGGTACGGGTTGCACGCTGAACACACTTGCGTGCGCCCAACATCGCGACCTCTTCCAAGGACATATGCAGGCGTTCCCTAGCCTCCTCGTCAGTCCACTGCACAGGGTCGATTGTTATTTCCATGGACAGCGCCCGAAGCACCCTGGTGCCTAGCGCATCTTCTAATGCCCTCACCGCGGCCTCTAGTGGTGTGTCAGTCGGCATCGTCGGTCTCCAGTGCTTTGCGGAGTGCAAGAAATTCCTTATGGTGAGTTACGTAGAACTTGATGCCGTGGGCTATTGTTGGCTGGGCTAGTGCGTTCACCTTATTCGCCGCCACCTCGATCCGCTTGAGCCGGGCGTTCTCGGCTTCGAGGTCGTTAGCCCGCGCCTCTGTGTTGGCTTGGTCGATATTGGCTAAATGCAATTGCTCTGCGAGGTGTTTCACCTCTACTAGCAACTCTTGCCGCTTTTCAATCGCCTCTGTATTCATCGCTCGCTCGTTCGATTGCTTGTTGTAGTGTGGTCCCACATGTGCCAACATACACCGTTCCATCTTTCCACCATGCATACTTTGATAGCCCCTCTACAACGCCGCGCAAAAACTCGCTTTGGGCGTCCTGCTTAAGTATCCCGTTCTCGCGTTCGAGTTCCGCGATGCGGGCTGCTACCACACCCGAATGATTGTCCTGCACGTAAGCGATATACTTATCGTTGGTTATTGCCATCACTCACCTCCGTCTAGCCACGCACGAAGGTCCGCAAGTAAAGTACAACGGGCGCACAAACGTGCGTCTTCTGTAGACCCTTCGATATTGACACAATTAGAATCAAGGTGGCCACCGAGTTCTATGGTATGTCTCATTACCTCCCGTGCCTCCTCGACACGCTTGAGTGCGCGTTCGGCTACGTCGCAAAGCCAGTGGTAATCTGGCGCTTCATCTTCGGGTGGCGCTTCCGCCTTTAGGCCCTGCACCCGCTCAAAGTCAGTCATCTTTCCTCCACGTCCGTGGCTCACAACGGTACCACGTTGTCGGGAAATCTATTTCGCGATCCTCGATCGCACATTCCCCGGCCCGCATATCGTCAACGTAGACGGTCATAATGACGGTTTGGCGCCATGCTCAAAGCGAGCTGAACGCGCGGCGGTGTAAGCGGCAGCCAGATCAGGGCTACCGGGGTTGCGTCCCTTATCGCCGTGATGAGATTTCGGACATTGACAGCCGATTCTATCAGCACGACCCTCAAATTGGATACCGAAACAACCACACACCGGGCACTGGCACCATAAGTAGCTCCAATCACCACCGCCACACGGAAATGCCGCATAGGCGCATTCATCATCGACTTCGATTAGGTCGTAATAGTGACCATCACCTAACCCGTACAGACTACACTGTACCTGTGGGATGTTGCCCCAAAACAAAAACGCGTCATGGCTCGTGCCGTCAGCTAACGCATGTAGTTTGTCACACTCACCCAGGTGGGGTTCTTTGCCTTTAATCTCAACCCAACATCCGTTGTTGGTATCCGGTAGCCAGAAGTCAGGCAAGTAGAGTCCGGCTTTACCAAGTTCAAACCCTTCCTTCTCGTACTCGTATGGGATGCCGAGCGCGTCGAAAAACACAGCCCATCGCGCCTCAAGGCGGCTACGGAACAGATACCCGTTGTACTCGGTGTTGATCGCCTTCATGGCTCTTGCCTTCCGGTACGGTCTCTAATTATGCCGTTGTCGAGTTGTAGGGTTTCCGACCGATCTGTGGCCAGTGCCCCATTCCGGCGGTGTTTCCTGCAGGTGACTCGCATCGCACCTTTGTCGACAAACCCATCAATCTCAACTAGCGCATCACGAATCTGGGACGCTTCACCCTTACTCAACTTGCTTTTCAGTTTGCGCGACAACATGAGCACTACGTCCGCGGCCTCTTCGATTGCTCCGCATTCTTTGAGTGCCGAGAGAACAGGGATGCGGTATGGTTCGAGTGGATCTCGCGGCCCACGATTTAGTTGCGCGGCCGCGACAACGACGATTTGGTGCTCGACGGCGAGTTCCTTCGCCTCTTTTATGGCGTGTGCCATCTCTTGCCGCTGGTCTCTACCGCCGTAGTCCATTTGGTGTAGGTGGTCTATCACGACGACTTTACATTTCCGCTCGACGGCGAACTCGACCCACTGTTGCAACGAGACAAGGTTGATGCGTCGAGCAGGAGCGAAATACGCGAGGTTCCGTAACGCCGTTGCTTGCTCTCGTAAGTCGTCTTCGATTCTCTGTCGGGCGTCAACCGGCAATCGTTCCCAGGCAGAGGTCAACACATGCTCTTCGTTCAGGTCGCATCGGAACGCAGACCATTTTCGGCGTAGCTGCTTGGGGTCCATTTCCATGCCAATGAACAGCCACGGTTTGCCCTGCATCTCGGCGAGGTGATTACAGAAATTGAGCAGAAAAGTGCTCTTGCCCTGCCCAGGTCTTGCGCCGACGATCCACAACTCACCCGGCAAAAGTGGTCCGCAGAGGTCTATTAATGATTTCCAGCCCCATTTCGGGGCCGTACTCGTATCTTGACGTCCATACTCGATAGCCTCTCGGACCTGTTGGTCGACCAATTCCTCGATTGGTTTTGGCTCAGCTTCGGCCTTGATCCGTTCGATCGTTTCGGCGAACGCGACCCCTTTGGCTTTGTGTAGATCGGCAAGGTCGTCTATGTCACCCCCAGAAATCACGATGGCATCGGAAATGTCGCGCAAAACAGAATCCGCGAACTTAGCCCCCGCATCACCCTTTTCCTGCCAGATGTAGACCTGGCGACCTTTGAGGTATTGCGCCCACTCAGGCTTCCATGTGTTTGCTCCGGGCGCACCGACAGCCAACACATCATGATGCCACGCCGCGTGACAATCAGATTCGCCTTCAACGAGGATCACTGACCCACTGTGAACCGATAGCCGGTCGAGTCCGTACGGGTAGGTCGGTTGGTTCTGTCCTTCCCACCACGTCCGGTGTTTTCCCGACTCGTCGGCGCCGCCACGAAACTTGTTCCGCAGGAGGTCGCCGTGGGTATCTTGGTACGGGATCCGCACGCAACACCAACCCTTCTCGTTCTCGAACGTCTCGACACCCCACGACATTAGCTTCGGGACACTGAAAGACTTCTCGACGGCGTAATCTTCGATGGTGTACCCACGGGATCGGCGCGCCAACCCCAACTCCTCAGCTAACGTGTCGAGCGACTCCGTGAATCCACAGGCATGGCACCCCCATGCATTCTCACCAACCCAAGCACTTGGACTACCGTCTTCGTGTCGCGGACAACAAAACTCGAACACCTTCTTGCCATCTCGCGTCTTGCCGCCACGAACTCTGATGGCATGTATTAGTTCAGCTCGAAACTGCAGATCGTCCATTTAGTCCTCGAATCCCGGCTCAGGTTCACTCAACCGTTCGTACCTCCCGATGAAATCGTGGACTATGTCAGGGTTCCTGAGAATATACTCGAGTCCGTGCTTCCCCATGTTGATGTGCCAAGGATCGATCGCGTTCCCCCGAATCGCATCCTTCAGGTTCTCGACCGTGAACCCTTCAGACAGGCGCGTCTGAATTCTCTGCTGGCCAGTTTTGTTCACTACTCTGCGTTTGGGGTGAGTCTCGAGGTAGAAATCGACCACCGTTTGCACGTCGTCTTTTTGTTCGGCAAAACCCAAGTCTGTTTGCTTTACTTGCTTTACTTGCTTTACTTGCTTCTTATTATTTGTGTTGGAGGTGTGTTGGAGGTGTGTTGGAGGTGTGTTGTTCAATGTGTTGGCCGGTATGTCGTTTGGCGCTTCCGTATTGTCGTAAGTTGTTGCAACGTCGGTGGTTGCGTGGCCGTTAGGTGTGTTACTTGGTGTGCCGGTAGGTGTGCCGATTTTTGGCCCACTCTCACTCAAACCTGCAAAACCCTGTGTTGGAGGTGTGTTAGTTTCGTTGGGGTTGGTTTGGTAACTATCATATTTTACAAGAAGATAGACCGTTCCTACCTGTGTTTCCCGTTGTGCCACGACTCGGTCTGCTTCAACAAGCCAACGAATAAAGGTTCGCACTTGTTGAACACCCCACTTCCACCGTATCGCGAAATAACGCAACGACGCAACCAACTCACCGCGCTCAAGAGGAACGGTCTGTAAATCGTCAGTCACTTTGAGGTACGGTTTCCATGCCGCCATCTGGATCATGTCCTCCCATGCTTCCCACCGGGAAAACGTCCGCGACATATTCCACAAAGGATCCTCGGCATAAGCCTTGCGACTGATTTTGATATGACCCCAAGACACGAAACGCTACTCGTCGTGATAATCGTATCTGGCTAACCACGCGAGCGTCGACGCCAGTTTATGCGCTGTTTTGTAGTGAAGGTTTAATGTGATTGGGTCCGACGAGCGAGATGTGGTCTGGTTCAAAAGCGCGGTGATCCACGAAGCTAGTAACCGCGCTTCGTCCTCTGTCATAGGGGGGTATTCATCGGTCATTGTTCTGATCCCATAAGCAAAGACCCGCTGGTTGCTTGGCGAGAATCCCGGCCCTGGCACGAAGGCCAAGACGCAAGACAGCAACCATACGGGTCTTTTCACTATTAGTTTTCATCGCCTCGTATCTCGCCAGTTACGTGACACCTTAAAATACCCTCCGGTAGCTAGCCTGGTCAAGCATTTTCATGTTCCCGAAGATAATCCTGGTATTGCTTGATCGCGGTTCCCACGAGGTCGGTTCCATGTTCCGCATCGAATACGGCATGGTGCCCTAGCGCGTGAGCTGAGTCTTTGCGCTCGACGTGGTATGGAGAGCTCATGTAAACGATGTTGTTCTTGTCGCCCCAGATTGCTTTCGGGCGTACGTGGTGGGGAACCACCGTTCGGTCCCAGAGTCCTGTCACGACGCAGCGTGCTTTGCGGACGCGGCACTGGTCGCGACAGAACTCGAGGTAGTCGGGGTCTTTTAACTCCGCTTTCGGCACTGGGGTAAATGGTAGATCCATCATGCGGGCCTTAACAAACGCCCGTGTTCGGCGGCGTGGTTAGGGTTGCAGTAAAAAAATCCGACTTCCGCCGATGCTTTTGAGATGAACCGCCTGCACGTTGGCAACCGACACTGCGGCGCAAGGCGACTAATCAACAACCTGTCCTTCGGTACGGGCACGACATCGGGGGGTACTGGATCCCCGTCGCGTTCAGCCGCTTCCATCACGAGCCATTGCACGAATAGGTTCAGTGGCAGTTCGGCGACATCTTTACTGCCGATCCTTGGCACTTTTTGTTTCAAATATTTGATGAAGTCGGCCAGAAGGTCGCCAGCATTCACGAAAGGGTTGAACGCACGGCTCCGGTTGGCACGGTACGTCACTTTCGCGTCCTTGTCTACGACGCTGAAATTGCCGTGCTCGTCCAACAGGATTTTTGTGCCGTCAGGTAACGCCACCTCTCGCGCTTCCTTGCCTACCAGTATCTTGCTTGGGTCAACCCATTGAACAGACGTGTCGTCGCTGAGTATCTGGCCCGAATCGTCGACGTAACAAACCGCACTCGTGGGAGTGACGGTGGTTGTATAGTTAATGCTATTTGTCGCTGCGATTGATGTCGTGTAGTGGTACTGTGACGCAGGGCGGTATTGTGCTGTAGCCATAAACCTCTCAATCTCCTTTGCGGCGTGTTCTGCGTGGCGCTGAAACATCGCCACGTCAGGGACTCGGTACCGTGATAACACGTAGTCGGTAGCAATGTGCGTAACCACCGGCTGCATCCCATGGCGCACTACCTCGACCCGTAGCGCGTCTCGCAAAGGGTCGCGTTCGACTTTTACGTTGTGCCCAGGAAATCGACCCTCTAGGTGTCGCTGTACCACAAACATGCAATCCTGCATGGTCGGGACCGGCGCTACTGACTGAGATTTAACCATCGGTCCCTAATGTACATCGCCGCCGTTGACGTTCTCATCGGCAATACGTCCGACTTCCAAAACGACCGAGCCTTGTGCGGCGACTGCCCGTTGGCAGACCCCCAACGCTCTTCGGTGATTGTGCCGTCCTTGATCACGCGCTGGTGTTCATGACCACAGTGCGGGCATATCACGCTATGGTTTCCGTTCAACGAAAAATCTAGTTCAGCGACGAACGTCTTACCGCAATTCGTACAATTCATGTCCGTCCGCGTCAGACCCTCGCCGCTGATACCGGGGATGTCGCTAGGCTTCCCCATCCGTCAGTTTTGGCCGAGGCTACCTAGCGCTTCAGCGATCTTCTCGATCACTGCCATGCCGCGTGACCGCTGCTGCTCCACGTGCGGCGTTACCTCCTGCTCGCTCATCTTCTTTGCTCTGAGTCCGAGCTTCTGAGCGACCCTCTGCGCCATGCTGAGGTGGTCCTCAACGTCAGCGTACTGCGGCACCTTGCCGCTAAACCGCTTCATCACACGGTCCCACGGGAACGTTGTTTTGTCGTGCCACGTCCACTCGATGTCACTGTCACCGGTCGGTGGTGCTGAAAAGAAATCTTTGAACTCCTGCTCGAGCATCGCGTCTTGGTAATACATCACTGGGTCTTCACTGAGGTCGTACAGTTGGTAGACGACGCTACCGGCCTCGTGGCCAATGATGTTGATTAGGGAGGTTTGGTCTTCATCTTCGGCCCAGCAACCGACATCTAGGTTGTCGGCGTTTCTCGGGTTCGCGCCCGGTACATCATGTGTCGACATAAGTAACATCTCCTTTGAAGTAAAAAGGACCACGGGGATTCGAACCCCGGCCACTGGATCGACAATCCAGCATCCTAGCCGCTAGACTATAGCCCCAAAGACGGTAGGGAGGATTTCACTGGGCGTATCCCCCCGCGACGCACTCATAACGAGGCTGGAGCGCCCCGGCCCAGCTGGTCGCCGCGCGCTTAGGCTACCGCTTTTGCTACTCCATCCTCAACAACGATCTCGCCGGCACCCTCGAGTCCGATTCGCGCTACCCAAACCTGAAAGTCGTGTTTGTTGGCGAGTTCTCCCAAGGCTTCTAGGGATTCGAGGTCAAGATCATTGGCTTCGTCCAGCAAACAGATCCGCAAGTCGGGGTTGGCCGCGATCGCCGCAGCTACGGCTAGGTCGATCCGTTCCCGGCCACTGGCGCCCGACAACGGATGGCCGTTGAGTAAGGGTTCTCCGGTCTCAGAATCGAACGACAGATTGGGAATCGGGATACCGGAGTCCTGAAGCAACATCTTCTCGTTTTCGCGCGACGCTTCAATTGCCTGGGTGAACCCATCGACGGTCTCTTGCGCTTCTTTGAGTTCTGTTCGCGCCCGGTCGTAGGCTTTCCAGGGCTCGAGCCGCTCGTTGATCACGCTCGCATTGGCGATCTGTGTGCGGACTGCATCAATCTCGTCGAGGCAATCGGGCATCTCCCCCAACGTCGCCTCCAGGTCTGCGACCAAAGCGCGCCAACCTACAATCTGCGCTTTGTGGGACGCGATCTGTTCCTCCCATGCGGTGATTTGCAGTGCATAAGACGTAATAGCCTCTTCGCGCTGCTGTAGGTCTCGCCGCAGACTCTCGATTTCGTCTTGCTGGCGTTGAAGGCTCTCCATGCGTTCCATCTCAGCCGACACGTCTACCGGTTCTGGACGCTCGCCGGCCGGCTTCTCGACCGCCTTTGCTTTTCGCTGCTGCGAGATCCAGGGTGTACGCTCGTCGTACAGACGGCGCTGCTCGGCCCGGGCTTCGTCCAACTTGTCTGGAAGCGATTGATCTTCAGCGAGGGACAGTAGGGCCGTCCGCATCTGATCAGGCTTGAGCGTCAGGAACGACAACGGGTCAAACGTACGATCACCCAACCACGTCGATAACTTGCCCTGTTTGTGCTTGCCACCGTCGGGCCCCACCACCGTCAAGTAGCCTTTGGGTTGATTCGCAGTGAACTTCCGTGTGACCGTGAACCCGTTATCGAGCCTGACGCGAATCTCTGCGCCGTCCGCGCCTTCGTGGATAGCGTCAGGGTTGATCTCGCCCTGACCACCCAGAGCGGCCGCGATCGCCCGTAGCAACGACGTCTTACCCGCCGCGTTCTTGCCGGTTACGCGCACGAGCCCCTGTTCAGGAACAACATCTACTTGCGCGAATGTAAGGCGGTGGAAGTCTTGGACCTCGACAGAAACAACGTGGATACCGTCGCTCATGTCTCCACCTCCGCCTCAGCCGCCTCCTCCTGGCGAATCCGCTCGTCCTCACTTTCGGCAACAATGGCCTCGCGCTCGATTTCCTCCTCCGTCTTTTTCGTCTCTGTCTTTTTCGCCGTCTTCTTCTTAACCCGCTCCTTCACGGCGTCCGTGCCTTTGGCCTTGGAGGTGTTGATTTGTCGCTGTTTACCCAAGGATTTGTCCTCCATCACTTCGGGCCACGTCACTTCCCCTTCCTTGAGTGCAGTATGGATCGACCGCAGAAGCTGAAGATCACCCGGGTTGATCTGCTGCACAGGCTTACCTAGCAACGCAACGATCTGATCAGCGGCCACGCCAAGCACATAGAACGCGTCGAGAACCCGTTTCGTGGCTGCAGTGGGATCCTCGGCGTCCCGATCCCGAACGGTCGCGACACACCGCTCCTCGGCCTCCTCGCGGATGTCAGACGGGATCAGCGTCAGAATGAGGTTACGGCGTGCCTTCGAGATCGCAGCATTGGCTTTGACCAGTATCTCGTCCTCGGTCGCGGCCTTTAGGTACACGGTGTCACCGTAGCTGTTGGTGCGTTTGCTGATAACCTCGTCGCCAGTCTTAACCTTCTTCCGCTCGACAAACTTCTCGACCACAACGTCTTGGTCCTGCGCCATGTTGGTCTCGAGGTCTGTGGCGCTGACGCGGTAGATCCGACGTTCACGATCGTCGAACACAACAGTCGTGACAACGTACAGATTCCCCCACAGCCGGCCAATCTCCTCCGCGAACCTGACCGACAGTCCCTCAATTGCCTTGCCACTGATAGGTTTCCGGTACCGCGCCGACTCCGCGAAACGTGGCCGTTTGCATGCCTCCAGTACACGTAGGCGTGCGTTCTCGGGCACGCGGGGGCGCTTGACAGCCATAACGAACCGGGCCTCCACGGAGGCCTTCTCCCGTGCAGCTACCGCGGTGGAACTCGTTTCCACGACGGCTCCTTCTTCTTTGGGAACGATCTCTGTGGATTCGACGGTTCCCACTTCAGGTGTTTCGGACATACAGTCTCCTTCTACCAGTTACGGGGTACCCGGAACGTACGCGCGATCTCTTGTTCCGTTGTATGAGTGTCGTGCAGATCCTCCCAAACTTCCGCGTCAACATGCAGCTTCAACCCTTCAGCAAACGCCTTCCAGCCCGTCGTCTGGCGCGGCTTTGGCCGCTTCCAGGTGATTTTCTTGCCATTAGGTAGTTGGACCCCTGCCGCTTCACCAATCGCGTCTTTGAGGAGATTCTGGAGCCGTTCCTTGGTCTCTTCAGTCTCCTTCAACTCCGCCCGAACCAACCGCAGTTCTTCGGCAGTATCGTATATTTCCGGTGTCGCGGGGATGATCAGGTCGCCATGTGTTTGCCACTTGTTGGCGACATACTCAGAACTCGATTCTGTACCGTCCAACTCCGGGCACATGTCGGCGAGGACGTGATCATGCCAGAAATCATGGGCGGATTCAACGATCTGTTCAGCCAGTTCCTTGTCGTACTCAAGCGTGAAGGAATGCCACCGATTACCGCCAAGGAGCACTGCAGCATGCCATACCTTGAATCCCGTCACCTCCATGTTGGTGTGACACTGGATCAACACCTCGTCGGGGACCTCGTCGGAACCGGGCTCACCCCAATCATCTAGGTTGTAGCTGCCGCGATTCTTGCACTCCAATCCCTCTCTGGGATCGACCAAAACAATCCGGTCAGGCGTGGCCATGAGCCATTCGTGCTTAGGATGGACAAGCGTACCGGACTCGACCAGCTCGACACCGTTCTCTTCGGCGTACCGCTGCGCGATCTTGTCCTCCAGTGCGTTCCCCCAATACGTGTACTCGTTTCCCTCGAAAGGTTCGGCCTTTCCCGTCTTCTCGAGGTAGATGTCCACGGGGTTGCGCCAACGGTCTACGCGCATCACGGCCGGCATTTCCGAGGCTCCCAAACCGCTCTTGCGTAACTCCAACTGCTCCTGCGTCAACGTCATTGCCTCACCTCTCGCAATCGGGAAATTGGATTGTCTCGGCTTCTTCCCATTCATTCGGTATCCAAAGCGCCGCCCACCACCGCTCGTTCCAGGCTTGCTTGCTCTTGATTTTTTGATTCCAGGCCACCACTGTACCCGCCACATCTTCGCCAATCGGGCAGGGCACACCAGCCATATCCGCACGCAGCTGTTCAAGCGCCGCCATTTGGGGGCCAACTGCCAGCTTCGGCCCAATGGGTGATATGGCGACGGTGAGTGCCAGCATTATAACCACTAGAATCAAAACCGAACCGTCGATAATCAGATCCTCGAGGTCCCACAGCATTATCCCTCCTCATTCCGATTCATTAGATACCACGCCCCGCCCATGAGCTTCCACCACAACCAGAGAACAACGAGACACTCAAACATCTACCTGATAGACATCTGCCCAGCGTTTCAGCTCGGCTTGCATTGCGCTTGGTTTGTCCGGCCTGACACAACACATGAACCGGACGCACGCCTCGAGCGATTCAATTCGCAACTGAGCGTCTCGCAGGTCGTCGCGAACCAACGCTAGATCGAATTCCAAGCCAGCTCTTTCCTCGCGGTCCTGTACGTCGCGTAGGTGTTCGTCGAGGTCGTCGGTACGGTCAGGGACGGTCTCCATCAGCTGGATCCCTGGATGGCCTCGTGTACGTACGCCATCACAGCATCGTAGATCAGCTCCGCTCGCGTGATCTTCAATTTGACGGCCGCCGAATTCACCAAAAGAAGCTCGTCTGGCCGCACGCGGGCGCTGATTGTATACGACGCGGGCGTCTGTCTACGGTCGTCTGTAGACGGCGGGGTATCAGGTAAGTTCGCACCCGACATACACTTATTCCTTTATATAGGGTGAGTTGTATACAAATGCCACATAGCTACTGTATACAGTATACAGAAAGATGTCAAGGGAGGGAAGGTAAGGCTATCCGTTGCGCGATTTCCATGCGTCAGATAGTACGTTGAACAGTTTCACGTCGACCAAGAGAAGGGCAACAGCACCCTCGGCGGCCCGGAACCACAGCACATCTTTCGAGAATATCGCCGCATGGAACAGCAGCGCGATGCCCACGAGGAAACGTACTATCCGGCCAATGCTGTACTCCTTACCATGTACAGTGACGGGCGGAAGTCCTAACTGCGTCGTCTGGAAGTTCATGTCGAGATCCCGTTGTTGCCGTGACGCTTGGCGCAAGAGACACGCATATTACCGATCAACTTGTCCTGATCCAACTGACGTAGCTGCATATCCGCTATCAGCCCAGCAACTTCGTCGCGAAGGGACCGATGGTCCTGCTCGTGATTCAAGCTGACCGCCTTCAGCTCTTTAGAAAGATGGTCTTTCATGGCTTCAGTCGTACACATCGAACTCACCCGCGCATCCATCTTGGATATTCGGCGATCCCACCGCAAAACCAGCGCGCCAAACCCCGTAGTGCCCAATATCGCTACCGCGCCTTGCATGGCAGGAGAATTCACTAGCTCCACAACGCCCTGCACCACCATAACATTATCTCCTCTGACGCCTACGTGGCCGGCGGCTACGTGGACGTGTGATCTCAGCACCAGATTCCTCTAGGGCGTCTTCAGCTAATTGTTGAAGAAACTCACGGCGGTCAGCATATCGCTCACGTACCTCGCGTGCTTTTTCCGGTGTAGACGTCGATTGGCGCGCTTCCGACACATATTCCAGAAACCGGTCTGACGGTTGGTAGGGCACATAGTTGTGATCGATCAATTGCATAACTAACGTTTCCGATAATCCCGATCCGCGCAACACCCGCTTGATAGCCTCGTCTTTCATTCCGAACTTACGAGCCGCCTCCATGTCGGCGGTCACGTTTGCAAACACCTTCTGCCGTGTCCGTTCCATTGACTCGTAAGCCTCTTGCAATTCAGAGTCGCTGACATCGCCGGCACGGGATGCCGTGCTACTCAATATCCGTGTGGCGTTGCTCCACCGCCCAACGGCTTCACGCGCATTCCACGACAGTGCTTGCGGCACATCAAGCTCCTGCATGCGGAACCCAGTAAACATGGCGGCACCTTCAACAACAGGATTGTAGCTACGGCCATATAACGTTTGGTCGTTCGTGATACCGCGCCAGATTCGCCGCATACCTGACACCGTACCTGGCTCAAAGGCGTCGTACACATAAGACAGAATCGCAGTAGCTTGCTTGTCGAACGGGTCTTCCGGATTGTAGACCTCCGCGCCACTGTCCTTCTTTTTGTTGCGCTTGACGTCGAGAAGTTTGGACGCTAGAATCTCTTCGCTTACAAAAGGCTCAAGAGCCTCAAAGAATCCGTCGATCAATCCGTCGTGCCAGTTCTCTCCGCGCATCATTGCCTTCAGCGGCGTTCGGAGGTAGCTATACGGATCCGTGTAACTCAGGTCAATGTATCGCACTCTTCCGTTCTCGCCGCGACCCAAGTAAACAAGCGAACTGTTTTCTGACCACGGAGGCACAAATCGTCTAACCCGCTCATCGGTATCGTCGTCAATCCCGTTAAGGAAACGTGATGCGTACGCTACTGCCGACACCGTTGTGGCCGCCAAAAGCAATCCAGCTATCCGCTGCGCTCCTACTCGATGCAAGTCTGGGTCGTTCAACTCCCCTGCTGTCAGCTGAAGAGTATTGCCCAGAGTGCGGATAACCTCCCACGGAAATGACACAAACGTACCGACCAGCGGAAAACGTCGGATTTTCTTGATGGCATGTGGTACAAGCGAGTATGTCGGGTACGTGTTTCTGACGATCTCTGCAGCACGTTCCTTTACTCGCTGATCGGTCCAATCAGGTTTAGCGTTGCGGTATCGCTCGAATTCGTTAGCGAAAGCGTAGAGCTTCCACACGTCGTCTTCTGCGCGATATACGCTGGTCACGCCTTTCAATATTTTGCGTATAGACCGTTGTACTACATTACCTTTTATGAACGCTTCTGGATCACGAACCGCATCGTTCACGGCGTCCCACAGTTCACCCGCGCGCGCGCTTTCGTGAACAACACCTAGTTCAACCATCTCGCGATAGATACCCTGCCACTCTTCCTTGTCTTTAAGTCCTACATCCCACAAGTCTCCCCAGACTGTTCGCGCCGCGTCAGGCATTTTCGATATATCCCAGTGACCGTTTGCGATCGCGAACCCGGTGTTGCCTGTCGTGTTACGTACGTGCGTCATTACAGACCCGATGGTCTTGGCGTACTTCACTACACCATTCACTTTCATGTAATGTCGCAACCAATCACTGACCACTTCTGTTTCGACGGCTCGATGAAACGCGGCATCAACTTCCGGCGACGTGTAGAAGCCGTTCAGCGGCTCTAGCGCTCGGCTACCTTCGGCTGCGAATTTTTTCACGTAAGAAACGCCATCGCGCACAACTGGTTCTTCGAAGAAATATTCTCCCAGTCCACCCTCCAACACATCGGCAAGGAATTTGTGGTTTTCGAGCAACTGCGACATTTTGGTGACGCTACGAACGTAGTTAACCAGAGGGTCAGTGTATTCACCCCAAAGCGCACGGATCTCGGGAGCAATCGCCTTCCGCCGCTTCAAAATCGAAAGGTTCTTGCTACCTAGCTTGCTACCTCGCACGAGAAAATCAAGGGGACTGTCGGACAACTCGCCGGCCCGCAGAATACGCTGAAACTCGCCTTCCAGCTGTTCTGGAGACGCATCTGGCATTTCGGACGCCAAGAGGCTACGGACCCGGTTCTTTACGTCTTCCGACACGTTTTGCCAGAACTTGGGATCGTCGAACGCCTTGTATGAACGTGTTAGATACACGCCACGATTCGCGTCTATCACTGGAACTAGATGTTCGGCAATAGCCCCAGATTCAATCAGTAGTTGGCTGAGAGCGTCAATCTGCCCACGCATGTCTTTGACGATACTCCGCATTTCGTCGGGCATGTTTATGGGTTCGCCCTGCAACGCAGCATTGATTTGCCGTTGCTGTTCGTCGCTGAGTTTAGAAGTCCCGTACGCCCGACGTGCTACACGCCTGAACTTCCGCAACGTGTGAGCGACTTCACGATCACGGGAATTCACACCTCCATCGCGCTTAATCATGCGGTCGAACACACGTTTTGGTAGATCGCCTGGGGCAGTGAAGTTGCGACGCAAAAACGCTCGAATTCCCTTGTTCACTGCTTGGGCGTCAACTGCACCTGTTTCAGTGCCACCTACCCGAACGGCGCGACCCTGCTGCACCATATCGTCTAGTTCTTCTCCAGACCTTGTTGGCGGCTGTTCGGCAGCCACCTCTTCGGACACAGTAGTAGCGTCGATTGCTGTTTCTGGAGATTCCGTCCCCGCTGTGACAATTGGCCCTGTTTCTGCAGCGGGTTCAACCGTCTCTGCGGCTGTTACTGGTATCTCATTAACTCTCGCCCACTCATCGACGGCGTCGTCCAACTCCCCCAACGCCTCACCGCCATATTGAGCCTCATACTCGAGACGGAACTTGTCGATCTGGTCTTGAATGGAGTCAACACGTTCCTCCAACTCGACCTCGCGCTCATTGAATTCCGCTTCGGTTAGCTCGTCGCCCGCCTCCTCAGCAGCACGCAGTTCCCGGTGGAGCTGTTGCAGACGATCAAGGCCGCCATGGTGAGCACCTACGGACACGGTAGGGGTGCGTTCTGGACTCGACTCAGTTGCCTGGTACCGGCTCTTACGAGCTTCAAGCGCGGCCTCGGTCGGCTCGCGCTCAACACCGACCTCCTCATCCGTAACGGGTGCAACTTCTCCAGTAGGTTCCGCGGCAGGCTCCAAGCCAGCTTCGGCTTGTGGCTGTGTAGTCTCTGCGACCGGAGATACTTCCGCCGCCTCTGCGGGCTCGGCGGTTAGAAGCTCCACTTCAGACTCTTCAGCAAGCGTAGGCTCGGCTGTCGGTGTCAGATCTTCGTAATCTACCAGAACTGAGGCAGGGACGTCTTCGCCACGCCGCAACGCGTCTTCAATCAGCGCGCGGTGTCGTTGCGATAGGTCTGTCGTTGGTGTACGCGGCAGTTCGTCGCCACGCTCTATCGCACGACGGATACCCCACGGATCAGTGGCGTTAGTGAGTTCTTCGGGGAACACTTCGGCCAGCAATGGACGTGCGCGCTCTAGCTCTTGTCGATCGCTAGGCGCTAGAGCTTGGCGTAGTTCGTTATAGGGCATCTGCCAAGCGGCACGCATCCGCCCTGCTGGCTGCACCGTTGTCTCTTCTGGTTCCGGTGTCGGCTCGGGCTGCTCTATGTACTCCGATTCCGGCGTTTGTACCTCCGCCCTCCGCTCTTCAACTCCTGGTGGCGGACCCTGTTCTACCTTCCGACGCTCAAACGTCGGACGATCCATCGGATCTAGGGTTAGCGCACCCGTCACAGGATCCCGTTCGCCAGAAACGCGTTCCCGCACTTCCTCGGGCGTTAGTTCGCGACCAGTAGGCTCCCCTCCAGGAACTGCGGAGCGAGGCTCTTCCCATTCCGTCAACCGACGTACGACATCAGCCTCAAGTGTCGCTGTCTGTTCGTCGCCGAAACGAGAACGAACACTGTCGTAGTAGTTGCCGATCCTCTCACGATTGTCGCGGATCTCCTTTTCAAGCGTTTCTCTCTGCTCTGGTCGCAAAGACAGCCCTGTCTGAGGAGTACGCCCAGACCTTAATACTTGCTCGGCTGTACGCGCATCGATCTCAAGACCAGCGATTTCTTCCGCAGTGGTGCCGTAATCGATGTCCAGTTGTTCCTGCGGGAGCTGCTCGACCGCGCCAGGTGTCGGTTCAGGCCGTACGACCTCTTCCCCCTCTTCCAGCCTCCGCTGCGCTTCTGCAAGGACTTCCTGGGGATCCGGTTCTGGCTCCGTTACAGCCACTCCCTCCGTCTCAGGCGTACGTTCTGGCTCTCGGAGGGGTTCCTGCGCGGCCGGACGAACTTCGGGCTCCTGGGACCGCACACGGCGCTCTGGAGACGGCTCTGGCGCCACAGGGGGGCGCTCTTCTGGTACCACAGAACGTTCGGACGGACGAACCGGTTCTTCTGCAGGTGGACGTGGCTCAGTGGGTCGTCCCGGCGTTTCAGTAGCAGGCTCCGGACGCATCGATCGACGCACGACGGTTGCAGCCTCGTTGTATACCTTCATTAATTCGGCGTCAGGTGTTGCACCGGGTTTCTTAGAGTCAGGATGGTACTTATTAGACTTCGTTCGAATTGCCGCGTCTAGCTGGGCTTCCGTGGCATCGTCGGCCAACCCAAGTATTCGGCGGGCAAACTGTACTTCTTGCTCCGGCGTCACGCGCCCACCTTGCGCCATCCGCCTTGCTTCCTTGGCCGCTTGCGTCATCTCGGCAACATCTCGAGGCGAAGCGACTGCACGGGAAGGTGAAATGCGAACACCCGTCAAAGCTCCCAAGAAACCACCTAAAACCGTACCATACGGCGCATACTTGACACCTTCAAGCGCTGCTTCAGGCCCATGCTCAAGTGTCTCACGGGCAGCTCCGAACGTAGCAGCCTCACCAGTCCCAGCCGCTGCCGATTCAACAGCCTTGGCGGTTCTAGCGGCACCTGTTCCGCTATAAGCGAGACGGTCAAGATAGGCAGCCAATTTAGGCGCTATTGCACGTTCGGCCTGTGACAGCTTCCGAATCGCCGCTCCGCCAAGACGCGCAACAGGCCCTAGGACACGCATGTAAACCATTTCTCGTGCAGCCGTGCCCAGCGCACCTTCCGCGCCAAGGAGATTGGCATGCTGCGACAACACTTCAGGATCCACTTGACTGTAGAATTCCTCTAGTAGTTCATCGCGTTGCTTCTCTCCGGGCCGCAATTGCGCTAGGAACGTACCGATCGCCGCGCCAGTTGGCCCAACTCCCACTTCCTCTGGTTTTACGGGTGGCGGCACCTCTTCCCTGTACGCCCGCATAGCCTCAACTGTACCAGGCCGTTTCGTACGTCCGATGCGAGGCATCGCCCCTTCAATCGGCTCGTCGCCGCCAACGAGAATGTCGGCGATTCCGCCAGGTGCACGCCGTGGTGGAGGCTCGTCGACGCCGGCGGCAACAAGTAACCGCCCCGGTTCGAATTCTGGTAACGGAGATTGTGCGATAGGTTCTGTGCCGCCAACAGTGATGTCGGGACGTTCGCCCACAATCCCACGTAACCGATCGAGACGACTGTGTTCTTGAGTCTCCTCGCCAAGAATGCTGCGAAGTCGAGTAAGTCGTGTCGGAGTTGTCATTTAGCGGCCCGAAAGAATCCGTCGTATTTCTTCCGACGTGTAGCCAGCTTCGGCAAGCGTTGTTTCAGCTAAGCTGCCACGGAGGTTTGCTACTAACGACCTAGCTTCCGCAACCTCTGGCTCCGTGAGTGGCTGTGCTACTACAGGCTCCGATGGTATCTCGCGAGACGCTGCAGTCGGGCGCCACGACTCAATGGGTTCCCGACCGCCTGTGACCACATCGAGTGATCCGCCAGGCAGTTTGTCTATGGTCGCTAGACGGTTGGCCTCCCTAATTTGCTCTTCGGGTGATCGGATTTGCCACTCAGGATCACGCGTGAGAATGTCAAGCGCTTGGTTCGGCGTGACGTTACGCACCTCCCTGCTACCGCCAGCAGTGCTACTTGTGGTGATCCGTGGTGGCGTTACTCCAGCGCGGAGAAACGCTTGCTGTTCATCGCTAAGGTACCGAGCCAATCCGCTCGCAGCCTCATCCCGACGAGCCTGAGCAAGCCGTTGTTCGATGCTAGCGTCTTCGACGCGGCGACCCACATCAAGGGCTCGTGTAATCCCGCTGTCCCGTACGTTGCCAAGGGCGGTAACCTCTGGCGGTGGCGCTTGGACGGCAATCGGTTCGCCCCCAGGAACCGGTACCTCGCGACTCGGTTGCTCGAACTGAAGCAACTGCTGTAGACCGCCCGGTTGATCGGCGGTAGCTACAGCCCTTAGTGATTCTGGCACAGCATCGTAATCCCGCAACGCCTGCTCCACTGGAACAACGTCGGGCTGCGCGAGCTCGGCAGCCATCTGCGCCTTTCTCGCTTCGTTCTGTCGATATGCCGCGAGTTCCTGAGCGTCCTCATCAGCCTGCTTCGCCATGAGTAGCCCGATGATATTGTTGAGCCCGCCGCTCAAAGCTCTAGCGACGCCAGCCCGTGCGTATGACGGTGGCACCTTAGTACCTCCTCATCGAACCCGTGACTAGATTGAAAAGGGTTTGAAGTTCGGCGAGCTTCGCCTGTCGCTCCATTTCCTCTTCCTTTATACGTTGCCAACGATCCGCGACCGCTCCCTCCTGTTGAGCCGCATACACATTGCCAGCAGTGCTCGCCAAACTGAGCGGCACTACAGGATTCTCTTTGAGATAGCTCGTGATTCCACTCAACATGCCCTCACCTGCTTTCTTGGGCAGTATGTTGCCTGCCACAGTGCGCCCTGTGTTAGTAGCTACAGCCTCACTTAAATCGACCGCTGGCGCGGACCCGACCGTACCAGGCATTATTGGACCAGGGGTGCCTGACAGCGCACCGTACGCACCTCTCGCGAGATCCCCTACCTTCCCAGCTCCGTAGGCAAGCGCTGCTCCCTCAGCACCACCTTGCAGAATGTCGACAAGGCCGCGGTCACCTTCGTCGTCGAGTTTCTGTGCGGCACCTCCAGCAGCTGCCATTGGCAATCCTATTGGAGCGCCAACGCCGGTCGCGGTGAGAGCAATGCCAAGCGGCTTCGCCGTGTCGCCGAATGCACCCAACGCCGTTCGAGGCTCGCCTTTCAGTAGACCGTAGATCCCACGAAACGGCCCCGTGACTGCGTTTTTTAGCCAATTGAAAGCCATTGTCCTACCCCTTATTCATCTGGCACGTAAATGTTGCCAGTATCTTGATCTACCCACTGCGTACCATCCCACTCCCAATTACCGGGCTCTTCCGGGAAGTTAGGACGCTGCGTCGAATCGCCCCAATCGTAATCGCCGCTGGTCGTGTCGCCGGTTCCAGTATTGATGTTGACCGTAATGTTGCCGCCGTCTTCGTCCGGACCGCCCGTGCCGTAATATTCCTCCCACAACTCGTACATGGCGTCGAACTTCTCTTTGTCGGTTTCTGCCTGATCCATGCGGAACTGCAGTTCTTCGTTGAATTGCCGCTGTTCCTCACTGAGCGCCCTGTCTCGATACCCAGACACCTCTTCGCCTGTCTCCGGATCAGTGTAACCGTACTCGAAGTCCTGTTGCGCTTGCTGGAACGCGATATCGGCGTCCAAACCCCGTTCCTGAAGCTGTAGTGCGCGATCCTCCAACCACCGCTGGTTCTCGATCTGTTCGGCGCGTAGTTGTAGTTCATCACGACTCAGTTCAAGTTGGGCGAGATCTCGGGCTTCCTGCAGGTCCAACGAACGGTCCTGTTGCCGGATCTCCGTTGCTCGTTGGTCGACCTGCTGTTGATCGATGTCCAGCGCCCGCATCTTGATTGCCTGCTCGGCTTCGCGATACGAATCCTCCATATTGAGACCGAGTTCTTCGAGGCGTAGTTGTTCGCTACGGAAATCAGCGTCTTGCTCAAGAGCCGCGTATCTGTAGGCATCCTCCTGCTCAAGTCCTTGCTGCTGGAGGTCCTGCGCCCTGGTTGCGAGCTCCCGTTCCTGATCAAGAGCAGCTTGGTTCCACGCGTCTTCCATCTGCATCCCGGCTTCCTGCAGATCAAGCGCCCGACCCTGCAACCCAACACTCAAAGCGTTCTGCGCCTCCTCTGATTCCAGCGCCATAGTGAACTGCTCGTTCTGCTGTAGTCGCGAGGCAACCTGCTCGTTGAACGTTTGCTGGAACTGAGCAGTTTCGGCTTCGAACTGTTCTCGGCTCAAACCGATTGTTTCGGCGAATTCGGCTTGCCGCTGCTCCAAGTTGGCCTCGAACTGCTCGCCCTGTTGCGCAAGTTCCGCTTGCCCAAGCTCCGTGGCCGCGATGTCCCGCGCTTCCTGTAGGTCAAGCGCCCGTCCCTGGTTCAATACCTCCTGGGCACGCAGGTCGAGTTCCCGCTCCGACAGCCCACTGGTGGTTCCAAATTCGAATTGCTGCTCCAAAGCGCCTAGCGTATTAAGGCCCATCGATCCGGCCGCCTGTCGGCCAAGAGTCTCGTAATTCGCCAACGCCTCCTGCAGCGCCCGCTCGTCCTCCATGCGCGCTTGCTGTAGCTGGCCTTGGAGATCAACCTGTTGTTCACCTTCATAGCTACTGCCGACCAAACCCCGTTGCGCGACCCATTCGGCCAGCCCGCGTTTCGCCTCTTGCTCGGCGTCTGACAGCCGCCCTTCGCTTTCGGCTCGAGTCGCAGACACAAGCGGCGATAGATACGGATTAGGATTGTTCATCCAGTCGGAAGCGTAGTTCGTCACCTGCCCGGTGTAATCCGCAAGACTGGGAGGCGGCGGTGGAGGCGGCGATACGGTCGGCGCCCCAGATGGCGCTGCCCCTGGAGCTTGAGACTGGGAACCGGTCGACGCCGTCAACTGCTGCTGCGATTCTGGCAGCGTGCCTGTCGTGTTCTCAACCGGCTGCGCCTGGTAGTCCGGTTGCTGCTGCGCCTGTTGCGCGGCCAGTTCTTCTTCTGTCAAATATGGTGCCGTCATCATTACTCCAAATTACGATGGTGCTATGAGGCCGTAAGAACGCAACACCGCTAGCACTGCGTTGATCGCGACTCGCGCCTCTGCATCTTGCGTAGCGCCACCGGTTGCGTCAGCAATCTTGGACTGTTGCGAAATCGGCGTTGCCCCGTGGAATCCAATATCTGAGCCAATTGTAATGCCCGTGCCCACAGTCGCTTCTGTGATCTCATCAAGGCCGATAGAACTGAAAAAGAAGATCTTGTCGAAAGCGGGCTGGCAGCAGTTGGTCAGCGATGCCATGCGATCCTCTGCCGACACCCCATCGTAAAGGATCTTGTTGCCCTCACCATCATACTGAACAGGAATCAGAAACAAACTGTATGAATAGTCGAGGTCTAAGCTCGCTTCGAAGTCCTGCATCCGCTCTTGACGACAATCCACCAACGTACTTGACGTGTAGTTGTCGGCGTCATATGTAAGGTCACCTTCGCCAGCAGCGGTCGATTGAAGATGGACTTGTACCCAACCACATGAATACGGGGCCAACCACCGTACGTACCATTTCAGACAATCGTAGACGTCACCCAAGATCCTCGGCTCACGACGCAATAACTCAGAGTTGAGTATCCTCGCCCATTCAACGAGTTCAGGATTGCCGTCGCGCGGGAGCTTCAACATCAGGTCGCCTCTCGGAGTAACAATGCAGATAGACCCAACAGTGTGATTTTCACATCATCGGTGGTCGTAACCTGTATCTGTGGATTGTCCGCATCCAGTTTCGTCATGATACGACTACGATACGCTGTGTCGGACCCGAGCGTCGTTTGGGTCACGGACTGCGCTGTCGTCGTAGAGCCCGCGCCGGTCACCGACACTGCCAGCGTCGCGTTTGCTTCTTGAATGGACGCTACGTCGATCCGGCGAACACGTTTTTTTTGCCGCGGCCGGCGGAGTTGAAACGGTTTCGACAGTATCGTCAGCGTCACGTCGGAACCGCCCGTACTGTCGTACAACATATCATCCTTGTCGACGCCTGAGTGCCGTCGTAAGTAGCCGTCGTACCCAACAGAATACACGATCCGCGACTTGTTGGCCGATGGAGCCATAAACAGCGTCGCTGGTAACGTGTCGTTCGAATCCGACAAGTACCCGTCCGCGTCCTCGTAGACAATCGTATCGTCACTGTCGTCAGTATCTATCGTTGCGTACCCGTCAGCATCTTCCTCGAGCGTATGCCCCCCAGCGTCAACCGTCAGGTACCCATCGGCATCGCCTGTTTCACTGAACAACAACGCAGTGACCGGGTTCCGCCCAGGAATATCGATGGTCGCCGCCCCTTTCGTGCCGCCGCGCTGATACTCAACGTCTTTCTGTAAAAGATTCAGAACGAGCACGCGGTTGTTGTACGCACCACCGTTACTGATCGCCAAGTGATAGTTCTGTTCAATCTCGTCGTATGTCGCAGACGGGTACCCAGGGTTGGCATAGATCAATTCTTTGTCTATGTCGTCCATGAACCCCTGGACGCTTCGCGAAATCAATTCGATATTCGACCCCGGCACATAGTATTCAACACCACGTTCACTCAACCAGCACGCACCATTGTCGCCGACGCCGACTACCGTTCTGAAAGCAACACAGCCAACCGACCGAGAAAAGCCGGTGGCTCCAGCAGCGACAATGATCGTCTGTTCGCCATACCCTTCGATATACGAAGTGCTGGTGCGATCGAACACCAGTAAGTGCGGACCAATCTGAAACAGGCCAGTCGGCGGTGCGTCGACCTGAACCGTGAGCCCGCCATCAGCCGTCGCCCACGTTTCCATGTCGCCAACTGCCGATGCCTGGACCAACACACCACTGTGCCCCGTTGCGTACAGTCTGCGACCGAACTCAGCAATGTACTTCACACCTTCCGGCGCGTTTGTCACCGTGTCCCACGTACCACCGTCCCACCGCTTGATGGTCGTATCGCCGTTCGCCATCAACAGATACTGGGTCGCACCCTCCCGCATTGAGATGATGCTGTACCAGTCCTCACGCAGCCCTGTCGCGATCTCTGTCCATGTCTCGCCGAAGTCCGTGCTCATCGATGCCACGGACCCCGAGATGTCGATGATCTGATCCTCACCGCCGGCAGTCGTGAAAAAAGCGCCGCCATACCCGATTCCGTTGTTGGGCGTCGATGAACTTGTACGTTTCGAACCAGGACGCCGCTGAACAGAACCATCCGGCTGTATCCGACCGTTATAGATCGTGCGCACCGACGCCTTGGGAAACGCGGTCGGGGCGACTGAATCAAACATACCTAGACTCAGGTCTGTGGTCAGTTCAGTCAGCAATCGCGACACTTCGTTGCTCCGGTTCCTTGACTATGAGAAACAACCCCTGATCGTCCTGTCCTTCCTTGATGATCTCAGTTGGATCCATATCGTGCGCAGCAAACACCGTCGTCACAATATTATTGACCGCGCTCTGTGCAGACTGGAGCGCCCTGCTCGCCTCAATCATCAAGGCGCGCTGCTTCTCAGTAATGCGTAAGGTGCGCGTCTCCTGTTCAGGCCCCTCTGGCGTTTTGCTCATATATCATCCTCAATACATTTCACCGAATCAACCACCAGCCTCACGACGGGCGGATCGACAGTGACGTCTATCACAAGAGTGACATACTGGATCGTCTCGCAGTCGGTATCAACGACCTCTTGTGTCTCAATCACAGGGTCCACTGGCGAGCTACAGGCCAAAAGCAGCAGACACACGATTAGCCACCTCATTGCAGTAATCCGTATGATTGCAGGTCGGCTATCAGCGTGCCTACTACATCAGCCAACTCAGCAACAGCGACCGCATCGGCGTCAAAAGCTCTATCAATAGACACGTTCGTCGGCGTGTATGCGGCCGCCTGAGCGGCTGGGGCAGTACCGAAAAACCCGATGTTCTCGCCGTCGTGGTCCAGATTCCCACTCACAAAAAGGCTTAGTGTGTACACGCCATTCCATTCGTGAGCCACCGAACCCAACGTAACAGTGCCAGTGGTCGGATGCAGGTACTGGTTGGTTAACGTCAGTTCGGCCGCACTCGAGGCCACAGCAAACGTCATGCTAGTACCAGCACCAACCGCGCTCAAAGCATCAACATTGATAGCTGCTGAGGTGATGGATGTTGCTCCTGTGACAACACCAGCATCCACACTGATCGTACCATCCAGTACAATCGCCGATCCCGCCGCAGGAGTGATGTTTACCGCACCAGACGTAGCCGTGATAGTGTTGCCGTCGATACTGATGTTGTCGATCGCGAGAGATTCTAGGCCCGACAATGATGTCGACCACTGCGGCGCTGTGCCGCTCGACGTCAAGACCGTGTTCGCCGCCCCGATGTTGAGGTACGACATTTTCTTGACGTTCGAGATGCCACCGGCCGTGAAATACGGAACGTCCCCAGCGGTCGCGGGGTTGCTGTAGAAGTAGCCATCCTTCCCAACACAGGCTTTTCTTGCGGCTGCCGTCGAGCCATTCCAAATGTCAACAAGGATGCTGTTCGCGGTAGATCTCGCAGCATCGAACCCGAAAATGTGAGCATCGGAGTCATCTGAGCTTTCTTGTATGGCCTTAACGCCTTGGCTTAAACTCATATGTCACGCCCCGATCATTTCTTCCAACAATAGATAGTGCGTTCAGCCCCTTCGGCAGCGTTCAAGACAGGCCAAATGAACCCCAGTGGCGCGAGCGCATCGGCCTCGGAGCCAGTCAAGGTGTACGCCCGACTCGTTGTGATCGTCACTGACACCTGATTGCCGGCGGAGTCGTAAACCGGGACTACACTATCGTCCGCTCCCTCGGCAGTAGTGAACGTCATTGTGTTCGACGTAAGGGCTGCCGGCGTGATGAACGCAAGCATCGTGGCCTCGCCCATTACAATGGGGCTAGTTGGTGTAGTCCCGCCGCTCGGGATCGTGACGGTTACAAGTCTTGGTATTCCCATTTTTTATCTCCTATGCCTCTTCCGCCACAAACGGCGGCGTCTTGCAGGCGAATAGTTTCCTTCACCGAACCCGCCCCCACCACCAGTCGGCGATCCTGCCGAGAACCCGCCACCGAAAAACACGACGCCGTTGATGCTGACGATAGACCAGTTGGAATCGAAGGTGATCATGAGCGCGCCTCAGTCCAGAATTCGACGGTTGTCGGTTTCGCGTTCGTCGACGTCGCCACAAGGTAGATGTGGTCGGCGTTCATTTCGGTCGCCGTGAGCGCCGGGCTCGTTGTTATCTGGTAGTGGCCTGTAGACCCGATCTCGGCGATCGTACCATCGATAGACGCGGGCGTTCCACCGTCCTTCTGAATCGTCATCGTGACGGTCTCGCCAGTCACGACATCACCGTTCGCGTCCTTCATCGGCCACGACAGGTCCTCAACTTCAACGCCTTTCTCGAACCCGGCGGGCTCAAGCATGTTCGTGACGAGCTGCTTGACGTAGGCCATCACGGTGTCTGTGTCGGTCGCTGCGCCCGTCGCCGTGGCGTCGTCCAGAGCACCCAAAACAGTGAGCACCGAAGAAGCATCGACAGTAGGAATACTGTTTGTCGGGCTTTTGGGAGCCGCGTAGACAGCCCCCACGATCGTTCCTGACGGTATATCACCACCGTCAGCCGTAAACGCAGGATCTACCGTGATTACCCTGCTCGCACCGACAGTCCCGAAGTGGATGCGCCCATTGCAGTCGGTACCGCTTCTGAGAACCATCATCACCCGCGCGCCTTCGTAGATGGCGTTCGCATCCGCCTCATCGGCCATCGTGATGGTCGTTGCGTTCGCCGCGCTGAAGGTTCCCGACCACAGTTTTATGTCGGTCAACCCGGCAAGTAGCGCTGTGATATTTGCGTCTAGTGTGTCGAGATCTAGTTCTCCAGCATCAGAGATCGGCAACCCACCAGCCGCGTCAGCAGCAGCGTCGGGCACAGCCGTACCCGCAAGCCCGCGTGTTGCGCTCCAAGCCGACTCGATGAGCTTATCGTTTAGATCCGAGTCTCGGAATCCGCATATCGGCCCTCGCCACGTAAGCGATGCCGTGCATTTCCCGGTAAACCAACCGAACCCTTCAGTGTCGTTATTGATCGTGCCACCAGAAGCAGGAATTTCGATGGTGTACATACCGTTCCCGGCATGAGCCCAATCATGAACCCCACCTGTAGTAGGAGTCACGTTCGTTTGCGTAAACGCACCGGCCGGTGTGATGAAGTTCCAGTTGAGGTCTAACCCATCCTCATCGTAGGTCAATGCCTCTTCAATATCCTCACCAGCGGTGTCAATGATCGGCAGAATGTTGACTGGCACCTCAGCCAAGGCCGCGTCTACGTCATACCATATGTCTGCCATCTTTTATACTCCTACTGCTGTTTGTAAGAACTCATCGCTATCGGGATTGAGAGCCCGGATTCAGCCGCGAGGGTAGATAACCCTAGTGTCGCGTAGTTCATGTAACCATTTGCAGTTAATTCCATCAACACACTTGCTGCACCGGGACCAGTGGCTACACATATTCCGCAATTGCCATCGGTTGTATTTACACCGCTTGCCCGGTCAACTTGTCCAGTACCATCAACTGTCCATGTACGATTTTGATCTATCCCCGCTGCGGCAATTACTAGATCACCAGTGGCCGATGTGACTGTTATGTCAGCCTCAATAGGTGACGACGCGTCGGCACCCGATGCCGTAGTGTAGTTTTCGTAAATTGTAGATTGGTCATTGTCATAGAGAGAGATGGCCACAATACAACATGATACCGCCGCAGCGCCACCACCGTGTTGCACACTAACAGTTTGCGAGCCAGAGGCAGGGTTTTCTAATTTCCAGCCTTGTATGTAAATCGCACCTGATGCAACCCTAGCCCCAAGTGAGTCCATTGACACACTATTGATAGTGACGCCAGATACAGTGTGCCCCGACCCTCCACGATAACAAACATACACATAGGAGACCCGATCACTGCCTGACCCGTTATCGTGCGAAAACGTGACTGACGTGCCGCCAGTGTCGAGCGATGTGTCGTTTTTTAGTGTAGCACCGTAATATGTTGACATTAGACGGTTCCTGGCCCGATACGTGCAGTTGAGACCGCAAAGCCATCAACATAGTAGTCGATGACTCCATTAGTGTTCGTGGCGTTCATAATGTCGCAGAAACCGCAGAAACTCAGTCCGAGCGAACTACCGCGAGCACCAGCATCGAGATAATAATGACTGCCTATCAGCTCCCATCCCGCACCAGGGTCATTCGGGTAACCAGGCCAAATCGGTGAGCCGTCATACCAGAACCCCACACGAGGATACGTGTAGCCGTTCCTTACGTAGTGGTATTCAATGTGGTGCCACGCGTTTAACGGCCACGGCTCTGGCCAGCCAGGAGAGTTAGTTGCACCCGCCTCTTGGTCCCAGCCCCAATACAAATAGTCGTCATTAGCTCCCAAACCGAAGAACAACCCGCCATTATTGACGGTGCCGGGATTTGACCAATGACGCAAGAACTTGAGTTGGGTGTCAGGGTAGTTAGTCGCGTAGAGCCAAAACGCAACGTATATAGCGTCATACGACTGAGCAGATGCCTGATCGTACTGACGCGCACTCCAATTGACACCCATACTGATAACGCGCTCGCTCGTATGATCGGCCCCAGATGGTAATTGTATATGCGCTGCATACGTACCCTGATACGCCTGCGCCGTGGATCGCTCACACACCCCGTTGTTGAGTCCTGTTGGGTCACTGGCGCCGTAGATGTGCTGATCCAAATGCCCCCAATCGGACTCAACCCACTGCTGTTCTACAATGTCAGGTGTTGCGTACACATCAGTAGGTGCACCACCGTAAAGATCGAAATCGTCCAACCACATAGTTTGGTTCGCTGGCGACCCTACACCAATGTATGGCGCAACAAGTAATTGATTGAACAACATGGAATCTTCACCGGCTCTGGCGCGATATTCCATTACGGAGTTGTCAATTACTAATTCACTATCAAACCACAGTTGCGCAACACCATCAGCTACTCCTACGGAAGAGTTCATCGCAAGGTGTGCTTGTATGTGATGCCAATCACCTTTGTAGTTATCGCCTTCGGCATCTGTTAGTACCACTGCTGACGTAACCAACTGTTCCCCTGGATGCCCCGAGGGACCAATGCCTATTTGCATATACGAGCCAGTAGACCCGTTGTGGTGCGATTCTATTAGTACTTCAAGGGTTGCGCTGGCAGGACCAACGTAAGCGCTGTCTGCGTCTGTTAGTATGTAGAACTCATGCGGGTGATAACCAACACCAGAACCCTCCCAATTACTTGAGTACTTCACCCAATAATCCAGTGTGATGTCGTCTGACGCTGTAAACAAATGCCGACCTAAACCGCCATTAGGACTTTGGTCACTCACGTCAAATTCAAACTCAATGCACGCAGCGCCGGTTCTTTGTTCACTGGTGGAATTGGCCACCGTACTGACATCATACCATCCGCGTGACGTGTAACTCGTATCCTCGAAATCCTCTGTTATCAATGCAGAGGTCGGAACCGACACGCTAATCGTCGGAGTCGCCACGATCGCCTCAGAAGATCCCACAAGAGCAGAGGCGGGCATGGTACAAGTAACCGTCTCTGCGCCCTCGTAGCTCGCGGCAGCAGGCAACACAAGCGTGCACTGCGTTGCTGAGTTTCTCGTCAACATCGCATACGTGAGACTCGCTTTGACTTCATCATCCCAGAACCCTGCGCCTGAGCCGTCGCCGTCTATACCAGCCAGGAACGCGGTTGTGATAGCATTATCTGCGCCGAGAGTGGCAACCCATTCGTCGTTCGATACAGTAAAGATGAGAGTCTCGCTACCGTCGATTACTTCCTGCTCTGTCATGCCCGACGCGCCCGTGCCGGTGATAGCCACTGCGGCATGCCCAACCGTGACTGTAGGTGTCGCCGTCACTGCCAACTGAGACGACGACAACGCGCTCGTCGGGACGATCGCCGTGATCGTCTCATCGGCTGTGACCTCGTAGGCTGCGGTCGCCGGTAGCGTCAGTGTGCACTGGGTCGCATTGTCTCTTGTGAGCATTGTGTAGTCGAGGCTCACTTCGTTGTTCCAGCCATGAGTCGGCGACGACGCGGCAGTAATTCCTGCAAGAAAGGCCGTCGTGATGGCGTTGTCAGCGCCCAACGTCGCGACAAACTCGTCGTCAGTAACCGTGAAGATCAACGTCTCGCTGCCAGTGAGGACTTCGAGTTCCGTTAGGCCAGAACCGCCCGTGCCCGTAATCGCGATTGTTGGTCTGAACAGCACCTGGAACGTCGGCGCTGCTGTTAACGCGGCGGCCGATCCACTAACGGCGGACGCCGGAACCGTGACGGTAATGGTTTCGTCAGCCGTGATGTCGTAACTCGCGAATGCCGGTAGGGTGATCGTGACTGTTGTGCTGTCTGTTCTAACCACATTGGCATACGTGAGGCCAGCTTGGACAACATCATTCCAACCAGTTCCCTCCGATTGTGCGGAATCGATACCGCCAATCAACGCTGTCGTGACCGCGTTGTCGTCGCCGACAGAAGTTTCCCAACTAATTCCGGCTCCTGCCAGTGTCAGGACCAGCGTCCTACCGCCAGCAACAATGTTCGCCTCTTCGGCAGTCGTGACCGTCCCAGACACACTGCACGACGTCTGTGTGACGTCGACGGTCGGCGTCGCTACGATCTGTGAGGAAGACGCAACCAAAGCAGAAGCCGGTATCGTCGCTGTGATTGTTTCGTTGACAGTGATTGAGTACGTAGCGGCCGCTGGCAACGTAAGGGTCGCCTGAGTGGCATTGTCCCGCGTAAGCGCTGCGTACGTCAGGTTGTCCCGAACGACGTTGTTCCAACCGTACGTTTCTGATTGCGCCGACGTGATACCATCAAGAAATGCGGTTGTGATCGCGTTGTCAGCTCCGAGCGTAGCTACCCATTGATCGCCTGTGAGGGTGAATATCAGCGTCAATCCACCATCAACCACACTTGCCTCAATACCGGCAGTTGTCAGAGTGCCAGTCAAAGCAACAGCTTCAACAACGTTGTCGATCTGGACCGTGTTCGATGCGACGAGCGCTTCTGTTGCGTTTTCGAGGTTGTCAGCGGGAATCGTTGCCGTGAGCGTCTCATTCGCGGTAATCGCATAATTGGCGAATGCTGGCAGTGTGATTGTGACGACGGTGTCACTAGTTCTCGTGACATGTTCGTACGTCAGCCCCGCAGAAACGACGTTATCCCACCCATACGTCTCGCTCTGGGCCGACACGATCCCGGCCAGCAGGCCAGTCGTGTAGCTGTTGTCGGCACCGATCGTTGGAATCCAAGTAGTGCCCGCAGCCGTCAAAATGAGAGTGTACCCACCCGATACAATCCCGTCCTGATCAGCCGATTGCGTCAGTGTGCCACTCAGATTCACAACAGGCGTAGGCGTGCCAGGTGCGGTGAACGACCCCGGCCACACAGTGCCGCTAATCGAGAAATGCCACGGTCCCGTCATTCTTTTGACCCCAAGAAATAGCCGATCACCAGCAACGCACCTGTCACCGGGATGCTCGGTAGTTTCAGTTCGAATGGTTGCCAACGAGGCGGTAACGGATTACAGATTCCAGCTTGCTGTGCGACCGAGTCTATGGCGATTGACGCCCAGGGAGGTCCCGTTATGTACGCCGCCGCCATTGGACCTTCGCACTGAAGCCCTAGAGATAGACTCAGGGGCTCTCGAGCCACCGACCACGTCCACGTCGGCGCTTCAAGACTGCGCGGGATAGTGACTTCAGCCCCCACCTCTAGCCCCAGGCTATCACGCGCATCCAGGTGCCCTTCAGCCCTCACGGTCCCCATCGAATCAATGGTCGCGTCTTTCCCCACGAGCACCGCTTCAAGGCTGTCGCCCCAAATCTGGAACTCAGCCAGTGCCACACCCAGCACCTCCACCGAATCCAGCATGTCGCCATACGCGGTACGGGCCGCACGGAGGTTGATCTTCCCTTCCTCAAGCTGAAATGCGAGCCGGCGCGTCACAGCCACCTGAGAATCGCTCAGTACCGCGAGCCGTGTGATTTCTTGATCCTTGGCCGCAAGCTGGTTCGCAAACGCGACTCTTTCGTCGCGGAGTTCTGACCGTAGGGACTGAGCCCACACCCACGTTCCTACAGCAAGTAGGCAAGCAATCACAGATACTGCGATCGACAGTCGCTTCATCACACTAACTCCTTCAACGCATCAATCCACCGCACGAACTTCGTCCTGTTGTTGATCGCCCGTGTTCGCTCAAAAACACCCCACCCATCACGCGATCCACTCACAGGCGCAGTATTTCCCTCGCAAGTTCTGTAACCGTCCGTGAGAGATTTCGTCACGAACCCGATGTGTCCATGGCGCTTGAGCCGCGGGTAGTAGAGCAGAAAGAAATCGCCAGACTTCGGCACCGGTCGTAGTAACTCGTGCGCAGAAGCCCAGTCGTACACGTCTTCCACCAGTGCCGTTCTCGGTACCGGCCACGCGTGCCCGAACACCTGACGACCGATATTCCAGACCCATGCGCAACACCACGGAAGCCCCAACGGCACACCCGATTCCTTGAGCCAGTAATCGATCTCAACGCTACGATTAGAGCTACGCGGCACTTCTCGTACCTTTCGGTACTTCGCGGCCTCAGCAAGCACGTTCACCGCAGGATCCTCGATCGTGAACGAATACGTCATTCAAGTAGGCTCCGTCCCATCTTCGGCGCCCGCCTGCCGGCGTTCAACGATCTTTGCTTTAGCACTCGCGATCGCTTGCGCTGTTTTACCGATCTGGCTCGAGAGATGTTGCGCGATTCGCGGTCCGCCAGCCCAGCTCGCCAGGGCGATAACGAGACTGCCCAAGAGCGTCCATGCGGCAGACGCCACGACCGCGAGGCCGAACGAATCGGCGATGATCATCAGGAACACGAAAACAAGCGTTGCCCAGAACGCACACCGCGCACTGGACCAATTACCTTGTTCGTCTTGTAGCAAACTCATACCGCCCCCTACCATCTGCCGTATATCTGCGGCCTCCTCCATTGCTTGTTCTGCTTTCCTTGTCGGGCGAACTTCTGTGCTCGACGTTCAGCAGATAATACGGCTTCCCTGATAGTGCGTTTATCGGTTTCATCGCCCACGTACCAACTCTCGTCTTTGGCGAGATTCGCGGCGTAGGCAACGATCAAAGACCGTACGATGATTGGGAAATCGATGGTGACAGCGGCAGTCCATTCGGGGTGCTGATAGTGGTATTTGAGGTAGACTGTCGGCGGGGACGCAGTGCGAGCAAGCCAGAGCTTGTCGCCTACGAAATAGAAATAGTTACCTTTGACGTTGTCATCTTCATCGTCGATCAGTTGCCCCCAGCGGTCCCCGTTCACCTTTACCAACGGGGATTTTTCCTTGTGCCCGTCCGCTTTCAAAAAATCGGCCGGCAAAGATGCATATTGACCGCCAGTAGTAGCATCAGTGCCAGCCCATGTCAAAGCAGCCGTCCGCTGTCGCCAGCCCCGATACCCCTGATCAATCAGGTATACCTGAGCGTCGTGGCACCCTTGAGTGAGGTAGATGTAACCAATCTCGTCCTCTGCCTCACCCAATTCCGTAAGCGCGTAATCGGTTGGGACTGACCCAAGTAGCCGATACCACGCTTCCAAAATCTGGGCAACACTCTCGAGCTGTGCCATCGCCTAGTAACTTGCCTCCGCCGCTGTTCGGGCCTCTTCTCGGGCTTCGGTCATCTGCGCCTGAAGCTCGATTTCCCGCGCCCTGGCAGTCTCTTCGCCACGTACCCGCTCACCGTTCGACAACGTCCACCACGGACCTTTTTCGTCGGCTATCGGGTAAATCGTGGGTTCTGGTTCTGAAACCTCTTCCACTTGATCAGCAACTTCCTCCGCCGCGGTAGCAGGCTGTTGCGTCAGACGCTCCATGACTTCGTTCGCGTCCAATCCGCCGTCAACCAACACCTGGGCGAGTACACCATCCATTGCCTTGATACGCTTTTTGCGCTCTGCAGCCGCGAGCTCTGCTTCTGATGGCGGCGCGTAATCCACGAGCACCACATTGCAGTTGCCACAGTCCTCGAGGTAGAACAACCGCTCCTCTTGAACCACGTTGGGCTTGTTCCTGGGAATCACCTTCTGGTTCTGGGTACCCTTGGTGTACTGACGTTCGCCAAACGTGCCGCAAACCGTGCATTCAGGGGTATCAGACTCTTCGTTGTCCCAAGTGTGTTTCGCGCCACACTTGTCGCTCCGCTCCGCAACGATGTACGGCACTGGGCGGTTCATCGCGCGGGTTTGTTTCCAGAGTTGGTGTTTCCCGTCATGGGTGAATCCGGCGGGTACGGCGCCTCTCGGCGGAATGATCTGTGTACGTACGCGCGGGATTTTCTGTACCATGCCTCGCTGACTCATTTTTTAACGCTCCTTGGTTTCGGTCCCTGAAGGTCAATTCCGACCCCCAGAAACGGAATTTTCAGTCGGGATCGGCGCCTATCTCTTGCGCGTCTCCGGACCCTGTCTTCTGCTTCTTGTTCCTGCTTCTGCTGCTTTGCTTCGTTTATTTCGTCGGCCCTGCGTATCGCATCTTCCAACGACGCGAACTCGCCACGGCCGCTGTGCACATTGCCTTTCTCCAAGAACTGGCGTACGCCCGACGCCCCTAACTCATGGATGTTGAGCGGTATATACCTGTCCTGCCAGCCCGTCGATTCAGGGTTTTCAACGTGCAACCAGATCTCTTCAACCGGCCGCTCCGCCATCCGGCCTTCCTGGAACGTGACGTTGCGTTTGTCCTCGGGATGCAAAGTCATGTCGACCCGCCAGGTACCTTCCAGGACGCGCCCTTTGGCCCCCATTTTGGTTGGGACAAACTTACAGATCGCGTGCCTGTTGGTTTCTCGGGCATACAGCTCTACCTCGTCGGCGACGTCGACCGGACAGACAGGCATGTCGGCCCGATTCGCTAATGTGGCAATCAGTCCCATATCAGATCCGCGGCTCGTAGTCGATTTCAACCAGCAGGTCACCCGGACCCGCCGAACACCCGCTCGCAGTAACCGTCACTTCAAGCAACTGGTTTTCGGTTAGCCGGAGGTTGGCGTAAGTGGTCGTGAGACTCGCTGCCACACCCGTCTTTGCCGCTGCCGCCGATGCGAAATCGATGTCGGTCGCCGCCGACTGAAGCGAATTCCCTGTCGCACCAGATGTGGTACGAGCATATACCTGCGCCGTTAGAGTCGTGGCCGTAGGGCCAGCCTGGCCGTAAAACCGAATGCCGACCACACGACACTTCTGCGGTATCGAACCGACGATCTTGGTTTGGGTGCTGACCGCACCCGTCCCCAATACCACGACCCCTTGAATCGATTGGTTGTTACCGCCTCGTCCTGAATGCGGCGTGCGTCTATCGGTCATCGACGCATCCTCCTAGTTCAGCCCGTAGGCTTCACGAGCGTCTGGGTCGGCGGGTCCGCCATGAAACTTCAATCCTGGCTCCGCCTTCTTCGACTCCTGCTCAACTTTCGGAGCAGCTTCCTTGTCCTGCTTGCTCTTGGCCATTGTTAAACCTCCGATACTGGTATAACCACACTGAAATTGGCGTACGGAGCGATGTGCTCATCGCCCTCGTATTCAATGGAGTCGTAAACAAACTCCCATTTCTTTGGACTCTCAACCTTGTACCAAGTCGAGATTCCACCTTCGGAAGCAAGCCCCACCTCATCGTTCTCGGCGGGCAGCACTTCCATTCGGGAGCGCCATAGTTCTTCTCGGCTGTCTTCATCTACGAAGTGAACCGCAATGCCCGCTCGCCGTTTTCTATGTGGTGTCGTTTCCATGCTTATCTCCTCAAGGGAGGGGCCTGAGCCCCTCCCTAAAGAACTTACTCGTCGTCGCGCTCCTCATCTGCGTAGTGGTTGCCAGCGCAGATGATTCCAGCGGTCTCCATGTTGTCAACTGTCAGGTCATACGTAGTAGCACCGACAGCCGTGTTGAAATAGTTACCGAAGACGATACCAGAACCCAGACCACCACCGGAGTTCAGGAACTTAGTTCCCGACTCGGTTGTGACGTTTCCGGGTCCGTAAGTAAGGCCCTGGTGGTTCACCGACGCCGTGTGTACAATCCCGTTGGTGCAGTAGTTGAAGGTGCAGTCCTTCACTTGGTTGTTTGTGGGGTTATTTGTCGCGGTGGTCCAAAACTGGATTCCACCAACGAACCGAACCCCGGCATCGAGGTTGCCCTCGAATGAACACCCTTCGATTAGGCAGTTGCTACTGGCCCTAAACCGCAAGCCGTAGTCGCAGCCGGTACCCCAATCGGTGAACCTGCAATTCTTGAGGTGAGCACCCCAAACACCACCACCCGTCCCATCACCCATCTGCACCTGATAACTACCGGCAGCAGACCATCCGGTGTGGAACCCAAGGCCCTCGATGTAGCAAGCCTTTGAGATGATGGCAGCGGGCTCAGTCGTGGATGAAGAGTAGTCAATGCAGAAATACTCTCCCATCGCCTTCGGAGCCAGCCCAAAACTCTGGGCAATAACGCTGATTCCCGCCTTGTCGAATGTGACGGTCGATGTCACAGGCATGTAATCCCGTGCCACGTAAATCACGTCACCCCGATAATCAACACAAGCGTCAATTGCTTCCTGCAAAGTTGTGAAACAGACAGAATCGTCAACATCGTACCACTCGCGATCCGTGTTCCTGGCATCGCTGTCCGTGTTGTAGTTGACGTAGAAAGTTTTCCCACCCGGTCCCCCGTGAGGAGGACGCATGCCGTAGCGTTGCATATAGTCGCCAGCCATTTTGGGCCTCCTTTAGAATGGACCTTGGTTTTCGGTGGCGTACTCATTCCCGACCAACTTCATCCCGAGAGCCTCAACATCAGGCGTCGACAGATCAAACGTGCCATTGCCAGGAGAAGTGATGAATGAGTTGCGGTGAATGATCCCAGACGAACTCAGACTGTTGGTTTTCAGGAACTTGGACCCAGTCTCATTGGTCATGTTGCCAGGACCGTAGATCAGCCCCTGATGGTTCACTGACGATCTGTGATCGATAGCATAGTCGCAGTAATCGAACGTACAGTCTTTGATCTGGTTGTTCGTTGGGTTGTTGGTTGAAGTCGTCCAGAAGTTGATCCCAGCCACGAACCGCTGTGCAGCGTCCCGATTGCCCTCAAAAGAGCAATTCTCGATCAAGTTGTTCGATCCAGCACGGAACCGAAGACCGTAGTCACATCCTGTGCCCCAGTCAGTGAATCGACAACTCTTGAGATGAGCACCCCAAACGCCACCACCAGTGCCGTCTCCCATCTGTACTTGGTAGCTATTGGCAGCCGACCATCCCGTATGGAACCCGAGCCCGTAGATGAAGCAGGCTTTCGAGATAATAGCGGCCGGTTCGGTTGTGGTGCTTGAAAAATCGTGACAGAAATACTCGCCATTCGCTTTCGGCGCTAGGCCGTAGTCCATCGCGATAACGCTGATCCCGTGCTTGTTGAACAGGAGTGAACTGGTAAGTGGCGTGTATGATCTACCAACGTAAATAACGTCGCCGCGATAATCGACACAATTGTCGATCGCGTCCTGCAAGTACTTCAGCGGACGGTCCTGCGTCCTACCGTCGCCAAAACCCTTGTCCCAATTGTAATCCACAAACCACTGGTATTCGGTGTTGGCTTGCAACACTCCGCCGCCCTTCACCGGCACACCAAAACTGGTCAGTGGATTGATTCGCCTTCTTGGCATTTTTTACTTCTCCTTGCAGGCGAGTACCGGCCCGCCGCCGTAGTCTGGTTAGAAGTCCTTCTGGGCAGATTTAACAATCCCGGTAATTCATCCACCCTTTTCTTTTGTTGGCGGGCGGGGCCGTTACCAGCCCCACCCTAGCAAACACCAAAAGGGAGACCAGGGCCCAAGCCCCGTCTCCCGCAGAACCCGCCCTTCCGGGCAGGCACGAACACTACTCAAAATGCTAAGTGACGTGTTTCCAGGTCTGCCGATCGACGATTCGACGAACCGTCGTGTGGCTGACACCGTACTTCTTTGCGATCTGTCGATTACTGACACCACCTGCCGCAGCTTCCGCCCTAATAGCCCTAACGTCAGACTCTGTGACGGTGGCGCTAGGATGATCTTCTCCAAAGGGTCGCCGTCCCGAAAAACCGACATCACCAACTGGCAAATGCGTCCAGACTTCGCCTTTGACAATCTGGCTAATGAGCCCCTGCGAAACACCATACTCCTTGGCCAACGCAGACTGCGAACCCCATTGCCCTTGATACCGCTCACGGATCTCCACGACTTGAGCATCAGTGAGTTTAGCGCGGCCATGACCTGCGCCACGCTTATGCAGCCCAATCGCGTAAGCATGGGCGGTATTTTCGGCCTCCGTGACCCATTCCAAATTTTCTGGACGGTTGTCGGACTTGATTCCATTTTTGTGGTTGACGACCTGTCCCTTAATTGGCGGGCGCCCATGAAACGCCTCGGCAACCAAGGCATGCACACGGACCCGGAAGACAACGTAGAGATAGTCATCCCCCCGAGTGTTTTGCTTGAGGACGTGCCCAGGCATACGGTCGTTAGACAGTTTGCGTCGCACACGCCCCAAGCTTGAAACCTCATGATCCGGCCACCTCGATACATCCCGCCATTCCTCTCTTCTTTCTTCCATCTGGCCCGCCTCTGCTAAGATGATGTAGACACAGTATGTGCTTCCACCAATCTTAGTAGATGGCAGGCTGTTTGTCAACTAATAGTTGGGTACCGGATCCCAGCCGGAGTCCGTCACGTCCGTCGTGATTCCGGTCAGAGCGCCGTTCGCACCGCGGTTGTTGCACACGTAGTTCATGTACTCGAGTACGTACGCTTCCATGCCGTCGTAGTTCGCGATACGCGCCCACATCGAACCGTCCTGATCTTCGAAATCGGCGTCCTTGCCCAGCGGGATCCGTTTCAGCGAATCCATGTAGAAGGTCGCGAATACGTCATGGTAGAAGAAATTGTCTTTCCGGGCTTCCATATTCCCGATGGTCACGCCGGTCCAACCACCTTTCAGCTGTCCGCCGAGATTCGACTGCTGCTGGTACGCCATGAGCGTACGGGCGAGCTGTGCGATTACGGACCCGTGGCCCACGCACATATGAGTCTGCGGCGTCACGTCCATGTGGCTCTTCGAAGAGAGCTGGAGGTGATGCTCCTGCACTTCAAGGTGATCGAATGTGGTAGAAGCGACACGGTAAGGCTTCCAGTTCTCCCACGTCCCTTCGGCGATGCCGAAGACGGTCGTGCTGTCACCAGCGGGATCGAGAATCGTCCCGACTCCGTTCGGAGTGAGGTTCCGCTCGGTAGCGAAGTAGTCCGTGCCGATGTTGTTGGTTGTCGCCATGTAGATCAGGTCGTCGGCAGCCAACGTGTCGCCAGGCTCCCAAGTGGACGCTGCATCCATGGTGACGGTGTTTGTCGAGTAATCGACGTCAGAAACCACACCTGCACCCTCAATCGCACTATCCCCAACATCGTACCACGCCAGAATGGCGCCCTTGGAGATGTGCATGCACGGGTTGGTATCTTCGTTCCCGTATCCGTCTTTCATGACAAACACGGTTGAGCTGGTGCGGCTCGAGACCTTACCCAACAGCCCTGAAGCGGCACCGATAACATGCCTGATGGTCATGTTCTTCCACGAAGACCACAACAGCCGGTACAAACGTACGTCCTGGTCCTCGTAGGATCCCGGCCCGGTTGCCCGTGCCGATACAAAGTTGTCCTTCGCGATCCGCGAGTAACGACGGATAGGCGTCACGTCGTACTCAACGGTGTCCATCCCCTGAAAGTCGGGAATCTGTCCTTCGGTTGACATGCCGGCTGTCTTGAACTGCAGATCGACAGCACCATGCATGGTATCACCTGAGAAGTGGTACTCCCCAGCCCCTAAGTCTTCGAACAGATCGGCTGTCGGCGAGCTCCGCGGCACTGCGTCCACGACCTCACCGAGAAATATGTCATGTACCTGTTCGGAAATATCAGCGAGCCCCTGCACCTGCGACTGCTGGCTCCCGTAATAGTCCGCCATTTTATCGAACTCCTCGCCGTCCTACGGCGTTGCTAACGTTCCCCTTACCTGCGCATAGCCGCTCTTTGCCGCGCCTTTTCGCGGATACGGTTCTCGGCTGCGCGTTGTCTTTGCTGCGGAGTCTCTTCCGAAGGGGCAGGCCCGTCGTTTTGGGACGCCGGTTGGGCGGTTGTGTCGCGCGCTGCAGCGGTAAGGTTCCCGATCGGACTGGGACGGGGAACGTCGCCTCGCCTATTCGCGAGATCAGCCAGCACCTCGTTGCGAATCTCCTCGCGAAGTTTCGCCATTCGTTTTTCTTCTGCGGCCTTTTCGGCGACAGCCTTCTCTTCCTGCGCTGTTTTCTGCGCTTTTGCTTCCTGCATTGCCTTTATTGCTGGCTCATGCTGGAACAACTGGGCGCGGAAAAATCTATTGAACGCGTTGTGCACGCTCTGGGCATTCCCGGGTTTTACGTCGGGAATCTGATGTTTCGTCAGTTTGTAATCGAACAGGTCGATGGCCTCATTGAACCATTCCTGATATTGCGGGTGATTCAGCAACGAATCACCGAGGTATTTCTGGTTTGCAGCGGCTTGGTCAACAAACTGCTGGCGGACTTCAGCCGCTTCTGCGGCTTGCGACTCTTCGGTCTCTTTCGTGCGTTGATCGACACGAGCCTGGAATTCCTGTTGGGCGATGTCGTGATAGCCCTGAGACGCACCCCGCCAGTACGCTTCCGCCGTGCCCTCAGCGACCTCCTGGTTTTGCTCCATTTCCTTCAGTCGCGTGAATTCGGCACGAGCTGCCTGGCCCTGTTCGGACGATTCCCACTTCCGCCATGCAGTTTGATCGGCCGCAGTGCGGTCGTTTCTCTCGTGAAGTTCTTGGATTTGTTTTCTGTACTCAGCCAGTTGCGTCTGTGTGGCTTCGAGATCCGCTTGGTTCTGCTTCACGTTGCTGTTCATCAAAGCCCGCACCATCCGAGCACTCATTTCATCAGCCACGCGGATCTTCGACTGGTTCTGGTACTGCGGCAGGTTCGGGTTGACATCAACCTCTACGTACTGCGACTCCCCAGATTCGCCCTCCGGCTTCTCCCCTTCCTCTTCACCACTCTCCGCTGGTGCCTCGGGCTCGCCTTCCGCGGGTTCCGCAGCCCCTTCCTCCTCACCTGCTTTACTTTCCTGTTCACCTACTTGCGACGCAGCAGCAGCTTGCTCGGCGGCCTCACGCCGCTTACGTGCCCGCTCCCGCACTGCGTTCTCGAAATCCTTCATGGTTGGCGGTTTCGCAGGCTTTTCAGCGGGCGTACCACCTTCTACGGGGGCCTCTGTTGGTGTGGCCTCCGGAGTCTGCGCTACTTCAGCAGCTGTATCTTCTGCAGCGGCTGCAGGGGTCTCGGCGACGGGCGTTTCGCTGGTCGCGGCTACTCCTTCTTCTGCCATCTTCTCTCCCTCGTGTCTGTCCTACCCAAGAACGGCACCACCGCCCGTTTGAGCCATTTCATTAGCTACAGCTCTTTCATCGGACTGTTTTGGTGCGGTCCCCGCCGGCTGGTCGTTTTGTGGCTGCGCACCCATCATTTGCGCCGCTATCTTGGCCTGCCAAGCGTAATATCCGTCTAACCGACGCAATGCAGCGTGCCGCGCAATAGGGTCGGCGGTTTCATCTTGTGTGATTTCGGTGAGTGAATTGATGTGTGCCTGCAGATCGTCGTTCCGCATGATCGGGTAGGACAGTTCCACTTGTTTCCATACCGCGAGAGCATACTGTTTCACCCACGGATGGTTCATGCCCCACTCTTCGAACCCAGTGTTTTCGCGAATATCGTCCGCAAGAACGTGGAACTTACTGGCGATTTCTTTGGCCCTGCGTAGCGCAACAACCTTCGGTTCGGCCCGGTGCACAAAAATGTCTTGGTTGGGATATGCGCGCCGCGCCTCTTCGGTGAGCAAAAACGGCATGCCATCACCGCCACGAACCTGCATCAATTCCAATAGTTCCTGAGCCCTGAGTTCCGGACTCGGACCAAAGGAATTAACCATTCTATATGAGGGCGGCCGATCAGACAGCTTCGTACGATCGATGTACGGTTCTGCCATGTGCTGGTAATCGTCGCCGACTATGTCCACCATCATGCCGATGTCGCCGTACATCTTCATCTGTTTCCAGTTCTTCTGTGCGAAATTGCACATCGAACGGCGGAATCGCATGTTGACAGGCGCATGTACACTATTGTCAGCCACCTGCAGAGCCATGATCGCCTTGGCGGCCTGTCTCGAGCCAGCTGACTCACCGCGAGATGCTGCCTGATACCCGCCACCACGCCAAATCGCCTGTCGTTTCTCGGCGATCGTTTTCTCAAGACCAGTCAGGACTTCGGCGGGCCACTGCGGCACGCGCGGCGTAAATCCACCCAGGCTCGGATCGACCTCGATAATGTCGTAACCGTTTAGGTTCAGCATATCGCTAGGCAAGGCACCGCCCGGCGCGATCATCGGCGTATTCTTCATCTTCTGCAGATATTCCCAATACTCCGACAACGCGATGTTGAGATCGACCTGATTCGAGTCGAGATCCTCAATCCACGGCTTACCGAGAACATCGTCGCTACGCTGATGAGAATAGATATTCTCAAAAGAGAAATCCCCGCCCGGAAGCTCGTTGTCGTACAGCAGAACCGGATTGCGCATCCGCGACCGTTCGGTGGTCACTTCAGGTACCGCGATGATCTGTAGCCTGCCGCGCGGCCAAGCCGTCTCGAATCCAGGCGCTACCTCACGGCAAACGATGGTCATCAGTTCTTCGGGTTGCCGACTACGGTGTGTATCACCAACGACCGCCGACCCGTGTCTACCGATGCCATCAAGATTCCATTTCGATGCTATCCGTTGCCACTGCGACGCACTCGGCACCCGATCAGTGCCCTGAAGCTCCATAACACCCGGCATATGGCCGAAAGTGTCACGAACCGCCTGCGCTGGCAGCACACGTCCATATGAACACCAATGGACTGACCCACGTTTCGAACCGTTGTTGAACACCGTGTCAAACGGGTTCCCAACCCATATTTCGACATGACCGGCTTTGCCGTCCAATAGATGTTCGATCTGGGCCATGGGGCCGTCTGTGGCAGCGTGATTGATGGGCTCGTGCTGGGTGTAGGAGTTTTCGCACCAATATGTATGGATTGGGCAAAAACCCGTCGACATCGACATATAGAGCGCGTCGGCGGCCTTACCGTTCAAGTCTTGAGTCCATGCTATGGAATTGATCCACAGCGAATCCATTAAAGCCTTCTCACGCGACCGTCTGTCTTGACGTGAGTCAGCGTGAAACTTGAAAGGTGTGGATGTATGGTGGGCTACAGCGTTGTCGACGATCAATCGAAGGAGGTTTTCTGATTTCTTGTACGGTGAGATGAAGTCCGGAATGACCAGCTTGGTGCTGTCGTACAGTTCGGCAAACTGTAAATCGCCTGATCCATCTACATGCAACAACAACTTTTCAGACAGAAGATCGCGCCGTCGCCTCGCCTCAAGGCCAGCGAGGTGCATCTCCATGATTTCTTTGGCTGTACTGTCGTTCGTAACTCGTTGAGCATCGGAAAGCTGGTTTTGCTCAAGAACAGGAGCGACAACCACAGACTCTTCTATAGGCGCGATCGCGGTCATTTTGCCCCGTAAACGAGAAACCCCGGAAGCATAAATGCTCCCAGGGCTGTGATTACCTGCTTTCCAGCAGGGTCATGCTATCCGGAACTTCTACTGGACTGCCGTATTGGCACATTACTGCCAATAAGACAGGGTGTCAAGCGTAGGGTACTGGTACAGTTTGACTTCCATGGGAGTGGTTAGCGCCGCCGGGCTTCAATGGTCCGGATGATACGCCGTGCCGTACCTTCTATGTCGCGACCCGCATCAGACTCCCAGAAACGGAGGACGGTCCATCCCTTGCTTTCCAGCGCCTCCGTCGCCAAGGTGTCACGTTCGGTGTTTCGCTGAAACTTGCCGATCCAGTAGTCCTTGTTGGGTGTCTTCATGCGCTCGCGCACCACCCCAGGGCCACGTTCGCGCAGCAGCCGCCCGTGCCAGTAATCACCGTCCACGAATACGGCCACCTTCTCGGTCGGGAACACAAAGTCCGGCGTGCCGGGCAGATCTGCGGCGTACTTGCGGTAGCGGTAGCCGAGGCGGTGAACAAGCTTGCGGAGGGCAGTCTCTGTCTGGTTGCCCGTTGACCTGATGGCTGACATGTTGCGGGCAATCTCGTGCCGGGGCTTTGGCCGGTAGGTCACGCTACGAGCCAAACTTACCACGCAGCCACTTGAAGACGGCTTCTTGTTCTTCGATCCCGGCGCGTCTGACTTGCGACAGAAGCCAAATGGTGCTCGGCTTCTCGCTAGTGATGTTCTTCGCGCCCTGATTGCAGGTAGAGCACAGGGTGCGCAGGTTGGATAGTTCGTCCTTGCCGCCAAGGCTCTTGTCTTTGATGTGACCGATGTGGAGCCGCACCTTGCGTCCCGTGGCCGGGTCGACGTCGCCTGGGGTGAGCCCGCACATCTGGCATGTGAACCCATTGCGGTCGAGTACCTGCGCCCTGAGCTTCGCAGAGATGTTACGTGCGACCTTGGGGATGTCGAACGTTGGTGGCGGTTCCCGGACCATGTACTGTCCAGGCTTAAGACTTGTGCTATCGTGATGCGAGAGGATCTTCCATCCCTCATCCTCCCGTAGCTCGCGTAGACGGCGGCTGTATTGCACCGCACCACCCGCGGCCTCTTGGATCTCATGGGACTCAATGACGCGCCCGACATTGGCACAGAGGAACCGGCGGATCTTCTCTTTACCACTTCTAGTCTTTGGGCTCATACTGCCCTCTGCTTTGAGTGGGCTCCTATGGCGTCGGCCAGGCGCGTACCCACCGCTTCCGCAACCGGCGGCGGAAATGCGTTCCCTACCTGCCGGTACGCCGCGGTCTTGCCCCCCGCAAAGAACCAGTCGGACGGAAAGCCCTGTAGCTTCGCCGCCATCTCCACCGTGAGCCGGGGCTGGGCATCGACCGGAAAATCCGGACCGGGAGCCTCGTCGGCGATACCGAGGCCGTCCACTCCCAGCTCCGCCCACTCGCGCCGGGCGCGTGTCGGTCCCAGGTCAGGCCCGCCGTGTTTCTTGGACCCACCGACAAGAGTAGGGGCGATGGCGTTTGCACGCTTCGCCCATTCGGTAGCCCCCGGCCAGCCCCTGCTTGCCATTGCACGGCGGAGTACGCCTCCGACGGTCGGCGGCCCACACCTCTTTCCGTTGGGCCACGAGAACCGGGCAAGGTCACGTGCTCGCAGGCCAACTAGAATGAACCTTGGCCGAAGTTGTGGCACACCAAAACTACTCGCATTCAGGATGTGTGACACTGTCTTGTAACCCAGCTTCGCTAGATGGCGCTCGAACCACGTTCGGTAGTTCTCGAACTTCGCGGAGCCGAAGCCGCGGACGTTTTCTATCATCACGGCCCGGGGCCGTACCTCGGATATGACCGTGAGTGCTGCCGGGAAGAGGTCGCGTTGGTCATCGCGGCCCAACTGCTTCCCTGCAATCGAAAACGGAGGGCACGGAAGCCCCGCAGCCACAAGATCGGCACCTCGGTAGTCGTCGCCGCGAAACATGCGCAGGTCGATCTCGAGCGTGTTCCAGGTGGGCCGGTTCGCACGTAGCGTCTCACAGCACCAGCGATCATTCTCGACGGTCGCTTCGTGAACGAAGCCCGCACGCTCAAGGCCGAGGGCCTGGCCCCCGGCACCCGAGCAAAGTTCAATCGACGTGAGGGGCATCTTCACCATGTGGGTTCTCTTTCGCCAGTTAGTCCTTCGGCACGCTTCACAACCCAACTTAAAACGGACGGGGCGGGGACGCTAATTCGCTTTGTTTTCCGTCGCCTCCAAGAGTTCCACGATCTCGGACACCTTCCAAACGTGGTCGGTCACTTCGGCCGCCATCGCTGGCGTGGTGTGGACTCCGCCCTTCGCCTTTGTCAACGTCTCGTGCTTCCGACAGAAATTGTAGTACATGTAGTGCAGGGCGATCGCATGACCATGATTCTCTAACTTCTTGCTGTGGCCATTCGTGAGCCTCGTCAACCGTCTGACGTTCATTCTCATAGTAAGGAGGGTAGAGGAATCGAACCCCAAGCGTGCGCCTCCCCGGTTTTCAGGACCGGTTGCCGACCATTCAGCGGTACCCTCCATACCAGGGGAGAGATTCGAACTCTCACGCTCTAAATGAGCACCGGGGCCTAAACCCGGCGTGTCTGCATTCCACCACCCTGGCCTGTTACCAATTCCGCGCTCGACCCTTGTTCTTTCTACCGCAAAACGTTGGCTGCTGGCTGTTGCAGTTCGGGCACAGCATCCGCAGGTTTTCGAGTCGATTGTCTCTGCCGTCGCCGTTGACGTGGTCGAGAACCATCCTCAACGGCTTGCCGTGCCACTCCCCTGTAAGTCCGCAAAGAGAGCATGTGTTTTCTAGTAGCCCCTCTTCTAATAGATGCCGCTTGAGGTGACATCGGGTGTACTTCGAATCTCGCACGAGTATTTCTTTGAATTGCGCTGGATCGAACTTGCGGCCCGGCTTTCCCTTTTGGTGGGCCTTCCCGAGAAAGTGCGATGTGTCCAGTTCGTACTCTCTCACTCTTTTAGTGATATAAGAGTGCGTCCCACCGGAGTTGGTCGCTACCCCCAATTCCCTACAAACCTCCGCCATTGTCGTGCACCGAGCCACTATTGGCGCAAGTATCTCTTCGGTGTACTTCCGTTGTTTAGGCATACTGTAATGTATGCCGTAACGCGCACGTCTGCCAGTCACATACCACACGTAGGATTCGAACCTACACTAAACGCCGTTTGAAGACCGTCGCCTCTGCCGTTGGGCTACCCTGGCTCATGTACCCCCTGGGACTCGAACCCAGAATTGCACGCCTTTTGAGGACGCCGCGTATGCCATTCCGCCAGGGGTACGTACGGAAGGTCGAGGATTCGAACCTCGGTGCGTGGTACCGCAGCCGCGGGTTAGCAACCCGGCCCCTTACCGCTCGGGCAACCTTCCAGTGGCGGGGGCAGGACTCGAACCTGCGGTGTTAATCTCGAGTGAGGTCAGATTTACAGTCTGGTGCGTTCGCCGCTACGCAACCCCGCCAAATGACTCAATAGCTGAGTCGCAATGACAGTCGTAACGATCGAACTAGATATGGTGGGCGGGACTCGAACCCGCGACCCCCTGCTCCCAAGGCAGGTGCGCTACCAGCTGCGCCACCACCATAGGTCGGTGATGGCTCAGACGGTCGGTCGTCGCGGAATTCAGTTATATCCATGGTCAAATATTATAGCGGTGCGCCGGGACGGTCAACTACTTCTTCTTAGGCGGCCTTTCTGTCTCAGTACGTACCACGGCTGTCACACCCCCATCGCAACATATCACCTCTATCTTGCCCGTGAGCTTGCCGGCCAGGTGTGTGGCGATCACCCGCAATGCCCATTGTGCTGTGGACGATAGGTGCGTAGGAATTGCGGGATCTACTGCTGAACTTTGATTCGACATACGGGACAAATTCTGTGGTTTCCGTGGACTTTGAACCGTTCTCCGCACTTAGGGCATGTACGGACCTGCTCTTCTTCGGCCAATGCGCTGCCGGTTTCGGACTCTTCCTGCGGCTCCTCCTCTGTGTCTTGGGGTTTTTCCCCGAACTTCGTTGTGAACCAGTGCCCGAGCTTTGAATTAGCAACCCTGATGAGCAGCCGTTTCCACCACGGCAACGCCATGTACTCAAGATGGGCAAGCCGCACGGCAATGTCTTTGTGTACGGGCAAAACGGCGTGAGCGTACCATACTGACAGTGATTTCCCGATCTCCGACCGGAATTCCTTCAGCGTCTCCTCGAGCGGCCCTACCCGCACCACCGTCCGCATACCGTGGGGTCGAGGTCCGATGTAGCGCTTCATGTCGGCCGCTAGTGGTCCCTGCTTCTGCTCATTCATCGTCACGCTCCTTCCGCTTTGTCAGTATCTCGGCCCATATATCGTCCCACGTACGGCCAGCTCGGCGTTGCGCCCATGCCAGGTTGATCTGGTGTTGCCGTATCGCCGGCGGCCAGCCACTGAAATACTTCTGCATATCAACCGGCATTTCGCCCAAATCCGCCCGTTCCTTGCGCTCCTCTTCGCTGAGGCCGTGCTCAACGCGATCGATTCTCTTAGTGTGGTCCATGAGATCGCTAACCTTTTCCCGCAGATACTCCCGTTCCTCGAATACCACGTTGAATGCTTCGCGATCGACCATCGAGTTTATCTGCCCCCACAGCTTCTCGTTCTGCGAAAGCACGAGATCGTACAGGGTTCGGGATACCCAGGGCCAACGGATCATGCCAACCTCTTTGCATATCGGGCGTCGATCTCGGCCTCTTTTTGCTTTAATGCGGCACGAGCTTTTTGAATTGCTTTTCCACGAGACGGCTGTTGTTTTTGTGGTTTGTTTTTGCGTTTACGCCGTCGTGCGATTTTCCGTTGAGCCTTTTGACCGCGAAATTTCCGGTGCGGGTGGTAAAACTCATGGCAATCCAGGCATACGTGCTGTAGTTGATATATCTGTTCACTACCTATTGGACCGTTGTACCAAAGGTGGTGAACGTGTTCAGCTTCACGACATCCACAACGCTCGCATATCCCCCCAGACCTTTCGCGCACAAGCCTTTTTTTTTCATCCCAACAAGGGTTGTCGCGATACTCAGACTTCACGTCTTTTTCCACCTTTCACAGTACCCGAAGTCGAGATCGTAAGTAGGAAGTAGTGGCGACCAGTCATACGGATCCCCGTCCGGTCGATGCCAAATGTCCCGCGATCGGCCCTTGTTGATATAGGGAAGCCGCGGTAAACCGTACTCCTCGCGCAGTTCTCCCCATCGCTCGGGTAGGTTTTCGAATGGAATTACATCATCTACCCGAAACCCAGCTGCGCCGTACCATTGCGGCCAGACATGCCAGTCGATGTCCTCAACCCGCTCTTTGCCCAGGATTTCCTGCTGGATCCGTTCGGCGAACGAGCACTTGTACGGTCCCAATGTGTTGATGATGGCGGTCGTGATGCGCTGCCACGGGTGCCTGACCGGCATGAAGGTGCGACAATTCGCGTATTTCTTCGCCTCCCCAGGCATTAGCATCGCCTTGACCCCCAACGCGTGCCGGAGCGAGCTGCTTGCTACCTTGCGGTGGATGATCCACAACGTATCGCTCGGTTCGTGGTGGAAGAAATTGAGGCGCGGCTGAGGCGGTCTCACTCGCGCTCCCAATCAGGGTTGATGTCGAAATCACGGTAGTACCACGGCTCCAACAAACTCCAGTCGAAATCCATCTCCCGCCAGTCGTGCGCGTCGCCACGGTTCTTGTGCTGCAACTCCCCATAGTCATACCGGCGCTGCAGATCCGGCCACTCGTTCGTCAGATTCTCCATCAAGATGTACCGATTTACCTGGAACGCCGCCAATGGCAGCCACTGCGGTAGAAAATGCCAATCGACGTGTACCGGACTCCGTTTCGATAAGATCTCTTCCTCGATCTTCTGCGCGAACGACCGGTCGTCATCATACGGGTTGTGTGCCGCAGACGTCACTCGCGCCCACGGATGGCGAACCACCGTGATTGTGTGGAAGTGCCTGGCCGTCAACGCTTTCTCAAGATCGATCATCACGCGACAACCGATCGCTTCTCGTATGGACGATCCCGCCACTTTGCGGTGGATAATCCACAGTAGCCGGCGTTCTTCGTCAATGTGGTAGTTCAGAAGCGGTGTCATTTCCTACTCCCGTACCGTTTCTGGAACCGTCGATCCTCCGCCTCCCGACGCTTCATTACCCGTTCCCGCATACGCTCGAGCCCTGTATCACGCTGCGGCGTTGATTTGACCATCCCCGCAGCCTCCATCTGTTCCTCACTGGCCTTGAGGTCCTTGGGCATGCGAGCTCGCACGAAATTCCCGTATACGAACGCGTCGCCTTTGTTCGGACTCCGGCCCAAAACCGCCCTAACATCGTCCTTTGAGTCCATGACGATCATGCCGTTGCGGGTTGTCCACGTCGCAGCACATAGATCGTCAAATAGCTCTTCGTCGTACGGTAGCGCCACTCGGCCAAGCCGTAGATCCTCTCGGGCCCGCCAATGAACCTGGGTCCGGAGATCCGCGAACCGTTCGGCCTCAATAATCCGCGGCCCCGATGGCTTCAAGTTCCCTTCGAGGTCTGGTTCGGTCGTACTCCACAGTGTGTCCTGGTCAAGCCCCGGCACAGCCTTTCGGCCGCCACCGATATGCCTGACCTTGAGCCCTAGCCGGCGCATATGGTTCACGGCTGAAGCGCCCACACCAACACTATCGATACCGATATATCGTGGATCTACGGGTGCATCTGGGTTATGAGCCTCATTGTAGACTCGATCGCCGACATCATTGGCGTCGTTGACCTGGAATCGCTGGACTTCTGTACAGCATGCACCTTGCCCTCGCGCGATCGCAGCTGCGTCCCCGGTCGGCTGGTCAGCCACGTCAGCGCCGATCCAGAGCGGCCCTGCGCGCATCTTCTCGTCTTCGTACTTCCGCGCCGCCGCTTCACACCATTCCCGCCGAATAAGCGCATCTTCGGCCTCTTTCGGCGAGATGCCGCGAATACGCGACTCGTAAAGGCGCGTACCCTTGAGCATGCGTTTCCGGCGCGCCAACCGGACTTTCCCGATAGCGCCCGGGACGACAATTCTATCAGTGACGATATTGGGGTGATCATCAGCGCTGATCCGGAGCGCCAAAACGTCTGGATCCTTACAGAACTTGTGGAGTTCGTCGAGCTGGTGGTCAGGGTTTCCTAGCGCAAGATGGAGATTGTGGTCGTCTGTCCGCGTGTTGTAGATCGCGGCCATGATCGCGGGGTGGATCCCCGGCGTCTCTTCTGTGATGAACAGAACGTGTTCAGCGTGGATCCCTTGTGCCTTGGTAGCGGATTCCTCTGAAGCTCCGACTCCGCACACAAACGCCCATGCCGCCCAGACTTCCTTGTCCTCGACGGCCGGCTTCATGCGCAATACACCGGTCAGAAGCTCGGCCTGCGGGAAGATCGCCTTGAACTTGGGCCACAATCGCCCGATTTCTTTCCAAACCTGCCCGTAAAGTTGAGCGGCTTTCGGTGCAACAGTGGGCACTAGGGAATCAGGGAAACATGCAAGAAACCAAAGAGTGACACACGCGGCGATGTACGTCTTCCCTACTCCGGTCGCTGACTCGATACCGACGTCCTGCCAGTTCGCCAGAGCTTCAAGTGTCGTTGCCAACGGGTCCTTGTCGCCGTCCCAATCGTGTTCCTTGTACCCCTCGTTCAGCGACCATACCAACGTGTTCCGTGGTACGCCGAGGTACTTCTCAATCCACTCAAGCGGTTTTTTCTGGTAATCTGTGTGAGGTTGGACGCTAGTCGACCACGAGCCGTCCACTTTGTATTCTTCGACGGCGCCGATGGCCTGCATCTGAATGAGGCCGTGGAGGTCGGTTTTCTTGGGCTTGTTGGTCATTGGCTTGGCAATGAGCGCCGTTTCATTCGTAGTTCTTCCACAACAATGCCGTTATCGCTACCAGAAAAGATGTGGTGGCTGGGTTCCATTTCTCGCCCAGGGCCTGAGATATCAAGCCTATCGCAATAAGGCCGATGGTGGTCGCCCAACAATTAAAGCGCACAGCCTTGCAGATCATTTGACCCTCCCGTTGCCGTGGCCCACCTGAAGAACGAGCGCCGGTTCATTTCAAATATTTCCTCATATATGCGCCAATGTCAGGCAACTGAAGCCACCAGTTTAGGTTCACTCCCTCTGGACTTAACGTCCATGCCCCCTTACTCTCATCGACACTCAATACCATCCCGTCCCCGCGACATTCGCATCCGTTTGCCACACTGACTATCATCGCGGATGGGTCTGCGTTTAGGATCCGCTCTGCGATCTGCTTACAGATATCCGGTCGGGAGACGGCATCACAGGACTGGAGTAGGTTCTGGACTGCGGTTTCTCTCACCAGCGGCTCGCGGCGGTTCATGGTCACTTTTCACCCCTCAGAATCCTCGCGAAAAACCGCTTGATCCTGTACCACCATACCTCATACCAGCGCAGGTTTCGCACCGTTAGTGTGGTAGCGTTGGAGACTTCGGTTATTCGCATAAAAGCGGTTCTGCCGTCGTTTGTTTTGAATTCGACGATATCACCAGGCAACAGGCAGTGGCTCGATGATATGGTTATCGTGGTATTCTCACTCATATCAGCAGCGTCCCAAGCAATTTCCCGATGCCGTAACAGATAAACCCCAACGCGACGATACCAATGCCGATCGCTATAGGGGCCCACCATGCATAATATTTGCTTTGGCTCATATCAGAATCCCGATCTTGTGATCAGTCTGTCCAGGAACAGCGAACATCTCGACACCGCGTATTTTGTGGCCTGAAAGCGTTGCCCCAACCAGCGCCTCGCTGACCTGATCACCTGTGTACTCGCCATCCTTGAGTTGTACAGTCAGCATGATACCGTCAGCGCGTTCTCTGAGGGCCATCGGCCACCAGCCCAACGCATCGAACTTGATGCCATTGATCTCGATGTCTTTGTCTGCGAAGCCGGTCATATCAACTGACCTCCGACAAAACCAAGTGCGAATGACAGGAGGCACAAAACGACCACGTCGTACTTTGGATTGGTCGTGACGCGACCGTAGATGGTTGAAGGTGTGGACACGCCCTCTTTTTCGAGACGGCGTTCAGTCGCATTTATATCACGGATCGCCTGGATAGGCCCACAACCCCAATGCTCCTTGTACCAACGCCGATCCCAGATAATACCGATCATTGAGCGTATTCTCATTCATCAACCCCGGATCGCGGTCAACAGCATGTGTGCGAGGTAGCCTATCACAAACCCACCAATCGAGCCGACCACAAGGCCCTGGAGACCCTGAGAGACCTGTGGTGGGTCCTCGTTGCGTTCCATATCGCCCCAATTGTACGGTGGCATTAATCCCCCTTGTGTTTGACGTTCGCGTTCAGCGCCCGAGCGTGAGCCCTAGCTTTCTGTTCGTTCGGGTGTTTCTTCAGGAGTTGCCACTTCCCCTTCTTCTTCACATACACTCTCGCGCCGACGTGTTTGTAAGGCACTCTCATCTCCTTTCCAGCCCGCAGGCCGCGTTCTGGTTTCACCCCAGTCGATGAACACGTAGTTCCGCTCGTACGATCCCGGTTTTACGGCTGGCCGGCGAACGCTACCCTTGCTCATTTCTGCTTCACCACCCGGCCAGTTGCCGCGTGAACCCGCCCAGGCGTGTCCGCGCTGTCAGTGGCCTTGAAATGTGCGCCCTCGACCGCAGGACACTGGAACTCGATCATGCAGTAGTTCGCGGCATCCATCAAGAACTCTTTGTTGCCAGTCCTAACGTACTTGTTGATGCACGCACCCACCGTCTCCCATGCCACGTATTCGTGTGGGTACGAGTCCTTCAACTCGCCGTACTTAAAGTGGCTGAGGTGCATCCGCGACTTCATGCCGTCAATGAACTCTTCTGATATGCCGTGGTTGCTCATGGAATCTCCCGTTCTGTGAGGTAATATGCGACCTCAGGGGTTTCCAACAACAGCTTCTCGTCGAACCGTCGACCCCAGCGCGCGAACCAGAATACCGGAATCACTTCACCACGCTCCACAGCGGCACGCACCTCTTCAGGGTTGCTGTAAGCCTTCGTGTAGAAGGCTTCACCATTGTTCAAAGCGATAATGACCGCGCTCATGTGTTGCCGACACTCGACGGCCAGCCGGAACGCAAGGCCGCCAGCTTGGCCTCGTAATGCGCCTCAAGCAACGCCACACGCCGTTCCTCCAACTGTTCCGCAACCCACTTCGTAATCGCCGCGTTGTCGGCCTTTCGTCCGTTCCCGATCGCCGCCTTCTCTTCGTCCGTGAACTCAAGCGCCACGCGCACAACGTTGGGCCTGCGGGTCCGCTTCTTCTCTTCAGTCATGAAACACCCTCTCTATGTTTTGTGTTTACGGCCAGCGTTCGCCGATTTCCTGCTCCACTTCCGTTAGCCGCTCGCGCAGAATCTTGTATTTGCGCATGTAGCGACCCAGTTTGCGTCTGAGCGCATCCGCATAGCTGCGTAGTTCGTCGGCCTCAATCGCTTTCACGTCGCTGCGGGCATGTGTAGCCAGTAGGTCTTCCGCCATCAACCCTCCTTCGGAACATCTATGCGGAGGGTGACGGCGTCGGTCTCAGTTAGAGCATCCTCAGCTTCATGTAGCAGTTCGTTCTTTTTTTTTGTTTGTTCTTTCATATCCCTCTAGCCTCTCTTGCCAATCAGGCGTATATAGTTCGAATGGTCGAGTTATCGTCGGCCCATCTTCACCCTCCCATGGTCGTAGCCTTAGCGTTGCCGTCTGTTGATAAAAGTCTACTTTTACTATCTTCCCCAAGGGCCGGCCCTTTATATCCTCAATCCATCTGCAGTACATCTCGTTAGGGTCGGCAAAATTGCATACGATTTTTTCACGTTTTGCGAGAGACTGGCCCACCGCACCCGTCAACTTGCCGACGTCCGTACATAATGATCTGAGTTCGTAGTTGGGGTGCCACCAAGCAGTGCAATAACGACCGTTCCAGTCCACGTAGTCGACATAACACCCATCGGAAAAACAACCCGAGATCACACCCCAACAACCGAATCGGTTGTGCTCTTGTAGACGATAAAAACCTCTATCCACAACCATCACTACATCGCCAATCTGAAACCTCTGGCTAGGCTGGGCCGCTTTCATGTTTCATCCCTCCACCACATTCGCGAGCGCGATGAGCAGCTCTTCGGGCCCGCGTACCGTCAGCCCGTTGCTCTCAGCGTCGATTCTGTACCTGATTGGCTGTTTCATGAACTCGCCGTCAGGAACGCGATCATGGACCTCTGGCGCGATGTCGTCTACGTCGACCTCATCGTCCAGTCCGCTTTCCGGCTCTTGCTGGGCCTTCTCTGCAGAGACCTCCGGAGGGCTTTTTGGATCGAGCGCCAGCCGGTCAACCTTTTCGGACTGCCGGATCGCGTCTTTCAGTTCCCGAGTACCCCATGACTCGTCGATCGCACGCTCAAGCCACTCTTTCTGCGTCTTCGTATCGAATTTCGACACGAGCTGGCAGTGCGTCCACGTCAATTTTGTGTGCGCACATAAAATTCGGTTCTCGGGCGGGACCCTGGCTTCGACACTCGCGTACTGCGAGAGCCGCTCGTACGACTTTCCGGTCAAATCGATGAGCTGGCTGTACGTCTCGCCCCATTTGGCCTCGGTCGTGTTCAGAATCCCGCCAATCCACCAAGGGAGTTGGTCCTCAAGCTCCATAAGGGCGTCCCAGAACCCCTGAGTGGTATCCCAATCGAGGTCCGCCGATGGCACAAATTGGTATGGTTGGAACGCTTCGTGTGGAACTACTGCGGTTGATGTCACTGGATCGCCTCCATCATTCACCTTCCTTTTCTCGTTCTCCACATTACTGTGGATTGTGTGGATAAATCGTCACCTTAGTGCCGAATCCTCCCGCCGAACGGCAAGTCGGCTATGCTCATGACCTCCACAGTCGACGGCCTGTCGCGCGCCGTCCCCGCACTCTGCGGCTCCGCAAGCTCAAACGCCGAGCCAATCAAAACCGCCCATCTAATCCCTCGTTCCGGCCGCTCCGTTATTCCTCGAGCGTCGAGCTCCTGCTCAACAATCCGCTCCGCGGTCGGTTCCGGACACCGCCAAGGCTCCTGCCCGGCCTGGCGCCACGCAGCGTGTATGCAGTACGATTGCGCCGCCAAAGAAATCAGTTCAGTGTCAGTCACGAAAACTCCCCCGACGAGAACCCACAGCCGTCGGCGTCAACCCAACAGCGATCTGGGTATTCCAGTGCATGATTGCGGCGCGCGTTGCGCTGGGCATCAACCATCTCACGGAATTCCTCGAGCGTCACTGAATGACCGTACTCATCGGCGATCGAAACACCGTCACGGGCCAAAAACTCGTACCAATCGGCACACGATCGCAATTCGACACCATCCATCACACCAGAAATGCCGTGCCAACCAAAAGTCCAACCACCGGACTGTTTGCCAATGTGGATCCTTTCATCACCCCTTCCACAATGCGGGCAGGTGTCTGTGTATGCGTAGTAGTTGGTGCCCATCACAATCCTTCCTCCAACCGCCGTATCTCCAGCTCCGCACGGTCAGCAACACTAGAAACCCGGTACAGCAGTTCTCGGAGCCCGTTCAGAATCGAATGTGGGGCCACAGTACCCTGCTGCGGCGTTTGCTCTGCCTTCGGATCCGCCCCGTACAACTTGTCGTTACACTGCTCCAATACCGTCACAGCCTGCTCAAAACGCGTCACTGTTAGGCCGATCTGCTCCACAACCGTGTCAAATCCGGCCGATACCTCCGGCGTAGCTACCTCAACAGCGGGTACTTTATTCGGCGTAAAAGTCACAACTCCTCCTGTATGTGGAAAACTTTTCTACGCTACCTTCCGATCCAATAATTCCGCCAACATCCGGCGCCACACACACTCACCACCGCGTTCATGCGTCACCCTACCACCTCCCTCCCATCGTACCCACGTACGCCGATCGACACCCAGTAGCTCCGCCGCCTGTGCCTGCGTCAAAACCAGCTCACGACGCCACGCCAGCACCAACACATCATCAGTCACTCGTACTCACTCCGACTATGTGACCGTACCGGCCAGTAAAACAAGAACCGACGTAGCCGCGCCCAGATCGAAGGCTTTCTGATCCCGTCGATAATCGATTGCTTCTCCGTCAGTGGGTCCACGAACCGATCCCCCGTCAACGTGACCACGATGTTCCCGTTAGCCGTCATCCTACCCTACTTTCCAAAAAAAGAGGTACGAGCCGCTGCCAATGTCACATTCTACCCCCGTTTCACACCAAAATCAACCCCCAGATGTGCCACAAACCACGTCCTCTGTCTCATTTATCACCACGCCCTGCCGAACGCAACCACTCATCCCGACGATCGCACCACTCATCATCCACACCCTCTCGAGACGCTAGCAACAACGCCTCTGCTGCGCCCACCTGCTCCCGTAACTGCTTGTTTTCCTCCCCATAAGACAAACCCCACCCCTTGCCACCAAACGGCCGCACACCGCCAATACGGCGCGATTCCACTACCTCCCGTATCCGCGATACCACACCCTCTACATCAGAAAACACGTCATCATTCCAAAACCGCAACGTCAAAATACCCAGTGCCGCCAAAACCCCATCACGATGACGATCATACAACACAACAGACTCGTCCTGTACGTGATGGCGCCCATCAACCTCTACCACCAACCGAACCTGCGGAGCATAAAAATCGACGATATACCCACGAAGAATACGCTGACGACCAAAACGCAAACCAAGACGCTTGCAACGCAAATACTCCCACAACTCCCTCTCGGCCGGCGTAGGGTTCTTCCGCATACGGCGCGCGTACTCAAACTTCTCTGGCTTCACCCTGTCCCTAAGCATCCCTCACTCCTCTATCTTACATTCAAGCAGATGGCTCCGATAAGGCCAAAACACCCTGAGAAAGCCGACGAACGGCGATTTCACACGACTCTTCGTCGTTGTCGATACCAATCACCGGAAAATTGAGTTTCTGAGCCGCCAGTAAAGTCGAGCCCGAACCCATGAACGGATCCAGTACCAGACCACCAGGAGGCGTCACGAGCCTAATTAGCCACGACATCAGGGCGAGTGGCTTGACTGTGGGATGTGTATTCCCCCCACCACGCTCGGAACGAGACGCCTTCGCGCAGTAGAAGAAACGAGAGGCGCCGGCTGGCACGTCATGGGCCGTAAAAGCGCGAGCTCCTTTACCTTCACCGTATACGGGACCGCTCATACCGTTCGATCGTGGCTCAGTGCCCCGTAATGGCGCCATCTGCCCGGCAACTGGAGCCTGTTCATCCAACATCGCCGCCGACTCTTCGTCTAGTACCACGTTCGCGGGCCAGCGACCGGTCGAAGGCATCTTGTATCCTTCTTCTGATGCACCGACAAAAGAGTTGCTACCCGACGGACGACCATAGTTATGATGAGGCTCTAGTCCCTTAATCCTGCACGCATCAACGTTCAACGCCCCCGTACCGTGTTCCTGTACATTCGACGCCACCGTGCCCCTAAACGGCTTCCGGGCCAACACAATCGGCGTGTAGTTAGGAACGAACTCCGACGAGGTAACAGGCTCTTGAACAGTACGTGCGAGGATGAGCTTCAGTTTGGCGGCGACGGCGGAGAAAGTAACACCCACAAGTAAGGCATTTGACTCGGTGCCAGGTTGACCAGTCGCGGCCTCGATGATGGTGGCTGGCGTGATCGGCGATGGTGAACAATTCAAGGTTCTCAAGTCGGTTGTCAGCCCTATCGCCGTTTCTGTGGTGAACGTTTTCTCGTGTTTCAAGAGGTCGCCCAAGATGACGAGCCATGACAACGCGATGTTCAAGCTCAAAGGTATCACCGACCCGGACGGCAACGTATCCATCAGAGCGGACAAAGCGCCCGGTGTACTGCACTTTTCTACGGCAGTCCACAGAACAGAACCGCACGCCTCGCCTGACTCGTTTTGGCTTAACGTCGAAAGCAGCCCCGCAGTTTTCGCATATGATGGTAATTGGCATATCGCCTCCATTAAGTTATGAACCAATATGCCACATTCGCCACATAAATCATAGGGTTTCTGAGCTAAGGTGATGATTTCGTGTGCAGGCTTCAGTGCCGTACCCCAGCCGTCCCATTGCTTCGCAGCAGTACTCGTCGCCAATGTCAAACGCCCCGCACCGTCACCCCGAACCTCCATTGAACCAAATCGTTCACGATCACGTTTTGAATCACGCCAGTTTGGCGACATTCCTAAATCTTCCCGTTCCACACCCGCCGCCTTATCAATCGCTTTCGACACATCCAACGATTTCGGGAACCCCGACCCGTACAACCACACCAAACAGTCTCGTATCTCCCAACCCGCATCCTCGATCGCACACATCAACCGATGGTGAGTCCGAGTACCGCCAAACGCGACCATGTGGGCGCCGGGCACGCAACTCGCCCCGATATGCCCCCAAAACTCCGTTCCGGGCACGCCCTTGTCCCACCCCTTGCCCATAAACTTGAGCCCGTACGGCGGATCCGTGACCACAGCAGACACCCCAGAAACCGACACATCCCGACAGTCCCCGTGATAAATCACGATCCCCGTTCCCTCGTAGTATGGCTTCAACACTCCCTCACCAACTCCTCCAATATCTCCATCCAACGCCGACGCGGAGGTACTGTCCTACCTCGCTCCCAACGCCATATCGTCGTACGCGTCACTCCACAACGCACTGCCGCCTCTGATACCGTATATCCCTTCACGCGACGCCACTCACGCACAATTCCTGCCTTCTCAACCCGATCCACTCAAATCGCCTCACTCCCGATATGTTGCATATCCTCGCGGCAAATTCATCCTCAACGCCTAATCTTACACCACGGTCCCCTAAATGCAACACCTGGGTTTCCTCACCACCCCCAACCCTAATTTTCTACCAAAAAAAATGCAGAAAAAATCCAGGAGAATGAACGGAGAGGGTCATATTTTGGGGTGCGGGAGAGGCTCGGTCGCCTGGGGCGGTTGCCGGTTGGTCAGGTGATCGTGTGGTTGGTCCGTCGTCGTCGGCTGTCGTCGATCCTCGATTGCTACAC